>SXGQ01386944.1_pt1 | contig 13008 bp, 19 predicted proteins | sample 3178371 | NCBI WGS metagenome assembly SXGQ01 (sample SAMN11356859, study PRJNA531348) | freshwater metagenome | isolation source: freshwater sample F1-20 | place: China: Fuxian Lake, Yuxi | collected 2017-12-25
ATCCTATAATTTAGAAGGAATTAAAATGTATTATTAAATTTAAAAGCCGAACATGATATTGGAAAAAAATATTTTACTTCATCTAAATATGTAAAAAACAACTTCCACAATTTTCAGATTGAAATTTTAGCTGAATTTTTTTCTAAAAATGATGCTTATGACTTTGAACAAGAATTGATTGAACAAAATTTTAACAATGTTATCTGTTTAAATAAACACTATCAGAGAAAAGGTGATAAAGGTAGATTTAAACATGACCAGCCACACTCAGAAAAAAGTAAAGAAAAAATGCGGGGACAAAGAGGGAAGATAAACAGGACTAAATCTGGACATCCTGCTTGGAATAAAGGTCTTTCCAAAGAAGATGATATAAGAATTGCGGCTATGGCAATTAATAGACATTTGGCAGGAAATAATCACCAACTTGGTCTAAAATATTCTAAAGATAGGGTAGATAAAGTTAAACAAAAATTAACCGGACGCAAAATGTTAGATTTTCAGATACAAAAAATGTCTCAAGCAAAAAAAAATAAAACATGGGAGGAAATTTACGGAATTGAAGGAGCAGCACAACGCAGAGAAATTAATTCAAAAAGATCAGGAAGTAATCATGCTAATTCAAAGAAAATTTCTACACCTCATGGGATTTTTAATTCAATAACTGAATCTACTAAACATTTTAATTTAAGCGATTATACAATTAGAAAAAGGTGTTTAAGTAAAAAAGAAAAATGGAAAGATTGGTTCTATTTATGACCTATAAAGAGCGAGCAGACCAAATATTGCGAGAGTGGGCATTGTGTTCTACGGCAAGACCAAAAAATAATGCAGTTGATATACAGATAGAAAAAGACACATGTGGTCGTTGGGCTACCAATCTTGTGCATAATCTAAATTGGGGTTCAGAACTGGAACTGGCCGAAGCATGCCACCAAATGGAGAGCAGATTAAAAACGCTCAAAGAAAAAATAATCATTGAGGTGTTGAACAATGGAAGTGTTTAAAAATGCAGACAGCAGTCATGCTCACAGTTTAGAAACTTTAGAAATATTGTACGGATATGATAGTTTTTTAGACAGCCTGGAATTTGTTGCAGATTTTGGATGTGGACAGGGATTGGACAGTGAGTGGTGGGCCAAGTTGGAAACACGTGACGAACCACCCGAACCTAGAAACTACAAAGTGTACAGCGTGGACAAAAATGTCAACATATTTGACAAAACCATTGCCAATTTACCCAATGTTTTTCAATTTGATTATGATCTAGATGATCTACACTTCGGGTTGCCAAGACCGGTGGATTTGATTTGGTGTCACAACACTTTGCAATACATGATCAACCCTGTGCGAACTCTGGGCACATGGAACAAGTCCATGAATGTGAATGCCATGTTGTTGATAGTGGTTCCACAACTGCAACACTACAGTTACAACAGAATGCAAAATCACGGACACGACTTCACATACTTCAACTACAACATTGTTAACTTGATGTACATGTTGGCAGTGAACGGATATGATTGCAAAGATGCATATTTTTTTAAAAAAGAAAACGATCCTTGGTTGCATGCAGCAGTTTACAAGAGTGACATTGCTCCCATGGATCCCACTAGTACCAGCTGGTATCAGTTGTCAGAATTGGGATTGCTCAACGACAGTGTGACACACTGTTTGAAACGTTATGGTTACGTCAAGCAGGAAGAAATTGTAACTGCGTGGCTAGATAAAGATTTTTATTACCCAAAAGAATGAAGATAATACTTGCAACAGGCGGATTTGATCCTGTACACTCAGGACACATTCGCTATTTCAAAGCGGCACGACTGCTAGGCGACATGTTGATTGTGGGCCTTAACAGCGACGAGTGGTTGGAACGCAAAAAAGGTCGAGCCTTTATGCCATGGAATGAAAGATTGTGTGTGATAAACAATCTTGCCATGGTAGACGAAGTTTACACTTTTGACGATGAGGATGACTCGGCTAGACATTTTATACAACAAGTGCAGGCACACTATCCTGATGCCAGGCTGATATTTGCCAACGGTGGTGATCGTACCGCAGATAATGTGCCGGAATCTGACGTGCCCGGCGTTGAATTTGTTTACGGAGTAGGTGGTGCTAAAACTGCCAGCAGCAGTGATTTTTTACAGCGTTGGTTAGATTCCAGCAGCAAGACTGCGTAGATACACATTTGCCTGTAGCTGTCTACCGTTGATAATCAAAATAAACAGTTTATGCATATGGAAATTTATTATTGCCGTAAGTGTACTGTTGTTGCCAATGTTCAACATCGGCTGCTGTTTTGGGATTTTTGCTAGCAATGTATTGTTCTAGTTCGGTACGATACTGCTGCGGAAACATTTCCTGCAAACGTTCAACTAAGTTTTGCCAATTCATTTTGTTTTCCTTGAGTGATACTAATATTTATTGCAATGCAACATGAGTAAACATTATATTTTTTGACCATAAATATCTAACTATGCGCGATCTTATTAACTTGCTCACAGAAGCCACTGGTCTAGCCGGGCGAATACCGGGCGATATTTTTATTGATTCCAACAACAATGAAGTGGCTTTTCGAGAATTGAAATTTTATCCTACTTCTGGACGATTTGAGAACAAAGAACAAATGGTCGCTGCGGTAGCCGACATAGGTGAGCAATTGCAACGTGCTGGTATTGACGTAATTGAGACCAATGCGGATCGAGGCATGTTATCTTTTGGTATAGCTACCTTTACTGATGCCAACAACAAAGTTCAAGCTTATATAAGATATTTTCAACGTATAGCTGCAAATTTTAGATCCAACTTTTGGGACAATAACAGTATTCCTGGTCTACGTCTGGGCAAGAAAAGCAGTGAAAAACTTCGAGTAGGTTATTCGCCCAGTGAAGTACTAACACAACTAGACAATCTGACACCTGACAGTATCATACAACAAATTACGGCCAAATTTGGCGAACAAAGTGTGTTGACTCAACTGGCAATTCGAGTAAGTCAAGGCGGCACTTCCAACATTGAAGTGCCAGCTGAAGGTATACATTTTGAAGCATTTAGAGATCTGTTCTGCGAAATGCTGCATCCAATTGCTCTCAAATCAGGTTTCTTTACTGGGCCGGTCAAAGAATCTGCCACTGTGGCCGAAGAAAAATTTTTGGGCCCAGGTGGATTTCAGACAGCGGCAATCAATTTCAGTGCTTCTAAAACTGAAGGACTCAGTGACAGTGTGTTAGTCGGCGAGAACGGAGTCAGTCTCAAAGTAAGTAGCAAAAACAAAGTTGGTAGTGCCAAAGCCAGTGTCACTAACTTGGCTGTTGAAGCCAGGAAAATGAAGGAAGGTCCTAGTGCCACACTCATGAACAGATACAAAGATGCTGTAGAGATAATTGAGTTCATTGAACGATCTGACAGTATACTAGGTCCATTGCAGTTAGCTAAAAAATTTGATATCATTGATGAAGATGAACTTAATACCGTAATGAGTCTGCGTGGTGTAGATTCGTTTGAGTATGTGGCAGTCAATTTAGATCAGTACCCAGGTATGACTGACAATCTAAAAACAATATGGCGTCGACGTCGTGCAAAAAACATGCAGGACAGTGTACCATTTTTTCACATGGTAAGTGGTATAGCTCACACGGTTGCCGAACATATCAATAACAAAACTGAATTCAGCCGGGCAGCTTCGGCAATTTTGAACAATGGTGCTTTGGTGCAAATCTACACCAATGCCAAAAACATGGGTGGCAAGATTATTTTATTTCCATTTCAGACTCAGTACCCTTCACAAACAATTACCGGTGTGGTAATGGATGCTGGGACCAGATACAAAAGCACCGCAATCAATGGCAAGTTTGGATTTCAAATTCTCAAAAACGGAGCAAAGCCTGAAGTTACAGACATTGAACTGGACGGTGAACCAGTGAGTCAAAAAACACAAGACTTTGATCCAGACCAACTGCTAGTTCAGATACGACCCAAGGGCCGATCGGCTGACACTCGCGATAAAGATTCCACTCCAAGACAACGCCGCGATAAGTAATCACATGCAAAGACCTACGTTAGAAATCACAACCATGATTGGTTGTCCATTGATGTGTAACTTTTGTCCTCAAGACAATCTCAGAGATGCCTATGGCACAGACGATGCAAAATACATGAGTTTGGAAACTTTTCAAACAGCTCTTGCCAAAATTCCGGCCAACACAAGAATTGATTTTTCGGGCATGAGTGAAGCCTGGGTCAATCCGGCCTGTACAGACATGTTAACGCATGCATTGAGCGCAGGACACAATGTGGCCATTTACACCACCTTGTACAATTGGACACAGGACACAGCAGACAGGGTCGAACAGTTATTGTATCAGTACAGCAATCAAATTGAAGTGTTCAGTGTGCATTTTCCAGACGAATATGGAAACATGCGTGGTTGGCGATATTCGACCGAATGGGAGCAGGTATTTAGATCAATCACTGCTGCTGTGCAAAAGTCAGGAATCAAATTGGAAGCCATGACCATGAGTGATCATGGACGCATCCACAAGGATCTTGAACATCTAGGGATCCAATTGTACAATTGGTTTGGACATGATAGAGCCGGTAGTTTAGACAAACAACAGGTCACCGAGCAACCTATAAATTTTATTGAAAAACATCAACAACCAATTAGATGCAGCAAAACCATTAATTATGATCAACATGTGTTGTTGCCCAATGGGGATGTGGTGCTGTGTTGTATGGATTATAACACCAAACATGTGCTGGGTAACTTGTTGACAGACAGCTATCATGATTTGTTTACCGGACCAGCCATGATATCATTGTTGCGAGAAAATACCAAAACCTGTTATAGTGCTGCTAGTCTCTGTAAAAGTTGCACCGATGCGGAATATTATGTATAATAGTGTTTTCAACTAAATTACACTGAATGAAAATTTACATTGCAATGGCCGAAATGCCCGACGGCAACAGGATGTTTGAACGTGCTTATAAAACTTATTCTGCGGCAAAAAAAGCAGCCGAAGAAATGGTCAATGATGTTAATTCAAATACCACATGGCAAGTGATGCCTATTGTGGAAGATATCGAACTAGTAGATGAATGACAAACAGCGTGAAATTCTTGTTATAACTCAAGAAGAATGTGCAGAAGTGGTGCAATCAATATCTAAAATTTTTAGATTTGGCATTGACAATGCACACAAATCTGGAAGCACTCAACGTGAATCGTTGGAAAGAGAAATTGGCGATCTGGTGGCCATGATCGAATTGTTGCATGAACATGAACTGATCGATGAACACAATGTCATGCAAGCAGTACAAGCCAAAAAAGACAAACTCAAAATTTGGAGCGATATTTACAAATGACTTATGTAGTGACTGAATCCTGTATCAACTGTAAATACACCGACTGTGTGCATGTGTGTCCAGTAGATTGTTTTTATGAAGGACCTAATTTTTTAGTAATCAATCCGGATGAATGTATTGATTGCGCAGTGTGTGTGCCGGAATGTCCGGTCAATGCCATTGTGGCAGACACTGATTCAGATATCAAGGATTTGGATTATTGGCTGGAGCTTAATCAATCACTGAGCAAAACTTATACCACTATCACAAAGAAAAAAGATCCTTTACCCCAAGCAGATCAATTCAAAGACATCATCAACAAAAAACATCTATTAGGATAATCATGACCCAACTGTATCGAGGAATTTTGCTAGTGCTCACAAATAAATTCTATGAGCTTATTTTGAGTTTACGATCACATATCCAATCTTTCAAAGTTAATACTTTTGATCAAAACAGCTATTTTGATGTTGGTGTTTTGGGATTTTGGAATCTCATGTTGGAAATTGCTATGACAGTGTTTGCCATGGCGTGTCTGCTGACTGGAGTAATGTTGATTGCATGTTTGGCCATTGCATTCTATCCCTTGCATGCTATAGTACAATATTCTTCGTTGCTGCTGAGAAATACAAGGAATCCTCCGCCCGACGTGGCTCCGCCGGACACCGTCAAGCCAGAAGAACAATCACCAGTTATTATTAAAAAGGAAAAATAATGGATTACAAAATTGCAAACATCGACCTTGCTGAATGGGGTCGAAAAGAAATAGCCATTGCTGAACACGAAATGCCTGGTCTTATGGCAGTGCGTGAAAAATATCGCAATGAAAAGCCACTCAGTGGCGCCAGAATTGCCGGTAGCTTGCATATGACTATTCAAACTGCTGTGCTGGTAGAGACCCTGGTGGATCTAGGAGCCGAGGTACGCTGGAGTTCGTGTAATATTTTTAGCACTCAGGATCATGCTGCCGCAGCACTGGCAGCTCGAGGTATTCCAGTGTTTGCCTGGAAAGGTGAAACTGAAGCAGAATATTGGTGGTGCATTGAACAGACTCTGTCAGGACCCAACGATTGGCGACCCAACCTGTTGTTGGACGACGGGCATGATCTCACAGGTTTGGTACATGACAAATATCCTGAATTGATTGATGCCATTGTTGGTGTCAGCGAAGAAACTACAACAGGTATTCACAAGTTGATTGAAAGAATTGAACTTGGCACTTTGCGATTGCCAGCTATTAACGTGAACGATTCAGTGACCAAGACCAAATTTGACAACCTTTACGGCTGTCGAGAAAGCTTGGTAGATGCAATCAAACGTGCCACTGATGTCATGATTGCAGGCAAAATTGCAGTGGTAGCCGGCTATGGCGATGTGGGCAAAGGATCAGCACAAGCCCTACGTGCCTTGAGTGCCCAAGTATGGATCACAGAAATTGATCCCATATGTGCATTACAGGCTGCCATGGAAGGATATCGAGTTGTAACTATGGATTATGCAGCAGACAAAGCCGATATTTTTGTTACTGCCACTGGCAATATCAATGTGATCACTCGTGAGCACATGACAAAAATGAAGACCAATTCAATTGTTTGCAACATCGGACATTTTGATTCTGAAATTGACATTGCAGCAATTCAAGATTGGAACTGGGATGAAATCAAGCCCTTGGTAGATCATGTGACACGACCAGATGGTACTCGAATCATTGTATTAGCCAAAGGCAGATTGGTCAATTTGGGTTGTGCGACCGGGCATCCCAGTTTTGTTATGTCAAACAGTTTTACCAATCAAGTGTTGGCACAAATTGAACTTTGGGCAAACAGAGACACAGACAAATACAAACAGATTCAGCTGTATCTACTGCCTAAATTGGTAGATGAAGAAGTGGCTAGACTGCATTTGGCACATGTGGGTGCAGAGCTCAGTACACTGTCAGCAGAGCAGGCAGACTATATAGGAGTACCAGTGCCAGGTCCGTTCAAGACCGACACCTACAGATACTGATTACCACACAAATGTTTTAGAATAGTATTTTACTATTTCAACTAGTTCAATTTCAAAGATAGCCTTAGGTTTCCAACCTAGGGCTTTTAATTTTGTATCATCAATACTATAACGAACATCCTGTCCTGGTCTAGTTATACTTAGATCCAAGTAATCGTTGGGGTCAACAACAGATGGGAAAAAAGAATCAATGATTTGCATCGCAATAGTGATATTTTGTTCTTCGTAGTTTCCTGAGATATTATAAATTTCGTTTTGTACCCCGGCTTCAATAATTCGAATAATAGCACTTGCAGTATCGCTTACATGCAACCAAGTCCGCCGCGGCAAGCCGGCATCATGCAATGGAATAAGTCTACCTAACTTCAAACTTTTAATGCTTTTGGGTATAAACTTTTCTGTATATTGTCCGATACCGTAATTGTTAGTGGGTCTAACAATTACATAAGGAACTCGAAAGGTTCTCGCCCAGGCCAAGATCAATTGATCAGCTGCTGCCTTGGTGGCCGAATACGGATTACTTGGTTTAAGAAGATCTGTTTCGACATGGTCACCTTGCATTATATCGCCGTACACTTCGTCTGTGCTAAAGTGCAGTAGCGTAGGCATCTTGAATCTATGGCGTTCTTTGATTAGATTAAGCAAATGATGTACCCCGTTTACATTACTGCGTAAAAATACATCGCTGCTCACAATGCTGTTATCAACATGAGTTTCTGCTGCGGTATTAATAATGTAATCGCAATCGTAAAGCATATCTAAGTCATTGATATCAGACTCAATAAATTTAAATTTTGAATTTTTTATTAACTCAGGTAAAAACTGCGTGTTAGCGGCATAAGTTTTTTTGTCAACACCAATCACGTACCAGCCTTGTGCAAGACATGCACAAGTGACATGATATCCAATAAAGCCCAAACAACCTGTAACGTAAACTACTTTTGTGGTCATATTTTTCTTGTCAAGTTAAGATATTCTGGGCGGTCACTGTTGATAAACCTATCCCAAATGTTTTCTAAATCTGGAATGCTTCCTGGTTTGTAAATACCAATATTGGGCAACGCTTGCAGCACAATTTCATCATCGTGTGCCCAGTGACTGATACCATCATGGCTGTAATCACGATCTCGACCAGATCCGATCAATTTGACTGGTACGTTTTCGTAGTTTACATAATTACGCAGCATTTCAAATGGACGATACAGCAAGAAGCTGCTCATTGAGTAACATACAGGTTTCAGACCTTCATTGGCCATACCTACTGCAACTCCAATCATTAGTTGTTCAGCCGCACCCACATTGTAGAATCTATCCGGAAAGGCATTGCGTATTTGATCCAGGATACCAAATCCCAAATCTGCTGTGATTACCCGGATGGTATCGTCTTCGATCATGCTGTTTAACAACAGTGCAGCACATTCTTTTCTCATTGAGTAATCTCCGCATAGTCTTCAGGTTTGAGTACATAGTAGTGTGTGAGCAATTCTTTGGCAAACGACCACATAGGCGGATCACTGAATCGCAAATTTATACTGGGCAAAAAGGCCTGAAGTCTATGGCTTAAAGTATTTGAATCTACCATGTCATATGCGCCCATGCCATTGATATTGACGTATACGTGTAAATTGTTTATGCTGTTATCCCAAATATAACGCAATGACTCCCATATACTGCCTTCAGCACATTCACCGTCGCTGATCATGCAGTATACATTCTTGTCAGGACGAGCCAGCGCATGACCCACAGCTATTGGCAAGCCAGATCCCAAACTGCCGGTTGAACAATACAAATGATTTTCTAAATCTCTGCTGGGATGAATACCGTGCTTGTGCAACAAGGCAACAGGATCTATACCGTAATATTTTTCCAGTACCACATACAAGGCCAACCCTGCATGACCATTGCTTAAAATAAAAACTTCGTCATCATTGCGTTCGGCGTAAATTTCTTCAATTATTGGTAATGCACTCAGAGTGGAACTGAGATGACTCAGTCGTTCTTGATAAGTGATATCAATGAGTCTTCGTGCAAGTTGATTGTTTATCATAATTTGATTTTGACAAAATTTGAATTGCCCCCGATCAAACCGGAGTTGTGAATACGTTCGGAGTACAAATCTATAAATTCTACATAAGCTTTGTGAACATCCGGTACGTGTAAATCATCAAAAATTACTAGCCCAGATGATTGTTTTTTTAGCAATCGCATGCTCAATTGATAATCAGTCACAACATCATCATAATGATGACTGCCATCTATCAATACTACAGAAATATTCATAGCATCAATTTGTGCATCAGTTAACTCGTTAAAAAACTTTGCACTTGTGACTTCGTAATGAGTTATGTTGTTAAGGTTTTGAGTCAAGTTAAAAAAACTTGATTTTTGAGTGTTCAATATGTGACCCTGTGCCACAGATGAAGTACCAGATGTGTACCCATCTTCGATGAAAGGATCAATTGCATAACAGTGCTTGTTAGTATATCTGGATGCTATGCGTGCGAAGCCGTCGCCATTAAAAACGCCAATTTCCAAATAGTTACCAGAATAAGAACCCAGATATTCACTGATGTAATCGTATAAATGTTCTGCAAGTGCCACATTACCTCCAAGCAAACAATTGATCGTGGATGACTGATTCTGTTTGATAGCCGTGACGTTGAAACAGTTCTGCCAGTTGTTGTCTGTTACTTTCTAAATTACCAGGCCATGCACTTTCGGCCACATTGGTTTGATGCACTTCCACAAACCAAAATTTTACTTTATCCGAAATAGGTCCCAGGGTGGCATCAGTCAATGCCTGCATTTCCGATCCTTCGATATCGCACTTGATAAAATCTACATGATCTAAATTTTCTTTGAACAACAATGTTTCCAGCGTCATACATTGGACCTGCGTTTCGTGACCATTGCGATTCAGCATGCTGTTTGTGGTGCTGTTTTCGTTGATAAAAAACGACGTCATTTCGTTGTGTGGACCTATTGCCAGTTGCAAAGGTTTGATATTTGTATGATCTTTGACAATTTCTTCCAAAACACGAAATGTGTTGGGAGTGGGTTCAACTGCAATCAAGGTCTGGCAACTGTCAGCTGCATACAGACTGAATAGACCACAGTTGGCACCAAGATCAATCACAGTCATGTGATCTCTATCTGCAAAGATAGGATCGTACATGCGTTCTTGATTGATTTGATTTAGAATTATATCAGTGTAATTTTCTGGATTACCAAACCAAGCAGTAACATCAGGATGTGTGCTTTGATATACAAAATCCTGTTGTTTACTGGTTTTAATTTGTCGTTCTATCATATTTTGCCTTTAATAAAAAATCTCTTATGCCTACTTCTAGAGTATATTCGCAGTCAAATCCCAATTCGAGTGATTTGGCTACATCACAGACCCATACTGTATTTTCAAATGCTTTTCGCATCTCTGCCACTTTGGCCACTGGCGCATCAGTTTTACCAGTTACCTTGATCCACAAATCCAATAAATCAAAGTTGCTGGTCTGAAATCCACTGCCAAAGTTTACAATTTCGCCCGGTGTCAAGTCCCAGTATTGCAGCACAAGATCTATTCCACGCACAAAGTCTGCAATGTAAATAAAATCATGATAGCCTTGATACAGGGTCATTGGTTCGTTGTAACTGAATGCTCTATACAATCTAGGAAACAATCTGTGTGGCCTTTCGCCTGGGCCATACACACTGTACGGGCGCACTATCCAAACAGGCAAGTTGTGTAATCTAGCCCAGCCCTGGCACAGCAGTGTGGCTGCTCCTTTGGTGGCCTGATAAAAATCCACAGGTTTTAGCAGTGTTTCTTCACTGCTGCTGACATTTGTTGGCCCATATTCGCTGCTGCTACCAATTTGTATTAGTCGGCACCACTGTTTGCATTCGCGAATGTATTCCAAAATAGTTTGAACCATCAAGATGTTGGGTTCAAACATGTATTGATAATCATAAATTTCTGCAGCTGAATTTATGATTGCATCTGGTTCAAATTGTGTAAGGCATTCGTGTAAATTTTGATTTCTACGAAACGCATACACTTCATGCCCACGCTGAGTATAATAGTCCACTAGGTTTCGTCCAACAAAACCTGTGGCACCTGTAATGAAAATTTTCATCGAACTATTAACGGCAAGTGAGCACTGGCTCGTGCCAGTCTAGTTGGTTTATATGTACCAGGCCAATGAACAATCCAGTCTCCAGATTCCCACGCACCGCTGTTGCCCAGCACATCAAATCTGGCATCACAATAGTCATAAATTTCGGGTTCATAACTGTTCATGTATCGCTGTGGAACAATTTTAACAATAGTTTGATATTCTTCAATGGTGTCGATAATCACTTGTTGCTCGGCCCATTCTACATCCTTATATTTTTCTTCGCTATCAATAATCATTTGTAGGTAAGCACGACCTTCTGCAGTGTTACGTGCCAAAAAGTTTCCACTATTGAGATTGAGACGATCAACCGGAACAATAAAATGATAATGGTTGTCAACACGATCTTCAATGCGTACAGTTTGATTGGTAATCATGGCATCACATTCCGAAAACAACAACCACTCTATTTCAGGATGCTGATTGAAAATATCTAAGGTGTAGTGTATTTTGTTAAAACCTGTAATTGTGCTATACTTCATTTCGGTGAGCACATGAAACTGATATCCATGTCGCTCACAGTATTCTTGTTTGGATTGATCGGTCAGTGCAGCCAAATCAGAATAGTTGGCATCATGTAAACTTGCAACAGCGTGCATAGGTGTCCTTGAAATTCAATGTAAGGTATTTATTATACTAAGTATTCACATGAAAATCTACGATTGTTTTACATTTTTTGCTGAATTTGATTTATTAGAACTACGTCTACGTGAACTTTACGATCATGTGGATTACTTTGTTTTAGTTGAAGCAAATCGAACATTCCAAAACAACGATAAAGAATTATTTTTTTGGAAAAATAAAGATCGGTTTACGCCGTGGCTTGATAAAATTATTCACGTACCGGTGGTTGACATGCCTGTTGATACTGATACCTGGGGCCGTGAACGATTTCAAAGAGACGCTATCAAAGGCGGAATCGCAGGCGCCGAACCCGACGATATAATCGTAATCGGCGATGTTGATGAAATACCCAGAATAGAAACTATAGCAACATTACGCACAAGCTCTCAAAGTATTTGGGGCTTCCGTATGCCGCTCTTTAACTTTAAATTTAACTACATGATGCATACGCAAGACTACTACACTGTGTGGTCTGGTGCTATACGTCGTAGTTTATTAAATAGTCCAGAAGATTTTAGACGTATGCGACACGTGTTAAATCAATGTCCGTATAATTTCAGCGATGACAATGTTCAAATAGTTGAACATGCCGGGTGGCATTTTACATATCTTGGCTCAGAACAGTTTGCCAGAGAAAAAATCAAAAGTTTTGCCCATGACGAAACCAACCGGCCAGAAATTCTTGATCAGTTAGATATTGCGGATAGTATAGATCGTGGAGTTGGTATAATTAGAACTAATCAAGATTATAGATTTACACCAGTGGCAGTAGATGATTACCTACCTAGAACGTTAACTCAAAATTTTGATCTTTATAAAGATAAAATAATTCACAAAGATAATTTACCCTCGGCTAGACA
>SXGQ01558749.1_pt1 | contig 13008 bp, 16 predicted proteins | sample 3178371 | NCBI WGS metagenome assembly SXGQ01 (sample SAMN11356859, study PRJNA531348) | freshwater metagenome | isolation source: freshwater sample F1-20 | place: China: Fuxian Lake, Yuxi | collected 2017-12-25
ACGAAGGCCGCGAGCTTTTGCGCGCTGTGAAGCCACGAAGCCGCGATGAAGGCGCGGCTGAGGATTCGCGTCCTAATGATTCTATCCACCGCGCAGTCAACGCTTCCGGTTGAAACCTGCTCGCCCCGACTTTTGAGCAACGCAATCGCCAGCCTGACCACCAGCCGCGTGCCTCCGACCGGCTTATTCATGTCCGCCAAGATGCGTTCCTCGGTTGCCTTCCGGGTAAGCGAAACAAGCCCGCTCACGCCCTTCGCGCTCACGACAACCTGCAACAAGTGTTTGTTGACCAAATCCGCGTATCTCCTGTTTTTCACTCGCGCCAAGGCAGAGAGCACCTTGTTAAAGGTGTCCAGCTTGACCTGTGTGCGGCTGCTTTTCGACGCCATCTCAGAATAATCCTTTCGCGCTCACAGTCGCGGAACTTCTGGCCAAGCGCAACTTCGCTTTGCCTGTTTCGTCAGAATCAAGGAACCACTGGTGGATGAGCCGCACCCCGTCCGCGTAGGACATTTCGCACAGGATTTGCGCGGGCGTCATGCTGCCGTGCAGAACCGCACTCAGCCGGGCGACATAGGCCACTCCTTCGCCCGGCGTTAGGCGTTTCCCGGCGCGTCCTTTGTGTCCGGCTCAACGGCAAGCGCACGGTCGAGGTCGGCGTAGATCTCCGCCGCCACGGAAAGGATGTCGCCGAGCCTCTGTTTTTCTGCCCACTCGCACGCCTCCAGCCGGAAGGCGCTTTCGCGCTCTTCGCCGCGAACAAGGTCCAGTGTTTTCGCCTCCTTGGTGAGCACGAAGAGAAAGATGGCGTCGCTCTCTACCTGCGAGATGTCGCCCTTGCGGATGCGATAGAATGCGACGCGATGCGCGAATGAATACGGCTTGAGGTTGATGCCGCCGATGGCGTAGAGCCGGCCCATGCCTCCGGTGTCTGCTTTTTTCGGGGTGTCGGTTGGATCGGGTTCGTCGTTCATTTTGAGATTCCCCACCGCTCAAGCACGTCCGGTGACGTGTTCTCGGTGATGATTGCCACGCCGCCGTCTTCGCGCTCGATGGCGACGTGCGGAGTGACGTATTTCCAATCGCCTGCAAGCTCCTTGCGGTTGCGGAGTGCGGTTGCGATGCCGAGAGCAAGTTCACCGATGTCGAGCGTCGGGAGTGTCTGGATCTGCGACTTTGGGCCGCTCCACGCCTTGGCAAACGCCGCAATGACTATTTCGCATTCCGGGGTTCTGCGGAATATCCACGTTTTTTCCCCTTCCACATTCTGATCCACCGCCTGCCGGGCGGTGAGTTTAAGTTCTTGCAGCCGCGACGCGCGATAGAGATGAACCATGCGCTGTCCCTCGTAGTAAAATGGCACCCCGCACGTCGCCAACGTGACAGCCTCCGCGAAGTCGCGCGTGGAGTAGGGCGCGGCGTCCGATTGTTCACTCATTGGTTTCAGGTGCTATCATGCGATCCCCTTTAGGCGCAGCTCTTGTAGCGCGACAGCTTGACTGTCACCTTGCGGAAGCCGTCGCGGGACTGCGATTGCGTAAATTCGTCCGGGTAGCATCCGCCCGCCGTCTGACCAAATTGATCCACGTCATTCGCCGGAACGAGCGCCGTGCCAATCGCAACGGCCATGATGCCCGCCGTGCTCGTGACCTCGCCGGAAATCGTGATGTCCGACATGACCGGCGCGGCTGCGAAACCAATGACCTCGCCGAGATAGTTGTGCATCAAATCCTTGAACTCCGGCTTGGATGCGACCTCGAAGCTCTCTAGGTTGATGCCGGTTTCGGCGGCTTCGCATCCGCGCTGGAATCCCGATAGGTTGACGAGTGTTGCTGCCATAGTGGGAGCATATTCCGCCCGCGTTCTCAGAATTGCAAGCGCATTTTCTCACATTTGAGAAACGCCCCAAAATTGAGAATCAAACCCCAATCACAACCCGCACCGTCTTCGTCCGCTCCCTGTTTTCCGCGCCCTCGGGTTGCCGGCTTCCGGCGGCTACGTCGTCGAATTTGAATCCGTTTGGATAGCTCGCCAGCGCCGCTGTGATTACGGCGGCGGGTGCCGTGGCAAGGGCCGCATCTACCGCCGCCTCCCATGTGTCGAGCGTGCTGCTGCTCGATGTGGCGAGTCGGATGGAAATTTCCACGTCGCTTTGCAATACGGGAGCCGGGCTGTCTGGTTTGAAGCCCGGCACAATAGGCACCGGCTCGCTCGCTCGTACCACCACGCGGCTCCGGCTTGATACAGTGTCGCCGTCCGCGTCGTAGTTGAGCACCGGGGCGGTCGCCGGGGTGGTGAACGGCGATTGCGTCTGGATGAGCGCAATGATGATGTCCTCGATCTTCTTTTGGTTGCTTGATGGCATTATTGAATCGAGTTGTCGCCGATGGCGATGTATAGGATGCCGTTCTTGTCGTCTATGGAGAGCACTGAACGGGTTATGTTCGCGCCCGGCAGGCCGCTCACGGTGATGCTGTCGTTCTTGGCCGGCAGCGTTGACCAAGCTGATAGCTTCGTTTGCAGCGTCATGGATGCTGAGTTGCCGATGCCGCCCCCGTAGAAGCCGAGGTCGGTCGGGGCGCTTGAAACCACGCACGCGACGCCGGTAATCGCCCCGATGGCGCAGACGGCGGCGCTGCCGGTTGCGGCGGTCTGCGCGGCGTAGAGTGTATTGAACGCGGTGGTGAGTAGGCTCACGGCTAAAAGCTACCTTGTCAGGCAAGCGATTGCAAGCGCGCAACCTCGTCAACCACGGTTTGCGCCGTTGCGCCCCACGTCCAGCGCGGGCTTTTTGCCCGTTCGATGGGTAGTGCCCGCGCTCGCGTCATGGCGGAAACAATGTCGGTGACGTTCTGATCTGCCCAGCCGATGTCGTCCACGGCGTAGGCGATGGGATGGATAGCCGCGCCGGCAAGGTCGGCGTGCCCGGTGGCCAGGTTGGCGACGATTGGCCTGCCGCACGAAAGATACTCCATTGCTACGAGGTTCGTGCCGCCTTCGCAACGGTTTGGGAACAGGCCAATGTCCGTGTTTCGCATTTCCGCCGCCAGCTCCGCAGCCCCAAGGTGCGGCAGGACGGTGAACTGTGACGGCGGGATGCCGCTGGCCATGAGCACCATTTTAAAAAGCTCAGACTGCCCGACGCTGGACGGATTGCGGAAGGGGATAAGGCTTGGCCACGGGTTGTGCCACGCGCACACAAGATGCGCGTCCGGGTTGCTCTTTGCAAAGCAAGCGAAGGCGTCAATCACCAAGTCCTGCCCCTTCCGGTATTCGCATTTGCCGCCGCTGAAGATGCGATACTTGCCGTCTGGCACGCGCGGGCCGGGGCGGAATATCGCACCGTCAACGCCTTGGATGAGCACGCGCGCATTCTTCACGCCGGCATCCTCAAGTCGGCGCTTGCACCATGTAGAGCCGCAAAACACGGTGTCAAATTGCTCGGAATTGTCCCGTGCGCCGGCTTCAAGCTGAGACTCAAAGAACGTGTAGGCGAGGCGGATGTCCGCCGTTGGCGTGGCTACGGGATTCAGTGCGTGGTCAACTATCGGGACGAAATCCACGTCCGCCACGCCGCGCTCCACGAGTCGGAAATGAGCGCCGAGTGCCGCCCTAAGATTGGTATTGCAAGTTGCCCAGCCGAAGCCAGACGCGCCGGGTTCGTAGCCACAATATCTCAGGGTTTTCATTGTTTCCTCGCGATGAAGTAGAAGTAGCGATCCCCGCCAAGCGGCGTCTGAATGTCAATCTGAGCCGCTTCGACAATCTCGAACCCGCTCCGCCCGATCAGGGAGTGCCAGGCTTTCCATCCGAGAACGGAATAATGGTTCGCGTTCGTCTCGTGGAAACACGGGGTATCCGGCCCCGGCACTTCGACGTAAAGAATGCCGCCATCCTCCAGCACCCGGTTGTATTCGCGAAGCGTCCACATTGGGCAGATGGAATGCTCCAGGACATGCCTTGCCCACACGAGGGCGAAGCGTTTGTTTGGCAAGTCCATGCTGTTCTGGTCGTGTTTTGCCACGGTGAAACCGAGATTGCGGCACGCCATAAGGTCGCTCTCATTGACGGTGATTCCGAGCGCGGGGATGTTGTTTTCCTCGAACCATTCGAGCGCCGGCCCAGCGCCGCATCCGACATCCAGCGCCATTCCGCCGGGCTTCATCATTGGCGCGACCTTGGCGAGCATGGTGCCGGTGATGAGTGTGTGCCCTTCGCTTCGCGGCTCGGGGTATGACGATTCCGCGCACTGGCTGAGGAAGTTTGCGAGGCTCATTTTTGAAGCTCGGCGCACACCCGTTGAATGACCGGCTCCCAATCGTCCCTCACGGACTGCCGGAACAGTCGCGCGTTGGGATACCAGGGCGAATCATCGCGCCCAAGCATCCACCGCCAGTCGGGGCTTGTCGGGAGCAGTATCCAGCACGGCACTCCAAGCGCCCCGGCGAGATGCGCGATAGCGGTATCTACCGTAATGACGAGGGACATTTGCAAGATCGCCGTCGCGGTTTGTGTCCAGTCGTGAATGTGCTGCGCGAGGTCAACGCGCCCATGCAACTCCATAACTTCATGCGCGCGCGGGCCGCATTGGAGGCTGTAGAACTGGCAGTGGGGCGCGGCATCAATGAACCGCTGGAAATGCCCCGTCGTCATGCTCCGCCATTTGTCCTTTCCGTGCAGCGGCGAGCCAGCCCAACACAGGCCGACGCGCCGCTTGTCCGTGGCTTCCAGCGGGAGGTGAATCCAATCGGGGTGCGGCAGGATGTAGGGCAGGTCGCCGGGGATTGTGTGCAGCGTTGTGCCGAGGATGTCCGGCAGATGGAGGATTGGCGCGTGGTAGTCGAATGGCGGGCACGCCGACGCGAACTCCGGGGTCAAATGATCTGGCAGGCATCCGTCGAGGCCGATGCACCCCTTAAAAAGCAAGTGCAGCTTTTCCGCCGCTGAAAAGTAGATTTTGCTCGCCGGGTAGAGCTTCCTCATTTCCGCAAAGAAGCGCGCGCCCATGAATTGATCGCCGTGCCCCTGCTCCGTGGTGACGATAATCGTTTTGCCGTCGAGGGATTCGCCGTTCCACATGGGCATTTGAGTGGCCATAATCTTCGACGGGAAGCTCGCGACGCGGAACCGGGCGCGATACTCGCGAAACCCGCGCCGGATGTCGCCGGTAAGCAGTAGGATCATCGAGCGGCTGAACTGCGCGCCCGCGCTGTTTGGATCGCTGTTGATAATCTCGAAAAACTCGCGGTCTGCCGCGTCATATTCGCCGTCGAATACGAGGATGTCCGCGTAATTCAGCCGCGCCGCCCGATGCTCGGGGTTGAGTTGCAGCGCAAGGTGGAGGCTGATCTTTGCTTTTTCCGGGTGCCCAAGATGCAGCAGGACAAGAGCTTGGTTATTGAGCGCGTCCGCCTTGGTTTCGGGGTCAGGATGCGGCGATTCGATGGCGGCACAGTAGAACTCGGTGGCTTCCGCCGCGTATCGCCGAAGCGAGGCGCTGTCTTTCGTCCCCTTCATCGCGTGCTGCCGCAACGCCCCTAAGTTAAACAGCACCTTGGGGTCGTCCGGCACCTCGGCGATGTAGGCGCGGAACGCCGCTTCCGCGCCGGCGTTGTCTCCGCGCGCGGCGGCGGCGTTCCCGCGATTCAGGAGCTTCCGGTGGGGCTGTCTGGCGGCAAGGAGCGGGGTCATTTCTTCTTGCGCGGCCTTCCGCCTTTGCGACCGTTGCGCCGTGCGGCGATGGCCTTGCGACGGGTGGTTATTCCGCCGAGCATGGCTGCCGCCGCGCTGACTTGCTTCTTGGTGGTCATGCCGCGCCACTTACCGAGCGTTGGCTTTGGCGTCAAGACAAGAAAAACGCCCGCATCCGTGAAGACGCGGGCGCTTGTATTTCCTTGTTCCGCCTACGAGATTTGCTTCAGCCCGACGATGATCGCCCCGACATCGAATGTCGCCGTGGTGCTGGATGTCAACGCCTTTAGCTGGAGGTATTGCTTGCAGTTCCGTGTGTCGAGCGCGACTTCGATCACCGGAGCCGCCGCCGTGGTTGTGGTCGCGGCGGGCAGGTATGCCGAGGCCGCAAAGGTCGTGTTGTCCGCGCTGTCGAGAAACGAATAGACGATGGATGTCACGCCGCTGCCGGAAAGCTCGTTGTGCGTGATGACGACTTTGCAGTTCTGCATGAAGTCTTTCAGGTCCACGCCGGCGAAGGTTTGCGTGCCTGCGCCTACCGCAACGCGCTTGGCGACGAGTTGCTGTGCTGTGAGTTGTCCGTTGATGTCAGGGTTCATGGTGTGCTGTGGTTTGTGTGGTTTTAGTTCGTCGCGACGGAGAAGCTCGTGCCGTGGCGCACTCCGTTGTCGCAGTAGAGGCGATTGATGACACGAATCTGGCCCTGGAGGCTTAGGCTGTATGGGTCAACGAAGAAGTGGCTCTCCGCCCAGTCCGCCAGAATGAGGTCGTCCCAGTTGCCAAAGATGACGCTCGTTGCTGTGGGCATCTGATTTGTCGCAAGGGCCGGGTAGCCGTTCACGCGGTCGTCTTTCCACACCGGGATCGAGTTCGTGGATGCAATCTCGGCGATGAGCTTGGCGTTGTTTTTGACCGTGGGCGTCGTCAAGTAGCCAAGCTTGCCGGCCAATGCGTTGTTCAGGCTGACATTCAGCTCGAACTTCACGGCGTTCGCGTAGGTCATGGACTGCGCGGCGCTCAACGTCACCGGCGTTGAGAGATTGGTCGTTCCGAGATTGAGGATTCCGATTGGCTGGCCGCTGACGCCAGTGCCGGCGATGGCCGCGAGATCGCGAGCAATCGAAGTTACTGCCATGAGGTCGTTGCGAACCATGTTCTCAACGTCCACGCTCGATTGCATCACAAGCTGCTCGGAGAACGCGGTTGCCGCCGCCAACTTGTGGGGCGTGAGGTTGAGCTGCCCGACCGTCTGTTGCGTCGCCGTAATGGTGCTGTCCTCTGCGAGCCACGATGCGGTTGCCCCGCCGGTCTGGCGCGGAATCGCGACGTTGCCGCGCAGGCCGCTCAAACTGCGAGCGCCGAGTTTCACGGTGAGCATTTGGTTGCGGAGCAGTTCGATGAGCGAACCGCTGAGTAAGTCGGTGCCGACAAGTGCGCCGGCCCCGCTATACACGTTCGTCAGGAGCGCACGGATTTGCTCCGGGCTTCCGTTGAAAGCCGCCGCGCGATGAACGTCCATTGGGACGTAGAAGCAGTTCGGGCCGCAATCCTTGCCGAGAATCTTGGCGTGCGCGTCGCTTGCCTCCCTTTCCAAACCCTGGAGGCCGCGCCCCGTGCCGATGTTGAGGATTGCCCGCGAGAATGAGAACGCCTTCGTCTCCTTCTTGCTCATGCCAAGGTCGGGCATTTCGCTGGAGACTGGCTTGACCTCCGGGAAGTTGCCGCGCACAACGGCATCCTGAAAGTCCCGTGCGGTTTTGCCGCTGGCGACAAACTCGCCCGCCAGCGCGGAGGTGTCAATCTTGCGCCCGGCGAGGCCGTTGTCTGCAAAATGTTTGCTCAGGTCGCGGATTTCATTGACGCGCTTGCGCTCGCTGGCAACTGCTTCGTCGCGGATGACTTCAATGCTGGGCGTGGTTGGTGTGGTGGTTTCGGGTTGCATGGATGGTTGCTTTGTTTGTGGTTTTTCGCATATTTGAGAAACCACGTCAAGCAGTTTCTCATTTTTGATAGAGATTTCCAATTCGCGCAAGTTTTCCATGCGCCCAACCCCGACGCTTGAATCAGCCGGGATCGTGACAAGACTGCCCTCGTATGGCGTCCACTCGGTGACGCGGTAAGTGCATTCGCCCTCTTTTTCTTCCTCCAAAACCATTTTCGCTACTTGATACCCAACGCTGGTTTCCTTTAGGATGCCATCCTTCACGTCCTGCCACTTCTCGTTCGCGAGCGCGGAGTTGCCAAACTTGGCCTTGACCCTGAGTTTGCCATTCTCCAGCCGGGACTCGATGATGCGCCCGATGTGCGCGTTGCGGTCATGGTTGAAAAGCAGCGGGGCACCGTTGGCCATGCGTTCCAGCCGCACGCTTGCGGGCTGGTGGTCGAGGATTTCCGTGCCAAAGAATCGCTTGTATGGCGCTTCGCTGCTGATGCTCAATTCAACCGTGCGCTCGGCTTCATTGATGGCTTCGCGCTCGAACTGCGCGCTGCGAAAAAGCGTCTCGGGGATTTTGATTGTGCGGCTCATCGTGTGAGAATTTCAAGGCCGCGCATATCCAATACGATCACGTCGCCCTTGCGCGGCTTGCGGTGTTTGGCTGCTTTCACTTTCCGCCCCTTATTCTCATTTCTGCAATGCGTCAACCGCATTTGTGAGAAATTTATCAGTTTTGAGAAGCGACCATTTTCGGAAATGCGACTACACCGCAATTTTGAGACGGTTGCCGTTTTTCTTCGTCGGCGCGCTTGGCGCGTCGCCATCTGTTTCGTCGTCGCCGTCCGGGGGAGTTGCGGGCTGTGTCGGCGGAGTCTCCGTGGTGGAGGTGGAGAGGCCCAGCCTTTTCATGAGCGCGTTTTCTTCTGCGAGCTTGAATACGATTTCCTCGAAATCTTCTTCGCTGTCGCTGTCCTCGATCTCGCGCGTGCGCGTGGACAGCTTGGATTCGATCCGCATGGCGCTTGCCTGGGCTTCCTTGACCGGCTCGACGCCCTTCCATCGCCGCCCCCGGAAGTGCGGCTTGTTGAACTTGCGATACTTGGCGAGAGGAAGCGGCACAGCCCCGGTGATCAAGCCCATCTCCAACCACGCCTCGAAGATGGGGATTTCGCCCGTGTTGATGTCGAACTTTTGCAGCAGCATCCACATTTCCCGCTCGTCGTAGATACCAAACTTCCCGCTCGAATAATTCACGCCTTCAAGGTCGTTGGCGATGATGTTGTAGTTCGCGCCCGGCAGTCCGGCGCACCACGAGCGCAACATGCCCTTGCGGAACGTGTCAAAGTTTCCGTTGGGATGGTTCGGATCGAACCCCTGGAATTTCACGCCCCAAGGCAATCCCTCGAAGCCGCCGGGCGTCGCCTCCATCGTCTTCTGCGTCGGGTCGGGGTAATCCTGCCCGGAGTTCCCGCCCTCGGGGTTGATGTCCGAGTAAAACCAACCCATCTTGCAGGCCGACACGCGCGCGGCGATCACCTCCGCTTCCTCGTATTTTGACAACTGGCGCGAGTTGCTGATGTTGCCGACGCCCCAAGGCGCGGGCCGCGTGCTGTCCGCGTCGGAATATCTCGCGTAATGCAGGATGTCGCCGGCTGGCACCCGATCATGAAATGAGCCGCCGGTCGCCGTGTAGCTGCCGAAGCCGCCGCCCTGCCAATCGTTACGCTGGCGCTTGATGAAGTAGTAGGCGACTGGCTTGCCAAGCCCCCATTCGCTCCAGCCATACTCAATGCCCATGCGGATTTCGTTGCCACCTGGAAGCGTCTCATTGAGCGCGTAGTCGCAATACTCATCCGGCACAAGCTGGATGGCAAAGCCAAATGCGTTGAGCTTCGCCTTGGCGTCGCGCACCAAGCGCACGAATACGCCTCCATCGCGCGCGGCGTTGACGAGGCGAAGATTGCAAAGCGACACGTAATCGCGCTGCCCACGGATGTCGCAGTTGCCCTTGCGCTTCCATTCTCGCCATGCGTCCTCGATGACTTTGATGGCGTAATAGTCCGGTTGTCCGACTTGCACCGTGGCCTTGCCCTTGTCAAAAAGGTGGTAGGTGGGAACGTCTTTGCCGGTGCGTTCGCGCACGCTGTCCAGCACTCGGTTCATCCGCCGTTCGTGCGCGAGCAGCGCGGCGCGCTCGTCGGGCGCATAAACAACTCGCGGTTCCGTCTCCGTGCATTTCATTCGCAGCAATATGCCTTCGCTGCCGAAGACGTTGGCAAAAAGTTCCTCACGATATTTCGCGAAGTAGGGATTCTTTTTCCAGAGGTCGCGCATCCGGGCGCGGAGCAAGTATTGGTTGGCCCAAACATCCGCATCCTCGCCAATGCCGGACACCGCCCAATCGCTATTTGCCTGCCCGCGCGCGACGAGTTCCGAGTAGGAGCGCCGGGACATCTTTTGCTGCTTGCGGAACGGATTGAGACGACTGAAAAAGCTCATGGGCAAGTGAATGTTGGCGCGATGGTGTTGGAACGGCGGATACCGCGCAGAGAATCCGCCCGGCGCTTCTCGCGGATGACCTCGGCTTGTAGTTGCGTGCGCTGTTTGAGCAGCCCGCCGAGGTCTTTCTTGGTGACGGATTGGCCGTTGAAGCTCACGGATTGATCCTCGCCCGACGTGAGCGCCGAGATCGCCGTCTCAATGTTCGTAAGCATCGTTTGCGCTGTGCTCGCAGCCTGCGTCGCGGCGAGGTTGGGCAGCACGTCAATCTCGCCGGTTTTGGCAATCTCGCGCTGGCTCGTGGCTGTCTCGGTGGCATAAAAGGCGAAGAGGTAACGGCCCGCCGCAAGCGCCGCCGTCTGCGCCGCCGTGAGCGTGAAGGTGTAGGTGCTGCCGGAGCCGCTGCCCGTCCAGTTGGTGATCGCCGTTCCATTAAGGCTCACGTAGAGCTTCACACCCCATGCGCTCACCGGGTAGTCGGAAAATGTCTCAGTGAAAATCACCGTGTCGCCGCTCTCGATAATCGCGGGCAAGCCGTCAACTGTTGCTACTGCCATGCCGGGACGTTTGCCTTACGCTGTGCGATTTGGCAAGCGGGATTCTCATTTGTGAGAAATTACTTTATCAAATTTGCGAATGTGTTATTTGTTGCAACAGCAATGACTGACACGCTTCCACTTTGGCTTGAACACGGCACCGCTGAGGATGCCGCGCTTGTCCGCGCTGATGAGGAGCGGGCGTTGATCGAGGCGGGCGGGGCGCTGCTTGCGCGGTTGGAGGCCGAAAGGCTGAATGCGATGCCGGTGGCGAAGCAATCGTTCCGGCAGCGGTGGCTCGATTACGTGATTTGACGGACGAGAAGGCGGCTTTCCGTCGCCCGGTCAAATTTTCCAGCCGGCTCCGCCGACGAATCCTGAACGTCGTTGCGGCGCGGGGGCTTCTGCGGCTGGCTCCTTTACCTTCACCAGCTTCGCCTCTGCGAGTTCAAAGTTTTGCGGGCCAAGTGCGACGAATGCGGCGAGGGCATAGACAGCGCAATCGAGAGCTTCGTTCCGCGCGTTGTTCGGCTTGCTGAATTGCCGGTAGCGGACGCCGTTCTTGTAGAACGGGTAGGAACTTTCGGAGAGTAGTTGCCCAAACCATTCCGGCCCCAGTGTGTCGGAGAATCGCATGAAGCCGGGACCGTCCGATTGAATCGTGCTCCGGTCATAAACAATGCCCTTGGCCCGATTCGTTCCGACCGTAAGCAGCGAAACCTTGTCCACTACTGAGTGGCGCTTGGGGCGTATGACGATGGCAGCGTCCGGCAGGGACGATCCTTTGAGGGCAAACCAGTTCCGCACTTGTCGGACGCGGATGAACTCGTAGGCCATGCGCTGCGCTGCCGGGTAGCCGGTATCCACGCCGACGGCGCGCATGGATAGGATCATGCCGTCTTCGCGCTCATAACGGGCAAGCATCACGGCCTCAAGCCGCCCCCAAACGTCCGGCGCTCGTGGGTCGCCCTGGAAGACAAAGTGACGGAAGGCGAACATCTTCTCATCGCGCCCGATGCACCAAAGCGTCGCCTCCAACCTGTCTTGCTGCACGTCAACGCCAGCCACAAGGAACGTGGTTCCACGCGGAACCTTCTCCATTTTCTCGCGGCGCGCGACAAGGCTTTCCCAATCGGGCTTGATGTCCTCGTCGTCCTGCCAAGTCTCGCAGAACAGGGTTTGAACAAGCACCTTCTTAGCTTCACGCGGGTCTTGCGCGTGGCTGGCGTCGGTCACTTCCTTTGCCCATTGCCCGAGCCGGTCGCGGTATCCTTTGTTTGGCGGCATGAGCGAATTAAATCCGTTGAGCCAGAAGCCCCGGATACCGTTGAAGGGAACGGTTGGACGCCATTCGCCAGCCATGACGCTATCGCGCCGCTGCCGGTCGTCATGTTCCACGTCGCACTCGGAACAATGCCAGCGCGCTTTGGCCGGGTCGCCTTTCGGCCATCGAATCTGCCCGAAAAGAATGACCTGACGCGCCCCGCATTTCCGGCATGGGACAAACCATTTCCGTTGATCGCTCCGAAGATACCAGTCTTCAATGCGGCTCCGCCCCTTGATGGTGCCCGTGCTCGCAAGCATGCGGATCGAGCGCGGAAATCCGTCTGCGCGGCGCAGAAGCAGGCCAACCGGATCGCCTTCGTCGCCAACGGATCCTTCCCACGAATCAATCTCATCGCCGATGACATACGGGGAGCGATTGGCCCGAAACCCGGTAACGCTCTCGGTGCCGATCATGGAGAGCGAGCCTCCGGCAAATAGCTTGTGTTTGATGGTGTTCCCGCTGTCGTGCTTTTTCGGCGGTGCGAACCGGCCCGAAAGGTTTGGCGACGCCGCGATGCCGGGGGCGATTAGCTTCTTGCTAATTTCCTCGGCTTGAAGCCCGGTTTTGAGCGCCCAAAGCACGCCGCCGGGCTGGTCATTGACGATGAAGCCGAGCACGTTGAAGAAGACCGCGCTCGTTTTGCCGGTGTTGCTCGCCCACCAGAGCACGGTTGTCTGGACGGACGTATCCACCGCGCTCATGCACGGCTCGATGGCGTATGGCGTCGCGTCGAAGTTGAACTTGGCCCGCTGCATGGAAAGCGGCGATTCGCCTTCGGCAAGCCAGCGGTGTTCCTGCGCCCATTTCACGGGGTTGCCGGAGTCCGTGATCGCGGCCAGCGGCAGGACGGAATGGAACACTTCGCTCGCCGCGTTCCTTAGCGCGTCTTCAACTGCCGGTCGCATCGTCTTTGTTGGGCGTCATAGCAACGCGCCGTCGAGTTCCCGGCTGATTCTATCCACCGCCGTTTTGTAGTGCGCGGCATCCCGTTCGATGCCGATGAAATTGCGGCCAGTCCG
>SXGQ01726989.1_pt1 | contig 13008 bp, 13 predicted proteins | sample 3178371 | NCBI WGS metagenome assembly SXGQ01 (sample SAMN11356859, study PRJNA531348) | freshwater metagenome | isolation source: freshwater sample F1-20 | place: China: Fuxian Lake, Yuxi | collected 2017-12-25
AAACTCGTGTCGTACAGGTCTTAAAAGACTATTTTAGCGATGACGCTATCGTTAAAATCGCGCACAACGGGATCAACTTCGATGCCGTTGTCTTGTACAACCAGCTCGGTGTTCGTCCCCGAAACATTCTCGACACGATGTTGGCGCATAAGAGTGTCGAGAGCGAACTGCCGCACGGACTCGGGTATGTCGTCTCTCTTTATGCCGAAGCCCCTGCGTGGAAATGCTATGACAGCGAAACAGAAGTTCTGACGCGTAACGGTTGGGTACGTTTCGATCAACTTGAAAATGGTGTTGAAGTCGCTCAATGGGATAACGGTAAAGTCTCTTTTGTCCTTCCGCGGGCTTACGTAGACCAAGAGTACAAAGGGCAAATCTGGAAACTAGAGAGTCAAGCGGTAGATTTAATGGTCACACCAGACCATAAGATGCTGTGGCGTCAAAGAGGTTCAGATAAACTTCGGATTTGTGCAGTTCAGGACTTGCCGGTAAGTGGGCTTTTGCCTCACGTAGGTGTATTAGAAAATAGTAATTCCGCTCTGTCGCTGGATCTGATTCGTCTGATTGTTGCATTTCAAGCGGACGGTAGTTGGGCGTGGTCGTCGGACAAAGACGACCTACCGTCTTATCTAGATTTCGGGTTCACAAAACCGCGTAAAATCCAGCGGATCAAAGACATCTTGTTGGCTCTCGATATGTCTTTTACTGAAAGTCAGACCGGCACCGTGAATCCTAGAACTCGAATCTGGGTTCATACACATCCAATCATCGGTCAACTGTGGAGTCTGCTCGGTCGACAGAAACATTTCTCCTCCTGGATCTTAGATCTGCCGTTTGAATTCAGACTTCAACTGTTAGACGAACTCTTGTTGTGGGACGGAACAAAAGGTGCAGATCACTCCAATTATAATAGCACCGAAAAAGTAAATTCAGACTGGGTTCAAGCATGTGCTGTCGTATCAGGTCGCCCTTCTAGACTTTACGCGTATGACCACGCGAAAAAGACGTATGGATGGGATACCAATTTTCGAGTAGCTCTTCCGGCAGGCCAAACAAGATCTCGCGACTGGTCAAGACTCGAAAATCTTACTCGGGAACTCATAGACTATGAGGGTCGCATTTATTGCGTATCTGTACCTTCAGGCTTTATTCTTGTCCGTCGTAACGGTAAATGTACCGTATCAGGAAACACAGACCGCGAAGGTAACAAATTAGCGGCAGGCTCTGAGTCGGATGAACAACTTCATGACTATTGTTGTAAGGACGTCCAACTAACCGCTTTAATCCAGCCTAAGCTCACAGACTCGGTTAAGTTACGGGGTCAGTCCGATGTCTTTAAGCTGGATCAACGCATCCAAGAGATTTGTGCTGAAATGCACATGACCGGGATGTACGTCGATCAAAAGCTTCGCCTCGAGATTGAGATCAAATTGCTCAAACGGCGACAAGAGCTGTTGAACGCCATTCGTGATCGTCTCGAGAACGATAAGTTCAATCCGAACTCGACGGATCAACTTCGCGATTTACTCTTTTCCAAATGGAAGTTGACTCCTCCCCTCGAAGAGGAAGAACGATTCACGAGCACAGGTGATCCGAGTACGTCGGATCTCATCCTTCGTTCTCTTTTGACCGAGGAGATGCCAGACAACTATCGCGAAGTCATCAAACGCATCCGCTACTACCGTAAAGTCGTTAAAGTCTTGGGTACGTACGTCACGAAGCTACGCCCGTCGAATGTTGCGTTGGAAGACGATCTTGGCTGGGATGACGAAGATGAGGATTGGATTGATCGTGAAACACGCAAGAAGTACGGACTCGAAAAGACGGGTATCGTCAATCCGTTGACCGGTCGTATGTATCCAGGTTACTCTGCCGGTGTTGCAGTTACTGGGCGATTGTCCTCTTCCAAGCCCATTAATGCTCAGAACTTCCCCAAGAGTATGCGTAAGATTATCACGGCAGCACCCGGTAATATCTTGATCGGGGCTGACATGGATCAGTTGGAGTTGCGTATCGCAGCGGCTCGCTGGAACGTCGAACTTTATCTTCGCGCCTTCTTGGAAGGGAAAGATCCACATTCGATGACTGCTTATGCGGTCTTCGGTGATCAGTTTTGTAAGGCGGCGGGTATCGATCCCGCAGTTTTCGCCAGTAACGGTCGCCTCATTGGAACGGATTACGACGACACAGGTAAATTCAAAGGTACTGGAGAAAGCAAAAAACTAAGGGATCTTTCGAAAGCTGTCCAGTACGCAAGTCAGTACATGGCGAAAGTCGAAACCGTGCATAAGCTGATTCAGAAAACCGAAGTCGAGAACAAAGACGGGACTACAGATCTTCCGTATGCTCGACTTCCCCTTCGCCAAGTACGCGAAATGCACTCAAATTGGCTGAAAGGTGCGCCTGAGTTCGAGCAAGGCTGGGAGAAAGAAATCGGAACGTATCGACGTCTCGGTTACCTCGCAGAACCGATCACGGGACGTCGTCGTGACTTTCTCGATGGCGAAAGCCCTAATGAAATCGTCAACTTTAACGTGCAATCAACTGCCGCGGGATTAATGAATTTGTCCCTCATTAAATTGGCAGAAGAGATCCCATTCGAAAAATGGGGACCGGGTACAGGCATCATTAATCAATGCCACGATGCTATCGTCATTGAATGTCCCGCCGACGGATGTAGCTATTCTGTCGATGCCAACGGCAAGAAGAAGTGGGACATCCCAAAAGACTCCATCCCTTACAAGATGTCCAAGCTTCTCGAAGAATGCCTTCGAGCAGAACATCCAAGTCTACCTGGCGTTGTTTTCACGGCATCGGCAGACATCGAAATGAGCTGGGATAAGGTCTAGCGTTGGCTTGTCGGATGTCAAGAAAAGCGTTACGCTATCCCGTCCTCTTGCCTTGGAGAGAGTAATGAAAATTTACGTTTCAATGAATCCACTCCCGTGGGAACAGTTCAGCATGAAGATTCCCGATCCAGCCAAGCCCGGAGAAACGCTGACGATTCAGGCTCACTCTTCTGCTAGCCGTGCCGGATTTCTTCCGATCTTCTGGTCGCAGGAAGAAGCCGAAACCACCTTCCCTGATGTGGCGTGGCAGGCTGCCGAAGTTGCCGATGACTGGCACCCGATGATCAATCGCCTTCGTGCACAAGCTGAGGAGAAGGCTGAAGCGGCGGCTATTTCGGTCGAAGCCTCTGAGACTGAAGTCGCCGAATGAGTACGAAGCTGTTGGTCCTCGTGACCAAAGGCATCAACGAAGATTATATCACTTCACTATTGGGTGATATCCAACAATCCTTGTCTCGACTTGGATTAGCGGATGTCACCCTTAGTGACAGCGGTTCTTGGTTTCGTGAGCGATTCCAGCAAACAGGTGATTGGGATTCCTGGGTCTGGGAAACCGTAAACGGCATCGATTACATCACGCGCAAACCAAATTTTGACGGGTTTGTTGTTACGACAGATCAACTCGGTAAAGCCAACGCCGGAATTGTCTCTTTGGCCTTACAGAACAAACGAGCTGTTCTCGCATACGACGAAGATCGTCCTTTACGAAAAGTCACTGAACTCCATGTCGACGATCCAACGAACTGGACAGAAGGCTGGAGTTATGACGCTGAACGCATCGAGGTTTAACATGGACACCAAAACCGAAGCACAGACTCTGGTGACTCGTCTGATCAAAGAAGCGAATTTGTCACCAAACGACATCGCTCATTTGCTCAACGGGCGTATCTCTTCCCGTACGGTGTATCGCTGGGGCAAAGGGGAAAGCTACCCGCAGAACACCTCAGACTTCAATGCACTGGTCGACTTAGTAAAGACCAAACTCGGCGAGACAGGGGAAGTCAGCGTCGAGAGCTGAAGTTTAGACAGACAGGCAACAAGCGAGGACATCATGATCTACTTTAAGTGTGTCGAAAGCACGCTTAAGAAGGGTGTTTATGCCCATCTTAGCCCGCGTACCGTCATTTATGGACCAAATGGAGCCGGTAAGTCTTCTGTTCTTCAAGCCTTAGAGCTGGCTACTTGCGGCCAGGTATCGGACGTCGAAGGCAGGGAACAGGTCAAGCAATCGACTGCACTCGGCCGTTTGTTCCCGTCGGACGAGGCCATCTTTGCCGAAGCCGAGTTGTCTGACGGATCGAAGTTCCGTTGGTCGATGGAACGTCAGAAGGAAGAGGGTTTCAAGCGCCCAGAACATGACGCACCGCGAAAAGTGGCTTGGCCTTTACAAGAGCTGAAGGCGATCTTCACAGGAGATGCGGCCACGATTCAGGCGTGGCTGGAACAACGAGTTATCGGCGATCTCAAAGAAGAAGACGTGTTAAGGTCTTTACAGCCGTCTACTCACGACTCTGTGAAGCGCTTGATCAAGAAGCTCCGTAAGAACGATTTTATGGCTCTCGCAAAAGAGGCAAAGTCTAACGCTCGTTCTTTACGCACGGATGCTACCAAGATTGAAAACACCGTCGAAAACATGATGGCGAACATTCCTGTTCCTCTCATGAGCGACGAGCGTCAAGCGCTCGAAGACAAGCTCAGGTCTCTGGCCGAATCGTCCAATGCAGGTGTTTCTCCAAGCCAGATGAAGACTTGGCAAGACGAACTGGCGTTACTTGAAGGCGCACTTAACGCCAAAACAGCCGAGTTAACCTCTCTTCAATTGCCGACGGCTAACGACCTCAAGGCGGCAAAGACCGTCATGACCTCCTTGAGCTTGGTACGTACACACGCCAAGGAATTGGGTCTTGACGCTTGCTGGACTTGCGGAAATGACAAGCCGGATTTTCAAGGTCATATCGGCAAACTGACAGGTCTTGAGGTTAAGGTAAAAGATTTTGCCTTAACGCTTGAAACGCAGGCGCACCTCGAGAACGACTTGAAGATCCTCAGCCAAAAGATCAAAGAGCGACAAGAGTTGCTGGCCAAGACCTCCGTCCAAACCGATACGACGGGCGAACGGGATATCATTTTCCGCAAAATCGCTGCGGATGATGCGGCTCGTCGGTCTTGGGACAATGCCAACGCTCAACGTGCAGAGGTCGATCGCTTTCGAGCTCAAGCTGATCAGATGACTGCAGCGGCCAAGGCCTTAGAGGCGGCGGGCAAGAATCTGTTGGATCGTCGAAAAGCGGAATTCGAACAGTCCGTAAACAAGTTCTTGCCTGTCGGTGATCAGTTCTCGGTAGATCTGGATAGCGCCCGAATTGGATTGTTGCGTGACGGTCAGGTGCATTCGGCACTCTCTGGTGCTGAATGGTCCCGGGTTCTGTTGGCGCTTGCTGTATCGCAAGCGGAACCTAATACGATTTGTGTTCTTGCTCCGGAAGATCGGGCGTGGGACCCGGTGACCTTAGAGAAGGTCATGACGGCATTGTCCAACTCGAACAACGTACAGATTCTTCTGATGTCGACGATTAAGCCAAAGCCGATGGAAGGCTGGACGTTGGTGGAAGTCGGCGGCTAAAAAACCCGATAAGTCGTAGTCGAGATCGTTCAACAAAAAAGCCCGGATCATCTCCGGGCTTTTCTTTTGTCTTTGGCGAAAAGACTAAGCAACGCCGAGGTTGTAGCCACCGTTGTATTCGGTCACAGTAACCAGCATCTTCGTGGTCGAAGCGTTCGCAACAACAACCTGGAAACTATCGCCTGTGTTGACGTTGCAGAAGTCTTCGTCCAATTGGAGAATTGCCCACGCATCCGTCGACGTCGCTTGCGTCGGAGCGATCTCATTGGCGCCATTCAGTACCTGAACATTCGGGTTTCCGGCGCCATTGTAGACAGAAATAGAGACAATACGAAACGCCAAACTGGAGTTCTGAATTGTGTAAGTACCGGCAGAGGTGAAGGTTACACTGATGATGCTTGCTGGACTGTACGTAGCGGTAGCAGACATTTTTACTCCAAAATGTGGCAATTCTTCCCACTAAGAATTATCATTTTCCTGTGCAGTTTGCAACACTGCATAGCACAATCTGTGCAGTCGTAGCACACGAAAATCAGTCGATTTATCCACATCGCGTTATAGACAGGGTAGTCTGTTTTCATCTGAGGTAACCATGTCCGATCCGTTTCGTTCTGCAGTAGTGTCTATGCCGACATCGGGACAACTCGGAGGCGAACAGCCGCTTCCGTTCGTCCGCTTTCCGTTTTATCCCACTGCTCCTTGGTATTCGACCAACCCGAACGTTGGCTACCAAGTTCGTTATTACAGCACAACGCTGAACTATAACGATGCAGACTACGCACCGAACTCCGAATCGATCCGTACGGTTCAGTTTGATATTCCGGTTCGTCTGATCGCGATCAACGGTGCCGCCATCCCGTACAACACGGCAACCGGTACGATCTTGACGGCAAGCGAAGCGTTCAGCGAACAAACGATGAACCTCACCTACTTGTTCCGCGTCGAATACACGACCGGTGATAAGTTGCACACGACCGCTCGTTTAGCTTCGACGGTTCTCGGTACGGCCCGTAACCCCGGTGAAATCGGTGGTCACGGCTACAACGTCGATCAGGGTGCCACTCTGACCGTTGGTATCACCCCGCTCGCTCTGCCGGATTACGGCGAAGACGAAGTGAAGCTCAAGATTGATATCACCTTTGTTTGTCTCGAAATGCGCGCTCCGCGTAACTTCTCGATCCGCTAAGGGTGATTCGTGGCGAACGACCCGTCCGCAAAAACACGTAAAATTGGGCAGTTGCCGGATAAAACCGATCAACTGCCGGCCGCTATTTGGGCACAACCACGTACGGGTTTTCGCTGGCAAGGTCCGGTTCTTTTGACGCCGGCTGGCGACATGCAACCGGCACAAAAAGTCTGGACGTACGAATGGGAATCGCCCTGGTATGACCTTCGACCCGATTTGATCTCGATTGAAGGTCAACCTAAACTCGGTGTACCCATTTGGTCTCGTTCAGCTCGTCTGTTTGTCGAGCTCGTAGGACGTTCGAATGGCCCTGCAGGTGATCTCGGTATTCTAACTAACAATTTTAGTGCGGTCGCCAAAGAATACTACGACACCACGAACATCGACCCTGGTCAGATCATTACACAAGGCCCAGGACAGAAAAATCAAAACATCGGGGCGTTGCCGTTGGAGAATATCCAAACCGATGTCACTTCTGTCTTTTTCCCTCCTTCTGCCCTTCGTATCGCCACATCACTCGGTGTGTTTATTCCGCCGGGAACGCTGGCGGGTGGCGGCGAAGGTTACCCTGTGCGCTACTGGAAAGTAGTTATCAAGTTCTCTTTTACGCAGCCGTTAGGTGCGGTTATTGTACCTGATGTCTCGATCCCGCCCATCGTTAGCTTACAAGCGACGTACTACTAATGCCTATCGCACCTATTATACCCCCTGGTTCGAGTTTGGCCGCGTCTGCGACGGTCATTCGTAGTGGCACGCTTATGGTGAACTTGAACACACCTGCGTATGTTCAGGTCAACGAAGATGTGAATGCTACGACAGCGAATGTACCGGCACCTTGGAACGCCTATGCGACAGGCGACACCAACGCCGCAACGATCGCGTCTTCAAGTATGCCCAACGTTTTCTTCCATTTTCACGTGCTTCCTGGGTATTACGACGTGACCAATGGTCCCGTAAGTCCATTGAATTGTATTTCGGCGTTACCTCTAATTGTCAATCAGTATTTCGGCTATGGCATCCCGTTGTGCCAGCCAATCCAGTTGTATCCTGGTATTTCGTCGTTCTACAACTGCAGAGCACCGATCGAGAAAATTGGCTTCCGGTTGTACTGCTCGGGTTATCCAACACCAAATCCGCTGTACCCGGCAACAACAGATGATCTGTTTGGCATGCCAACAGGTGCAGGTGGTATTCGACCTGTTCCGCCTGATCCGCTGCCTTCCAATGCTGAAACGTTCACGGCCGTTCAATACTTCATCAGTGTGAGCCAGTAAGATGGCCAGTTACCCGATTTATCCGATCTCCGCTGCTTGTCCTTTACCGACAATCGGATGGTCCTATACCTTCAATCTTGCGGGAATTATTGAAGCCGGTGGTTCTGCTACACCCAATGCAGATCCTCCGTACTCAAACACCAAAGAAATTTTGATCTATAATGGATCTGAAGCCGATCCCATCTATGTCGGGTTCATTTTGGTGTACCCGACCTTTCCCCCTGCGGCAGGTGACCTCGCTAATTTTTTGACGCGAAGCACGATTGTCCCTCCAGGTACAGGACTCACGTTGTCCGTCGGTCCTGAAGGTTATCGTGTACCATTAAACACGAATAGCCAATGGGCGCAAGCGGCCGGTGTTTACGGTGCTTATGCAGGTGCGCCGACCATTGATGCCTTCATCAATCCTCCGCCGGTCAAACGTGTAGGTTCCGGTTACAACTTCGTTATTTACGCACCGACCGTCACCATCGCCTTCGATGTCAACGTCACGTACGTGCAGGGTCCCGGAGGGGGCGGAGGACAAACGCCCTAATGAAAGAATACTGGGGATCAGGCTACTCGGGTGCAGGCGGTGGTGGCGGGGGCGGAGGTGGCGGTGGCACCAAAGTCCCCGTTGTCACGATTCCGTCTATTTCTGCCGGCGAGTTGCTTGTTTACGTCCCCGGTACGAATTCAGTGCGCAAGGCGACACCGAGTTTAGCTCTTACTCCGTCGCGTTATGATATCGCAGGTGTAGCGTTTGCCAATGCCGCCGCAGGGTCAACGACCTTCATGTACATCAGCGTCGGTGAATTGTACCCGGTTTTGTTCGATGTGGTTCCATCTGCTTCTGACAACGGTACTCGAGTTTGGTTGTCAACAACTGCAGGTTCGGCTACATTAACGCCACCGAGTAACGGTTGGGCGCAAAGCTTTGTTGGCATTTTGCAAGGTGCCGATGGGTCTACTCAAACACCTAAAGTTCTCTTCCAACCGCGACTCGTCGCTCTTTTACGGTAGGCGGAACGATGGCGGCTGTTACCAATCTTTTATGGTTGAATCCTGATTCGATCCCAGAGAACATTGCACCGGGAGACACCGTCACGGCTCCAGGTGATTGGACCTTTTTAGGTAACGTCGATATTGCCGGCAATTTAACGGTTGCAGGTTCGATCACGTCTGGATCGACATTAAACTCTGTATCTAACGACGCTTTTATCGACCTCGGCTTCGGCTATCTTCTGAATACAGCCAATCAGCCAGGTGGTTTCACCCTCGACACCCGACTAGCCGCTGGTTTTACACCAGGCCAAGTAACGGACTTCCCTACTCTCACGACCTTCACCTATACCGATGCGGGAGGTTCCACTTTATTAGCGGCAGACGATATCGTGATGATCACGAACTTGCCTGCAGGCTTGGTCGTGAACGAAGGATATTACATCGTCCAATCAGTCTCGGGTGCAGCTTTCCCTCAGACTGTCACGATCTATAATCTGCCGCAAACGTCAACACCTTGGGCGAATACAGCGTTTACTTTAAGCGGTGTTGTTGTTCCTCCGGGTAATGCAGCCAAGATCAACATGGCCGTAGTGGCCGTGGCTGATGGCACTTCGTCCTTCAAAGATATTAACGGAACGCCCTATCCCGTCGGCAAGGTCGTTAGTGCCTACATTACAGATGCCACTTTACCGCTGTTCCAAGCTAATGGCGCGTACGAGGCCATCGGGGCGACGACCTTACAGGAAGCCTACGACAACGGCAATACGATTGTTACGGCAGGAGCTCGTGATATCGCGTTCACTCTCACTTCCGGCAACTTCACGGTCGACGGTGCAGGTCTAATCAACCAGACGGTAACGGGCGATATCACTTCCAGTTCTGCGGGTACAAATCGGCTTGATTCGACAGGGTTCACGGGCGTCAGCATTGAGGCTAATTCAGGTCCGATCAACATCGGAACAGAGACATTCACCGGCGGTAGCAGTCCAGCAGGATCTCAAACCGTTCAGATTCCTGCAGCTGGAAACAACACCTTTACACAGCCCAATGGGTTTTTAGAATCTCCCAATTGGCCTGCAGTATACCCAGCAAGCGCAAACGGATATACTGTGTTTTCTGGCATTCCTGGCGTCTATCGTACAATTTCGGGTTTGATCAACACTGAATTTGGGTTAGATTTTATACGAGTGTACGATGGTATAGGCATCGGCGGTACGTTGTTGTACCAAGCCTCGGGAAATCCTGGCGTTTTCTCTTTTACTTCGTCCGGCAATCAAACCTTCACCGTTCGTTTTAGCTCAGATTCGACTTTACAGTTTGCCGGATTTAACCTAACTGTCACAGGTTTCTATGTCACCGATTTGCAGATCGGCACAGGAGCAGGAGCACGTGCAATTGCGCTCGGTGCGCTGACTTCGAACCTTACGACCAACGCAAATGTCTTAGACATTAACGCAACCTCTAACGTCACCGTCGACTCGACCGGTGGCACCATCGGAATTGGCACCGATGCTTCGACGGGAGCCATTAACATTGCAGGACCTGCGGCAACGGGAGCACGAACCGTCAATGTCGGTACCGGAGGAATAGGATCAAAGACAGTCGTCATTGGCGAGCAAACATTAGGGGCCTCTTCTGTTACCATCTTTGGGGGCGCAGTCACGGGCGTAGTTATTGCATCATCTAGTGTGAACACTCCGGTCACCATCGGTAACGGAACAGGCACCCAGACACTACGATTTGGTACCGGTTCTGGCGTCAAAACCACGTTCATCGGAAGCACCAATACCACCTCAGGGACGACCGTATCCGGTGGCACAAATGGAGCCACGTTATCGACATCCACCACAGCCGGACCGATAAATATTACCAACACAGGCACCGGAATTATCAATATCGCCAACGATACCGGAACGGGCGTCGTCAATATTGTGGGTTCATCCGCGACTACGGCCCGCACGGTTAACATAGCTACAGGTGGTACGGCTTCAAAGGTTTTGACGTTAGGGTCCACAGCTTTGGCTTCGAGTGCGACTCTGCAGTCTGGGACAGGTAATGTTGTCCTTACGACCCAGACAACGGGTCAGATTCAAATCGGAAATGATGTTGCCACGGGTAACATTTTCATTGCCTCATCCACGGGCACCCGGAGTGTGTTGATTGGCACAGGCACGTCTACCCAAACCCTCAGCTTTGGGACCGGGTCAGGCGCCAAAACCGTTGGTGTGGGTAGCACCAACACTACTTCGTCTACAGCTGTTAGTGCAGGGTCTGGCGGCATTTCACTGACGACTGCGGCTACAACAGGTAATATTACTGCCACAAACACCTCAACAGGAATTCTCAACCTATTCAATGACGCGGGAACAGGTGCTGTCAACCTCGTTGGAGGTGCGGCCACGGGTGCCCGATCCATCAACATCGGGACAGGTGTGCCGGGAATCAAAACCATCACGATGGGTTCCACGGTTACCGGTTCGTATCTCTACGAACAATCTCCGCACATCTTTGGATCTGCTTCAACGATGGTGCCGGGTGGTGTACGCGTGTTCAACAACAGCGGCGGCGTATTAGCCCCAGGCACAATCATCGTAACGCAGTCCGGAACATCGGCCGTTGGTGGTCGTCCGTTCGTTGTTGCCGCGGCTGCAGGTACAGCCAACATCAAAGGCTTCACGGGCGTAACCATCGAATCTTTGGGGATCGCTACGGAAGGAAACGCCGCTTCTGTCTCAGGTACCGTCTGTTTTATGACGATTTCTCCCGCACCGGCAGCAACCGATGCGAATTTACCTGTGTACTTGTCGACGACGGCCGGGCAAGGAACGATGACGGCTCCTTCGGCTTCAGGAACTCGTGTCTATCTGCTGGGCTTCTTGACCGGAACAACGGCAGATGCAAACGGCAATTACCCGGTTCAGCTTTACCCGCAATACATCGCGGACATCCCCTAGAGGACGTTATGATCATCGCCATTACAGGTACATACAACTTTGCTGGTCTGACGATCAACAACGCATACGTCCAAATCGACAATTTCAATTTTGCGTCTCAGACGTCCGTTCAAGCGCAATACGGTGTTTACGTCGACGCCGCTTGTGCCGCCGAAGGTAACGCCGTAACTCGTGGTATTTTCACGTTTACGTATGATCTTTTCGCGACGAGCAATATCTTTACACAAGGGTATAACGCGATGCTCGCATCGCCTGAGTTCACCGGCTATACCCCTATCGACTAAGACAGATTCAAAGCCGACGATTCGAACATATTTACCATGCCGCACTCGTAGCAGAGCATGACGGCAACGGTCAACGTCGTCGGTTTCGGGTCTTGGGTCTTCTCCTTCAGCTCAAACAACGAGCCGATTACTCCTCGTTTATGCGCACCACACGCCGGACAAGGTCCAAGCTTTAGGTTTCGCGGTGCCAACGAGGCCGTCAGTTTATTGGCTTTAGTGACGACCGGATCTTCAACATCTTTGTGCAGCCAGTCTTTCAACTTACCTGTGAGATCGAGCTTCACGCCGAAACTCCGAAGGCACGAGTGACACGGCGCTTCACACGCGAAGCGATGCCAAAGATGCTTTCTGCTTTCGCTTTAGCCAACTCGCGTTCGAGCCGTTCACAGCGAGCTTCGGAGATATCAAGTGTTCGCTGGATCTGATCGGCTCGGGTCTGTACAGTGGCCAACTGAACTTGAAGGTCTTGTTTTTGCGCCGACAAAGTCGTCAAGTTCTTTTGTTCGGCCGCGAGACTCGTTTCCAGAGAACGGACTTGTTTTTCTAAACGAGTTTTGTCAGCTTCAACAGAAGCTTTTGCACTTTCGACCAATGACTTCGCCGTGTCTGCAGCCGATTTTGCTTTTTCTGCGTCGGACTTCGCCGATTCCAAGGTTTTGATCTGCTTCTCGTATTTCTCGGTCAAATCTTCGAGCTTCTTCACGGCGCGCTCTGCAACCTCTTCGATTTGTGCTTCGAGATTGGCTACTTCATCTTCCGAAGCCGCCAATTTAGCTTCCGTGGATTTAGCGGATGTTTCAAGAGCTTTCAACGATTTGAGAGCCGCGTCTTTGGCTTCCTTTTCTTTTTTCAGT
>SXGQ01219556.1_pt1 | contig 13006 bp, 13 predicted proteins | sample 3178371 | NCBI WGS metagenome assembly SXGQ01 (sample SAMN11356859, study PRJNA531348) | freshwater metagenome | isolation source: freshwater sample F1-20 | place: China: Fuxian Lake, Yuxi | collected 2017-12-25
GGCGACCGTCGTCATCGGCGGCATCGTCAGCGCGACCTTTCTCACTCTCGTGCTGCTGCCCGCGTTATACGACAGGTTCGAGCGGGACGCTCATGCCGGCTCGCCGGAACAGCCCTCAACCCCAACCGAAGGAAATGTATGAAAGCCAACCTATGGTTATTGAGTCTCGCCGCCACTGTCTTGACTGGCTGCGCCACGCCCTTTCGGGCTCCGCCCGACGTGGCTCATATCAAACTTGAGCGCGCCGACTCTCCGGTCGTCGTGGTCGAGAAAATCTGGCTGGAGCGGAAAAAAGGACCGCTCGTCGTCAAGGGCTACATCGTCAAGCGACTGGAAGCCGAAGACACGAGCCAAACCCATCTGGATGTGACGCTCTACGATGCCGCCGGCTCTGTGCTCCGCAGCAGCGTCGAGCATTTTGAACCGCGTCAAATCCCCCATCGCTACCGGCGACCCGACTACGCCAGCTACAGCGTGCCGCTCGATCCGCTCCCCAGCGGCACCGTGCGCATCGAAGTCCGTGCCCACGAAGGCAACCACTCCTAAACCTCAACCGCTATTGTTCCTATGAAAATCATCCGTAACCTCATCCTCACCTCATTCGCGCTGCTGGCCACGGCCGTAGCCTTCGCCGCCAAGCCGATCCCCGGTCCCAAGGGCGGCAAAATTGTCACCACAGAGGCTCCCCATGTGGAGTTCTTCGTGGAGAAAGACCGCACAGTCACTGTGTCTTTTTACGACAAGGACCTCAAACCCGTCGCCCCGTCTGGCCAGGTGGTCTCGGCTGTCGCCGAAGCCAAGACCGGCAAGGTGAATCTCGCCTTCGCGGCCAAGGACGGCGCGATGGTTTCGTCCTCTCCCCTGCCGGAAGGGGAAGGCTACCGGATCGTGGTTCAGGTGCGCGAATCTGCCCAGGCCAAGCCCAAGAACTATCGCCTCGAATATCACGATGAAGTTTGTGGCGAGTGCAAGCGGGCCGAATACGCCTGCATCTGTGAGGAACACGGTGAAGAGGCAGGGGAGCACAAACACTGAGGTCAACACGATGCCGTCTCCCGCCTAAATACCGAACACCATGAGTGAAGACGAGCATAGCCACGGATCGTGTTGCGAGCACTCGCAAGACAACCGATTCGAGAGTCTGAGCTTGCTCGTGTCGGGCGTGCTTGTGGGAGCCGCCCTTCTTGCCAGCCAATGGGAGGATGCCGGTCGCACCCTCACCGCCTTCCTTGCGGGCGCTGGTATGCTGGCCGGCGGCTGGTTCCTGTTGCCCAAGGCGTGGCGGGCCATCCGCCGATTACGTCCTGACATTAATCTGTTGGTCGTCATCGCCGCCATCGGGGCGTCGGTGATCGGCGAGTGGGTCGAGGCTTCGGCCGTGGTGTTTCTCTTCGGTGTGGCTGAGTGGCTTGAGGGTTGGGCGGACCGGAGGGCACGGCGTGCCACCGAGGCCTTGCTGGAACTGGCACCGAAGGTTGCCCTCGTAATGCGTGAGGGCAAATTCGTGGAGATGCCGGTCGATCAGGTGTCGGTCGGTGACACGGTTGCCACCAAATCGGACATGAGCATCCCGCTCGATGGCGTGGTGCTGACCGGCGAATCTGCCGTCAATCAGGCTCCGATCACCGGCGAATCCGTGCCGGTGGACAAGAAGCCGGGCGACACCGTATTTGCTGGCACCATCAATGGAGAAGGATCGCTGCAGATCAAAGTGACCAAGACGACCGGCGACACGACGCTGGCCCGCATCATCCGGTTGGTTGCGGAGGCGCAGGAGCAGAAGGCACCCACGCAACGCTTCGTGGATGTGTTCGCCCGTTACTACACGCCTGCCGTTACCGCTGTGGCCCTGCTGGTGTTTCTAGTGCCGCCTCTGCTGCTGGGAGGCGACTGGAACACCTGGCTCTATCGCGCCTGTGTGCTGCTCATCATCGCCTGCCCGTGCGCCTTGGTGATCTCCACGCCGGTCAGCATTGTCGCCGGTCTGACGGCACTTGCGCGGCGCGGTGTCTTGGTCAAAGGCGGCGCGCATCTCGAAACCATCGGTCGCCTCAAGGGATTGGCCGTGGACAAGACCGGAACCATCACGGAAGGAAAACCGCAGGTGCTCGGGGTCGAGTTGCTGGGTTCGGCGACCATGTCCCAGGTGCTGGGAGTTGCGGCGTCCATTGACGAACACTCCGCCCATCCCTTGGCCAAGGCCGTGGTCGCGCACGCGCAGGAAAAAAAGATTTCCTACGACCAGGCTTCAAATTATCAGGCCCGCAGTGGACGCGGAGCCGAGGGCGTGATCGATGGTCATGCCTATTTCGTCGGCAACCACCGGTTCGCCCACGAACTCGGAGTGTGTTCCGAGAGTGTCGAAACCCGGTTGGCGGCAATCGAGGCTCAGGGGCAGTCCGTCGTGGTGGTCGGCCATCGTCCGCACGACGGATGCAAAGGCGAGGTTCTGGGCATCATCGCCATCGGTGACACACTGAGACCCAACGCCAAGGCGGCGATAGCGGCGCTGCACGCGGCCGGTGTCGAGCAAGTGGTGATGTTGAGTGGCGACAACCAGCGCACTGCGGATTTCATCGCGCGGCAGGTTGGTATCGACGAAGCCCGGGGCGACCTGCTGCCGGACGACAAGGTCGAGGCCGTGAAGGCCCTGCGCGCAAAGCACGGTGTGGTCGGCATGGTGGGCGACGGCGTGAATGATGCGCCTGCGATGGCCACGGCCAGCATAGGCATCGCGATGGGTGCGGCCGGCACGGACGCCGCTATCGAGACGGCCGATATCGCCCTGATGCAGGACGAACTCGGGAAGATCGCCGAGACCATCCGCCTGGGCCGTCGCACGCTCGGCATCATCCATTTCAACATCAGTTTCGCCCTTGGTCTGAAGGCGCTCTTTCTCGCGCTCACCTTGATCGGCTACGCAAGCTTATGGCTGGCGATCATGGCGGACACGGGAGCCACCTTGCTCGTTGTCGCCAACGCCCTGCGCCTGCTCGCCGCACCCAAGTCTGTTGCCCAATGACATGCCGTGAAGGCGAAACGACCATTGAGGAAGGCAGCCAAGCCCTCGCGCAGAGTGCAGTGGGAGCCCGAGGTCGTGCCGTGGGGAATCGGACTTGGGTTGCTGTTCGGCTTTGCTGCTGAAATTTACTGGCACGGAAACATGCTGTGGATGACCGGGGGTGGTATCGGCGGTGGGCTGCTGGGGGCGGTCTGCGACACCGCGCTCTTCGCCTACCGTCACATTCGTCGCAAACACCAGACGAACAAGGGGCTTCACCCGTGAGGAAGACGCTGTCAGTTTCGCGTGTGACCGGATGACTGCTCCCGCATCAAGCAATACCGCCGCGCCAGTTGCGCCGGACCGACTGAATCGGTTCAGGTATACGCTCTACGCGCCGATCTACGACTGGCTGGCGTGCATCTTCGCCGGACAACGCGGCGCTGCCATCGCCGCCCTTCGTCTGCGCCCCGGGCAGCGGGTTCTGTTGGTCGCCTGTGGCACGGGTCTGGACTTGGAGTTCATCCCCAGCGGGGTGTTCGTGTCCGGTCTCGATCTAACGCCCGGCATGGTGGGCCGGGCGGAGGCTCGCGCACGTCGTCACGGGTTCGAAGGTTCCTTTCTGGTCGGTGATGCACGCTCGCTGCCGTTCCCGGATGGCTGTTTCGACGTGGTGCTCCTGCACCTCATTCTCGCGGTTGCACCGGAGCCTGAGCGCATTGTCAGCGAAGTTGACCGGGTGCTCGTTCCCGGGGGCACAGTGTCGATCTTCGACAAATTCCTGCCGGCCGGTCAAACTCCCGGCTTGGCCCGTCGGCTGGCCAATCGGATCGCGGCCTTGGCGTTCTCCGAGCTGAATCGGACGGTCGAGCCGCTCGTTTCTGTGGCTGGCTGGACAGTGCGCTTGGACGAACCGGCGGGATTCCGCGGCTCCTACCGACGCATCATCGCCATCAAATCGGCGCTGGTCTCCAGGTAACGCGTCAACGGACGTGCGCCTTGAGCCGCGTGCTCAACACTTTGATGTCGATCTCGGCGCTGACAACGGTGGCGCGGGCTTTGGCGAGGCGAACCTCGGCTTTCATCAGCTCGCGTTTGAGCGTGTCGAGTTCGTCGGTCGTGGTGCGTGGGTTACGTGCGGTGGCGGGTGCTTCGGCGGTGCCGTTATTCATGGTGAATTTCGTTGGATTGTGAATGCGCCGGTCCGCGGAGTGCTGACCGGCGTCGCTGATTGAAGCGGCTCGCATGCGCCTGGCACGCGAGCGCGCCTACCGGAAACAAGGAGGGTGCCCTACCGGAAGCGGGGTAGAGCGCGGCGCCACGCCGGGATGCGCCGACAGACGCCATGCCGGGCTTCTCTTGACAACGGCCGGGCAAAATAACATTCAATAGATAAGTAGAATGATACAATGAGCGCTCCCGGCATCAAACGACAACTCTATGCGCAGTTCGCCAAGGTCGCGAAGACCCTGGCCAGCGCCCCAAGGTTGGAGATACTGGAACTGCTCGCCCAGCGGGAGCGCAGCGTGGAAGACCTCGTGGCGGCCACCGGCCTGCCCGTGGCCAATGTTTCCCAGCATCTCCAGCACCTGAGACGCAGCGGGCTCACCATGAATCGCCGCGAGGGAAAATATATCCGCTACCGCCTGGCCGATCCGGCCGTGATCACGCTCATCGGCACGCTCCAGGAATTGGCAGAGCGCAACCACGTCGAGACGGCGCGCACGATCACACGCTATTTCAAGAAGCGCGATTCGCTTGAGCCCGTGTCGCGGGCCGAGTTGCTCCGGCGAAAAAAGGCCGGTGCGGTGTTCGTTATCGACGTGCGCCCGCTCGATGAATTCGCCGCCGGGCACATCCCCGGGGCGGTGCATCTGCCACTGGCCGAGTTGGAGCGTCGTTTGGCAGAATTGCCCCGCGACCAGGAAATCGTGGCCTACTGCCGCGGCCCTTATTGCGTGATGGCCTTCGAAGCCGTGGCCCGGCTGCGCGCCTCCGGCTTTCAGGCCCGACGCCTGCAGGATGGCTTTCCGGAGTGGAGGCTCGCGCGCCTGCCTGTCGCGGTGCCGGCGTGAACTCTTTTCCCCCATGAAACTCGGCGTCATCCTCTCCCAAACCGATCCGGAAACCGTCTTCAACGGTCTCCGCCTCGCGAATTACAGTCTCAAGCAGGGCGATACCGCAAAGGTGTTCCTGCTCGGCAAGGGCGTGGAGCTCGACCGGATCGACGATCCGAAATTTAACGTGCGCGAGCAGGCGGAGGCCGTGCTTGCGGCAGGTGGGAAATTGCTCGCCTGCGGCACCTGCCTAAAGCTCCGCAATTCCGAGGGTTCCGCGCTCTGTCCGCTGTCCACCATGAAAGACCTCTACGAAATCGTCCGCGACTCCGACCGCTTGGTCACCCTGTGAACCATGAAGCTCCGGGAAAGCGGCATGCCCGCACAAGACTACTGGGAGACGCTGCTCGATATCCCCGCCATCCTCGATGCCTTTGGTTTCGGCCCGAAAACGGGGGATGTCGTCGAGCTAGGCTGCGGCTACGGCACGTTTACGCTGCCGCTGGCCCGGCGCATCGGCGGCACGTTGCACACCTTTGACATCGATCCCGAAATGGTGGCGTTCACCCGACGCCGAGCCGACGAGGCCGGCGTCGCCAACGTGCTGGCGGAGGTTCGTGACGTGGTTGCGGCGGGGTTCGGCCGGCCCCGGGGTTCGTGCGACGCGGCTCTGCTCTTCAATATCCTGCACGCCGAGGAACCGATGGCCCTGCTGGATGCCGCCCGCTTAGCCGTGAAGCCCTGCGGTCTCGTGGCCGTCATCCACTGGCGCAGCGACATCGCTACACCGCGAGGTCCGTCCCTTGCCATTCGTCCGCGTCCGGAGCAGGTGGTTGCGTGGGCAAATGCGGCGGGACTCGTAGCCGAGGGCGCGGCGTTTGAATTGCCGCCGTGGCACTATGGGCTCGCCTTGCGCGTTCGCTGAGTTGGTCCCGGATAGATAAAAAGGGAGCGGCCCGCAGGCCGCTCCCCGTGTGTGACTCAGTTGTTCGTAAACTCGCTCGCGAGACTCCAGAGCGCCTTGTTGAGCTTCTGGCCTTCGCTCAGGCCGCCTACCGGGCGCGTCCGATTGCGGCGGATACCCATGCCGGCGGTGTAGCCCATGTAGCGGTCACCACCTCGAATCAGGTGCTCTTGAACCACGTTGAAGGTGGTCCAAAGGTCCGTAGCGGCATCGCCGTAGCGGACCGGAGTCAGCAACTTCTCGGGACTGAGCAGCTTCATCACGGGCTGATCGGCATCCCAACGAAATCCTGCCGCGCGCCGGGCGAACTCCACCCGGGTGGCCTGCGGGAGCTGCACACCCTGCCATTTGGCCACCGCCTCCAGCGCGCGAGGTGTGTTCTCGGCCACGGATTGCGCTGCCTTGGCAAAAGCCTCGGCGGAAACGTCCATGTGCCGGATCGAGACATGGGCAAAGTCGGCATCCGCGACGGTCAGACCGTTGCGGCACACCAACCGATACAGGCCCGCGTCGATGCGGTAGGCCCGGCTGCCGTCGTGCGCATTCTGCAGGATCATTTCCGCGCGGGTGTTGCCGACCTGAAAGGCCCCTGCCTCCAGGTCAACCCGCCGGGCAAAGCGGATCTCGTGCATCTGAAAACCGATGCGATCCTCCAATCTGACCCGCTGCTCCGAAGCCTTCACCGGCTCCCAACCCTCCGCACCAAGCAGGGCAACGACCTGCTGGGTGGAAACGAAGGTGTAGCGCGATGACACCCCCGGCCGCGCGTGCTCGGCGAAGATCGAGGGAGCGCAGCGGCGGAGGTCATCGGTCGAAAGCGCCTTGAAGACGCGAGCGGGAGCAACGGGAACGGATTCAATCGTGTTCATAACTTTCCTTGTTCTGAAGCGCCCCAACGAGGGCGCATAGTGGCGGGCCGCGCCATGCGGACCCCAATCCGAGCCGAACCGAAAATCGGCCGCCCCGGAGGGATGCCGACGATCAGCACCGTCGCGCAAGGTGGAGCGCAGCGCAGCGAGCAATACCTTGAGGCGCGGACGGGCGAAGGCGTTCGCGCCGCCGACCGCCAGCCGGCGCAGGTGCTACAATCAGGCAGCCCACAGGGGACAGGCTTTGCTAACTACGGATGCGCGAGCGGGGCAACGAGAGCGAGCATCGGCAGCCCAGCGGCGTCTGAGCGCCACCCTCGGGGTCGAGCGGGACGGGACGGCGCGAAGGTGTGGGAGCGGCGCGAAGGCGACAGGCCGGGAGCGGAGGAAGGAGTCGGCGCCGGCGTGAGCGCGGCAAGGCCGCCGGTGTCGCGACCGGAGAGCCTGCGACCGGGAGCGATCCTGGCGAATGGTCGTGCTCGGACGACGAATCGCCAGAGGCGGCCGTGAGCGCGGAGCCAAACCGTCTCCGCCCGCAGCGAGTGGCCGGAGCCGCAGTCGGAGCGGAACACCGGAGCGGTGCCCGGTCCCGCTCGCGCTAACCAAGCCGGCCGTGGCCGGCGTCGGGGCGTTGCGGGGTGTCCCCGCTAGAATGGGGAAGGCGAGACGCAGACTAGACCGCGGGGAAAGGCTTTTCCCCGTCTGCTGGAGATCTAACCGACTGATGCTTGGTTCAGCCCTTCGCGAACAGCTTTCGCGAAGTGTTCGAGTTGCTCAGTTGACTGCTTGCGACCGCCAGCGTCCAAACTCGCGAAAAAGGTGCTGCGTAACGCTTCAGTGAGTTCCAACTGCACTCCTGCGCCCGACAGGTTGCGATTACAGACGTTGGCTGAGTCTGTCCCTTGCAGCCCAGCAGACGGGTGTTTTTTGACGACGAAACCGTTGCGCTCAAGGGAGGCCTGAATACGTGAACCGAGTTCGGCATCCTTACCGCCGAGAAAGACCACTTTTTCGTCCGGATTTTTCTCCCCGTGAATGGCCAGAGTTTGCCGAGCCTTTCCTGCGAGGCCACAGCAGCGCGGTTCATCGAAATTTCCGCTGGTAATGTGAAGCACGCCATTTTTGTTCGACTTGATTCCTTCAAACAGGACGCAGGAAAAATCATCGCCAGCGATTGCTAGCGCAATCTCGGACGTGCCCGTTTCGATTGCACCGCCATGGGGCGCGATGATGACAAGCGTCGTGTTTTGTCGCGGAAACACGCGGACGCGATAGTCAATTCCCTCTTTCTCTTTTTCGGCGAGCTGAGCGTAGTTGCTATAGGTATCCATATGCGCGACGTAATACTCTTTGTGGCCAATCGTGGGGGTCAACGGTGCGCAGCTAGGGCGAAAGCGAGCCTCTTCACTGAAAAAACCGGCACGGTTCAGACTTCGGAAACATGATGGTGGCACGTTTGCGCGCGCGCGTGACCGCGACGCGAAGAGAAAGGCGTGCCTGGGCGATCTCTTTCTCGGTTGCATTCGCGCGCACGATTTTACCCTGCTTGAAGCCTTCAAAGACGAACACTTCGTCGAACTCCTTCCCCTTCGACTTGTGGATTGTCATGATCTGAATGCCCGCGGGGTCGTGCAAAGCGGCCGAGAAATGCTCCTGTTTGAGTGCGTTCTGGACGCATATCAGAGCCCCGCGGTAGTCATGCCGGGCGCGCCAAAGCTCAGCCAACTGGTCGCGGAGGTGGGTGCCGCGAGTCAGTAACCGCAGGAAACGGGCATCTTCGGCGGCCCGTTGGATGCACTCGGCTGGCGAGGTCTCCAACAAGCGACGCACGATGAGCCAATCGTCCACAGGGCTGCCCGTGAATGTGAGTTCGCGAACCGCTTTCGCCAGCCGGCCGGCTTCGGTAACCACCAGTAACCTGACCTTCCCCTTCAGCTTTTTCCCCGAGGTGATGTGGTCCGAAAGTGCCGTGGAGAAATCTAACTCAAACTGCGGTGGACTCTCCGCACCTCGTCGGCCGCGCATATGACTGCACAAATCTGTGACGAACCTCGTAACAATGGTCGTTTCACTGCCACCCTCCATCAGCCCCGCGATCAAGGAGGCCGCCAAGGCGGGCCCTTCTTGATCCATGGCTACATCATGGCGCAAAGTCGGAAGGCTGTCTGCCTCCGACGAGAAGTAGTCCGAGGCATAAAGCATCAGCCTTTTTGTCGGCACCAAGCAGGCGATCGACCAAGGAGCTTTTTTGTCCGTGATGCGTTTGAGCCCTTGGAGAACCGCTAGTTTAAGGACAAAGCATCCGTGCCTTTTGGCGTAGAACGGATACTTGATCACGGCGACCTCTTTGTAAGCCTTGGTGCGATGGGCGTCGGTAAGAAGATCGTTGGCAAACGTTACGATATCAGTGCCGTCGCTGCGGTGGTTATCCCGCGCGAAATCGAACAACGTTGGCTTATGGGCGGTGATGAAGTCCTGAATGCGCGCTGGGTCGGCGCCGCGGAATTCGTAGATCCGTTGGTCCGGATCGGCCAACGCGATCAACGTGCTTTGCTTTCCCAAGGCCTGCATCAACCGCCATTCAGCCGGATTGGTATCTTGGAACTCGTCGAGGATGATGACCGGATAGGCGTTGGAGATGATCGCGGCGAGCGGCTCGCTGCGGTGCAAGAGGTCAGCGGCGGTTGGCGCAAAAAGATCGAAATGAAGAAGACCTTCCTCTTGAAACAGCCGGAGTTTTTCCGCCTCTCGGCCATCAGCGGGAAGGTGCGCGAATCGCGCCGCCGCTTCAGGCGGCGTGAGCAAACTGATACGTCGTCGCTTCGACAGCAAATAGCCGTGACTTTGCAGGATCGCCCACGCGAAACCGTGATACGTGTTGATCTCGAGCGAGCGCCTGGTGTCCGCCGACACCAATCGTTGCGCGTGCTGGGCCACTCTCGTAATCGTGGCGCGCGCAAAGCTAAGGAAAAGCACCTGTTGCCCGGCATCGATGCCATTGCTTCCGATGATTTCGGCGGCCTTAAGCAAAGCGATGCTCGTTTTGCCGGCCCCGGGTCCGCCCAAGATCAGCAGCGGTCCAGAGGTTTCCAGTAGCCGCTTGCGGTCATCATTGAGCTTGAGCGGGGATGTCACTGGAAGGAGCGGGCGCGGCAGCCGCCGACGGCGGTTGGGGCGGCGATGCTGCCGCTGGCTGCGGCGCTGGAGGGGTAGGAGGCGGCGGCGCGAAAGTCGCGGTAATCGCCGCGAGGGTATCCCGAACATAAGCCGGCATTTCGTCCGCCGTGCATTCAGTTAGGAGGTCGGCGCCACCTTGAGCGCCTTTGGCCCATGAAAGGTATTCGCGAATGGCATCCTTGAGATCGGCGGCTGCCGTCGCCGCCGTGGGCGTCTTTGCTGCGAGATGAGGCGGCCATTCACCGTCGGCGACCAAGCGCAGGCCGAACCGACGCAGTGCGGCCTCGGCTACTCCGTTGATCGCCATTTTCTCGAAATTTTTCTCCGGCGACTCGTAGGCGTAGTCGGCGGCCGCGGTGATTGCCGCGAGGGTTGCGGCCTCCTGCTTGTCGAAGCACACGATCACTTTCTTGCCAAGTTTGCGGAAATGCTCCGCGAGCGGCGCGACTTGGCTGTCGGTGGTTGCATTGACAACCGCGATTCCCAGCGCTTCGAGGGTCTTGTATTTATCCGGAGCCAGCTCATGCAGCCGACGGGCGGCAACCGGCAGCGCGTCATATTCAGTATGGCCCTCGGCGATCAAGATGCGCCGAGCGAGCAGCGCCTCCGCAAACCGGGTGCGCCACTCCTGGCGGTAGGCCTTCGGTTTAATGACCGTCGGGAACAGCGCGGGCATTAAGTCGGCAACGCCGGCGGTGCGATGCACTAGAAGAATCTGTTCCGGAGGAAACTCCTCCAGCACGTATGGGGAATGCGAGGTAAACAGCGCCTGCGCCGAAGTCGCCCGCACTTCGGTTACGATTCGCTTTTGGGCATGGGGCGGAATCGCAATTTCAGGCTCCTCCATCGCGAAGATGACGTTCTGTTTCTGCTCGGCGATGATCTTGAGCATTGCCAGCACGAGGAGATTCACGGTGCCGCTGCCTTGGTGCTGGAATGGCGCGCTGTGATTGCCGTTGGCGCCATCCTTTGCGCCAGTCGACATGAATACTGTGAGCGTTTCGCGGAGGCTCTCGCGTGTGAGGTCGGAAACTCGCATCTGCGGCTCGTCGGCCCATTCCGCAGGGACGAAAGAGCGAACGGCGTCTTGGACCGTTTTAAGCACTTGCTTGATGCCGGTGTCAGTCCCGTCGTCGATTGCTATTTTGCGAAGTTCGACGAGCACCTTCTCCCAAATTTGAAGATTTGTCTTCTTCAGCTTGAGAATGATGTCGAGGGAAGAGCCGCGCGCGAGGCTGAGCGCACGTGATCCGGTCCGGATCGGCCGGAGAAACAGAAATCCGCACATACGCTTGTCGCGGGTTTTGAACTCCCGGCGATCATCTTCGTCGCGCGGCGGCGATTGGAAATAGGTCTTGGCGACGAAGTCGTCCTCGTCGGCGTCGTATTGACCGACAAACAAGACCCTAAGAGCAGCACTAATCTCAGGGTCTGCCGTGCGTTCCGGCGGAGGCGCGTCCAGTAAGGCATTGGCCTTTTCGTCCCACCACTCAAGGTGCTCTCGGAAGTGCCGTTTTTGTTCATCAGAGAGGTCCGTGAGGACGACCTCGACATGGATTGGGACGGGCTTCGCGTCGGCGGCAAGATAGTTGCCGCCATAAAAATCGTGCTCATCGATAGCCGGCTGCCGTGAGATACGGTCCGGACCAAGTGCCAAGTCAATCGCTTCAAGAATGGTGGACTTGCAGCAGTTGTTATCGCCAATCAGCACCGCATGACGCGGGAGCAGTAGGTTCGCCTTCGCGATACCGCGGAAATTGGTGATGACGACGCGAACGATGCGCATGTGGTTGGATGATATATATCCCGCTGACTTGGAGCGAAGCGCAACTGGCCCTCAGATGCGACCGCATTCTGAGCGGCTAGCCAATGGTTGTGCCCCAACGCCGAATCGCCAGAAGCCTCCGTAAACCGAAGCCAATTCGTATCCACCGCACATGGACGCCCTGAACGGGAGCCGAAAAGGACCGCCACGGAGTCCGATCCCGCGCGTGTTAACCGATGAACTCCGAGCAATGCGCGTCGCTGGCATGCAATGAGGTCATCGCGGGATTGCCGGGTTGGCTCGGTTGCCGCTGGGAAACGCCATTGCGTTAAGCCGCTAACCTCTGCTTCTTTGCGCTCTCAAACTCCTCTCTGCCACCCCATGGAAATAATCGACAACATCAATCGGCTGCTAGGAGACAGCCTGAAGGAAACGGTCAAGCCGGGTTCGAAACTCAAAATCGCGGCGTCGTGTTTTTCAATCTACGCCTATGAAGCATTGAGGGCTGAATTGGAGCAGGTTGAGTCCCTTGAGTTCATTTTTACGTCCCCGACCTTCGTTCCCGGGGAGGCCACCGATAAGGTCAAAAAAGACCACCGCGAATTCCACATTCCGAAACTCGAACGGGAGCGTAGTCTCTACGGCAGCGAGTTTGAGGTTCGGCTGAGGAACGAACTCACGCAGCGAGCGATTGCGAAAGAGTGCGCAGAATGGATGCGTAAGAAAGCGATCTTTCGCTCAAACCGAGGCGGGGCGCCGATGCAGCAATTTGCTACCGTAGTCTCCGGAGAGGCCAAAGCGGTTTACATGCCCCTGCGCGGCTTTACCGCCGTCGATCTCGGTTACGAAAAGGGCAACGCGGTTTCCAGTTTCGTTCATCGGTTCGACGATCCTGGCGCCACGCAGTCTTATTTGTCGCTGTTCGATCAAATTTGGAAGGACGCCGAAAAACTCGAGGACGTCACCGCCCGTCTCTGCGACCACATCGCATCTGTCTATCAGGAGAACTCGCCCGAGCGCATCTATTTTGTGATGCTCTATAATATTTTCAGCGAGTTCCTGGAGGACATCACAGCTGATGTCCTGCCTAATGATCGCACGGGCTATCAGGAAAGCCTGATCTGGAAGAAGCTCTTCAATTTTCAGCGTGATGCCGCCACGGGCATCATCAAC
>SXGQ01849296.1_pt1 | contig 13002 bp, 12 predicted proteins | sample 3178371 | NCBI WGS metagenome assembly SXGQ01 (sample SAMN11356859, study PRJNA531348) | freshwater metagenome | isolation source: freshwater sample F1-20 | place: China: Fuxian Lake, Yuxi | collected 2017-12-25
CGATTTTTTTGGTGCCTCGGGCCAACCGGCAGCCCATTCGCGATTTGCCTCCGCTCGATCCGGGCTATGGTGTTTTTCACACCGCCGATGGCAAGCAATTGACCTTGAGTATCGCCGGCGAGGATCCCATGTGGCAGTCCTTGTGCGACCTTATTGGACTGCCTCAATACCGTGACCTGACGGAAAAGCAGCGCGAAGCGCTTGTGCTCGAAATCGACCCTCAGGTCAGGCGGGCGTTGGCTGCCTGGCCCTGTGACAAGCTACAAGAGGAACTTCAAGCGCGGGGCATTGCATTTGGGCCGGTACTGGACGACGACGAAGTCTTGCGCGAGCCGCAATTGGTTCATCGGGGGATTGCGGTTCATGGCGTTGGCTCGGCCAGACAGACTTTTGTGAAGCAGCCTATCTTGTTCGATGGTGCCAATTTCGACATTGGGCGGCCGCCGCCAGAGCTTGGGGAACACACCGAGGAGTTGTTGTCTTCACTCCAGGGTTCTGGCACTCAGGCGTCCGATTTGTAAGGAGAATTTTCATGATCCAGGTCATCGCTGTCATTCAGGCCAAACCGGGTATGCGCTCAAGGGTGCTCGATTTCCTCAGTGCCAATGTGCCGGCCGTCAGGGCTGAGGCGGGCTGCATCGAGTATTTCGCCACCACCGATGCCGAGGGTGCCCCGGCCTTGCAGACCCCCCTGGGGGAGGACAGTTTTGTCGTTTTCGAGCGCTGGGCCGACATGTCCGCCTTTGATGCCCATGCCAAGGCTGCACATGTGATCACCTATCGAAACAACACACGCGATTTGATCGCATTGCGTACCGTGCATGTGCTCACGGCGGTTTAAGGCCATTGCGCGGATCGATCGCTCGTTTGTGCGCCCGATTGGGCCGACGAGGCTGGCCACCGCCTCACGGGCGCGCGACCACCTGAACCTTCGCAGCCCAGTTCAAAATGGCCGGCAGACTGTTCAAGCCAGCCAAGGCTTCGAGAACGCTGCGCTGCGGTAGCATCAGGCGCCCAGCGTGTTCACGGCTGAGCATGTCGGCCGGGCGTATCCATTGATGGTGCACCGTTTCTACGGCGTCATGCTCGGCCTGCTGGTCATCGGCCACGCTGGTCAGGAAGAAGCGGGTGTCAAAGCGCTTGGGCCGCACGGGTGGTGTGATCCAGTGGGCAATGTAGTGCAGCCGACCGGCGGCCAATTTCACACCGTACTCGTTGCAAAGGCTCTTGAGTGCCACATCTCCGCTGGCCACTTGTCGCCGCTGCTCGGCCAGCGCCTGCAGCGCCGGGTGACTGCCTGAGAGCATCTGACCCGAGTTGTCGCAGGCCAGCAGCAAGCCCGCCTCTTCAAAGCATTCACGGATAGCGGCCACGTGGTGGTCCAGGCCGCCCGAAGACAAATTCAATTGGGCGCTGGCCTGCGCATCGTCCATGCCGTGGCAGATCTCCTGACAGTGGGCGTCGCCCGGGTCGACCAAGCCACCAGGAAATACCCAGGCATCGCTGTTTTGGTCACCTTTGTCGGCGCGGCGCAGCAGAAGCAACTCGGGGCCAAGCGCACCTTGGCGCATCACCACCAGGGTGGCAGCCCGGCGGGCGGGTACTTCCTGGAGATCGTGGATCATGACTGGCTCAGACACCCTTCCACTGTGGTGCACGGCGTTGCGCAAAAGCTGCTGCGCCTTCGCGGGCATCGCCGGACTTGAGAACAGGGCCTGTGATGTGTTCCTGGAGTTCGAACATCTGAGTGCTGGTCCAGTCTCGTTGTTCAACGATCACCCGCTTGCTCGCCGACACAGACAAGGGGGCATTGACGATGATCCGCTTTGCCAATTGCCTGGCCTGCTCGAGTGCCTGACCTGGCTCGACCAGGGCATTGAATAGCCCATATTGGTACAGACGTTCGGCGCTGACCATGTCGCCTGTCAGCGCCATTTCCATCGCGATTCGTTGGGGGATCAGGCGTGGCAGACGCAGCAGCCCTCCAGCTGCGGCGGCCAGGCCGCGCTTGACTTCTGGCAGACCAAACTGTGCGTTGCGAGCGGCCACCACCAAATCGCAGACCAGCATGGATTCAAAGCCGCCAGCCAGCGCATATCCCTCTACAGCGGCGATCAGCGGTTTTGTCGGTGGGGTGCGGGCAATGCCCAGGATGCCGCGGCCCTCTACCCGAGTCACCTCTCCACGCAAAAACGCCTTGAGGTCCATGCCAGAGCAAAAATGACCGCCCGCGCCGGTCAGGATGGCCACTCGCAGTTGGGGGTTGCTTTCAAATTCATCAATGGCATCGCACACACCGTAGGACACAGCACGGTTGACTGCGTTGCGTTGGTCGGGTCTGTTGATCGTGATGATCATCAAGCCATCGTCGCGTTCGACCAAGACTTCATCGTTCATGGCATCACCTTAATCGGGGTTCAAAGCTTGCAGGCGCTCGACGGCCTCCAGGTACTCCACCTGCATGCGGTAAATCACGTCTTTGACCGTGGTTTCCTCGTGGATCATGCCCACCACTTGACCGGCAGGAAAGGAATAGAGTTCCTTGCGTCCAGCCTTGACCACGCGCGCGTGGGCCTCGTTGTACAAGATGCCTTGTAACGGTGTGGGCAGGAAGGGTGGGGCTCCCGGCTGTTCCCAAGCCTCAGACAATTGACTGCGGATCATTCGCACGGTCTTTCCCGTGCGAGCTTTTCGCCGGACTGCATCTTCGGTTTTGGTTTCAAAAAATACCTGCTTCTCGAACGGATTAAGCTCGCTCTCACGCGTGCCCAACCAGACGGTTCCGCACCACACGCCTTGGGCTCCCAGGGCCAGAGCAGCGGCGATTTGACTGCCCCGGGCGATGCCGCCGGCTGCCAGAACTGCTGCCTTGCCAGCGCAAGCTTCGACCACTTGGGGGACCAGTACCATGGTGGCAATCTCCCCGGTGTGGCCGCCGGCTTCGGTACCCTGGGCGACGATCACTTCGACGCCTGCTTTCAGATGGCGCGTGGCATGTTCGGCCTTACCGCACATCGCACCGATCACGATGTTTTTCTCGCGCAGCAAAGCCATCACATCGGGCGGCGGAGAGCCCAGTGCACTGACGACCATCCTGACCTGAGGGTGTTCAAGCGCCACCTGAATCAGGCGCCGAGCACCCTCCGGGGTCATGCTGCCGCGGCCTTCGACGATTTCGCGCGTGATGCGCTCACGCTCGCCCGGGGGCAATGAGGGAACCCCGGCCTTTTGCAGCAGATCGTCCATGAACTGGCGATGCCCTTGCGGAATCATGGCCATCAGGTCTTGTGCGCTGGCGTCCTCGGCTTGCCTGTCATAGGCACTGGGGATGATCACGTCAACACCGTAGTGACGCCCCTGGACGTGTTGGTCGATCCAGCGCAATTCAGCCTCGAGCTGTTCGGGGGAAAAGGTGGCTGCGCCCAACACACCGAATCCACCGGCTTTGGTGACCGCAACCACCACGTCGCGGCAGTGCGAGAAAGCGAAAATCGGCAATTCGCAGCCCAGTCTTCGGCACAGTGGAGTTTTCATGGGCTTTTGGGTAAGCAATCGCTTTGACAATGCGCTGATGCGCTCAGTCAGTGCGGATGAATTGACGGCGGCAGTTGAGGCTGGTCATCAAAGAGAAATGCCTAGTTTTTTAACCACTGTGGACCACCGCGCGACTTCGCTGGCGACATAGGCTCGGGCTTGGGCCGGATTCGATTGCGAAATGGGCTGTATGCCTTGCTGAAGCAGCCGCTCAACCACGGCCGGCTTTTCCATCACGCGCGAAACAGCGCGGGCGATGACCTCGAGCGCTTGTGGTGGTGTTCCAAGGGGTGCTGCCAAAAGGTTGCATGTACCGGCGATCAGGTCGTAACCGGCTTCTCGGGAAGTCGCAATCTCGGGCGCAATTTTTTCACGGGCCTCTGCCATCGTCGTGATGATGCGCAGCCGGCCTGATTTATGGTGCGGCAGCAAGGTGGCCGATGTTTCCACGATTGCTTGCACTGTGCCGGAGAGGGTGTCATTGATCGCGGGCGCACTGCCTGCGTAGGGCACATCTAAAATATTGATTCCGGCGCGCTCTTTGAGCAGTTCCCCGGCCAGATGCACCGTGGTGCCCAGGCCAGCATGTCCATACGACAGTTTGCCAGGATTTTCTTTGCAGTAGGCCACAAATCCCTGAAGGTCGCGCACAGGAACGCTCGGGTGCAGTGCGATCACGAATGGGGCGTTGGACATCAGCGCGATCCACTGAAAGTCATCGACAGGGTTGTAGGGCGGCTTGGCCCGGGATATCGGCGCCGAAATAGCAGTCGACCCTGTGGCCAACATCAGGTGATTGCCGTCCTTGGGTGCGCGCAGGAATTGCTGTGCGACCGTCATACCGCCTCCGCCAGGTCGATTTTCGACCACGACGGGCCGCCCCAACTCATCGCGCAGTGCATCGGCCAGGAAGCGGGCGAATAGATCACCCGATCCGCCCGGTGGAAATCCCACGGACAGTCGAATTGTTGATTCCTGGGCTGTGCCGGTTGTCGGCATCAAGCCAGTGCACGCAGATGCGGCAACTGTTGCTATCGCCTGTCGCCGGGTACAAATTGAAAGCTTGCTGTCGGTCATCGCATTCCTTTGCTGTTGGGGTTGGGCCCTTGGGGGGCGATATGGTCTTCGCATGCTAGAAACAGGCGCTTGTGTGCGGAGTCTTTTCGGTCCCTCAGCTTGTGGCGTTGCGCCGCGACTTTTCTGACTTGATCGTCGCACCGTCCCGAATATGACCGATCGACTTTTCTATCATCTCTGCACACATCCGCCCGACTTGTAAAAGCTTGCGCTCATGAGCTCGGGTTGCACGCGTTGCAAGCACGGAGACGTGAACGGCTGCAGCCATGGAACCGCTGGCATCGTGCACGGGAAAGGCGTATCCCACGATGCCGCTCGATGATTCCTCTTGGCTTTTTGAGTAACCGGCATCCCTGATCTTTTCATACTCGCGCTCGAGTTCCTTGCGATCGGTGATGGTGTTGGGCGTGAGCTTGGGCAGCTTTTCAGCCAGCGTTGCGAGGGCCAGTTTTTCGTCGAACGCGGCAAACAATTTTCCGGTGGCGGTGCTGTGCAGATACAGGGGTTCGCCCAGCCGGATATCCAGCGAAATCCGGCGGGTGCCCAAAAGGCGGTCTGCATAAATGACCCTCTTGCCCAGGCGCAAACCGAGATAGACGTCGTCACCAATTTCCTTGGCCAGATCCTGAAGGTGGCGTCTGGCCGCGCTGCGCATGTCAAGCGAACCCACGGTTCGCAAAGCCAATGCCACTGTTCGAGGGCCCACCGAGTAGCGCAGATCCTCATCGACGCTGACCACGTCGGCATGGACCATGGTTTGCAGCGCATTGTGAACGCTGCTCACCGGCAGCTTCAACTGCTGCTTGATTTCCGTCAGCTTGAGTCCTTGCTTGCGCGAAATCAGCAAATTGAGGATGTCAAAGGTGCGCAGGTAGCGTTGGGGGTTCATGCGGTCTGGTGTGATTGGCCACGGAGGGTGTTTGCTGCGTCAATAGGGCTTTTTGGGAAGCGCCAAGTCATCGACGAAAGAGCGTGAGGCTGCCAAGGGAAACTGCAAGGTGATGATCTCTGCCCCTTGGTTACCGGCTCGGATGTCGATTGGTTCGTCGGCGTCGGCCCATACGATCGTCAACGCACTGGACCAGTGGTTTCTCAGGCACATTTGCCCGCGGGTCAGAACATGAAATCGCCCCGCGTTGCTGGTCATTGATTCCGGAGCCGGGGCGCTTGCACCCGCGGGCAGGCGCAATATCCAGGCGCCCGTTCCGCCAGTTCGGGGATCCATCAGCATCTCTTGCTCAGTCTGGCTGAGCTTTTGCAAGGCCTCATCATCCAAGTGCGTGCTCGGAGCTGCATGCGCCTGTATTTTAGGGATGTGGGTTAAGAGATTTTTTCGCTTTTCGGGCAGCACCCATGCCCCGTGATCGGTGATTGCGCGCAAGGTCAGGTAAGAAACGCCCTGCTGGCCAGAAATCAGTGGACCATAGGCTGAATGGGGCGATGCGTAGTGCACCGTCAAGTCTGGCAGGATGTGCCTTCCCAGACTGGCGGATCCGCCGATGAACAGTTGGAACTGATGTTCCTGATGAAAGTGGGTTGGTAGGGTCCAGTGCGGATCCTGCTCGACCAGAAAAGCCTGTGGACTGGGCAGCGACGAGTCAGAAGGCGATGAGATCAAGTCAGTGACGACGCCATGAAAGTGAGGCAACTGGACGCGCCGTCGGGTGTGCTGCATGGCTTCGAGCGATTGTTGCTTGATCATTCACGGCCTTGACTGGTATCTGATCTGCCGGCAGCCCTCAAAGAGCCTTCTTGGTTCATTTTATGGGCCCACTCAAACGCTTGCGATTTCGCTTTTATCTGTCCTGTCAGTGACTTGCATGATCATGATCCGATCTGCTAGACTTTTCGAAATAAAAAATTCATTTTCACAAAATCGAAATTATTATAAGCGATTACACACCGTAAAAACGCTTTTTTTGAGGATCACATGAAACTCGGATTTTTCACCATGCCCATGCACCCCATCGGCAAGGATTGGCAGCAAAGCCTGCGCGAAGACAGGGAGGCTTTCATTCTGGCCGATCAATTGGGGTTTGTTGAAGGGTATTGCGGTGAGCATGCGACCGATCCGGAAGAAAACATCACATCTTCGGCCCTGTTCATGGCCACGTTGATCGATGCGACTCAAAGAATCAAATTGGGCACTGGCACCTTGAACATGCCCAATCATCACCCCGCCGCCGTGGCTGGAGCAATCGCCATGCTCGATCACTTGCTTGGCGGACGTTTCATCCTCGGGATTAGCCCCGGTGCCTTGCCTTCGGATTCTGAGCTTTATGGCAACATGGACATGAATCGACCGGCCATGTTTTTGGAGGCGATCAACCAGGTCCTGCAAATCTGGTCCTCTGAGCCTCCCTACAACATCAAGGGCCAGTTCTGGAACATCAGTACCGAGCGCACCCACATTGCAGAAACTGGCATGGGCACAGTTCCCAAGCCCTTTCAGCGCCCGCATCCGCCCATTGTGGTGACGGCGGTGGCGCCGTTTTCACAGGGCATTGCCGAGGCCGCTGCCCGCGGCTGGGATGCTATTTCGGCCAACTTCTTGTTGCCCAAATGGGTGCGCAGTCACTGGACCAAATACGAGGAAGGTTGCAATCGCGTCGGTCGTGTGGCGGAGTTGTCCAACTGGCGTGTGGCTAAGACCGTATTTGTTTGTGAGGATGAGGCCAAAGCTCGCGCCTATGCCACGGGCAGTGATGGACCTTACTACTATTACTACCGCTCGCTCTATAAGAAACTCAAGCGCCGTGGTGCTCTGGACGTATTCCGTTCAGATCCGAAACAGCCTGATTCGGAAATCACATTGGAGAGCGTCATAGACAAACTTGTGATCTATGGATCGCCAGCGCGTGTGGCCGATCAGCTTCACGCCTTGCGCGAAGAGACAGGGAAATTTGGGACTCTGATGTATGCGGGAATCGATTGGACTGACCGTGGGCTGGCTCGCGATTCGATGCGGCTGATGGCCGAAAAAGTTTTGCCGCTGATGGATCAGTGATTGACCGCCATTTTATGAATGAGGTCCTTCTGGATGGACGGCACGACAGTCGGCAACTCAGGCAGGCTCTGGGCCGTTTTGTCACGGGTGTGACCGTGGTCACCACGCGAACGGCGCAGGGACATCGGTCAGGTTTGACTGCCAATTCGTTTTCGGCGCTGTCCCTGGACCCACCCCTTGTCCTCTGGAGCATGGTGCGTCAATCGGGGTCGCTGGAATCTTTTGTGGCGGCAGGTCAATTTGCGATCAACGTACTTGCGCTGGATCAAAGCGATGTTTCGCATCACTTTGCAACTGCCCATGGCGATCGCTTCTCGCTTCATGCATTTGGTGAGGGCCTGGGTGGACTGCCGCTTTTATTGGGCAGCTTGGCTTGCTTTGAATGTCAAACCGAGAACACCATTGACGGTGGGGATCACGTGCTATTTATCGGTAGGGTTCAGCGCATTCGCTGGAGAGATGGCCAGCCCCTGGCTTTCAGTGCTGGCCAGTATTGCAGCACAAGCGCCATTGCCGCGCACACGTCCCAAGCCGATCTGAACGCCATATGGAATGGGCTGGGCTGATCTGGCCCAGAGCCTGGATGCAAACATGAGCACACCGCTACCTCAGAGCAGAACCATTGCCGCCTTGATCAGGGAGCAGTCCCGTCGGTATGCCCAGCAGGAGGCCTTGGTAGCTGGCGACGTCCGTCTGACGTATGCCCAGCTCCGCGATGAGGTACTGCGCACTGCCCGGGCCCTTGCGGCATTGGGCGTGCGTCGTGGCGATCATGTGGCGATCTTGATGGGCAATCGGCCAGAGTGGGTCCTCTCTTTCCTGGCTCTTCAGCAACTCGGCGCAGTATCGGTTGGGCTCAACACGTGGGCTACACCCCGTGAGCTGGAGTTTGCCATGTCTCATGCCGAGATCAGCTGCCTGATTGCAGTCGACGTATTTCGGCGAAGCAACTACAGGGCCGTGTTGGCTGACATGGCGCCCCATGCGCAGCGTTTGCCCAAATTGCGCCGCACCGTCTGGCTCAGTGCCGATGCGGCCAACCCAGCGCAGCTCGATGAAAGCTCAGGGGAGATCAGTTGGTCGGACATGATCTTTGGCGCTCAGGCTGTGTCTGAGGCACAGGTTGAATTGGCCGCACAGCAGGTGCAGCCTGATGACGTGGGGATGCTGCTTTACACCTCCGGCTCGACAGCCACCCCCAAGGGAATTTTGCTGCAGCAAAGTCAATGGATCACCAATTCCTTTCACATCGGCGAGCGTCAACATGTCACGCACCAAGACCGGGTTTGGCTGGCTGTTTCACTGTTTTGGAGTTTTGGCTGCGTCAATGCCCTGCCCAACATGCTGACCCACGGCGGATGCATCGTGCTGCAGGAGCACTTTGACGCTGGGCAAGCCCTGGCTTTGATAGAGCAGGAGCGTTGCAGCATTGTCTACGTTACGCCCAACATGGTACAAGCCATGTGGGATCATCCAGACAGGCCGCACAGAAATTTGAGCAGCTTGCGCAGTGGCGCCACCATTGGCACTCCCGAGCAATTGGCCCAGGTCGTCGCCCTGGGTGCGCGTCAGATTTGCAACGTGTATGGCTTGAGCGAGACCTACGGCAATTGCTCCGTGATCGATGCCGCCGAGCCTGTGGATCTTCGGATGCAGTGTGTCGGTGAGCCCCTGCCCGGTGTCACTGCGCGCATCTGCGGCATTGAGACCGGTCAAACGCTGGGTGCCGGGATGGTTGGTGAAATACGGGTGCGAGGACCGCTCTTTTTGGCGTATTACAAAGAGCCAGAAAAGACCCGAGAATCCTACGATGAGGATGGATTTTTCCGCACCGGAGATTTGGGATTGATGGATGAGCAGGGGCGCCTGTATTACAGGGGCCGGCTCAAAGAGATGATCAAAAGCGGGGGTATCAACATCGCTCCGATCGAGGTTGAAGAAATTTTGATGAGTCATCCTCGCGTGCTGACTGCGTATGTGATCGGAGTTCCGCATCCCACACTCGACGAAGCGCTGGTGGCCATCATCATTGCCAAGCCGGACATGTTGGTCGATGCCGCGGAACTCAAGAGTTTTTGTCAGCGGGAACTGTCTGCCTACAAGGTGCCCTCTCGCTTTCACTTCACGACAGCCGATCGCCTACCCTTGACCACCACCGGCAAGTTGCAAAAAATGAAGCTGCACACCTTGCTCGATCCACAGGAAACAATGCTTTGAACGATGCGTACACCAACCAACGTCCCAATGCCTGGGGCCGTTGGGGGACAGATGACGAGGCTGGAGCGCTCAATCACATTGGCGTCGCTCAGGTGCAAAGGGCGGCTGCCCTGGTGCGCACCGGGCAGGTCATCCGTTTGGCGCAGCCCTTGTCCAGGCACACTCCAGTGCCGGCGCATCGCACTGGGTTGCAACACTTCATGGGGCGCGATGGAGGCGACTATGCCGCCGGGGCTGGCCGGCCTGGCGGGTTTCAGTTTGCTGAAGACACAGTGGTCATGCCCCTGCACATCGGTACCCATATCGATGCCCTGTGTCACGCCTGGTGCGATGGACGACTGTTCAACAATTACCGTGAAGGCACGATACGCAGCACGTCGGGTGCGACACGACTGGGCATTGACAAAATGCCGCCAGCGGTCACGCGTGGCCTATTGATCGACATGGTGGACCTGCGCGGCAGGCCCTTGCGCGACGGTGAGGTGATCTCGCGCGCCGATCTGCAAGCCTGCCTGGCGCGAGACGGCTTGCGCATCGAGCCCGGCGATGTGGTGCTTCTTCATACAGGCTGGCTGGCGACCAATCTGGCCAAGCAGGGCCCGGTGGACTTCAACGCCGAGCCGGGCATAGATCACGAGGCGGGACTGTGGCTGGCGCAGCAGGACGTGGCCATGATAGGCGCGGACAACTTTGCTGTCGAGGTGCTTCCGTTTGCCCAGGGCACGGTATTTCCGGTGCACCAATGCGTGATCCGCGACTTTGGTGTTCCCCTGATCGAAGGTCTTGAACTCGGGCCCCTGGCTCAGACCGGGCGGCGTGAGTTTCTGTTCATGGCAGCCGCATTGCCCATCGTGGGCGCCACCGGCAGCCCGTTGAGTCCGCTGGCGGTCCTATGACGACGAAATCGAGCAGTCCGGCAACGGGGCCATTGACTGGCTTTCGTGTGATTGAAATCGCGTCAATGATCTTTGGTCCATTGGCCGGGCAATATTTGGGCGACCTCGGTGCCGACGTCATCAAGGTTGAGCCGCCCGAGGGCGATCTGACCCGCTCGATCGGGCCGCGTCATTCGCCCCTGATGGGTTCATTTTTCATCACCAGCAACCGAAGCAAGCGCAGCATGGTGATTGATCTGAAGACCGATGAGGGGCGGCAGATTTTGGCCCGCCTGGTTGATAGCGCCGATGTGCTGCTTCATTCCATGCGCATGCCTGCGGCCCGTCGCCTGGGTCTGGATGCAGAGGCCTTGATGGCCCGGCGGCCCGGGCTGGTCTATTGCCATGTGAGCGGCTATGGTGAGGACGGCTTGTATGCCGACCGGCCGGCTTACGATGACATCATTCAGGCCGCCTCGGGTTTGGCACAACTGCAGACCGTGGTGGGAGGCCAGCCGCGCTTCATTCCCACCATTTTGGCTGACAAGGTCAGCGGCTTGCACGCGGCCTACGCCGTGCTGGCGGCCTTGATGCACAAGGTGCGCACCGGGCAAGGCCAGCAGGTGCAGGTGCCCATGTTCGAGACCATGGCTGCGTTCAACATGCTTGAGCACCAATGGGCCCATGTTTTCGAGCCACCAGAGGGCCCCATGGGTTATCAGCCCGTCAGCACCGCTTCGCGCCGACCCTACAAAACGCTTGACGGCTATCTGGCCTTGCTGCCGTATTCCGATGCCCACTGGCGCCAGTTTTTTGATCTCGCAGGCGAGTCGCAGATCATGGATGACCCGCGTTTTGCGACCTTTGCGCAGCGGCAAAAGCATTTCCGAACGGTCTGGGACGAGGTGGAGCGCCAGGCAGGCAGGAAGACCAATGCCCAGTGGATTGAATTGCTGTCGCAGTCCGATGTGCCCTTTTCCGTGGTCAATCGACTCGAAGACTTGCCCACAGATCCGCACCTCAACAGTGTGAACTTCTGGTCCTTGCATGAACATCCGACCGAGGGTCTGATGCGTTTTCCAGCCAATCCGATGAAGATGAGCGCCAGTCCTGTGGGCATGACGCGATTGCCACCCACTTTGGGTCAGCACAGTGCTGAGGTGCTTGCCGAGTTGGGTTATGACAGTGCCGGGGTGGCCCGATTGACTGCCCCCGGCGGACCATGTTGGAGGCCTGTTTGATGCAGCGTATCGTCTTTAGCCCGGAACACGAGGCTTTTCGCGACACCGTTCGAAGGTTCATTGAGGAGCATGTCACGCCCTTTCATGCCGACTGGGAAAAGGCTGGGCAGGTGCCGCGCTCGCTTTGGCTCAAGGCCGGGGAATTGGGACTTTTGTGCTGCAACGTACCTCAGGCGCAGGGTGGCTTGGGTGGCGATTTTTTGCACAGTGCCATCTTGATCGAGGAGATGGCCCGGGCGGGTGCCACAGGGCCAACCTTCTATTTGCATTCAGACATTGTTGCGCCTTATCTTGTGGACTTTGGGACGGAGGAGCAAAAGCGCAAGTGGTTGCCACGCATGGCCAGTGGCGAGGTCGTGGTTGCTCTGGGCATGAGCGAGCCTTCTGGCGGAAGCGATGTGCAAAACATACGTACCCAGGCGCTGCGCGATGGCAACGAATACGTGATCAATGGCCAGAAGGTGTTCATCACCAATGGGCACACCGCCGATTTACTCTTGCTCGCCTGCAAGACCAATCCGAGCGAGGGCGCGCGTGGTGTCAGCCTGATTTGGGTGGAGAGCGACCGTCCAGGCTTTACCCGTGGTCGCAAACTCGAAAAAATCGGCTGCAAAGCACAGGACACATCGGAGCTGTTTTTCACGGATCTGCGGGTTCCTGTGAGCAATTTGCTGGGCCAGGAGGGCGGCGGCTTCAAGATTTTGATGACGCAATTGGCCCAGGAGAGGTTGGTGCAAGCCATTCGTGCGGTTTCCGCCTCAGAGGCGGCGCTGCAGTGGACGCGCAGCTACGTGACCGATCGGAAGATGTTCGGACAGACTTTGGCCGATTTCCAAAACACGCGCTTTACTCTGGCTGAATTGCACGCTCAAGTGCTGGCCCAGAGGGTTTTTGTCGACCATTGCATGGGTTTGCACCTCAAAGGCGAGCTCGATGCGGTAGAGGCTGCGGCGTGCAAACTGGTGACGACCAATTTGCAATTCAAGGTCATGGACGAATGCTTGCAGCTGTTTGGCGGCTGGGGCTATATGTGGGAATACCCCATCGCCCG
>SXGQ01354798.1_pt1 | contig 13001 bp, 10 predicted proteins | sample 3178371 | NCBI WGS metagenome assembly SXGQ01 (sample SAMN11356859, study PRJNA531348) | freshwater metagenome | isolation source: freshwater sample F1-20 | place: China: Fuxian Lake, Yuxi | collected 2017-12-25
AGCCTCCTCTGTCTCTGGTAGGAGCGAATCAGCTCGAGGAAGGCTTGCAGACACGCATGTTTCTTATGGCCGGTCCGGGTGGCCAGGTCTGGCTGGGTGGGCGGGATCTGCGAAAATTCCGCACGCTGGCCAACGGAGTCGAACTGGACTCAGGCCTGACCGCGGAGGGTGTGCATACGCAGCCGATTCGCCTGCTTGAGGATTCGGCATTTCTCACCACGCGCACCTCCGTCTCTGACTCGACTTTCTTCACCAGGGCTGATCGAGAACAAATGCAGGGAGTCTGGCGCACAGCGATTGGGTCTCGAATCGTCGCCGCTGCACCATCAGCCGGCGGTGAGTCTTTCCTGGCAATTACGGATTACGGCGAATCCTACAGGATACCGTTTGCCCAGCTTAAACAGCAGAATTTTCTGCTGGAATCGGTCAGTCGCTTTCGCCTGCCGGACAAGCTGGCATCGACGATCAACGGATTCGTCCTGAACGACGGTCGACCGGCAGCGTGGGGCGGACTGCCCGAACCCGCGATGTGGACCTTCACAACCACGGGTCAACTGGAGCAGCGGTGGGAGCTGCCGGGTGCTCCGGAAGTACCACCTGTGGCGATCAACGCAGGAGCAGTCTTTGCGGTACCCGGCAAACTGCACCTGACCGGACTTTCCGGCGAACGCAAAGCGGAAGATTACCTCTCCGCCCAGACGCAGGATCGACAGCAGCCATGGAAGGCACTTGTGGCTGTTTCCGGAACCGAGGTGGTTGCATTGAATGCGGCCAATCAGTTCATTCGAGTTGAATACCGGGACACTCCGCGACCACAGCTGGCGGAATTGACTGTGGCGCCATTCCCTCACGCTGTCGAAGTCGCCCCCGCGGCAGCCAATGGATTCCTCTTCGTCGCAACCACCGACGGGAAATTGATGATGCTGCAGGCATCCAACCTCGAGATCCTCGCAACAGCCGAACTCGGCGGTGTCCCCAGTGCAACACCAAAAGTTGCCGGGCAGGTCGTCATTGTGGAGGTGGCCGGACAGGCGGCAAAGGTGTTTCGAGTTCAGGGCGGACTGGCGCCGGCTGCAGAACTGCAGCTGGGCGGCTTCGGAATTGCCGGAAACCCACTGGTGGTTGAAGACGGAGTGCTGGTAGCACGCACGGATGGCATGCTCACAAAACTTGATGCGGCCGGAGTTCCGACCGGAGCGACGATGTCCATTGGCCAGGCCGTACAGTCGGGTCTGGCTCGCTTCGGCAATCAGATCGTGATCACCGGAATGGACGGCAGCTTTTACGCAATTGATCCGGCACTCAGACGATAACGCGAGTTTGTGTTCATGAAACTCAGATTCCTTACATGTCCAACAATTCCGGGCTCGGCACTCAACAGGCTCAAAACCCTGGTGTTTGTCCTGCTGATGCTCTGCTGCGCTGCGGTCAGAAGCGACGAGTCAGTCGGACGAACCGAACTGCCGAAGCTGTCGGAAATGCCGTTGCCCACGGCCGAAGCCTTGTTGCGGGCGGACCTGGATGACAGGGAGTTTGACTGGGTTGTCCTGAAGGCCGGCTCACCGGAAGACCGGCGAGTCGTAGTCGTCAACCCGCTCGACTCAAGACCCGATATCCTTGGAAAACAGGATGCAGAATACAAGAAGCTGGAAGCATCCAGGCCGCAGAATCAGAAGGAACGTGAGGCAAGGACGAAGCGTCTCAAGAGCCTGAAGAAACTGATGTTCACGCTGCCCGGTGACCTGACTGAATATGCCGTTCCTGTGGAACAGGTTGACCAGATTCTGTACTTTGAGGATCTGATGCTGCTCGTGGTGGACCAGCTGCTTGAGAAAGCGGATTACCGCACGTCCTATGAATTGCTGCTGCGTGTGGAGACAGAACTGCCGGGCTGGGAGAAATCGATCCCTCGATTTGAGAAACTGTTGCTGAGCGAAGCGGCGACGCGGGCTGCCGCAGGGGAAATTTATGCGGCGCTGGCTCTGCTCGATCAGGTCTTTCAGCGAAATCCGCAAAGCGCTGAACTGCCCACGCGTTTGGGTGAGCTGGTGCGGCCGATGATCAGTGACGCAGTGGGCAGGGAGGATTTTCGTAAAGCCCGCTACCTCATCGATCGGGTCAAACGCCTGTTTCCGCAGCATGAAGTTGCCGTTGCGGCACAATCAGAATTGCAGACACTCAGCCAAAACCTGCTCGACAAGGCTGCAGCCAGCGGCCAGCAGAAGTTGCATGCTGAAGCCGCTGCTCTGGCTCGTCGTGCTGAATCGGTCTGGCCCACAACAGGTAATGGCCGAGCAGCCTTCACTCAACTGTTTGCCAGACACCAGGTCCTGCGAGTCGGTATCAATGATCCCCAGGGACCCTTCATTCACCCGGCTCCCCTTGAGTCGGATGAGCGACTGCAGGAGCTGGCGCAGGTCAGTCTGTTTGAGCCCTCTTCAGCCGACGAACTGACCTATTTTCGCTCGGGTTTTTTCGAGGTCTGGGACCCGTCGGATCTGGGCAGGGAAGTCGTGTTTACACTGCGTGAAACAAAGCCGTCATGGCAGACTCAGCCACTCCTGACCGCCAATCAGGTGGCCGAATCGATCGCTCAGCGAATCGACATCGCTCACCCGCTTTACAGCTCCCGACTCGCCTCGTTCGTCTCTGAAATCTCAGTCAGATCTCCATCACAGCTGAGGATTCGATTTTCGCGAGTCCCGCTGAGTATCGAATCCCTGCTCAGATTCCCGGCAACACACCGAGTGCAACCAGCCGGTAAGCAGGCTGCAGATGCCTCCGCCGACGGTACCACCGCTGTCATCGCCACACGTTTTCAGCAGCAGGCTGCGGCCGGAAATTCAACATCCTGGCTCAGAGGTGTTCCTGAGCCTGATGGACTGGACTCCGGCAAGTATCATATCGCTGAAATTCAGGAACAGAGATTTGATGACCGCAACCGCATGATTCAGGCATTCAATCGTGGCGACATTGACTACATCCCGAAACTGCTCCCATGGGAAGTTGACGCTTTCCTTGCGTCAGATTTTCAGGTGAAGAAATACTCGCTGCCAATGACTCACGTGCTGATCTTCAACCCCCGGTCAGAACGCATCACAAATGCTCAAACCCGGCGGGCTCTGTCGTTTGCAATCAATCGTGAGGGTATCCTGCGCTCCACGATTCTGCGGGATGAATCCATGAAGCATGGTCGGCCAACCAGTGCCGCCTGGCACCTGCGCAGTTACGCCACGGAACCTCGTGAACCGGCACCCAGATTCAACCTGCGACTTGCGTACGCATTGCGATTCGCCGCTGAACAACAGTTGAGAATCGCCGAACTTATGAAACTGACGGAAGCAGCAAAAGAGAAGGCGCGGGTTGACAAAATCAATTTTGATCCAGCGCAGTTCCGCAAGAACACCAATGTCGACTATGTCAGACTGCCGCGTCTGCGTTTTGTGGTTGAACCCGGGGAAGTGCCAAAAGCCGCAGCAGAACGCATGCTGAGCTACTGGACAAAAATCGGTTTTGAAATTGACCTCATCCAGGGCGATCAGCCCGGAAAACCACTCGCCGATTCTGACTGGGACTTCTGCTATCGCCAGGTGCGAATGGAAGAACCTCTGCTGGAACTCTGGCCGGTCCTCGCAAATGACACTACGTTTGATATGTCCAGACTGGGACTGTACCCAGACTGGATGCGACAGGAGCTCGTGGGCCTCGACTACGCCTCCAGTTTCCTCGATGCCCAGGAAAAACTCTTCACGATTCATCGACATATCGCTGCTCAGGCCTTTCTGATCCCGCTGTGGGAAGTTGATGAGTACGCTGTCATGCGAAAGAACGTTTCCGGGACACCGGCTCAGTTGATGTCTGCCTACCACAATGCTGAGCGATGGATGATCAAGCCATGAGACCAGCCGTAATCTTTCTGATGCTGTTGCTTGTGCTTCCCGGAACAGTGCTGTCGGCCCAGCAGGCCTCGCAGACTGTACCGACCGGTTCCGCACCACCGGCGAATGGAGCCACCACGAACGCTGCACCGAGTGCTGTCGCCACTTCCACGCCTGCTCCGGCACCTGCCCCTGTCGATAAAACACCGCTTCAGCAACGACCGTATCGCGTCACCGTGGAGGTGGGGTTCAGCGGACCAGAGGCTGTCGATCCGCAACTGCGAGCCGACATTGTGCGACAAATTCGCCACGGTTTCGATCGAATGTACGGGGCAATGTGGATCACGAATGTGCTTGAGTCTTCCTGGTTCGTGCCCGGCAGCACAGAATCTCTCGAACGCCTTGCTGTTCCACAACTGGAAAGCCGTTATGTGGAAAGCGAAACTGAAAAAGCCCTGCTGATCGCGGTGGAATGCGACCGCGATGGCTTCACCGTCAGTTGTCGTGAACTCGACGTTCGCATCCAGGAACTGACACCCATAACTACTCGCAAGGTCTTCACTCCAGACGCCGCTGCACATGCCGCCTGCGAACTGGGCCGTGACAGTTTTCGCCCCATCCTCCTGTATACATCACAGACATTGGATAAGACCGAACTGGAATTCGTTGTGCAGGCCGGACTGATCATCCCGCCGGATCCAGCTGCCGCCCAACTGCGGGAAGGCGACGTACTACGCACATTCCTGCGGCAGATGGACCGAAAAAATCCCGGAAAGGTAAAGCTGCTGCAGAGACTTGACCTCTGCTATGTACGCATCACGGGATTCAACGATGTCCTGGGCAGTGGCGGACTGTCGGCGGATGAGCAGGCGGTGCGGGTGGAAGGAGTCGATACCCAGCCGTCGCAGGGCTGGCAGGATACCGGCAGGGCTCGCGGAGTGCTGCTTTCACACGGTCTGGTCCCCTTCGGAACAAAAGGACGCAACCTGCAGCAGATCGGAGTACGTCAGCGCCCCATTGCAGCCTCCAGTCGCGTCCGAATGGTGCTGCAGAACCGACCGGATCGACCGCTGATCTGCCTGCGAGTGGATCAGGTCGCAAAGCTCCGACAGACCGATGTCAGCGCCCTTCCGCCAGTTCGAATACTGACAGATCGTCGGGGTGAACTGACACTGCAAACCGATCCCAAAAATCCCACGTTCTGGCTCTACGCGTACAGCGGCAGCACACTGCTTGCTCGAGTTCCCTATGCACCGGGACTTACTCCCGTCGATACAGTGAAACTGCCCGACGACTCTATTCGACTGGGTGTTGAAGGAGATCTGTATCTGCTGAGAGATGAACTTGTGGACATGGCCGCCGAAAAAGCTGTGCACATGAGTCTCGCGAAAAAAGCGTCTGAAGCCAAAAACGGCGAGAGCTTCCTTGAGGCTGTTGCAGCCATGAGTACGCTGCCCGGCGACGAAGCCTTTGGCCTGAAGCTGAACGAGATCCGAGCCCCCGCCATTGATCGCGCTGACAAAGCCAAAAACTCCGCAGCAAAACGCCGCGTTGAATCTCTGATTGGCAGGATGTCAGACTCCCTGACCAAATACTTTGCACCAGAGAAACGCGTTGCTGAAGCCGACGAGCTGCTGAAACTGCGCCGAGCAGCAGGATTGCCGGATGAAGACCCTGCCGGAAGTTCAGGCAGTGGCCGCTGATACATCCGGTCTGCAGGTCATTTACGAGGATAACCACCTGCTTGTGGTCAATAAACCGGCGGGGCTGGCGACGATGGGCGCACTGCCACATGTTCCCACCGCGCTGGACCTCGCGCGTCAGTACATCGCTCACCGCTACAACAAACCCGGTGCTGTCTACCTGGGAGTGGTCAGCCGACTCGACTCAGCGGTCAGCGGAGTCCTCATCTTTGCCCGTACATCGAAGGCCGCGGCGCGCCTCAGCGCACAGTTTCGGGACCGAACCACGCGAAAAACCTACCTCGCACTGACATCCCAACCACCAGAACAGCCAGCAGCGCTGATTGAATGCTGGCTGCGACGGGACGAAGAGAGGTACCTGACGGTCGTCGCACGGCCAAATGAACCGGGTGCACAGCACAGCAGCCTGGAATATCGAATGCTGGGGCAGGGCAGAAGCCATTCTCTGTTGGCAATTACACCGCATTCCGGGAGAAAACATCAAATACGAGCCCAAATGCAGACACTCAACATTCCCATCCTGGGAGACAGAAAGTACGGAAGTGACACCGCATTTCCGAATGGAATCGCTCTGCATGCACTCAGCCTGCAATTCCGACACCCAGTACTCCCGGAACTGCTGACAATCTCCACTCTTCCGCCCACCCCCTGGCCGGCATGGGCGCTGGCCGCGATCGGTCAGGAATTCTCCCTGACCCCTGTCACACGCCTGCCGCTTCCAGGTTGAACTGCGCCGGATTCAGGAACGGACGCAGCTTCTCCAGTGCCTTCAGCTGCAACTGACGCACTCGCTCCTTGGAAACCCCCAGGTCTGCTGCAATCTCACGCAGTGTCCGTGCTTCAGACGAGACTCCGCCAAGTCCGAAACGGTGCAGCAGGATCTGATGCTCGCGAGGATCCAGAACGTCCGGGGCCTGTTGCAGTAACTCCTTCACAACCGCCTGCGGATCAGCACAGATCGGCTGCTCATTGTACTCCTCGGGCACCTCTGTCAGTATCTCGGCTGATGTCACCGGGAACCGCTGACGTCGTCGCTGACGCACTTTCCAGGCACGGAAAAAATGTCTCTGAATTGAATGCGTAGCATAGGTGCTGAACCGAAATCTGCGCGAGTAATCAAATCTGTCAATTGCTCCCAGCAGGATCATGCTGCCGTCGCTGCTGAACTCCTCAACATCCTGCACAGAAGTTGAAAACTTGCGGGCAATTGAGGCGACCAGACGCAGGTTCGATCTCACCAGCTGGCCGCGAATCTGCTCGGACTGCTCAAGCATCCTGCGAATCTGAGGAATCAGCTCCGCCGAGGGGGCGGACGGGTCCAGACGACTTCGCATACGGTTGGCTCGATATCGCAGCAGATTCATTGCCCTGAACAATGTCTGCTCCTGCGAGAACGTCAGCAGTGGATCACAGGCGTTCAGCCCTGATCCCGGGTCAGCCGAGGATTCCGAGACTGTCCTGGAAACTTCGGCGGCCGAAACCTGCAGTTCTTCAAGCAGCAGCAATGCTGCGGTGACCGGCTCCGACTCACCTTCCAGTTCCTCGAACTCGGCTGCGTAGATGAAGCGAATTTCCGTCTGGAGCAACTCTTCAGCGGCAGTTCGCAGAGCCTGCAGTTCCGCAGGATCAATAACAGGTCGCCCCCTGGAGGAGCTTATTTTCGCCTTCGATTCCCGTCGTCTCGCAGAACAAACGCTCATCTGTCAGCTCCATTGGAGATCGTTCACCACGCCTTAAATCGGCCAGTCGAATCGTTCACATGATACATAATCGTTCACTTTGAATCAACCGTGCACGATTCACAAAATTAACTTACTCGCCAAAAAAATCGCCAATTGCTCAATAAAAACGATGTTTTTGTATTCAAAAAACCAAATAAAAGCAGACAATACGGCCACGAAAGACACAGAAACGGTCACGGGAGGCAACTCCGGCAGACCAGCAAAAGAACGTTTTGCAATCATCCAAACGTTCTCTCCCAATCAAAAACAGTCACACCGCGGGAAGCAGACAAATGCAGGCAGTTCCGGACATTCGAATTCGCCGGGTCAACGATCAGGGAATCCACCGTGCAGGCGATTTCGTGGTGTACTGGATGACAGCGAATCGCAGACTGCATTTCAATTTTGCGCTTGATCGCGCCCTGGAACACTGCCGCGCCCTGCAGCGGCCGCTGCTGATCCTTGAGCCGCTGCGCTGCGACTATCGCTGGGCCAGTCGCCGGCTGCATGCCTTCGTGATTCAGGGAATGCGGGACAACGCAGCGGAGGCACGGCGAAATGGTCATGCCTATGCCGGCTGGGTCGAACGCTCGCCAGGTGGTGGCAGCGGACTTCTGCAGCAGATCGCCGCCCGTGCCTGCACCTTCGTGACCGATGATTACCCCTGTTTCTTCCTGCCCCAGATGATTCGCGCCGTGGGCCGGCAATTGCCAGTGCTGCTGGAAGCCGTCGATTCCAACGGGCTGCTGCCCATGCGGGCAGCCGACCAGATCTTTCCCACCGCCTATGCCTTCCGCAGATTTCTGCAGAAACAACTGACACCTCACCTGACTGACTGCCCGACTCCCCAACCACTGGCTGACCCCGCCGTCCCGCGTCTGTCGCAGCTGCCGGACTTGTTCGAGCGCTGGCCCGGACTGTGTTCCGACGGTGAACTGGCAGATCCCACCGGCTGGCTCGAAACAATTCCCATCGATCAGTCTGTTCGCGAGACCAGTTACACCGGCGGAACTGTGGCAGCTCGCCAATGCCTCTCGCTCTTTCTTACCCGCAAACTTGCTCGCTACGGCGAAGAACGAAATGAACCCGATGCCGATGTCGCCAGCGGACTTTCACCGTGGCTGCACTTCGGGCACATCTCCGTTCACGAAGTGTTCCAGCAACTGGCCGAACAGGAGAAGTGGAACACGGGGCTGCTGGCAGATCCCAAACAGACACGCGGCAGTCGAAATGGCTGGTGGGGAATGTCAGAGTCCGCCGAATCATTCCTTGACGAACTGGTCACGTGGAGAGAACTGGGGTTCAACATGTGCTGGCAGGACCGCCGGTACGATCGCTGGGAATCCCTCCCGGACTGGGCTCGAAAAACCCTGCACGAACACGCCACGGACCGCAGGCCTGAGACTTACACCCACGAACAGCTTGAAGCCGCTGCCACCGGCGACCGCATCTGGAATGCTGCCCAGAGACAACTGCTTCGCGAAGGACGCATGCAGAACTACCTCAGAATGCTCTGGGGCAAAAAAGTGCTGGAATGGTCCCCCCAGCCCCAGCAGGCCCTGGCCACTCTGATCGAACTCAACAACAAATATGCGCTCGATGGCCGCGACCCCAACTCCTGCTCCGGTATCTTCTGGGTATTCGGCCGTTATGATCGGGCCTGGGGACCGGAGCGAAAAATCTTTGGAAAAATTCGCTACATGACCTCCGACAGTACCGTGAAAAAACTGGACTTGAAACGCTACCTGCAGACCTGGGGACGCTGACGGGCACCGCGGAAGTCCGGACCCTCCGGCAAAATCTGCTGCTCAGGCCTTCGGCAGGGTCTCCAATTCCGATTCCCATGCCGATCTTGAGTCGATTTACCGGAATACGGTGAACCGTCCCGAATTTGCATTCTGAAGACAGCGAAAATGACGATAAGTCCGATACGGTGGCCTCCAGGTCACCATGTTTCCCCTCGGATGGTCCTGAAAGCGAGCCTACAGTGCGAGACTTCAGCGCTCTCTTGCCACCAAACACCGTGGCCTGCCTGAAACTGGCCAATGATGGTCGCCGATTTCCGTTTCGACCGCTGACCGCCGGACACTGTCTGATCGGCAGCGGGGCTGCCTGTGATCTCCGACTCGGGGAAGCCGGTGTCCCCTCCCTGCACTCCTCCATCGAACTTAACGGGACCGCCGCCGCCCGCATTACGCTGCTGGCGTCGGCACCGACTCTCTGCATCAATGGGCAGGCTGTCAGCCATGCCGACCTGAGAGACGGAGACCTTCTGGAAATCGGCGATTTTCGGGCCGTCTTTCACTTCTGCCTGCCCACCACCGACGCCACAGCACCGCCCGTGCACCGCCACGAAGAACTGGCTGTCCGCAAACAACTGCTCGAACTGGCAGCCTCCGCCCGCTCTGCCGCCAGTGAATCAGATTCTGCCATGTCCGAATCTCAGCTCTTCGGTGACGAACACGAGGAGGATACCGAGCCGGACGCAGATGATCTGCTGCTCAGACTGGACCTGCTTGACAGACGCATGGATGATTCTGCCCGAGCCCTGAAGGAGCTCGTCAGGCAGCAGCGAATTGTCGCGGATGTCCTCCAGCGGATGGCGGTACAACTCGAACAACTGGCTGCCGGCAGCCACGCCGGAACTCCGCCACGACGTGCCAGTGCCTGAAGCGAAAATGAACACACGAACACTGCACTAAGCCTGAACAGACCCATCGGTCCGGAATTCCGGCAGTTGGTGTTTGACTAAACCACAGTCCGCACTGTGGGTCGGTCGATTGACAGTGCGGTTTCCTGACGCCATATATGGTGTGGTTCCAGAGGATTTCTTCAGTATTCCGTTGATTCAGCAGCGGATATGACGAAGAGTTCTGTGACTTGCCATAAAGGTGTGCTGCCGGTTGCGAGCGGTGGGCATAGCCGGCGGCAGTTCTGGCAACTCTGGTGGATTATTGAACTTCCGGTGATCTTGATGTTTCGGGATGAAAGAGAGAGGGCGATGAAGAACGTATTGAAGTTTGTGGCGGTCGCCGCTGTTGCTGCCGGCCTGTTTGTGACCAGCGGATCACAGGCTGTTGCTCGTCCGAAGTACAAGGACGTGATGAGCGCGACCTACGCCGAACTGGCAAAGAAGCACGGCACCGACGGGAAGCTGACCTGTGCAGTTTGCCATCCGGATAAGGACAAGAAGATCCGCAACAATTACGGTGCGGAATTTGGCAAAGCTCTGACGAAGAAGAACGAGTCTGACGAAGCGAAGATCAAGGAAGCTCTGACAAAGGCGGAAGCCGGCAAGAGTGCAACTGAAGGCAAGACCTTTGGCGACCTGATCAAAGCCAGCGAACTGCCGGGCACAGCTGAAGCGGCCAAGTGATTGGTCGCCGCAGTGCATGGGTGGAAACACGGGGGGCTGATTTCAATCAGCCCCTTTTGTCATCCAGGAATTGCAAAAAACCTGAATTTCCACAACTTTTCTCGATTGAACGTCGATACGGGCCGTGATATTCTGCTCGGTTCGGGTGTACCTGCAACTGCTTTGCTTCCCGGCCGCAGTTTGCAAAACTGTCATGTGGCCCTTTTTGTGACTCTTTTTGCGTCAGCGTTCAGGTTCCGATTGCCTGGCAATCCAACCGCTCGCGGGAAATCTTGAACAATCATGAGCACTCTGAAAAAGAACAAGCGGATCAAGCGAGCGTCACTGGTGGAACTTTACGGTGACCTGAAGCCCGGTCGGGGCAACAAGAAAACAGAACGCGGCAAAGCCAAGTACCTGGGTGGTAACGGTCGCAAAACGACCGGTATTTCCAAGCGTGTCTACCGCCGGAATCTGAAACGCATTCAGGTCATTGAGAACGGCGCCGTGGTGTCTCGTCGCGTTCCGGTTCGCCTGATCCGTTCAGGTGCCATCACCAAACCGCTGGCTCAGGACCCGTTTGCTCTGCCGGAACACAACTGATCAGTCTGCATGGCGTCCGCCTGCATGCTCCTTCAGTCATCTGAAACCCGCGACCATTCGTCGCGGGTTTTTTCGTGACTGCCCCCGGCACCGACAATTCCATTTTCCAGCCTTCGAAAAGTTTCAGCGATTCGGCAAATCGCAGCCTGTGCCGGGCGTGGTCTGGTTGATCTGACGTCCATGGAACCTAGGATGGTGCAGCAGCGGCAGAGTCGCCATCAACGATTCTCGCGGGCCCTGCCTGTTCTGTCCCATCCGGTATCGCCCTTGTGGCCCCGAATTCACCTTCTCAGACGCAACTGACTATGCCGACCGCCGAGCAACTGCAACTCCTTGTTTCCAATGTTGTTGAACCACTCACCCAGCGATCACTCGGTGAACTGCGGATGGTTCGTGATACATTCATCAACGGCAACGATGCGCGCGTGCGACTCGAACTGCCAACTCCGGCATGGCCCAACCCCAAAAGCCTCGAAGACCTGGTGCGGCAGCGTATCCGCTTCGCTGCTCCGGAACTGGATGTCCGCATCGAAGTGCATTCCACTGTTCGCGGCAAGGACACCGGTGGTCGCATCGGGCTGAATGTGCACAATGTCATCGCCGTCGGCAGCGGCAAGGGTGGGGTCGGCAAAAGTACAGTCGCAGCAGCACTCGCCTGCGGTCTGCACTCTTTCGGTTGTCGCGTAGGCCTGATGGACGCTGATGTCTACGGTCCCAGCATCCCGCACATGATGCACGCTGAGGGTCGGCCGGCGGCCAGCGAAGTCACCGACAGTGAAGGCAACCGCATGATGCGGATGGAGCCAATTGATGCAGGGGGCGTCAAACTGATGTCCATGGGATTCTTTATCGACCAGGGTCAGTCCGTCGTCTGGCGTGGACCGATGCTGCACAAGGCGCTCACACAGTTTCTGAAGGATACCGATTGGGGTGAACTCGATTACCTCATCATCGACCTGCCTCCTGGCACCGGCGATGTGGCTCTGACACTCGCTCAGCAGGTTGGACTGGCCGGCGCCGTTGTCGTCTGCACTCCGCAGCAGGTTGCCCTGCTGGACGCCATCAAAGCCGTTGACATGTACCAGAAAGTCAGCGTTCCAATTCTCGGTTTCATCGAAAACATGACCGGCGAAATTTTTGGCCGTGGCGGTGTGCAGAAGGTTGCTGCGGAAATGAAAATCCCGTTCCTTGGCGAAATCCCCCTCAAAGCCTGTATCCGGGAATACGCCGACCGCGGAGAACTGATGCAGATGTTGCAGGAAGACAACCCCGCCCGGGAAGATCTGAGGACCGTCTGCCAGAATGTGGCTGTTCAGATCTTCCGGGAACTGATCCGGTCTCCCGCCGGCCCGGTACTCGAAATCCTCTGATCCTGGCCACAGGCCCTACGGTAAACACAGGGGGAAGTGAAATGGGGCTGTCACTGGAGGAGATCTTTGAAGAGTTCTCCGACCTGGACCGCGAGGACCAGTCAAAATACCTGCTGGAACTCGGCGACGATCTGCCGCCGTTCCCAACAGCTTTGCGCACCGACGCAAACCGAGTCTACGGGTGCCAGAGTCAGGTGTGGCTTTCTGCTGACGTCAGCGGCCACGGCAACGACGCGGTCATTCGAATTCTGGCTGACAGCGACTCCAATATCGTTCGGGGGCTGATTGCGATCCTGCAGTCCGCTTACGACGGCATGACTGCCGCCGGTATACTGAGTTTTGACATTCAGGCAGTGTTTCGGCAGCTGAAT
>SXGQ01391931.1_pt1 | contig 12999 bp, 8 predicted proteins | sample 3178371 | NCBI WGS metagenome assembly SXGQ01 (sample SAMN11356859, study PRJNA531348) | freshwater metagenome | isolation source: freshwater sample F1-20 | place: China: Fuxian Lake, Yuxi | collected 2017-12-25
CGGCCGCCCAGATGGGTCCGATCCAGAAGGATCATTCGCGTCGCGACGTCGTCGAGCGACTCGTGTCACTTCTCCGGAACGCGCACTCTCGTGGCGCCGAACTCGTGGTGTTCCCCGAACTGGCCCTGACCACCTTCTTCCCCCGCTGGTTCCTGGAAGACATCACCCAAGCCGACCACTGGTACGAGACGGCCATGCCCAACTCCGATACACAGCCGTTGTTCGACGAGGCACGTCGGCTAGGAGTGGGATTCAGCCTCGGCTACGCCGAGATCACCGAAACCGACGCCCAAGGCGTCCGTCATCGCTACAACACCCAGATCCTCGTCGAGCGGGACGGTCGAGTCGTTGGCCACTATCACAAGGTTCACATCCCCGGTCACGAGACCAACGAACCGCGACGACCGTTCCAGCACGCCGAGCGTTACTACTTCGAACCCGGCCCGGAGGGCTTCGGGGTCTGGCGGGCTTTCGGCGGCATCGTCGGAATGATGATTTGCAACGATCGCCGTTGGCCCGAGACGTATCGCGAGATGGGCCTGCAAGGAGTCGAACTCATTCTCTGCGGGTACAACACCCCGATCCACTACGTTCCCGATCCGACCCAGGACATCCTTCAGGGTTTCCACAATTCACTCGTCATGCAGTCGGGTGCCTACCAGAACGGCACTTGGGTGGTCGGCGTGGCCAAAGCCGGCGTCGAAGAAGGAGTGGATTCACTCGGTCAGTCGTGCATCATCGCTCCGAGTGGCCAGATCGTCGCCCAGACGCTCACCACCGCCGATGAAGTCGTCACCGCCGAATGCGACCTCAACTGGTGTGATCGCTACAAGAAGACGCTCTTCGATTTCGACAAGTACCGCCGCCCCGAGGTCTATCAACGCATCACCAACCAACGAGGGGCGATCCTGCCTCCGAGCTCGGGAGGATCGAGATGACCGGAACCAGCGCTGAAGCCGTGCCGTCGATACCGCTCATTGTCAACGGTCGTTCGGTCAGCGTCCGCGGCGATCACCCGCATCTCCTCGCGGCATTGCGCGAAGAACTCGACGTGACTTCCCCCAAGGACGGCTGCTCACCGTCGGGTCAATGCGGCTGCTGCACGGTCATGGTCGACGGCAAGGTGGTGGTGAGTTGTCAGCAGCCTCTCAACAAGGTCGCCGGCAAGACGATCACGACTCTCGAAGGTGTGGAGCCGGCCGAACGCGACAAGTACGCCCGAGCTTTCGCGGCATGTGGCGGCCTGCAATGCGGTTTCTGCATTCCCGGCATCGTGATGCGAGCCAAGGCCCAGGTCGACAAGAAGGGCGCCGACCTAACGAGAGAGGACATGTCACGTCACCTCGGTGCCCATCTCTGCCGATGCACGGGGTACGTCAAGATCCTCGAGGCCATCGAAGCCGTCGCCCAGGATCGCATTCCCGAGCCGAGCATCGAGGGCGGAGTCGGCGCGAGCGGCGCGAAATACGAGGCGGCCGAACTCGCGCTCGGCGACCGCGGTTACGTCGACGACATTCGAGTCCCGGGCATGTTGCACGCGGCCCTGCACCTCACCGCCCACTCACGGGCCGATGTCGTGGCCATCGACGTGTCGGCTGCCCGCACCGCTCCGGGTGTCGTCGCCGTCTTCACGGCCGCGGACATCCCGGCCGAGCTCCGAGTCGGTCTCATTCACAAGGACTGGCCGATCATGATCCCCGAAGGTGGACGCACGAGTTACGCCGGCGACGTCCTCGCCGTCGTCGTCGCCGATTCTCGGTCGAATGCTCGCAGTGCGGCCGAACTCGTGGTCGTGGATTACTCGGCCCTCGCTCCTCTGACCGATGCGCGCTCGGCCATCGATTCGTCCGAAATCGCTGTGTGGGGCACGGATTCGAACGTGCTCAGTCGGAGCACCTATCGGCGAGGGGATGTCGAGTCCGCGCTGACGTCTTCGGCCCATCTCGTTCGAGAAACCTTCACGACCCAGCGGATCGAGCACGCGTTTCTCGAACCGGAGAGCACACTCGCCGTACCCGGCGAACGGGACGGGCGCCGCCACTTGCACATCTATTCGGGTGGTCAAGGGGTGTGGGACGACCGCAATGACATCGCGCGCGTTCTCGGCATCGACAACTCTCAGGTCACGGTCGAACTCGTGACCAATGGTGGAGCATTCGGTGGCAAGGAGGACATGAGCAACCAGGCTCAGACGGCTCTGGCCTCCTGGCTTCTCGATCGTCCCGTCAAGTGCACGCTCACCCGCGAGGAATCGTTCCGGATCCACGCCAAACGCCATCCGATTCAAATGGAATACGAAGCAGGCTGCGACCCAGACGGTCGGCTCACCGGTCTTCGCGTTCGCGCGATCGGCGACAGTGGCGCGTACGCGAGCGTGGGCATGAAGGTCCTGGAGCGGATGGCCGGCCACGCGTCCGGTCCGTATCGACTCCCGACGATCGACGTCGAAGCCGTGGCCGTGCGCACGAACAACCCGGTGTGCGGAGCCTTCCGTGGCTTCGGTGCCAATCAGGCGCAGTTCGCGATGGAAGGTGTCCTCGATCGCCTCGCCGAGAAGGTCGGCATCTCCGGGTGGGAGATCCGCAAGCGCAACGTGATCAAGCCAGGGATGGTCTGGGGACCCGGTCAGATCATGGACGACGGCTGTCTCGGAGCCGAACGATGCCTCGACACCATCAAGCCTCACTATGACGCCGCGGTGGCGAGTGGGCGTCCGGTCGGTCTCGGGTTGGGGCTCAAGAACAGCGGTCTCGGAAATGGATTCAAGGAAGTGACCCGAGCCGTCGTCCACTTCCGGTCGGACGGGATCGTCGAGGTACGACACGGCTGGACCGAGATGGGTCAAGGCATCAACACGGTCGCCCGCCAAGTGGTGGTCGAGGAACTGAACATCGATCCGAGTCGCATTCGGGTCTTCGTCGACACGACTCGTGAACTCGGCTTCGGACAGACCACCGGTTCGCGTGGAACCCTCATGGGAGCTGGAGCGGTCAAGGCCGCGTGCGACACGGCCCGCGCCGCGCAATGTGCCGTCGGAGTGGACCACGTCGGCGAATACCGCGTCGACTGGACCGACAAGTTGGGTGAAGTCGAGAACCCCACCATTCACTCGACCTTCGGCTATGCGGCCCAGCTCGTGACCCTCGATCCCGACTCGGGGAAAGTGGCGCGTGTGGTCGCGGCCCACGACGTCGGTCGAGCCGTGAACCCCACCCTGTGCGAAGGACAGATCGAAGGCAGCGTCCACATGGGTCTCGGTTACGCGCTGACCGAGGATTTTCCGTCCGATCCGGAAACGGGCTTCCCGCTTCCCACAACACTGCGGTCGCTCGGCATCCTGCGGGCAAAGGACGTTCCGCCCATCGACGTCATCCTCGTCGAGTCACCCGAACCGAATTCGCCGTACGGCATCAAGGGTGTGGGTGAGATCGGTCTGGTCCCGACGGCCGGCGCCGTCGCGGCCGCTCTCCGGTCTCGTGATGGACAATGGCGCAACTCCCTGCCCATGAGTCCCGGCGGCTCCGAGGACTGACGTGTCGTCGACGACTTCGGGAATGGTGTGTGGCCACCACCATCTGTATTCCACGTTGGCTCGGGGCATGCCTGCTCCCCCAACACGTCCCGTCGACTTTCGCAGCATCCTCGAGCAGATCTGGTGGCGTCTCGATGTCGAGCTCGACCTCGAAACGATTCGCTGGTCGGCGATGCTCGGAGCAGTGGAAGCGCTGATGTCGGGGACCACCGGAATCGTCGACCACCACGAGAGTCCGAATGCCATCGAAGGAAGTCTCGACGTCATCGCCGATGCATGTGCCGAAGTCGGAGTACGAGTGGTGTGCTCGTACGGAGTCACCGAGCGCCACGGCGTCGACGGAGGTCGTCGGGGATTGGCCGAGAACGAGAGGTTCATCCGCGCCGGCGGACGGGGAATGGTCGGCGTTCACGCCGCTTTCACGTGCTCCGATGGGCTGCTCGACGACGCGGCCGGGTTGGCCCGTGATCTCGGTGTGGGCATGCACATTCACGTCGCCGAAGGACCCGACGATCGGGACGCCGGTCGTCGCCTGCGTGGCATCGCCGCCCCCGACTGGCTCCTCGTTCACTGCGTCGGTCTCGAGGAACCCCTTCCCGGTCGGATCGCCCACAACCCGCGTAGCAACATGAACAACGCGGTCGGCTACGCCCGTCCGGCTCGCTTCGGAGAATCAGTCGTCCTCGGCACCGACGGCATCGGTTCGGACATGCTCGAAGAATTCCGGCTGGCATACGTCGCTCATCGAAGCGACGACGTCACCGCATCTCCGGAGACGGCCTGGGCGTGGCTCACGAACGGTCACGATCTGATTCCCGAATGTCGCGACGATTCGGTGACGTGGTCCTACGACATGGCCGATTCCGCGTGGCACGTCGCATTCACTCCCGGGGTAAGGGCATTGCGTGTCGAGTCCGCCACCGGTGAGGTTCTCCTGGACAACGGTCGCCCCACCCGCGTGGATCTCGCCGAGGTCCGCGCCAAGGCGGCCGAAGCCGCTCAGAACCTGTTCCGCCGACTTTCATGAACCAATTCCCATCAGTGCACTCTTCCAAGGAACCAACATGACCAAACATCAACCCGTGGCCATCTATCTGCAAGATGCCCATCGGATCCGCGAGGGTATGGAATTCGCCCAGTACGCCGAAGCCAAAGGCTTCGACGCCGTGTGGCAAGCCGAAAGTCGTCTGGTTCGTGAAGCGACCGTGCCGATGGCGGCCTTTGCGAGCGTCACCCAGACGATCAAGGTCGGCAGTGGTGTCGTCGATTGCTGGAGTCGAAATCCGGCTCGTCTGGCCGCAACCTTCTCGACCCTCGACGATCTGGCGCCCGGCCGAGTCATCCTCGGCATCGGAGCGTGGTGGGACCCGCTCGCCAAGAAGGTCGGCATCGACCGCGCCAAACCCCTCCGGGTCATGCGCGAGATCGTCACGTCGGTGCGTGCTCTCCTCAACAACGAGACCGTCACGTTCGACGGAGAATACGTTCATCTCGACGGCGTCGAACTCGACTACGTCTACCAGGAACGTCGACCCAAGAACGTCCCGATCTACATCGGAGCCACGGGAATGCAGATGATGGAACTCACCGGCGAAATCGCCGATGGGGCCGTGCTCAACTACCTCGTCTCCCCCGATTACAACGACCAAGCCATCGAGGCCCTCGAGAAGGGCGCCGCCCGAGCGGGCCGTCGGCTCGACGACATCGATCGACCCCAACTCGTCGTGTGCAGCGTCCACGAGGATCGCCAAACGGCGATCGACATGGCCCGCCTCATGGTCACTCAATACCTCGGCCAGCAGCCCCACATCATGAAGGCCTCCGGGGTTCCACAGTCGCTTCTCGACAAAGTCGGCGAGGTCCTCACGTGGCCGGCCACCCACGAGCAAGTCGTCGCCGCGAGCAAGCTCGTTCCCGACGAGATCGTTCACATGCTGACCGCGAGTGGAACTCCGAGCGAAGCCCGGGCCAAGGTCGCCCACTACATCGAGCACGGCTGTACGTGTCCGATTCTGTACCCACTGGGAGACGTGAAGGCCATGATCGACGCTTTCTCCGGCTGGGACGGGAGCCCGCGATGACCGTCCTTGCTCCCCGAACCGTCGACGAACTCGAACGAATTCTCGCCGACTCACCCGACCACACGATTCTTAGTGGCGGCACCGACCTCATGGTCGAGGTGAACCTTCATGGTCGACGCCCGACGGCGATCGTGTCGTTGCGATCCGTCGAAGAGCTCCACGCGTGGACCTTCGACCACGAGCGAGTGACCATCGGTGCGGCCGTTCCCTACGCCACCATGGAAGTCGGTGAACTCGCCGGTTTGGTACCGGCTCTCGCGCAGGCGGCCCGCACGGTCGGTTCGCCGCAGATTCGGGCCGCCGGCACCCTCGGCGGCAACCTCGGCACCTGTTCGCCGGCCGGTGACGGACTGCCCGTGCTGTCGGCGCTCGAGGCCACCGTCCACATTCGGGGGAACGGAGACCGCCGTGACGTGCCCTTCGCCGACTTCATGGTCGGCGTCAAGCGCAATGCTCTTCGCGCCGGGGAGTTCGTGCACTCGGTCTCGATTCCACGAGTCGATGGTTGGCAGGGCTACGCCAAGGTCGGCACCCGTAACGCGATGGTCATCGCCAATGCTTCGACGTGTCTCGTTCGCGACCGATCGGCTGGTCGGGTCCGCGTGGCGCTGGGTGCCGTCGGCCCCACGATCCTGCGCTGTCCGGAGGCCGAGTCGTGGCTCGCAGCCAACTCCGATCTGCGCGGAAACACTCCCCCGTCGGCCGACGTACGAGCCGAATTCTCCCGTCTCGTGTCGCAGGCTTCGCGTCCGATCGACGATCACCGATCGACCGCCGAGTACCGACGTCATGCCGTCGGAGTACTCGCGCGTCGTCTACTGGAAAGGTCATATCAATGAGCACACCTTCGGGTATCGGCAGCGAGAACTACTCGCTCACGGTCAATGGTCGCTCCCACGACGTGAAGGATTCGTGGATCGGGGAGAGTCTCCTCTACGTGCTTCGTGAGCGTCTCGGACTACCGGGGGCCAAAGGAGCCTGCGAGCAAGGCGAGTGTGGAAGTTGCACGGTCGTCGTGGACGGCCGAGCCGTCTGCTCGTGTCTCGTCCTCGCGGCTTCCGTCGTCGACACGTCGATCGTCACCGTCGAGGGCCTGGGGGACGGTGGTCGATTGAGCGACGTGCAACAAGCGTTCCTCGACTGCGGTGGCGTCCAGTGCGGATTCTGTACTCCGGGATTCATCGTCGCCGTTCACCATCTCCTCGAATCGGTTCCCGATCCCGACGATCACCAGATCCGCGAAGCGTTGTCGGGCAACATCTGCAGTTGCACCGGCTACGGCCGGATCCTCGAGGCTGTCCAACAGGTCGCAGTCGCTCGGAGGTCCAAGTGAACACCACGAACACCATCGCCCCACCCCGCCCGGGAACCCTCGGCACCGATGCCTCCCGCCCCGACGGTGTGGCCAAGGTCCAAGGCGGCTTCGCGTTCAGCAGCGACATGTGGGCCGAGAACATGCTCTGGGGCGCGACACTGCGCAGTCCGCATCCGTACGCACGAATCGTTTCCATCGACACCACGGCGGCATGGAAGATCGCCGGCGTCGAGGCGATCATCACTGCCGACGACGTCCCGGGGCTGGCCACCTATGGACTGATCATGCAGGACCAACCGGTCTTCGCACGGGTCGGCGACACGGTTCGTTACACCGGCGAACCCGTGGCCGCCGTCGCCGCCGACCACCCGGAGACGTGCAAACGAGCTCTGGCCGCGATTCGCGTCGAGTACGAGGTGCTCCCACCCGTGCTCGATCCCGAGACGTGCATCGACGGAACGGCGCCGGTGATTCATCCCGACGGCAACGTCCTGCGCCATCAGCGGATCGTTTCCGGTGATCCCACCGTCACGGGCGACGTCGTCGTCGAGGGTTTGTACGAGGTCGGTATGCAGGATCAGGCCTTCCTCGGTTTGGAGGCGGCTCTCGCACTACCCGATCCGGGTGGCACCGGTGTCGAGCTCTACATCGCGACCCAATGGCTGCACGAGGACCGCAAGCAGATCGCCGCGTGTCTCGGACTCCCCGAGGACAAGGTTCGATTGGTGCTCGGAGGCGTCGGCGGGGCCTTCGGAGCACGCGAAGACATCAGTCTCCAGGTCCACACGTGTCTCTTGGCCCTGCGAACCTCACGGCCTGTTCGTATCGCCTACGGACGCGAGGAGTCGTTCTACGGCCACGTCCATCGCCATCCAGCCAAGATCTGGATGCGACATCATGCCGACCGCAGTGGTCGCTTGGTGAAGGTCGAATCGCGAATGGTCTTCGATGGTGGCGCTTACTGCAGCACATCGCCGGCGGTTCTCATCAACGCCATCACCCACACCCAGGGCCCCTACAAGTGCGACAACGCAGTCGTGGAGGGATGGGCGCTGCGCACCAACAACCCCCCGTGCGGAGCCATGCGTGGCTTCGGAGTCGTGCAGGCTTGTTTCGCCCACGAAAGTCAGATGGACAAACTCGCGGCCGCCTGTGGTGTCGATCCGGTCCGGATCAGACTCCTCAATGCCATGCAAACCGGCGATCGTCTCATCACGGGACAGATCGTCGACAGTGTCGCACCGGTCGCCGAGTGCATTCGTGAAACCGCGGCCATCCCTCTCCCGCCGGACATGGAGGCCGATCCGAACGTTCTCGATCTTCCGGGAGGAAGCGGTCGAACGGCCGATCGTCATCACATCAAACGTGGAGTGGGTTGGGGTGTCAGCATCAAGAATCTCATGTACAGCGAAGGCTTCGACGATTACTCGACAGCCCGTTGTCGGATCGACGATGGCGTCGTGACCCTCAAGTTCGCCACCGCCGAAGTCGGACAAGGCTTCGTGATGCTGGCCCAGCAGATCGCGCGGACGGTGCTCGGCGTCGACGAAGTGCTGCTCGACACCATCGACACCCAAGTTGGGTCGGCCGGATCGTCATCGGCGAGTCGCCAGACTTGGATGAGTGGTGGAGCGGTCGACGCGGCCTGCCGCGCGGCTCGCGACGAACTGTTCAAGATGGTTGCCGCGGACAACGGCCTCGACCCATCTCGACTGGCCATCGACGGCACCGACATCGTCGAGGTCGGTGGATCCTTCCGTCGTCCGGTCGTGCAGGCGGCGAGAGGTAAGCGCGTCGACGAAACGCGCGAGTACCACCATCAACCCACGGAAGATCTCGACGAGAACGGTCAAGGCAATTGCCACGTGGCTTTCGCTTTCGTGGCCCACCGCGCCGTCGTCGACGTTGACATCGAACTCGGGCTCGTGAAGGTCGTACAGGTAGCCACCGCCCAGGACGTCGGTCGAGTCCTCAATCCCAAGAGTTGCGTCGGTCAAGTTGAGGGTGGCATCGCCCAAGGACTCGGCCTGGCCGTGATGGAAGAGATCGTCGTACAGGACGGGCGAGTTCGAAACCCGAGCTTCACCGACTATCTGCTACCGACCTTCCTCGACGCTCCCCAGGTCGATGTGGTCTTCGTCGAGGAGTTCGAACCGAAGTCACCTCTCGGCGCCAAAGGAGTTGGCGAACCACCGTGCATCTCGGTCACGCCGGCCATCGCCAATGCGATACGCCAGGCGACGGGACGGGATCTTCCTCGGGTTCCGGTTCGGCCTTCGGACATCTGCCTCTGATCGACGACTTCTCGAATCTCCGATTCACGTCAAGCCAAGGCGCTCCATGAGATCGTCGGGTGCCTCGATGCCGGCGAGTTCGTGCCGCAAGAGTTCCGTGGCTTCGCTTTCGACGCTCGAAGGCCGATCCCGGTCGGAACGATTCACGAGTTGATCCGGATCGTCTCGACGGTCGTACAGGAGATGGGTGTCCACGAGTCCTCCGTACGCCCAGAAGGGCAAGAGGTCGCCCTCCACGAAAGGCTGACGGATCACAGGTACGTCGGATCCCGGCATCCGATCGAGACGGGCGCGCGCGTCGGGTAAAGGAAGACGTATGTCGGGACGGGCATGGATCGGCATCGTGCTCCAACGGTTCGACCACATCGACAGCGGAAATCCCGCGCCGACCGAACCTCGGGTGTAGGAGATGTCGTCGGTGACCAGTAGAACTTCTCTCCCCCAGTAACCGGACAGGACGGCCTCTCGAATCGGTCGGTCGGATTCGATCACCGGGATCAAGGATCGACCGTGCGTGCGGTGGGTCGGCTGCACTCCGAACACATCACAAAGAGTTGCGTGAATGTCGACCGTCGTGGAGAGGCGCCGCGTTCGACGGGGGTCCGCTCCTGGCCAACGGATCATCAGCGGGATGTGGCCGAGAGGGTCGTGGATCGGATGAGCGGGCTTGCCCCACACTCCGCGTTCACCCAAGTAGTGCCCATGATCGGTGCACACCACCACCGCCGTTCGGTCGGCATCGGGACTTTCGTCGATCGCGCGCAGCACCTCCCCCAACCAGTGATCGATCATCGAGAGCTTGGCTCCGTAGGCGGCGCGCAACGAGCGGGCTTCGGCTGGCGACAGAACTCCTTTGGCTAGCGCGTCGACGGCGTAGGGCGGCCAGATCAGCCACGGGTCGTCCTGATGGTCCCGGTACTTCGACGCCCAGGGCTCGGGGGCATCGAAGGGTTCGTGCGGATCGAATTCGTCGACGAGAAGGAATGACTTGGAATGCCGACCGGCATTGGCGCGAATCCATGCCGCCGCCGTGCGCATGGTCGACGGACCCGGAAAATCCGTCTCACCTCTGAACCACGTGCGGGAGGTGTCGTAGTGGAAATGTGCACGGGGATTTCGGGCGACCGGCAGAGCCGGGCTTCCGATCCATGTCGGATCCTCCACGGTTCGCCACGGATCGTTCTCGTGGCCCCTCGTGTACTCCCACGCCGTGAAATCGGTGTGGTAATTCTCCCCACCGACTTCGAACAGGTGTGGATGGTCCGAGACCAACATCGTCGTCACGCCAGCCCGCCGAAGATCACGGGTGATGGCGTCCTCCCAGATCTCGATCGAGCCCCACGGACGCCAAGGGAAGTCGAGCGCCCCCACCAGAAGGTCGTGGCGGGCCGGCATGCAAGGAAGCGACCCGGCGTGATGTCGGTCGAACACGATCGACTGGCTGGCGAAAGCGTCGAGGTGGGGCGTGTCGAACTCCTCGGAACCGTAGGCGCCGAGAAGATGACGGTTGAGGCTGTCGAGAATGATCACGACGACGTGATCCGGTGATGCCGCCGTGACTTTCCCCACGTCTCCAACGCTAGGCGTCCGACCCGATCGGGCGTACCATGCCCCCATGAGCGGAGACATCGGCTTCCAACCCTTCGATTGCGACAACCACTACTACGAGGCCCTCGACGCCTTCACCCGCCACCTCGATCCCAAGCTCGGGCCCCGGTGCGTGCAGTGGGCCGAGATCGACGGCCGTCGTTATCAGGTCGTCGGCGGGCGGGTGAGTCGAGTCGTCACCAATCCGACGTTCGATCCGATCGCTCCGGCCGGCGCGATGCACGATTACTTTCGCGGCAACCCCGAGGGGAAGAACCCCCTCGAATTCCTGAGCAAGCGGGAGCCCATCCGCCCCGAGTACCGCGATCGCGACGCGCGCCTGGCGACGATGGACGCGCAGGGTGTGGGTCGGATCTGGTTGTTCCCGACACTCGGGATGTTGTACGAGGAACTTCTGAAACACGACCCCGAAGCGGTCGCCCTCACCTTCCAAGCCTTCAATCGTTGGCTACTCGAGGACTGGGGCTTCGACTACAAGGGCCGCATCTTCGCCGGGCCCTACATCTCTCTTGCCGACGTCGACTGGGCCCAGCGGGAAGTCGAGTGGTGCATCGACAACGGAGCACGGACCATCGTGATGCGCCCATCGGCCGTTCACACCGCAACCGGGCTGCGCAATCCCTTCGACCCTCACTTCGACGCCTTCTGGTCGCGGGTCCATGAGGCCGGAGTCACCGTGGTGATCCACGCGGGAGACAGCGGATACTCGAGCAACGGATACGCCAACGATTCGTTCTCCGCCCAGTTCACCTCGGGGGGTTGGAAGCCGACGATCAAGAGCTTCGCCATCGAACGGGCGGCCCAGGACTTCATCTTGACCTCGGTGTTCGAGAAGATCTTCGATCGCTTCCCCCGCCTGCGCATGGCGAGTGTCGAGAACGGTTCGGGCTTCTTGGCCGATGCCGGCCAGAAACTGACGTCGACGGCCAAGAAGATGCCCGGCTATTTCTCCGAAGATCCGATCGAGACGTTCCGGCGCCACTGGTGGATCAATCCGTTCTGGGAGGACGACGTGCAGGAGGTGGTCGACATCATGGGCGCCGACCGCGTTCTGTTCGGCTCGGACTGGCCGCACATCGAAGGTATGCCCTCCCCCCTCGACTACTTGCCCGAGCTCAAGGCTTTCGACGACACCGACCGGCGCCGAATCCTGCACGACAACGTCGAGCACCTGAACACCCGTCTCCCCTGAACCGTCCTTCACGGGTGAGACGGCACCTCACCACGTGTCGATGTTGGGTCGCTTCTTCTCCCGGCGCTCGGGTCGGGACCACGACGAGATGATCGACGAGATCCACGCGCGGGAGTCGGCCGGGTCGATCACGTCGTCGATTTCGAAATGTGTCGCCACCGACAGACCTTTGCCGTGCTCGTACATCCGGTCGACCATGCTCTGGAACGTCGACTCTCTTTCGGCCGGATCGGAGATAGCCGCCAATTCGGCGCGATAACCCAGCCGCACCGCACCTTCGAGCCCCATACCGCCGAACTCGGCGGTCGGCCAGGCCACACAGGCGAGCGGCGCCTTGGTCGATCCGCCCATCATCGCCTGCGCGCCGAGGCCGTAGGCCTTGCGCAACACGATCGACACCAGCGGCACCTGCACGTTCACCCCGGTGACGAAGAGTCGGCTGCAATGACGAACCAGAGCGGTCTCTTCGATCTCCGGACCGACCATCATCCCCGGCGTGTCGACCAATGTGATCACGGGCAGATCGAAGGCGTCACACAACTGGAGAAAACGAGCCGCCTTGTCGGCGCCATCGCTGTCGATGGCACCCGCGAGATGGTTCGGGTTGTTGGCCACCACGCCGACCGGTCGGCCTTCCACACGCGCGAGGGCGGTGATCATGCCGACTCCGAAGTCCCGGCGAAGTTCGAGAACCGAATCGCTGTCGAACAATCCATCGAGAATCCGACGGATCTCGTACGCCTTCTTGCGGTTCTCGGGCACGATGTCCCGTAACGATTCCTGGATCGGCGCCTCCCAATCCCTCACCGCGCCTTGGAAATAGCCGAGGTACTTCTTGGCCAATCTGACGGCATCGGCATCATCGACCGCCACCAGGTCGACCACACCATTGGCTCGTTGAGTCGAAAGCGGACCGATCGCATCGGCCGACACGACTCCGAGTCCACCGCCCTCGATCATGGCCGGGCCACCCATTC
>SXGQ01202521.1_pt1 | contig 12998 bp, 8 predicted proteins | sample 3178371 | NCBI WGS metagenome assembly SXGQ01 (sample SAMN11356859, study PRJNA531348) | freshwater metagenome | isolation source: freshwater sample F1-20 | place: China: Fuxian Lake, Yuxi | collected 2017-12-25
AGCAGCTTGGGCTGGGCTGCCAGGCTCATCTCGCCGATTTCGTCGAGGAACAGGGTGACGCCCGCGGCCGAGCGAATCAGCCCGGGCGAGTCGTCCTGGGCGCCGGTAAATGCGCCGCGGCGGTGGCCGAACAGCTGGCTGTCGAGGATCTCGCGCGGCACGGTGGTGCAGTTGAACGCCAGGAACGGCCGATCGCGGCGAGCTGACGCCTGGTGGAGCGCGCGCGCGAACCGTTCCTTGCCGACGCCGGTCTCGCCGGTGATGAGCACGGTGACGTTCGACCCGGCAATGCGGCGCACCGACTTCACCAGGTCGAGCATGCGTTCCGAGGCGCACACCAGCCCGAGTTGCTGTTCCGGCGAGGGTTCGGGCCACAGGGCCGTGCGCTCGCGCTCCTGATCGCGTGCCCGCGCCAGGGCCAGCGCCGTGTGCACGAGCCGCTCAATCGCCAGCAGCGTGGCCCGAGCCGAGGCGATGGGCTGTGGCTCGGCAACAACCGAGAAGTGGCGATCGTGATACGGCCCCAGCGGCAGCGAGATCAGGCTGGGGTCGCGGCCTGCCGGCGCCTGGTCGCCATCGCCGTCGGGCCCGGTTTCGGCGACTCGGGCGGACCGCGCCGCGCCCGTGTCGGTGATCAGCGAGAGGACTTCGGCGCCGAGCAAGGGTGGATGCGCGGCGAGGTCGATGAGGGCGGCAATGCGCTCGGTGAGCTCGGCCGCCGGCGGGCGGAGGCCGGCAGGTGGTTGCGGCGGCGCGTCGCCATCGGAATAGATGAGCGGGACGCCGGTGTCGCGCACGTCACGCGCAACCTCGTTGCCGGCGCTGAGGTTGCCGACCGCGTGCAGGATGCGGGCGGCGCGCGCGAAGTAGCCGGCGGCCCCCGCCGGATCGTCATGGGCGGTGAGCCGGCCGGCGACGCGGGACGCTTCGGCCAGCATCTCGAGGGGCGGTTCGGGGTTGGCGCTGACGGCAGTGGCCATAAGCCGTGTACCTTCGCCCACGCGGCCAATGCGCCCGAGCCCCTCGGCAGCAAGCAACTGCATCCGCTCGAGGAGGTTGCGGTCGGCCATGCGTTCGATTCGGGGTATCGCATCCATGGCAACGGCCACGCCGGCTTCGACCTGACCGGTCCGGTACAGCCACTTGACGCGCGTGAGGAGATGCCAGAGCCCGTAATAGGAGTCGTGAGCTCCAGTTGCCACTATCATCTTCTCGATCGCATCGGCTTCAGTCTGAGCTTGATCGAATAGGTCTTGTGAGAGCTTGAGAGACATCAACGTGTCTCTCAAGGCAATCTCGGGTCCTCCTCCAAAACTTCGTTCGCTGAGCCCTTGGCAAAGCCACTTGAGCGCCTCATTCGAGCGGCCTTGCAAGTGCAGTAGGTGTCCCAAGTTCGTCGCCGCTCCGAAGAGCGCCGATTCGCTTCCAGTCTCCGCAGCAATTGGGACTAAGTCGAAGGCGTGTTGCAGTGCTCCAGCGACGTCAGACTCCCAAGCGCAAAGAGCGATCTCAGCCAGCTTGACGTCGGCGTGCAGTCCTCTGTCTGCGACGGATGCGAGCAGGGCTCTTGCTAAGTTCAGGTGCGTCCGGGCACGCCATTTGAGGCCGAGCTTCGCCGCCATCTCAGTCACGGCAACGTGAAAAGTCAAGAAAAGCGCGGGATCTGCTGCCCTGTGGACTTTATTGCGAAGCGCTCCGAGTTGCACGATCGCTTGATTGGGGCCTACCCAGTGGTTCTGGTTCCTCAGCAGATGGAGCCTGAGCTTGCACTCACTACCAAGCTCGCCCTCGGTTTCGGCGAGCTCGATCCCTCGCCGGTAGTGTTCAGCCCCCCTAGTTAGCTGACCCTTTCGATAGTGAGATACTCCAAGAACGTCACGAAGTCTGCAACGCTGGGGCACCGCCAAGCCTCGTTGCGTGATGAGCTTGTCGGCCATTGGCATGGCGGACTCAACCGCACCGGTTAGTGACAGGAGTTCGATATGCAGGATCTGTTCGTCAGTAAAAAGTGATCGCCGTCGGGCGGTCGCACTGAGCAGAGCAAGGGCGTCTCGGTAACGACCGCAGGAATAGAGGGAGTAAGGGTCGTTTCCTGTGCCCATAGGGAAGAATCAATGAGTGGTTCGGGTTGTGCGTGTGGTGCGGTCGTCGACCTCCATCGCCGTATAGCGGATCGCGTCCGCCAATGAAGTAAACGCCGGGTTCTCGGCGCTAGGCTCTCGGTCCACCGACGCCCACTCCATGGCGGCCCTCACTTCATGAGAAGCAAGCTCCTCTTGTATCCGTGCCGCGATTTCTCGGGTTACGTCGTTGTTGCTCTGTAGGAGTAATACGAGAAATGCGTCGGAGTCGATTGGTACCAGGATGTCCTCGGAGCGGATTAGATTACGGAGCACTCCGGGCACGTCGTGTCCGCCGTCAGGCCCGCTTGGCGATGAGGATCGAATAACCACCACTCCGACCGGCCACCAGCTCTTAGTGCCTTCCACCTTCGTGATGAGTTGTTCGAGTTGTCTTGGCTTGTCGTTCGCCAGGTTACTGGAATCGTTGCACCGCTGCAGAGTTGGCCCCAGAAGCGAGCTGATCGTCTCGGTCGCACTCTGGTGGTGACGCGTGAATGGGTTCACGCTTTCCGAATAGAAAGCCAATACCCCGATAACTGTGTCGCCACTGTCGATGATGGGGGCGACTATGCTCGAAGCGAGACCTCCTGAGCCGGACTCTTGGTCAAGGTCTAGCGCAGCAATTGAATTTACGGCGGTGACTTTGTTCGCTGCAACCCATCCGCAGATGCGACGCCCGAAATCGGTCTTTGTGCCTATGTAGCTGCGAGGGACTAGCGCCGCAACGCTTGCTGTCACAAGCGTTGCTCCATCGATGTCGACAAGATAGATCGCACACCCAGTTGCAGGCATATGTCCTGCGGCAAGCCCCAAGGTTAATGGAGCGAGATTGGAGAGCTCGATGTTTCCCGAGAGACACGTTGCCCATTCAGCGATCGAGACTGAGGTGGTCCCTGCGGTATGAAGTTCTGCTTGGGCGATTTGTAACGAGGGGAGGTTGGCAGCGCTATTCAGATCTGCGATTTGGCGCAGAGTTGGGGATTCCGGTCCGAGATCCCGAGCCGACTCTTCTAGCTTTTCGATGTTTGCAGCGAACGTATCGACGACAACCGGGTCGTACATTGAACCACGACGCGCAATGATCACCTGGACGGCTTCGTCAGATGAGAGCTTGGGTCGATAAGGGCGGTCGGAGGTTAGTGCGTCGAAGCAATCGACGACCGACAGTATTCGTGCCCCTAGTGGGATAGTGGTACCTCTCATCCCATCAGGGTATCCTGATCCGTCCCAATTTTCATGATGGTGTCTGACGATGGGTATAACGGGATACGGAAACTCGATCGACGACAGAATGTCTGCCCCGATACCCGCGTGCAGCTTCATGTTTTCGAATTCGAGCACCGTGAGACGGCCCGGTTTGTTGAGGATGTATTCTGGAATTGCGAGCTTCCCCATGTCGTGGAGAAGGGCGGCAGCCTCGATAGCCTTAACCTGCTTGTCCTCGTTCAGTCCGAGGGTTTTGGCGAGACCCAGTGCGTATCTCTGAACACGCCTAATGTGACCATGTGTTACTTGGTCTTTGGCGTCGACGGCCATGGCGAGGGTCTCGATAGTCGACAGATACAGGTGGTTGAGCTCGCGCAAGTGGGAGTTCGCGTCGTCCAATCTACCGAGGGTTGTTCTGAAAGTAAGGTACGAAATTCCCAGCAGCGGAACAATTATTCCGACGACCGCCCAGTCCATAGCCTTCGCATAAACCACGAGCACGGCCGCCACGGACGCGCCACCGAAATAGTTCAGGCAAAGCCAGAGAAACTGCTCGCGCCAGATACGAAATGCCGACTGCTTCCTCTCGAAGGAAATAGCGATCGCAATGAGACCGCTATTAAGAAGAAATGAACAGGCTGTGAAGAGGTAGAGCGGTAAAACGAAATCCGCCAGGGATTCATAGACTGGCGCACGCGAGTCTATACCAGCAAGGACGAAGAATCCCTGAGAGGCCAACCAGATTGAAATTACAAGGACACTGACGTTGAATACGACCCTGTGAAGGGTCTTCAGATGCGGCAGCAACCACAGTGACATTATCAACGCGTCGAGTGATGCCGTTACGGCGCCGACGGATGGGCCGTACCAAAGGGTCGCGGCAAACACAAACGGCTCTGACACCGAAAGCCTTGCGACCAGTCCAGGGATCTTGACCGTGAATGAGCCAGTAAGGACCGTGAGTGCTGCCAGTGCCAGCCAAGACGCTGCTGGGGGCCTTAGATAGAGATCGAGCAAAGCCCACGCAAGGACACCAGTTCCCAAGACGGGAACCACCTTGAAGTAAGCCCGGCCGGCCTTGTCCGAACGGTCTGCAGAAATCATTTCATGGACCTTGCGGTCGAGTTATCGGCCTATTCGCCCCAGATGATTAGCTTCATAGCCCTCTCCACTACTTTGTCTTTGTGATGGTTTCAGTGCTTGCTAGCCCTCGCTAGGTCCAGCGTTACCCCAGACGATCGAGTTACCCCAAATGATTGAGTTACCCCAAATGATTGAGTTGCCCCAGATGATTGACTCCCCAAAGATGGAGGCGTCTTCCGGCGTGAGTGTCATTCTTCGCGACGCCGCGACCACCGTGTCCAGCTTTTCCGTGTCCAAATCCTCCAAATTCAGACTGCCGGCGCCGGCTGCCAGCAATCCCGCCGCGGGCATGAAGTCGGCGCTCGCCTGCAGCGCCAGCTTCACCTGCAGCGGCGTCAGGTCGTCGCGCCCGTCCAGCAACAGCGCTACCGCGCCGGACACGACCGCCGCCGACATGCTGGTCCCGCTCATCGAGAAGTAATCGCGCGACCCGGGGCCGTCGATCAGCCGCTCCGGATACTGCGTCATCAGGGTCGCCCCCGCCGCCGCCGTCGAGATGATCTTCGCGCCTGGCGCCACCAGATCCGGCTTCACGATGTGGTCCACCAGCGTCGGGCCCTTCGAACTCCACGGCGCCACCTCATCGTCCGACTTGTCGGCCGTGCCCTGCGTGCGGATCGCGCCGACCGTGATCGCATAGGGCGAAATCCCCGGCGAGGTCACACTGCCGTAAATCTGCTGGTTCTTGTCATTGGTGCCGTAGTTGCCCGCCGACGCCACCACCACCAGCCCGGCCTTGGCCGCCCGCTCCACGGCCTGGCAGATCGGGTCGTCCTTGTAGCTCTGCGTCGGCGCCGCGCCCAGCGACAGGTTCAGCACGCGGATGCCAAACGCCTGGCGATAACGGATCGCCCAGTCGATGGCCTCGATCACGTCGCTCGCCTGGCCCGTGCCGTCGGCGCCAAGCACCTTCAGGTTGACCAGGTGCGCCGCCGGCGCGATGCCGCTCTCCGCGCCCTCCGCCGAATTGCGGAACGACCGCGCCGCGACGATGCCGGCAATGTGGGTGCCGTGACCGTACTCATCCCGGCCGCGGCCGAGACGGCTCGTGAAGTCCACGCTCGCGACAACCCGGTTCCGCAGGGCCGGGTGATCGGCAATGCCGCTGTCGATAATGGCCACGCCGACGCCACGGCCATCGACCGCCCCAAGCGTCGCGATCGCCCCGGCCCACGCGGCGTCCGCGCCCGTGGTACGGGCCGCGACCGCCAGGTGCGAGCGCACCGTCGAATCACCGGACACCGAATCCACCTCCACGTCCTGCGCCAGCGCCGCCATCGCGCGCTTGGTGGCGGTCAGCACCGCTCCCGACGACAGGACCTTCTTCACGACCAGGCCATGCCGCTTGGCGAGCCGCTCGATTCGCTCCTGCGACCCGGAAAGGATGATGTCGATCGGCGCCGACGAGTCCGAGTTGAGGTGCGCCTGCAGGTCCAACGAAAGGCGCGCGCGCCGCTCGTTGGCCGCGGCCGGGGTGACACACGCCAGTAAAAAGACCGCGATCGTCAGCGCGGCGGTGGAACCGTAAAACGCAGGTCGTGATCGGCCGCGGCGTGTGCGGGCGGCCGGCTGCAGGTTCTCCATCAGGGACTCCAGGGTCAGGACCAAGCTGTTAAGTACAAAAGGAAGGCCGGTGCCACGCGGGCCTAATGGGCCCCGCGCATTTCGTCGACCGAGTCCATCAGCACCCGCTGGGAGCCCCCAAGGGTGCGAATGGTGCGGAGACGGCCGTCACGGATTCGGTAGTAAACCGTGCGGCGAGAGACGGCCAGCAACTGGGCGGCCTGCTCGATGCTCACGCTGCGGCCCACCCGGGGCCGAAATTCCGGCGCGCTATTGGTCATCGTTTGAACGTCCATGACGGTGCTCCTTCACCGTCAGGCATCGCACGGCCGGTGCCACCAGGACCGCGCCGGGCGCTACTTGCCGCTAACTGATTGCATCGGCAGGGTTTGGTGTTCTACGATGCGGTCGGCCGTGCGTGGGCGCGCGCCCCAACTACGGCCAAGCCATTGCCCCGGCCCGGGTCAGCGGTGCGACGGAACTCTGTTCTGCACGCAAACCGGGCGAATTTCGCTCTCCGTGCACGCGTAAAACCGGCCAGTTCATTGGCCGACTGGACAACAAGTGAACCGACAACTGCGGGCATTACTGAGCGTTCTGCTGTTGGGCCTCATGGCCTTCATGGGGTGGCGCTGGTGGTCCAGCCAACAACCCACCGAGGATTCGGGTACAGAAATTGTCTTCTCCAACGTCAGTACCCGTGGCGGGGTGCTCAGTTCCTCCCTGCGCAGCGAGCCACGCACGTTCAACCGGTGGGCCGACCGGAACTTCGCGACCGACCTCATCGCCCAGCTGACGCAGGGCAAGTTGATCCGCATCAACCGCTCGACGCAGGAAATTGAGCCGGCTCTCGCCGAGTCGTGGACCGTGTCCCCGGACAGTCGCACGTTCACCCTGACCCTGCGCGAGGCCGCGTGGTCCGACGGCACACCCTTCACGTCGGCCGACGTCGTGTTCTCGTTCCAGGCCGTTTACGATCCCAAGGCCAACAGTGTGCTGGCCAGCTCGCTGCAAGTGGGCGGACAGCCCCTTGCGGTGACCGCTCCCGACGCGCGAACCGTCGTGATCACCTATCCGGGCGCCTTTGGCCCGGGTATCGTCATGCTCGACAACCTGACCTTGGCACCCAAGCACAAGCTGGCGGCGGCGCTCGCCGCCGGCACGTTCGCGCAGGCATGGGGTGTGGCGGCGCCTCTCGCCGACCTGGTCTCGCTCGGGCCGTTTGTGCTGTCCCGCTACGAGCCCGGCCAGCGGCTGATCTTCGATCGCAACCCGCGTTACTGGAAGAAGGACGCCGCCGGCCTCGCCCTGCCATACCTCGATCAGCTCGTACTCGAGATCGTTCCCGACCAGAATGCCGAACTGGTGCGCCTGCAGTCAGGGCAGATCGACATGTTGCAGCAGCAGGTGCGCCCCGAAGACATTGCCACCCTGCGGCCGCTCGTTGACCAGGGCAAGCTCCAGCTGCTGGAACTGGGCGTCAGCACCGACCCCGATCTCTTCTTCTTCAACCTGCGGCCGCAGCAGTGGGCCAAGGACCCGCGCGGCAGCTGGATGTCGCGCAAGGAGTTCCGCCAGGCGATTTCCCACGCCGTGAATCGCGAGGCCTTCGCCAACACCGTGTTCCTCGGCGCCGGCGTGCCGATCTGGGGACCCGTCACGCCCGGGAACCAGAAATGGTTCTCGCCGAACGTCCCGCGCTATGCTTTCTCGCTCGACAAGGCCCGGGAGTTACTGGCCGGGCTGGGCCTCGCCAACCGCGACGCCGACGAGTGGCTCGAAGACGAGAAGGGCACCGAAGCCCGTTTCACGCTGCTCACGTATCGCGGCAACTCGTCGCTCGAACGCGGCTCGGCGGTGCTGCGCGAGGATCTCCGCCCGCTCGGCATTGCCGTGGACGTCGTCGCCATCGAGCAAGGCACGCTCAACGAACGCATGGTCAAGGGCGACTTCGAGGCGATTGCCAACTTCTTCTCCATCAGCAACCTCGATCCGGCCATGAGCCCCGATTTCTGGCTCAGTTCGGGTTCCGCCCACATCTGGAACATCGGCCAGGCCACCCCCGCGACCGAGTGGGAGAAGCAGATCGACGACCTGATGCACGCGATGACCTCCAGCACCGACCAGGATGAACGCAAGCGCCTCTTCAACCAGGTGCAGGACATCTTCGCGGAGCACCTGCCGGTGATCTACTTCGTCGCGCCGCGCATGTACATGGGCGTCAGTGCGCGAGTGGGTTCGATGTCGCCGTCGATCCTGCGCCCGCAACTGCTGTGGGCGTCAGACACCATCACGGTGCGCTCGCCGGCCGCGACGGGGCAGGCAGGGCAGTAGCGGCGCATGGGACGCTATCTCCTGAGGCGTCTCGGATTCGCCCTGCTGCTCGTCCTCGTGGTCTCGTCAGCTTCACTGCTCCTCACCACGCTGGCCCCCGGCGACATCACGTCCGAGGACGCCCTCCGGCTCGATCCGGCCGGACTCGCGAAACGGCGCGCCGAACTCGGACTGGATCGGCCGCTGGCGGAGCAATACCTGGCGTGGTTGGGCGGCGCCCTCCAGCTCGACTTCGGCCGCTCCCTGCTGTACTCCCGCCCGGTCAGCACGCTGGTCGGCGAACGCGCGCTCAACACCGCCGTGCTCGCGCTCGTGGCGCTCGTGCTGGCCACCGCCATCGGCTTGCCGCTTGGCGTGTACTCCGGCAGCCGCTCGCGCGGCCTGGGCCGCGCCGCGGTGCGCGTGCTGTCGATCCTTGCGCTCTCCATTCCGCCGCTCATCGGCTCGCTGGCCCTCGTGTTTCTCGCCGCCCGCACCGGCTGGCTGCCGGTCGGCGGCATGACCTCGTCTGGCGGCGTCGACCTCACCTGGGCGCAGTGGCTCGGCGACTTGGCCCGCCACCTGCCGATTCCGGCGCTCGCCCTGGCCCTGCCCCTGGCGGCCACACTCGAACGGCTGCAGTCGCAGGCCATTGAGAAAGCCGTGCGCGAACCCTTCGTCACCGCCAGCCGCGCCCGCGGCGTTGGTCCCATCCTGGCCATCGTCCGCCACGCGTGGCCGGTGTCGCTGCGATCGGTGCTTGGCCTCTACGGTGTGATGATCGGGAGCCTCTTCAGCGGTTCGTTCGTCGTCGAAGTGGTCACGTCGTGGCCGGGCCTGGGCCGGCTGATGTACGACGCGCTGCGGGCACGTGACCTGTACCTGGTGGCCGGCTGTGCCGCCAGTGGCGCTCTCTTCCTGGCCGCGGGCACCTGGATTGCCGACGCGCTGCTGGCGATTGCCGACCCGCGGGTCCGCTCGCAGGAGGCGCCGTGACCCGCCGCGCCGCGTGGTTCGTGATCGTGCTGGCCGGCGTGTCGCTGGCCGCGCCGCTGCTTGCGCCATACGAGGCCGGCCGCGGGTTTCGCGATTTCCTGCACGCGCCGCCCATGCGACCGCACTTCCAGGGCGCCGGCGTGCCGGTCGTGCATCCGGTGGTGCTGGCGGATCGACTCGAACAGCGTTTCGAGAGCGACCCGACCCGCACGCTGCCGCTGCCGTGGTTCGGCCAGGTCGATGATCAGCCGGTCTTCCTGCTCGGCGCCGACAACTTTGGCCGCGACGTGCTGTCGCGATTGCTGTACGGCGCCCGCACCTCGGTCGGCCTGGCCCTGTTCGCCACGTTTGGTGCGGTCGTAATCGGCGCGCTCGCCGGCGCGTGGGCCGGGTTTCGCGGCGGCTGGATCGACGACACGATCATGCGAGCCGCCGACTTCGTGTTGATCCTGCCCGTCATTTACGTGGTGCTGGTGCTGCGCGCGGTGTTGCCGCTGGTCTTGCCGGCGGCGACCGTGTTCGTGCTGGTGGCCGGGATCTTCGTGGCGGTGGGCTGGCCATTCGTGGCCAAGGGGGTGCGCGCCATTGTCGCCGCCGAGCGCGATCGGGAGTACGTGCAAGCCGCGCGCTCGCTGGGCGCCGGGCCTCGGCATATCCTGCTGCGTCACCTTCTTCCCGCGTGTTCGGGCCACCTGGTGGTGCAGGCGACGCTGTTGCTGCCGGGCTTCATTCTCGCCGAGGCGACGTTGTCGTTCATCGGCCTGGGCTTCCCCGATCCCGTGGCCAGCTGGGGCACCATGCTCGCCGAGGCCGGCAACTACAACGCGGTGGCGAGATTTCCGTGGACCCTCGCGCCGGCGGTCGCAATTTTCGCGATCGTGCTGGCCACTAATCTCGTCGCGGATGACCGAAAAGCGTGACAGTCGGCCCTGGTACAGGGGTTGCAGTCCCCAAGGCATGAGGAAGGCAACCGGCATCCTATTGGCGGCAGGGCTCGTGGCCTCGGCGGCGTGCGCCACCAACCCGGTGACCGGCAAGAGCCAGATGTCCCTGCTGAGCGAAGCCGAGGAGCTGGCCATTGGCCAGCAGCAGGACGCCGAGATTCGCCGCGAAATGGGGGTCTACGACGACCCCGCCCTTCAGAACTACCTCAGCGAGATCGGCCAGGAGCTGGCGCGCGCCTCGCACCGGCCCAACCTGCCCTGGACCTTCACCATCGTCGACAGCCCCGCGATCAACGCCTTCGCGTTGCCCGGCGGCTACATTTACGTCACGCGTGGGATTCTCGCCTACCTGGACGACGAGTCGGAGTTGGCGGGGGTGCTGGGACATGAAATTGGCCACGTCACGGCGCGGCATGCGGCCCAGGCGTACACCCGCCAGGCGCAGGCGGGCATCGGCCTTACCATCCTCAGCATCTTCGTGCCGGGCGTGCAGCCGTTCACCGAGCTCGGTGCCGCGGGCCTCAGCGTGTTGTTCCTGAAGCATGGCCGCGAAGCGGAGATCGAGGCGGATCGCCTCGGCGTGGAGTACGGATCGAGCGCCGGCTGGGATCCGTCCGGCGTACCGCGATTCCTGGCGACGCTGGCGCGCGTCGATGCGCTCAGTGAAGACGGCGTGCCCAACTGGCTGTCCACGCACCCCGACCCGGGGACGCGCGTCGGGAAGGCGACTCCGGTCGCGGGCAAGTTCGCCGCGGCCACTGCGACTCGAACCAATCGCGACGAGTATCTGGACCGCATTGCCGGCCTCGTCCACGGCGACAACCCGAAAGACGGCATCGTCCGCGGCAACGTGTTTCAGCATCCGATGCTTCGGCTCGGCCTCACCTTTCCCGAGGGCTGGGATGTCATCAACTCGCCAGAAGCGGTGATGGCCCGCGAGCCGGGCACCGAGCACTACATGGTGTTGCAGGAGGTCGAGCAGCCGCGACTGTCTGGCCAGGGCGGGGGCGCGGCCAACGCCCGTTCGGTCGGCGACGTGGCAGTGGCGGCCATGCGGGCGGCCGGCTACAGCGTCGTGGACGGGCGCCTCGAGCAGATCAACGGCCAGGCCGCATACGTTGGGTTGTATCGCGGGACCGCCAAGGGGACGGGCAAGGTCATGATGCGCGCCGCCCACATTGCGGTGGGGCGGCAGGTGTACGTCGTGGCCGGCTTTGCCCCGGAACCCGAGTTCAACCTGGTCGATCGCGACCTGGTGCCGGCTATCCAGTCGTTCCGCACGCTCACGGCTGCAGAAGCCGCGAGTGTGCGGCCCAACCGGGTTGATTTTTACGTGGTCCGCCCCGGCGACTCGTGGCAATCGATCGCCGTTCGCCAGGGCAAGGGCATCGTGAATGCGGCGACGCTGGCGATCATGAACGACCACGAGGTGAGCGTGCAGCCGTCACCCGGCGATCGGATCAAGATCGTGGTCCCTGGGGCCTGACCCCGAGTCTGCGTCGCCGAGGGGTCTGACCCCTATAATCCCTACGTGGCGCGCATCGCGGTCGCAAGACGAGTCTTCAAGACCCTGGCCGCGATAGCGGCCCTGGGGTTCGCGTACGTCGCCTACGTCTACCTGACGCTGCCCGACGTCCGTTCGCTGGCCGACACCAATCCGACCACGACCGCATTCATGGAGCTGCGCGTGCGCGAGGCCGAGCGCGCCGGCCGCAAGTTCCAGATTCGCCATCGCTGGGTGCCGTACAACCAGATCTCCGCCAACCTGCGGCGCGCCGTGATCGTGACCGAGGACGCGGCCTTCTTCGATCACGACGGCATCGACCTGAACGAGCTGAAAGCCTCGCTCGAAAAGAACTGGGAGGAAGGCCAGGTCCTGCGCGGCGGCAGCACCATCACGCAGCAACTCGCCAAGAACCTTTACCTGTCGGAGTCACGTAACCCGATGCGGAAGGTCACCGAGCTGCTGATCGCGCGCCGGCTGGAAGCCGCCCTCACCAAGCGCCGGATCTTCGAGATCTACTTGAACATGATCGAGTGGGGCGACGGCATTTTTGGCTGCGAAGCGGCCGCGCGCGCCTACTTCGGCGGGCCGTGCGCCTCGCTCAACGTGAACCAGGCGGCACTGCTCGCCGGCGCCATCATCAATCCGCGCGTGCACAGCCCGGCCAAGCCGACGCGCCGGTTGCTGCGCCGCCAGCAGATCATCATCAGGCGCATGGGGATCAAGGAGGAGGCGCCGCCGCCCGAGACGCCGTTGCCGATGCCGGTGGACCAGACGCCGCCGGAACCACCACCCCCGCCGGTTCCGCAACCGTTCCCAAAGCCACCCGGGTTTAACTAACGCGCTTGGCGCCGATGAACCGGCTCGCCCAGTACTGTGCGCCGAGGCTTTCCACGCGCACCACGCCACGCTCGCTCGGGGCGTGGATGAACTGATCGCCGCCGATCATGATGCCGACGTGCGAGGCCCCTGGCGCCACGGTGCTGAAGAACACCAGGTCGCCGGCCGCCAGGCGGTCGCGGCTGACGGGCTTACCCACCTGGTACTGCTCGCGAACCGACCGCGGCATGGGCACGCTGTGCTGCTGGTAGACGTAGCGCACGAAGCCGCTGCAGTCGAAGCCGTTGGGGTCAACGCCGCCATTGCGATACGGGGCGCCGCGCAGCGAGAGGGCGGTGCTCGACAGGGCGTAGCCGTCGGTGTTGG
>SXGQ01172963.1_pt1 | contig 12997 bp, 14 predicted proteins | sample 3178371 | NCBI WGS metagenome assembly SXGQ01 (sample SAMN11356859, study PRJNA531348) | freshwater metagenome | isolation source: freshwater sample F1-20 | place: China: Fuxian Lake, Yuxi | collected 2017-12-25
CGCACCACCGGTCGGTGGTGGCCGTCGGACATCCGTGCCACCACATCGCGGAGATCTTCCGCCAGACTCGCTCGCTCGACGCTGACGATCCGCCGCACATCCCCCATCATCCCGCGAACAATGCCCCGTGCGGCGTCAATCGCGTCACGCTGTGCCCCCGGACGCTCGTCGCCCGCCGCCTCCAGCCGCAGCGACAATGCCGCCAGGTGATGCCCCAGCGTGTCGTGCATGTCACGCATCACTGCCAGACGCTCGTTCCGACGCGCATCAACTTCGCGGGCCGCCTGGGTCGCCCGCAGGTCCCGCAGCGCGGCCGCCAGCAGCCGCCCAGCCTCGCGTTCGCGATCTGCTAGGCGCGACACCGCCGCCGCAAACATCATGAACCCCCCAAAGGCCGACGCCACCATCAGAGCGATCGACAGCGGCCACCCGTCCGCGCGATAGATCCACACCAGCGCCGCCGTCTGCGCCCCGACGATCAGCCCTGACAACCACCCGGGAAACACCGTCGCCACGCGGGCCGCCGCCACCACCGCCAGCGCCGAGCCCAGCGGCATCCCCGGCATCGGCATCACGACCAGCGCATTGGCCACCAGCGCTGCCGCCACTTGCGTCACCGCCAGCGCCCGTCCCCACGCCGACGCGCCGGCCGAGCCGCCCGACTCCCCCTGAAGCCAGAACGCAGCGCCGAACACCAGCCACGCCGCCCACCACGCGCCGTGGCGCCACAACTCGGCCGCGCCCGGGTGCAACACGTGCGAGACCGCCATCGTCGCTCCCACGCTGAGCCACGTGATCGTTCCCGCCCACATCAGCATCGAAAGCCCACGCATCGCGAGCAGCCTACGACCACCGCCCCTCGTACGCGAGCCCCATCACCGGCACCTGTGACATTCGTCATGGGTGACGGCCGTGACCTTCGGCACTGGCCGAGGGTCCCCCGCATCACCATACTTCCGGGCATGCCGTACCACTCCTCCACCGCCGTCTCGAACCCCTCCCGCACCCATTCCCGCCGCCGCATCACGCTCGGTGCCGCCGCAGCGCTCGCTCTCGCCTCCGTCGCCGCGTGGGCCCTTGCCGAGCCCGCTCCGCCGGCACCCGGCGGCCGCAGCCTCGCGCAGATGGGCAAGGGCGCCTTCTGGGGCATCTTCCGCGCAGGCGCCCACGACCGCATCGACGACGCCCTGTTCCCCCTCACCGCCGCGTACCTCCAGGACCCCACCAGCGGCGAGACCGCCCTCCTCATCGCCCACGCCCACCTCTGGCGTGTCGCCGAACGCGCCCGGAGCCCCAAGGCCCAGGCCGATCCCCGCATCACCGACAGTCTGGTTCTCGCTCGCCACTATTTCCAGCAGGCCGCCCGACTGCTCCCCGACGACCGGCGCATCGACGGCTGGCTCGCCAGCGCCGAGCTCGCCTTGGGCACCGTTCACGGCAACCCCGACGACACCAGCAAAGGCAAACAGCGCCTCATCGAAGCATGGCAGGCCTACCCCGCCTTCAACGGCTTCACCTTCGGCCACATGCTCAGCTCCAGCCCGCGCGACAGCGAGCCATTCGCCATGGCCCGCAAGGCGATGTGGAGCACCGTCGCATCCTGCTCCCGCGGCACGATCACCCCCGATGCCCCCACCGCTCCCGACACCCTCGACCTGGCCAAGGCCGCCGACCCCGCGTGCTGGAACTCCGAGAAAGCGCCGCACAACTTCGAAGGCTTCTGGTGGTCGGTCGCGCTGATCGAGGCCAAGGCCGGCAACGCCGACACCGCTCGCACCTGCTTCGAGAACGCCCGCCTCGCTCCGTCGTTCGCAAGCTGGCCCTACCGCGAGCCGTTTGAAGCCGATGCCGCAGGACTTGAGCAGCTCATCGAGTCCTTCGCCGCCGCCGAGCCCGAGGCGGAGCAGCGACTGCTCGTCAACGCGGCCCACTCGTGCATGGCCTGCCACCAGGCCACCCCCAACCGTCCCCGCTGATCCGCCCTACTCCGCGGGTCGCGGCGGCACGGCCGTCCCGGCCAGCATCCCGCCATCAAGCGTGAACTCGGCCCCCGTCGTGTACGCCGACTCGTCCGACGCCAGATACACCGCCAGCGCTGCGACTTCCTCGGGCGTGCCGAATCGGTTGAGCGGCGCACTGCCGGCATACTCCCGCATCCGCTGCTCGCGCTCGGGCCCCTCGCCCAGCAGGGGGTCCCACATCGGCGTCAGGATCGCCGCAGGTTGAACGACGTTGCACCGCACCTTCAGCCCCTGTTCGGCGCAGTACAGCGCCACCGACCGCGTGTGATTCCGTACCGCCCCTTTGCTCGACGCATACGCGCACGCCCCGGGGATTCCCACCACCCCCGAGCGCGAACCCATGTTGATGATCGACCCTGTCCCCGTGCGGCGCATCGCCCGGATGCCGTGCTTGCACCCCAGCATCACCCCTTCAAGGTTCGTCGCGTGCACCGCGCGCCACACGTCCATCGCGACGTGCTCAGGATCCTGAGGCTCCGGCGCCCCCTCGAATCCGGTGATCCCGGCGTTATTGACAACGACGTCCAGCCGACCGAAGCGCGCCAGCACCCCGTCGATCACGCGCGCCCACTGCCGCTCATCGCGCACGTCTAGATGTTCGTACGACGCCCGCTGGCCCAGCGCCCGAGCCGCACCCCTGCCCGCTTCGTCACGGACATCCGTCAGCACCACCGTCGCTCCCTCGGCGACGAACGCACCCGAGATCGCCAGCCCGATACCCCGCGCCGCGCCGGTGACGAGGCACACCTTGTCGCTCAACCGTTGCATCCCGCGATTCTACATCCGGCGCGCCATCCAGCCGACGGATGCTGTATCCTCTTGCTGGCCATGGATTACAACCCCTACAGCCAGTTCGGCGAACGCGACCTCACCCTCAACGACCACCTCGCGATCGACCGGACCATCCTGGCCAACGAGCGCACGCTCCTTTCCTACACCCGCACCGCCCTGACCATGCTCGTCATCGGCGGCACGTGCATCAAGTTCTTCGGCGCCTGGTGGATGTGGGCCATCGGTGCCGCATTCCTCGCGGGCAGCGTCTTCGTCTCCGCGTGGGGCTGGCGACGCTACACCCGCACCAAGGGCCGTCTCTCGACCGCCCTCATCCGGCGCACCGGCGCCGCCGAGCACCCGCTCCAGAAAGAAACCGCGGCCCGCAAGGCCGCACCAGCCCCTGCCGACACCGATGCGCCACCCGCACCACCCTCGGTCTGAGATTCACCGCGGCGGCCACACCATCATCAGCGCCGGCACCGCGACGATGACGATGATCGCCTCGAGCACCAGACCCAGCTTCCAGTAATCACCGAAGCGGTAGCCGCCCGGACCCATCACGAGCAGGTTCGACTGGTGCCCGATCGGTGTGAGGAACGCGCACGACGCCCCGATCGCCACCGCCAGCAGGAACGGGTCCGCCGACGCCTCCAGCCCCCGCGCCAGCCCCAGCGCGATCGGGCACATCATCACCGCCGCCGCCGCGTTGTTGACCACGTCCGACAGGAACATCGTCGCCACCAGCAGCACGCCGAGAATCGCCCACACCGGCATCACCGACGACGCCGCCAGCGTCCCGCGCGATACAAGCTCCGCCAGCCCGCTCGACTCAATCGCCAGCCCCACCGGGATCATCGCCCCCAGCAGCAACAGCACCGGCCACTCGATCGCGTTGTAGGCGTCGCGCGTCGACACCACCCCCGACAGCACCATCAGCACGGCCGCAGCCGAGAACGCCACCGGCGCCGCCACCCACCCGGCCGCCACGCACACGATTGCGCCGACGAACACCGCGAGCGCCGTCCAGCGCCGGCTCACCCGCCCAAGCCCGATCGCCCGCTCGGCCAGCGGCAGGCACCCCATGTCCGTCAGCTCGCCGATCAGCTCCTCGCGCCCGCCCTGCACCAGCAGCACATCCCCCGCGCGAAACCGCGTGTCCGCAAGGCGCGACTTGATCCGGGCCCCCTCGCGGGCAATGCCCAGCAGATTGATCGCGCGCCGATCCCGCAGCCGAAGCGTGGCGGCCGTCGATCCGATGATCCGCGATCCCGGCATCACCACAGCCTCGGCGAGGCCGATCTCCTCGCTCTCAATCAACTTGGCCTTGTCCTTGGCCTCCTGACCAGCCAGCTCCAGCTTCTGCTCGGCCGTGAATTTCTCGATCGCCTCGCTCTCCCCCATCATCACCAGGAGGTCACCCTCGCGAACGATGGTGTACGCCGAGGGCGCGATCAACCGCCCCCCCTCTCGGACAATCGACAGCACCTGGATCTCAGCGGGCGACAGCGCCAGCAAGCTCTGGCCGATCGCCGGGCTCTTGGCCGCGACCTTCGCCTCCGTCAGGTACTCGCCCACCTGGAACAGCTCTTCGCTGCTGACCGCCGCCTTGCGTCGCGGCACCATCCGCCATCCCACCAGCACCAGCAGCCCCACCCCCGCCGCCGCCACCGCCACGCCCACCGGTGCAAAGTCAAAGAAGCCAAACGGCGTGCCCGTCGCCTCGGACCGAAACCCCGAAACGATCAGGTTCGGCGGCGTGCCGATCAGCGTCGTCATCCCGCCCAGCAGCGACCCGAAGGCCAGCGGCATCAGGTACATCGACGCCGGCCTGCCGCTGTCACGCGCCAACCGAATGGTCACCGGCATCATCAGCGCCAGCGCCCCGACGTTGTTGATGAACCCCGACAGCACCGCCACCGTCGCCGTCAGCCCCGCCAGCAACAGGATCGGGTGCTTCTTCAGTCGGTGCAGCGGCCGCGACGCGAACTCCACCAGCCCCGCCGTCGCCAGCGCCCGGCTCACCACCAGGATCGCCGCCACCGTCACGACCGCCGGGTGTCCGAACCCTGCGAACGCCGACTCCACCGGCACCAGTTCCAGCAGCGTCGCCACCAGCAGCGCACTCAGCGCCACCACCTCGGGCTTCCATCGCCCCCACACGAACAACCCCAGCGTCACGACCAGCAATCCCGTGAGCAACACCGCCTGAGTCGTCATGGTGCCGCTCCTGCGCTGCGCCGATGCACCGGTCGCCGCGCCCGGCCGAGTATACCGGCCCCCCCACCCCACGCCCGCGCCACGCAGGCACACACTCCCCCGCGCAAGTCGCGCGGCCCGTGATCAATACAACACTTCACACGGCAGCCTCGACCAAGCCGTCGCCGCCGCGATCACCCCTCGCCCGGCAGCGCGTAAAACCCCCGACCCTCATCCTTCAACTTCCCCGCCTGCGCCAGCGCCCGCCACACCTCCGGCCCGAACTCGTGCGGCGGCAGAATCGCGTGGATCTCCGACGTCCGCCCGCTCGTCAGTCGGCGACCTGCGAGCTTCGACTCGTCCTCCAGGCGCACCACCTTCAGCCGCTTCTTGAACGCCTTGAGCGCCCGGTCCATCTCGTGCTCATCAACCCCCGGCCCCGCGACCGGCGCTGCTGCGGCAGCGGGATGCTCCAGTCGGCCCACCAGAGCGTCCAGCCCCGCCGCGTCGCGAGCCGCCACCACCCGCTCGGCCTCCGCATGGTCCACCGGCATCCGCGCCAGCAACCGCCCCACCAGCGACCACGATTCCCCCACCGCGGCCGCAGAGCCCGGCTTCTGCACCTCGGCCACCATCTGACGAAGCTTCTGCACAGCGTTCATGCCGCGATCCTAGCCGCCCGCCGCCTTGGCCGCGTACCCCATCGCCTTCAGCGCTGTCACCACCGCGTCCCGGTGATCACCCTGCAGTTCGATCGCCCCATCCTTCACCGTGCCGCCCGTCGAGAACTGCTTGCGAAACGCCGCGCACATTCCCGCCAGATCGTTCGCCACCGGATCAAGATGCAGCACCACCGTCGTCCACTTCCCCCGGCGCCGCTCACGCTGCACCCGCACCGCCTGGTCCTTGGGCAGCAGCACACGCCCGACCCGGTCCCGCGGGCAGCGGCACGCCGACAGCGGCAGCGCACACACCTCGCACGTCACCGGACGCTCCAGCGATGTCCCCGCAAACAGTCCGCCCATCCCCTCAGCCTACCACCCTTGCGCGCCCGCCAGTCAGCGTCCCAGAATCACCCGTTATCCCATCGCCGGCCACGCACAGCCCCCCGGGACCCCGCGCACCAGCGCCCTGCAATTGCCCATCAGGTGCCTCCTATAGTCCCCCTCGCCCGTTTGCCTCCCCCGACCGCAGGCGCGTGCCGCGGTCGGCAAACCGCCGGGCGACTCCCCACAGGACCACCATGACCGCCCCGCGCGCCGACAAGATCGAGATGCAGAACCGCCTCTTCTCCGAGCTCTCCACGATGTTCGGCAAGGAGGTCCCCCTCTACGACAAGTCCCTTCTGGTCAACCGCATCTGCAACCGCGCGGTCTGCGACCTGCTCGCCCAGGTCCACGTCGGCTTCGCCATCACCGACGACCAGCTCGACCGAACCAGCGGCGAGCGCCACGGCGCCATCCGCATCGGGCGCCCCGACGAGTACCACTGGATCGCCCGCTTCTTCGCCTGCTTCGCGATGGAGCCCCACAACTTCTACGACATGGCCAACGTCGGCGCCAAGAGTCAGCCCGTCATCGCCACCGCCTTCCGCTCGGTGCTCAACCCAGAGCACCGCGTCTTCACCAGCCTCCTCCTCACCGACTACTTCGACGACGCCACGCGCGTCCGCATCGAATCGCTCCTCCAGCACCGCCAGATCTTCTCCGAATCCGCCAAGGCCCTGATCGAGAAGTCCGAGCGCCAGGGCGGCCTTGACTGGACCGACGCCAAGGCCCTCATCCGCGAGGGCACCGACCGCATCTTCAAGTGGACCGGCCAGGCCCGCGACCACCAGCTCTACACCGAGCTCTGCGACGCCGGCTTCAAAATCGCCGCCGATATCGCCTGCTTCCAGTCCCACCACCTCAACCACCTCACTCCCAACACCTGCTGCATGGACCTCTACACCGCGTCCATGAAGTTCTGTTTCGGCGAGCTCCACGAGCCCGAGTTCCGCCGCCGCGCCCAGCGCACCCTCGACCGCCTGGCCACGATCGCCGACCGCGACTTCATGCATCTGCTCTTCAAGCACCTGACTCACGCGCAGGTCGACGCCTTCGGCCGCGGCACGCCCGCCCCTGGGCTCACCGCTCAGCTCGTCGACACCCTCACCACCCGCCTCAAGCAGCCCGACCTCGTCCTCCGCGAGCTCAAGCACTCCGGGTTCAAGGACACCACCGAAGGCCCCTCGTGGGACACCCCCATCTTCCTGCGCCAGGATGCCTACAAGGCCCTCACCGAGCCCGTTACCTTCACCAACGCCGACGGCTCCACCATCACCACCGTCCACACCGCCCGCTTCGGCGAGATCGAGCAGCGCTTCTACGCCTGCACCCCCGCCGGGCGCGACCTGTACGACCGCTGCCTCGCCGCCGCCGAAGCCGACAAAGACAAACACCCGGACCTCGCACGCACCAACTTCGACGCCTACGAGGCGATGTACACCGCGCACTTCAAGCCCTTCCCCAAGACGCTCGTTGAGCTCCTCCGCCAAGGACTCGTGTACGCCCGCTGCACCCCCACCCCCAAGGGCCTCGCCGCCCGCGGCACGCTCACGACCACCGACCTCCACCGGCTCGCCGACGACGGCCACATCGTCTTCGACGCCCTCCGCTACGAGGACTTCCTCCCCGTCAGCGCCGCAGGCATCTTCGCCTCCAATCTCAGCCAGTACGGCACCAGGACCACCGCCGCCCAGCGCCCCGTCTACACGCAGAAGCGCCTGGAAGACATCATGGGCCGCCCCATCATCAACGCCGACGCCGCCTACCCCGCCATCCAGGCGCACTCCATCCTCGAGACCTACGACACGCTCGGCCTTCTGACGAGGCTCCCCGCCGCGCGCCGAGCCGAGCTCGAGTCCGCCGCAGCGGCGTTCCCCATCAGCCCCCTGCGTCTCTCGGTCGAAGTCGGCGTCGCGGTGTCGTAGACCCGGTCGGAGCGTGCTGCCCCGATCAGGGCGCGTACGCCGACCGTCCAAACAGCGACCACACCCGAACACCGCGCCTTGGCGCGCGCTGCACACGCGCGACTTCGTCAGCCATTCCGACGTCATCGGGCCCACGGCGGCATCAGGATCGGCACTCCATCGCGATCGCCCGGGATCAGCCGCGTGAATCGGCGCCGAATGACGACACAGCGATGGTCCGATATACCATACGGGGGTATAGTAGTACAGGCCCGGCGCATCAACGTGCCGGGCGACATTCCAACCGGGAGGTTCCTCAGATGACAACCATGACCAACGCCCGCACGCTCAAGATCGACGGCATGAGCGGCGACACATGCATCCAGAAAGTCAAGACCGCCCTCAAGGGCGTCTCCGGAGTCACCACCGACTCCGTCAAGGTCGGCTCGGCCACCATCCACACCGAAAAGCCCGACCAGTGCCAGGCCGCCTGCACCGCCGTCACCAACGCCGGCTACAAGGCCAGAGAAGACGCCAACTCGGCCAACCAGAACCAGTCCGGGCCCGCGGGCGAGCACGGCCGCAACGCCGACGGAAGCACGCGTTCCAAGGGCAGCCAGAACATGGCCAGCGAAGGCGCCGGCGGCTCCATCGGCGGCGCTGCCCAGGCCGGCAAGGCCCAGCCCAAGGCTTCGCCCGAAGCCGACCGGCACGCCGGCACCGCCCATCGGTAACGATCTCCCCGACCCAGACCAGCACGCATCACGAACAACAGCAGAGGGCATCACCATGACGCAGATTGAAACCGACACACGCTGGCACCGAATCATGGCGGCCGCCGACGCACTTCTGAAGGCCTTCCACTCCGCAAGCGGCCGGCGGTCGATGATCAACATCCGTCCGTCCGGCAGACCGATCGCTCGCAACGCCACCCACGGCCCCTACACACTCAACGAATACATCGAAGGCATGGCACTTCTCAGCCGCTTGGGCATGGTGCCCAGTCCCGTGTCGGCGACCGGACAGTCTCCATGGACGCCAGTGAGTTCCGTCCGCAATCAGCACCCCTCTGACTCATGACGCTTCCCTCTTACTCAACGTCCCAGGCTCGCAGCCATGCGTGCCTTGGGACTTCTCCCTGACCGCTGCCGAATCTGACCCAGAGGCCTCAATGCAACCAATCCAGCCCATCTCATCGCGCGACCAGGTCGAAACCGATCCTGCGCCAGAACGCCCTCTCTCTCCCGGGCAGTCCGAGGCGCTTGACGTCCGTCAGGACACGCTGATGACCAAGGACTCGGCCGACGGACGCCCTCCCACACACGGGACCCGCCTCTTCGGCTGGAAACTCCTGGCGATCATCTTCGGATCAATCGCCATCGCCGGCGTGGTATGGGCCGTCACCCAGCGAACCGGCATCGGTGTGATCGTCGGCTTCGTCGCGCTCGTCGTCGCCATGATCGTCCTTGGCGCTGCCCCCGTGCTCGGCGCCGGGCTGCTCCGCGGCAAAGAGGAACGCACCGCCAACAAACAGGCCCGCAACCAGCTCAACCTCAGCCCGACCGCCCCCGCGCCACCACCTGTACAACCGACCCACTGACGGCCACAAGCCACGCGTGGCCCGCCATCCACGTACAGTCGTCGGCCACGTCCGCGCACGAATCACTGGTTCAGACCTCGGAGACTCCGACCCCCATGGCCCGCAAAGCAGCCCCATCCCGTCCACAAGCACCAAAGCGGACCACCGCTGCCGGCAGCGACGGACGCATGTCCGCGACCATCGAGCCGGCCGCCAAGAAGGCCAATCTCATGCAGATCAGGCGCGCCCGAGGCCAGGTTGACGGCATCCACCGCATGATCGAGGAAGACCGCTACTGCGCCGACATCATTATCCAGATCACCGCGGCCCGCGCCTCCCTCCAAGCCGTTGCCAAAGACCTGCTCAACCGCCACCTCAAGGCCTGCCACAAGGCGGCCATGCAGAACGGCGGCGCTGCCGCGGACGAGATGTATCAGGAGCTGGTCGATCTGGTCGCCAAGATGGCCAAGTGACAGCCCCAACGGCGGCCGCGACCCGGCGACCGCCTCCATGATTCCGCACGCGCCGCCCGCAGCCGACTGTGGCGCGCCAAAGCCCACCGTAGTCCAAACCCCTCACCCGGAGCTCCCGCAGCAATGCGACCCATCCTCAAAGTCCTCCTCGTCGGTGTGTGCGTCTGTCTGACCATCGCCCTCGCCGCCTGCAACACCACCAAGGGCCTCGGCACCGACATCAAGAAAGCGGGCGAAGGCCTCGAAGGCTCCGCCGACCGCAACGGCGCCGACTGATCGCGGACCGCCCGCTGATCCCTCGGCGCTTCGGTGGGTGAACGCCTCCAGCTTCCCCGCTACCATCTCGGTCCCATGACCATCGAGCTGGCCATCGTCATCCTCGTGGTCCTCGGCGTGCTCGTTCTCCTGGCCGCGACACGCCTCCCCGCCGACGCGGTCCTCATCGGCGCGCTCACCACGCTCCTGGCGGTCCCGCACCCGGCCTCCAACGGCGCCGGCTGGCGGATCGGCATCCTCTCACCCGCCGACGCCCTCTCAGGCTTCAGCAACAGCGGCATGCTCACCGTTGGCGTGCTCTTCATCGTCGTCGCCGGGCTCCGAGAAACCGGCGCCATCGACTGGATCGCCACGCGCCTCCTCGGGCGGCCCAAGGGTGAACGCGCCGCCATCTTCCGCGTCATGACCCCTGTCTGGGCCATGAGCGTCTTCCTCAACAACACCCCCGTCGTCGCCATGATGATCCCGGCGGTGCAGGACTGGTCCAAGCGCCTCCGCATCTCCCCCTCCAAGCTGATGATCCCCCTCAGCTACGCCGCCATCCTCGGCGGCACCTGCTCCCTCATCGGCACCAGCACCAACCTCGTCGTCGCCGGCCTCGTCGTCGCCCACACCGACCTTCCCCACCTCGGCATGTTCGACATCACCCGCGTCGGACTCCCCGCCGCCCTCTTTGGAGCGTTCTTCCTCCTCACCGCCGGCCCCAGACTCCTTCCCAACCGCCAGACCAGCACCACCACACTCGCCGACCCGCGCGAGTACGCCATGGAGCTCGTCATCCCCGACGGCAGCTCCCTCGCCGGCAAGAGCGTCGAACAAGCCGGCCTCCGCAGCCTCCCCGGCTGCTTCCTCGTCGAGGTCGAGCGCAACGGCGACATCCTCCCCGCCATCGGACCAGAACAGATCCTCCGCGCCGGCGACCGCCTCCTCGTCGTCGGAGTCGTCGAGTCCATCCGCGACCTCGCCAACACCCGCGGCCTCTCCTTCGCCACCGATCAGGTCTTCAAGCTCGACTCCCCCCGGTGGCGCCGACGCCTCTTCGAAGCCGTCATCGCCCCGGGCTCCCCTCTCGCCGGCCGCACCATCCGCGAGGGCCGCTTCCGCAACCGCTACAACGGCGCCGTCATCGCCGTCGCACGCAACGGCGAACGCCTCCGCGGCAAGCTCGGCGACATCCGCCTCACCGGCGGCGACCTCGTCCTCGTCGAAGCCGACCCGGGCTTCGCCGACCGCGTCGGCAGCTCACGCGACTTCCTCCTCGTCCGCCCCCTGGAAGACTCCACCCCCCGCCAGCACCACCGCGCCCCCATCGCCCTGACCATTCTGGTCGCGATGGTCCTCCTGGCCGCCTTTGAGGTCTACCCCATGCTCACCGCCGCGCTCCTGGCCGCGGCCGCCATGGTCCTCACCCGCTGCTGCAGCGTGACCGAGGCCCGGCGCAGCATCGACTGGTCGGTCCTCATCGTCATCGGCGCGGCCCTGGGACTCGGTCAGGCCCTGGACACCACCGGCGCTGCCCGCCTCCTCGCCGACGCAGTCCTCACCATTGCCGGCAACAACCCGTGGCTGGTCCTCCTGGCCGTCTACGCCGTGACGTCCATCCTCACCGAGATCATCACCAACAACGCCGCCGTCGCCCTGATCTTCCCCATCGCCCTCGCAACCGCCACGCTGCTCGGCGTCGACTTCATGCCCTTCGTCATCGCCATCATGATGGCCGGCTCCGCCAGCTTCGCGACCCCCCTGGGCTACCAGACCAACCTCATGGTCTACGGCCCCGGCGGCTACACCTTCGCCGACTTCCTCCGCATCGGCATCCCCATGAACTTCGTCATGGGCGCCGCCACCGTCGCCATCACGCCGCTGGCGTTCCCGTTCTGAACAGCCTTACGCCGCCACCAGTCCACGCCCCCGTGCGGGTATCGTGTCCCTCAACCCCCCAACGCACCGATGCACGGGGACCATGAGGCACGCGACAGCCCAGGAGCACGCCGTGAAGAGGCTTGGCACCATCGTGGCGAGAGAGTTCCGCAAAGCTCTGCCGGCAACCATCTTCTTCTTCATCCTGTTCCACCTGATCAGCCTGACCAAGGTCGTCTCGCTCAACGACTTCAGCCTGACCGCGCTCCACGCCGTCCGCGCGACCGTCGCCGCGCTCCTGGTCGCCAAGGCGATCCTCGTCGTTGAAGCCCTGCCCATCGCCCGATTCCGCACCGGCACACGCTTCTCAGTCATCCTGCTCAAGACGCTCCTCTACAGCGCGGTAACGCTGCTGTTCCGCCTGCTCGAAGAGCTCATCTCGCTGACATCCAAGCACCACGGCGTGATGCCGGCCCTCCGGTCGATGTTCAGCGAGATCTCCTGGCCCCTCTTTGCTGTCCTCGCGCTCTGGATCCTCGGCGGCCTGTTTCTCTACTGCCTCGCCTCCGAGCTGATCAAGGCGATGGGACGCGACGCCGTCAAGCACCTGCTCTTTGAGCCGCGCGTCAGCGCCTGATCGCCCCCCAACTTCACCAATGGGCCCAACGGGTGCCACTGGTCGGCCGCGGCTTTGAGCGGCAGACCAGTGCGTCCCGCCCTCCGCATCAGCCCCGGATAAACCCCAGCAAATCCCCGTTGATCACATCCGGATGCGTCGTGCACATCCCGTGCGGGAACCCCTCGTACACCTTCAGCGTCCCCTTCTTCAGCAGCTTCGACGACAACAGCGCCGACGCACCGATCGGCA
>SXGQ01247796.1_pt1 | contig 12996 bp, 15 predicted proteins | sample 3178371 | NCBI WGS metagenome assembly SXGQ01 (sample SAMN11356859, study PRJNA531348) | freshwater metagenome | isolation source: freshwater sample F1-20 | place: China: Fuxian Lake, Yuxi | collected 2017-12-25
ACGTATGACAGATGTGTTTGTAGAACTCTGTCTACATCCTATGGACAAAGATTTAAAGGAAAGGGTCAACAAGTTGGACAAGTGGTTGGAAGAAAAATCTCAAATATCTATAGAACAAATAGAAATGGATGGAATCTTAATTAAATAATATTTGCGTTCTGACAGACGTATAAGGTCGGGGGTTTGGTGTACCTCTGACCTTTTTTTTTATACACTTTAAACTTTTTTATTATTGGTGTATATTTATATAAGAGGACACGGGTATTGGTTCCTTTTAATATTCATCTACTGCCATTTATGATTTGTTACTTCCGTGTCCTCGTTTTTATTATGAAGAAACACATAGAAGAAATTGTTGAAGTTGTTCTTACTATGGTAGCATTTACGGTAGGTATGTTCTTAATATATTTTATAAGTTCTTTCGTCTACGCCTTGTTTAAATCGTTTTTTTCAATTATATTTTAATATCGTTCTTATAAAATGATTTGATTTTCAACTAACCCCTGTCGTTTCTACGATGGGGGTTTTTTATTGTGGAAAACTTTTTTAAAAAAAAATTTGGTGATTTAATACTAATTACCTACCTTTGTTTTTGAATTTTACATTCAATTGTTTTTTTAGATTTAGAAACCTCTGCCATTTCTATGGTGGGGGTTTTTTGTTTTATTTTTTGTATAATAATATAATTGTTATTTACAATACCAAAAAAAAATGTGGATAACTTTTTAAAAATTATTTGGTAGTTTCAGATATTTATATTAACTTTGTATAACAAACTTAAAAACTCAGGTAATAAGAGTATAAAACCACAAACAAAATGCAAAACAAATTAAAAGTAAAATTTGAACTTGAGGTTGATGACATCAAGGAATTAGAGCAACTAGTAAGTCTAGTTAAGGACCAAGTATCACACTTGTGGTCAGTATGGGATAAGAAGTCAACAGACGACCAAAAAATCCTAATGGATATTGTCCAAAAGACAAACAAATTACCTGAGGACATAGAATCCTTTTTCACAAGTAAATCAGAGATGATGATGTTTATGTTGAGAGCTAAGGATTGTTTTTGGAATTACTCCAACGCATTTAAGATTATGGTTTCATTACAGAAGGCGTATGACAAATGGAACTACGATAAGTTAGAACCATTTGAGGACAAACATTATGGTCTAATGTGGGAAGCAAATTAAATATCAACCCCCCCTCATGAGGGGGGGTTATTACACTTAAAATAACAAGTATGGAACAAGAACTTTGGATGAAGGTAATAGAGGGAACAAAACAACATAATAAGAATCTTATTGAACAAGGTCTTGACCCTTCTATTGAAAACAATTTGGTACAACAAGTAGTTGCTATTAACGATGGTATTTGTTTAACCCAATCAAGAAGTGGATTTTTAACCATCAATTTCGCTGACTACAATGTGGGTGATATAATCACTTATGAATTAACAGGAGAGTCTAATGAGAATGGTGTAGGAATTAATATTAAGAGTGTAATTTCATCAGACGAATTAACTTAAACTATTTAAAATAAAATAATTTTTAAATTACGTAGATAATAGTTTAAGGTTTCCATAACTTGTCCTTAAACAAAACGACCCCGACCAGTAATGGAAGGGGTTTCGTTTTTGTGTTCATTTATTTATTTTGTCCAATTATGACTGGCTCGGGCCATTCATAATTGGTTTTGTGTAATTTCTGAAATATGACTGGCCTATTCTTCTCTCCAAGATTTGTAACATACTGCAGCACGCTGACTCTCATCAGGAAACTCTTCATTAAGTTCTCCCATACATCTACTAATAAAAGTATTTTCATCTTCACCACCTTCAGGAGATGGTATAGGGAAACCTTCTTTAACGACCTTGGATGCGTCTAAGGGTACACAATTTGGTACTTCTTTACCATCTACTATTTTTGTACCAACTTGCACATAATCTTTCCAACAAGGGTCATCCTCACCTTTCTCAAGTGGTTCAAAGTTATTTGGTTTATTAATTTTAACACCAGATAATTCTAATCTGATGTTTCTTATCATTTCTAATCTGTTTTTCATCGTTTAAATTTTAATTCTTTTTCGTATAGATAAATACTATCATAGTTATCACTAATCCAATCAGATAAAATATAATGGTCAATCTTTAATACTTGAGATAAATTCATTTCCATTAACAATCTATTATAATATTTTGATTTGTTATACGGATATAATTCCTGTTCTGTTGGATAAGGTAATATTATTTCTTTACTCATATATTTTTTTGTCTTTTCAATTTTTTATTTTCATCCATTAGTTTCTCAACCATCTTTTCAAGGTCGTTAACTTTTAGATGTAAATCGTGTATTTCTTTCTTAAGATCTTCTATAATCTTAACATAGATATTGATAGATAATTCAAGGTTACGTAATACTTGATTGTCGGTATCGGCTTGTTGTCTCTTACGACCTACAAACCAACCAGCAATACCTGTTAATACGTTTGATATAATTAATAATATTTCTGTACTCATTTCCTGATTTGTCTTTATTTTACTTCCGAGATTGTCATTAATAACAATCGTGACAAGGCGGATTAGAGTTTTCTATTTCACTATAACTCGGATAATTTCTTAGTGCCTGTTTACTATAACCATATCTAGTAGTATGATTAAGAACAATAGGTGAGTTATATTTAGAACTTTTATCAGGTATCATACCATCCATAGTAGAATATGAGAGATAGTCGGGAAACTTATTCTGTCCTTCACCTGTAATTAGATAATCTTGAAGACGTTGTTTATAAAACTCTGCTCTCTGTTTTTGTATCCCTCTTAAATATTTCATCGTTTCCGCATCTACAGATGTTGCCGATTCCATCTGACCTTCAACTATCGAGCGATTCATCGTCCTATAATGGAGGTGTGGAATCATCTCGAAATATGAAACGTTTATCAAAAATGGACTAATATATTCGTTTACTAATTCTAATTCATCATTATTAAAAGTATTACCTGTTGCAGATACTTGTGACAATAAATGTTTATAGAACTTTGTTCCCAATAGTGGTTGAAGATGTAAATCTTGACTTACACCTAGCTCCGCACGAATCGCATCAATATCAACGTTCTTGTTTATGTTTGTAAAGGATTTGAGTTTTCCTTCCGATACTAATAATACATTCGCCATAAGTTATTGTTGAATTGGTTGTTCAGGTTTATTTTCTACAACAGGTTGTTGAACAACATCACCAACTTCGTATATTGATAATGGTTTAATTTCAAATGTTGTATATGTTTGTGATTTTAATGAAACCAACTTATTAAATGTTGGTAATAATTCTTCTTGATACGGCATTATAACCGTTTTACGGATAAATTCTGAGTGGTCTACAATCTCGTTTCTTGTTCCTAACTTACCACTTGTACTGATACCAAATAACTCACCAGAACTAATCCTATGACCTGACAGGATGGTTCTAATAATGTCATCATATATTGCTTGATAATATCCATCATTTGATGATGCTGCAATCTGTGTAATTTTTGGTGATAATTCAGCTGATTCGTTAAATGAAATGATTGGTCTACCTGCGTTATTTACAGAACTATATTGTTCTTCCAACGCTCTTGTTATAATTCTTTTTTGATCATCATCAGGGATACCATTCACGAAATCAATCCATAGGCTCGGTAACATTCCATTCTTTAAGTTGTTACTATGAAATTCTTTGATGTTAACATCTATTTCAATTGCGGCCAACGCACCACTATAATCAGGAACGGGATAATATGAATTATTTGGTTGATACGCCTTATAATATAATATTTGACTTGGGTCGGATTCATCTTGACTAAATGTTGGATATTCTTCAATGGGATATTTTTTTATATTTGACCAATCCAAAGAATAATAAAATTTTTCAATTTCGTCTGTCTCAGGATTAATTTTACCACATCTAATCTTTGAAAAGTCTATATGGTAAATCTCAGCAATCGTCTTTCTGTCTCTTGACCATATTGTGTTGATTGCGTATCCCCCAAATAAAACCAAATCCAACGCACACTTTTTCATTACATCGTGAACGTTTTCTTTTTTATTAATTAGATTTACACTAGCCATCGGATTATTAATCGATACAATTCCATCACCCATAATCTGATTTACCTTTGATAGAACAATAGCCTTATGAATGGCGGAATTGTTGAATCTTGTAATTAGGTAGTTGGGCATCAAATTATCATCCCCAAATAAAACGTAGGGAAAGCGTTGCAAAACCTCTGTAAATCTTGGTAGAATCGGTTCTTGTGTGAACTTCATCGTACTCAAATCATATTTTTTCATTTCATTACTCATAATTAATCTTGTATGTAGATATAATTCTCGTTATCTTCATTATTTGATTGATATTGTATAAACGTATCAGACGCGTTTGTATCTACCACATCACATAATATGGTATAAACCAAAGTCGTTCCATTACCAAATATTTGTAATTGGTATTGTCCTTCATAATTTAAATCATCATCACCTAAATCCAATACAATCTCACAATATCTACTATTTTGACCATAATATGGACTAGATTTAGATATTGTATAAGATTTTGTTTCTTGTGATAAAGCGTGAATAAATGTCAAAGTATAACCTGTGAAAGTATCCCTTGAATTGTTATTGATGTTTAACACCAATTCATTCTGTTGACTTTTATTTAATATAATCATAAAATAACTCTATATAACTAAATATAAATATTTTCATTTTGGAATCATATAGTAAAAAAAAAGGAGGCGGTTACCCGCACTCCTTCAATATATAGATAAATCAATAGGATTCAACTCCTATCTACGATTATCCATTAAATGTGGCACCTGAGAAGACAGAAGACAAAGTTCCACTGATTACTCTACTAGGAACTGGCTCTTGACCCAAAAATGTAATCTCAAATCCGTTACGATCCGCTAGCGCCAAACCTGTGGTTGCAGCACCCGCTGATGTGTACATACCTCTAACTTGACCTAACATATACTTAGTATCATTTTGGTCAATAGCGATAATTTGTAGGTTATCTTTTTGTGTTAAGTTTTGTAAGATTAATCTCTTATCAGCATCGTATTTGTACATTACAGCAACCAATTCCTGGTCGAAGTAAATTGTGCCATTTTCGAAGCTCTTTTGAATATTCTGAGTTAAGGAAGATGTTCCTCTTTTTAGTTCAAATCCGTAGAACACAGTACCAGCAGCAGCTGTTGCTCCTGTAATTTGGTCATCACTATCATAAGTGAAACCAGTTACACCACCGAGTGTAGTACCTGAACCACCAGCGATATAAATCTTTTTTATACCACCAATACTATCTGAACATTCATTAAGTGAAACCCCTTGGGAAATGTAGCAGGACATATTTTATATTTATTATTTTTTTCGTTTATTTTAAATTTGAGGGGACTTTCACCCCTCAGTTTTTTTTATGATGAAACGATTATGCTAAACCGTTAGTTGCGAAATATGCAGTTGAACCGAACTTAGCAATTTGAGCACCATAGTTATAGTTCGCTCTAATTCTCAATTCGTCGTTATCACGTGACCAAAAAATATCTAGCTTCTCGTGATCTGATGTAAGATCGAAACCTACCACCATAAATTGTGCTGGTCCGATAACTACAGCGTTACTTGATGCAAGACCTAATGTTGGTATCACCTTCACATTTGCATTTGGATGTTGTGCCTCCAAATTCATATTTCCGATAACCATCGCACCACCTACGTAGTTAGCGAAGAAGTTAGCCTTTGTTAACGCCATTACATACAATCTATAGTTTGCAAATGACATAAAGCAAACTAAGTCTTCACGAGATGAAGCATTGTCATCAAGTGCAGAGATTAATTTGTCTACCTCTGTGATTGGGTTACCGTTAGAACCATATGCTGCAGTTGCAGAGAAAGTTGTACCTGAAGCAGATACTGCTACACCTGTCTGACCTGAAGCAATTAATGTTTTGAAACCATCAAAACAATCACCACCAGCTACAGTTGCTTGCCATAATTTTTGTTCAATACGTTGCTGAATTTGTTTGATCTTGAGATCTCCAATTTGCGTTTCGAAGGGAACAGTTTCAGATGTTTGACCTGGATTCATTAACATACTTTGATAGGTATCATAAAGGTCCTTATAGCAAAGGGACTCATTTAGACGCTCATCACAAGTAGTGATATTTCTCTGAGAGAAAGTAGTGGTACCTGATGCTGACCATCCGCAGGCACCTGATTGGAAAGATGGTGAACTATCGAGTAAGTTCAACGCTTGAGTACCTTTGATACCCAATCTTACATTTACATATTTAGGAGTTGTAGCACCTACTAATGCTTTAGCAAGTAATTCTCCACCAACTTGATCGGTGAAACCAGAAATACCTGATACTACATAACTAAACTCCTGAGGTGAATAAATTTTCATAATTTAATTATTTTTTTAATTTTATTTTTTATTTGTTTGTCTCATAGAAAGGATTGTATTAATTCTACTATCCAAACTATCATTATTATCGACTTTACCAAAGTCTGTTTTACCACTATTAATTTTTTTAGCGGCTGGTTCTTTTTTGAACGAGTTAAAATCAGATTCAATTTCAGACATCTTATCTTCCATCTTTTTCATCTTATCAGAGATTTTCTCCATAAGTTCTTTTAAGAGAGAGTACATTTCGTCTTCAACTACGTCTTTTTTTACCTCAATTTCAACTTCAGGTTCTTCAACCTCAACTTTTTCAACTTTAACTATCACGCCATCTTTGGTTTCAACTTTAGTACCATCTTCAAGTTCGTGAACTCCATCAGGAGCAGGAATTTCAGCGTCTTCAGTAACTACTTTAACAGCAGCACCTTCTACTAAATCTCCTTCAACTTTTACGACTGTACCATCTACCAATTTAGCTTCAGCGAAGTTAGATTCAATTGTTTCCACAACTTCTTCTTTCACTTCATCTTTCACTTCTTCGTTAGACATAAAACCAAATTTGACCATCAAGTTTTTAATTTCTTGAATTGCTGTTTTTGGATTTGACATATTACTTAAGTTTATTGTTTATATTATGAAATATAAAATACATATATATAGACTATACATTTTTTAATATTTCGGATAATTCTTTTAAAAATTCTTGTTCTTTATAAAATTGTTCTATTTCTTCAAAAAATCCTGATACACTAAATCCGTTCAATTCTTTTGATTTGATTCGTTTCCAAACTTCGTCATTTCTAACTTTCATAGATACAAACCAGGTACCCACAGGGAGACTTTCATACCCATATTTATTGGATTTATCGTTCTCATCTTCCTTAATCCAAGACTCAACAACATATACATCTTCTGCTGCTTCTCCATTATGTTCTGTATCGTTATTATCTATATATTTGTTTCTCATATACTTTTCCATAATCATTTTAATGGTTTCAGCTGTAAACGTCACGTAATATGGGTCTCCGTTTTTATCTTTACGAAATATCTTTAAATCAGGAACCATAGCGGGACCAACGACTATTTTTTTCTCTTCATCAGTTTGAAATCTTTGTTTTGACATTTGTTCTTTTCTGATTTGTTCCAATTTTCTACTAGCCCATTCAATACCCTCTGTTCCACCCCAAGCGTCCCACATAAGACCACCACAACCTTCTGAGTATGGTACATCCTTATTCTGTCTGTGTCTTGCAAATGACGCCATACGAGAAATCGTTTCTTCTGAGATACCCTGTTTTTTAGCGAGTTGATTTGCACGCTGTTTTCCCACGGGTGTACCACAAGAACCCCATCCATTTTCATCTGCCCATTTAAGTGCTCTTTTCGCGTTATCAGAAGCGGCTTGTGGATAGTCAAAATAAGTTTGAAAATTTTCTTTTGTTTTACCTGTTGGTAGTTCATCAACATATGGAGGTAGAACATTGTCATATCCCAAATCTTCAGGATGTTCATCACACGGCATATATAATACTTTATCACCATACTTGTGTTCGTGTGAACCTGAACAACCAATTAATTCTGCGTATTTTTCTGCGTCTTCTTTACTTTCAAACATAGGTAAACCAAATTCTTGTTTTGAAAATGATGGGTTGGATGTTCTAGTATCAGGTTGAGGATATCCTAAAACATCATAACTTTCTTCTCCATCAATTCTATTCTTGGTTACACTACCCTTATTTACAATTTTTACATCTTCACCATCAATTTGTTTGTGGTATCGGATTTGTTGCCATAAATGCCTGCAATTATAGGATCCCCTCCACACTAACGCAGATGACCCTAAATCGTTTGTAATACCTTCAAGGTCTTCTACCCTATATACATAGTTTTTATTGATTAAATCCCTGCAAAAATCCCTTGTGGTCTCTTTTACAGACGCACCTGGTGCTTCAGGATTCAAAACATACTTATATCTAACAAGATAATCATTGGTATCCTCAAAAGATGGGTCATTTGGTGATGAAGAAACAAACTCATCTTTACCAATATATTTTGTTGAATGAACAGACCAACCATCTTTTAATAATTCCTCTTCTGATTGACCTTTTTGGGTAATCATTTCAGAATATTTCAAGTCTTCCCCATCGGGAATTAAAAAGTTTTCTTGTTTTACCTTATTGAATGCAACCCAATTTATTTCTATAGCGGGTTCGCTTACAAGGGAAATTGAATCAATACCCGATATTTCATCGTCTTCATCAATTCTTAATTCATATATTTTATCTTTCTTCATATATTAAAATATAAATTTTTTAATTTTGGTTATCAACGACCTTGTCCTACATATTTTTTAGGTCTTTGGTCCTTGGGTCCATATGATTTTTTACCATTTGGATGAGACTTTCTTTTTCCAAATCTGATTTTATGACTATTACTATTACCTTTTTTCATATTATAATGTACTTATAGATTTAAGTCTTGCTAATTTTTCTTGTTCTGTGGTTAAATCATTTGATACCACATAAGATTTAATTACCATAGGTCTTTCTTCTTCCGATGGGTTTGATGTTAATGGTTTATCCATTAAGGTTGTCATTAGATTAGGTTGGAATGGTGTCCCGCCTGAAGCTTGATTCATCATAGATAATAGAGGACCAAACATCGTTACTGCTCCTCTTGTCATAACCGCTTCACCACCTTCAGCTTCAATCATTACTCCACCTTGAGAGTGTCTATTACCTTCAATAAGACCACCTTTTTCCATTCCTCTAGCCAATCCTGTACCACCAGCATTTTTCGGTTCAAATTTTTGACCATTTAATTCACTTACAGATTTAATTGCTGAAGCGATAATACCTGCAATACTAATACCAGCAGAAATTGTATTGATGGTAACCCAAGGTTGACCGAATGTCAAAGGTGAAGCCGCTACCGCCTTAGCGTTTGCAATACCAGTATTAGCAACAATCTGACCAATTGCACCAATTCTTTCAACAATAACTGCAGCTTTAGCAAAATCTTTAGCTCTATTAAATCTTGCCTCATCTACACCTTGAGCGGCCTTCATTTGACTAACCGCTATATCATTAAGAACTGACGCAAATTCTTGTGTAATTTGAGCGATTGCAGAATATACTTGAAGTTTTGCTTCTTTTTGTTGTGCGTCAATTTCAGCAAGTCTCTTTGTGTGTTCAAGTTCAATAACCTCCAATAATGCGTTGTTATCACCAGCCCTCTTTCTTTCTGCCTCATAGAACGCCTCTTCACCTTTTCTTGCCTCATCAAAGAACGCTTGATTCATAGTACCTAACGCAGCAAACTTTCTCATTTGAAGGTCAGCTGTATTTTGTAATTGTGAAGCGTCAATTAATTGCATATTCTTTTGGTGTTGTTTATTCAACGCTTCTAATGCATCATAGTTTCCTTGTAATTCTTTCTGTCTTAACTCGTAATTCTTATTTTCTAATTCTCTTTGTTTATCAAAGAATGTAACAGTACCCTCATATAGACCATCATATTCCATTTGGATTTGATTTATCTGTACCTGTAGTCCTTCTTTGTCTAATTCTAATAACGCTTTCCAATGTTTGGTTCTTGCATTTTCTATTTCATTTTGATTCAAATCCGCAAGTAGTAATTCTTTTTCTAACTCTTGGTCAATAATTTTTCTTCTTGCGTCAAAATATTCTTGTGTACCAACACCTGCTTCAATAGCCAACCTTTGTTGTTTATCGATTTCTTGTTGTATAATATATGCGTCTAATTGTATTTGAGCCTTTCTAATATTTTCATTTGCTAGTGCAATCTCGGCGGCTTGTTTTTCTTTAAGATTTTTAAGTGATACACCCGCAAGTTGTGTATTTTCAAGTTCTAATCTTTGTTGTTCTTTTAAGGATTCTAATTGATCTTTTGCAGCCTGTAAATTACGTTGATTATCTTCTCTAATTAATTCAGTTGTTAATTGTTGAATTGCATTTGCTCTTTCATTAATTGCAGCAATATCTTCTCGAGCAAATTGTGCCCTTAATTTTGATAATTCAGCATTTCCCTTTTGTATTTGTGCCTTCGTTACATTTTGTGCGTTTTGAATTAAAAAATCTTGCTCTTCAATTGAACTTTTCAACGCATCAATAACGTCTGCTTTACCTTCGAAATTAACCGCTTCTAATGTTTTGAGGTTATCTTCTAACGCTTGTTTTCTATTTTTATATGAAATAATATCATTAGCTAATGATACTTTATTAAATTCATTATCAATTTCTAATTGTCTTGTTTGTGATCTTCTTGAATTTTGAACACCAGCATTATCTGCATCGTTTTGTGCCTTAATACTTTCATTAAGTTTTTGTGCCCTATTCTTTTGATATTCATCCTCAATTAATTTCTTTTTTGCAAGACCATTAGCTAAAATTAAAAGTTCTTGTTCTAAACCTTGTTGTTGAGTAAGTACTTGGTCCTTAACGGCCTGTTTTACTTCTAATATTGCTTTCTTTTGTTCCGCGTATAACGTAACAATATTTTTTGTATAATCACCTAAACTATCACCTAATCTACCAAGTGTTCTTTCTTGTAGTGAAATTTCTCTTTCTAAATCTAAGGTAGCCTTAGCCGCTCCATTACTTACACCACCAAACGCCTCAGCAACTGTAGAAATTAGACCTGCTACTAATTTTAACGCTCCTACAAATACATTTAAAATAAAATCTGTAATAGGTTTTAACGCATTCATTACAGCACCTAAAGAATCCTGTAATATTGCAAAGGCGTCTTGTAAGGGTTTAAATGATTGTGCGGCCTTTACTACTGCAGCAACTAAACCAATTACTAATCCTACTAAAATACCAATACCTGTAGCCTTCCACGCACTATCCAATATAGGGAATTGTTTAGATAAATTACCAAACGCTCCTTTTGCATTTCTTGTAATAGTTTCTAAACCACCTAATGTTTGACCTATTTTTCCAATAGGACCAGGTAGTGCAGCTAATGAATCATCTAAATCTTGAGTTGACGCTTTTAATTCATCTTGTTGGTCTCTTAATTCACCAAGTTGACTTCTTAACTCGGCGGCCTCTTTTGAGTTTTTACCAAATTGTTGTTCAACTTTAATTAAGTCAAGTTCAAGTTCTCTGATTTGAGATCTATATGATCTAACTTGTCCACTACCTTTTTCATTTTCGTCGTTAAAATCACCAGCCGCTTTGGTTGCTTCTTTCCAAGCTTTCTCAGCAGTTTTTATATCTGCACTTAATGTTTTATAACGAGGATCTGTTAATGGTAAGTCTTTTAAACTTTTTTTAGAATCAGCTATAATCTTATTAAAATCTTTAAACGAGATTTTGGTAAGATCTAACTGTTTACCATCAATTTTTATTTTAAATTCTGCTGTTTTAGCCATAGTTTATAAATTTTAACATTGTACTGATGAGTATGCTGTTACAACTCCTGTTGATGAATTTACATCCCAATTCGCACCATTCATAAATATGTTTGTATATCCTAATAATAGATTAGGAACAGTATCTACATATACATAACAACCTACTCCAAATGAACCAGCGTCACAATTTGAATAGAATGTTCTATTATTAATACCTGCATCGTTACAAGATTCACTTACACTATTACCTCTACCACAGAAACCAAATTCATAATAAGATGATGGCGTTGGTGTAGGTGTAGGTGTCTGAGGAGTTGGGGTTATTGTAGGTGTAGGTGTAGTCGTAACACCAGGTGTTGGAGTTATTGTTTGAGTTGGTGTCATTGTTGGGGTAGGTGTAGGTGTTGTAACATTAACATTCAAACTAACACAAACAGGAAATATACATCTATGTCCAATAAATCTTACCTCAAAATAATAAGTACCGTTTGTAAATGATGATACACCAGCTAAAGATGAAGAAACTGAAAAAACCGTAGTTTCAGTAAATGCTGTTGTTGTAGAAATAGTATTTGATCTAGTTTGAACTATTCTCCAAGGTTTATAATAATTTTGACCAGGTGCTAACATATGAACAGAAATTAATCCTACATTACCAGAATTTCTTATAAATGGTTCTGCTCCATTTAAAATCCAAGAATAATTTAAACTAAATGTTATAGAAGAACTTGAAACCGTAGTTGCACTAAAACTATTCACTGTACCATCAACACAATTTTCATTCAAATCGTGAATAATATTATCAATATCATATTGTGATACTTCGTTATTCGGATAGACAAAATCCTGAAAAATCTGTTGTCTTATATATTTTCTACTCATAATTTTATTATTTTAACAACTTGAATTACCTACTTTATCTTCAACTAATATATGTAAATATGGTAATGTTAAATTTCTTGGACTAAATGTGCCTGTCATAGTATTAAAAATTGTATAACAAGTTTTTATACATCCTGATGTTACTGGAGATATATACTGACTCCAAGTTGGTGGTTTTGATGTACCATTTGAACCTACAATATAATCTCTCTGCCAAGATAAAGTTTGACCTGTTGGTCTTGCTCCACATAATTTTCTACTTACTGTAAACACAACATTAGTTGCATTATTTAAATA
>SXGQ01652991.1_pt1 | contig 12994 bp, 13 predicted proteins | sample 3178371 | NCBI WGS metagenome assembly SXGQ01 (sample SAMN11356859, study PRJNA531348) | freshwater metagenome | isolation source: freshwater sample F1-20 | place: China: Fuxian Lake, Yuxi | collected 2017-12-25
CCGTAGCGGATGATCAGCGGACCCAGCATCACGATTCCCATGTTCGGTGCGATGTGGATGCCGTGCCGGTCGAACTCCGATTGCAGCGCCACCTGCTCGTACGCACTCAGCCCCATGCCGCCATGTTCCGTTGGCCACCCGGGCGCGGCCCACCCGCGGAGGTGGAGGCGGGAATGCCAGTCCCGCGTCTCCCGCAGGCTCAGCCGGCTGGGCGGAAAGCGCCAGTGCGGCGGGAAGTTGTCGGCGATCCAGCGCCGCAATTCCTCACGCCGGATCGGCCGCCCGCCTCCCGCGATCACTTCGGGCGCTGCGTCGTCACCGGCGGACACCGGCGCCATGTCGTTGTAGCGACGCCGATGCCATGGCGCGGCGCCCAGCCAGGCGGCGCCTACCATGGCCTTCTTCAAGTACAGCCCGATCGCGCACTCGTCGGTGTAGCCGATGCCGCCATGCAGCTGGAGGCAGGCCTTGGTGACCTCCAGCGCCGCCGACGAGGCGCGCGCCTTCGCCTGGCTGGCGGCGACGGCCAGGCGGCGCAGATCGGCGGCGGCCCCATCGGCCACCGAGGCCGATCGCTCGACCACGGCGCGCGTGAGCTCGACCTGGATCAGCAGGTCAGCCGCCCGGTGCTGCAAGGCCTGGAAGCTGCCGACGGGGCGCCCGAACTGCTCGCGCACGGAGATGTATTGCACGCTGCTGTCGAGTGCGCGTCCCATGACGCCCAGCAATTCGGCGGCGGTGGCGATCCGCGCGAGGTCCAGAGCCCGCTGCAGCACGCCGCCGGCCTCCGCCGGGCCCGCCACCAGCTGCGTCCCCGCCACTTCCACGCCCTCGAACTGCAGTTCGCCCCAGAACCCGCCGTCGACGCGCGTCCGTTCGCGCAGCGCTAGGCCAGGGCAGCCGGCCTCGACCAGCAGCAACACCGGGCCCTGCGGCGCCAGGGCAGACACGACGAACGCCCCGGCAGCACCGGCCGCGGGCAGGAAACGCTTGACCCCATCGAGAACGAAGCCCCCGTCGCGCGGGGTACCCCGCAGGTGCTCGGGTGACGCGGTCTGGTCGTGCTCACGTTCCTGCCAGGCCAACGCCAGGGTGGTGTCGCCGCGCGCGAGCGCCGGCAACCAGCGCTTGCGCAGTACCTCGTTGTCGCCATGAAGCAGCACCCAGGCGGGCAGCAGGGCCCCGCCGACCAGCGGCTCGGGCGCCAGCGCCCGGCCACATTGCTCGAGCAGGTGCACGGCCTGCGCCAGGCTGCAGCCGGTTCCGCCATAGCTTTCCGGAATGCACAGTCCGGGCCAGCCCAGCCTCGCCATCTCACGCCAGCGTGCGATGTCGTACCCAGGGGAGCGGCCGCGCCAGTCGCGCAGGCGACGGCCCTCCGGGTCGGCGGCGAAGAAGTCCGCGCCGGCGTCGCGCAGCATACGCTGCTCGTCGCTGAGGTGGTTCTGTGGCATCCTGCGAGTCTAACAAACAGCCGTTTGGTCGCAAAGCGCAGCTGCCACGTTTCCCGATGGGGCGGTGGACTGCACCTCAACAAGAGGAGAGCACATCATGTTCAGTGGCAGGGCACTCGAGAACAAGGTAGCCGTCGTCACCGGCGGCGGCCAGGGCATCGGAGCGGCGGTGGCGCGAGCTTACGCGGCGCAAGGCGCCAACGTCGCGGTGGTCGACTGGAGCCTGGAGACCGCCGAACAAGTGGCGCAATCGATTCGCAGCAATGGAGGTCAGGCCACGGCATTGCGCTGCGACGTGTCCGACCGCACCGCCGTCGACGCGATGGTCGCCGCCACGCAGGACCGGCTCGGTCCCGTGGACGTGCTGGCCAACAATGCGGGCATCACGCGAACCGCCATGCTGCACAAGATGACGTCCCAGCAATGGGACCAGGTGCTGGCCGTGCACCTGACCGGCAGCTTCAACTGCCTCCAGGCGGTGGTCGGCGGCATGATGGAGCGCCGGCGCGGCTGGATCATCAACACCATCTCCACCGCCGGCATCCTGGGGACCATCGGGCAGATCAACTACGGGTCGGCCAAGGCGGGGCTGATCGGGTTCACCAAGTCGGCCGCCCGCGAACTGGCGCGCTACAACATCGTCGTCAACTGTGTCGCGCCGGGGGCGGCGACGCCGATGACCGAAACCATTCGCACGGACCCGCGCTTCAGGGACACGTATCTTGCGCGCGTGCCGCTGGGCCGGTGGGCCGAACCCGAGGAGATCGCGCCGGTGTGGGTTTTCCTGGCGTCTGAAGGCGCGAGCTACGTCACCGGGCAGCTCATAGGCGCGGACGGCGGCATGTCGATCCACTGAACTCGCCATGCGCTCTGCCCCCAAGGTCCGCCGCGGGTCGTTGGATCCGCTCTTCCACCCCCGTACGATCGCGATCTATGGCGCATCTTCGGATCCCGCGAAGATCGGCGGCCGGCCACTCGACTTTCTCAAGAGCAGTGGTTTTGACGGCGCGTTGCACCCCATCAACCCCAAGGCTGCTTCGATCCAGGGATTGCCGGCCTTTTCCACGGTTTCTGAAGTGCCCGGCGCGGTGGATCTGGTCATTGTCGCGGTCCCCGCTTCGGCGGTGCTGGCGGCGCTGCAGGACTGCGCCGACCATGGGGTCGGTGCCGCGGTGGTGCTCAGTTCCGGGTTCGCGGAAGTCGGCGGCGCCGGGGCCGGGTGGCAGCACGAGATCACCGCTCTGGCGGGGCGCACGGGGATGCGGATCGTCGGCCCGAACTGCATGGGCGTGATCAACGTCAGGCGCCGCATCTTCGGTACCTTCACCCTAGCCTAGAGCAACGCTGAAATACCCATGGTTTTCAGACGCCACCGAATGACTTATTTACGGCATCAAGGGGACCTTCAACCGCTTCCCCACCGGGCCGCTGATGCAGCGCTTCAACACCGAGCACGACGCCGGCAAGGTGCAGGTGGACGTTGTGAGCGGCAGCTCGCCGGTGCCCTTCGAGACCAAGGACGGCCGCTTCCTGCAACTCTGGCCGCAGGTGGTGCCCAACGTCGCGCAATGGCCCAAGGACAAGCCGACCTACCCGAACCACGCGATGGACATCGTGGCGCTGGTCTACAACACCGAGCAACTGAAGCCGATCGAAGTGCCGCAGACCTTGTCCGACCTCGCCGACCCCAAGTGGAAGGGCAAGTTCCTGCTGACCGACCCGCAGGTGGCCGAGAACTACATGGGCTGGCTCGACGCCGTCGAGCGCGCCAAGGGCACCGACCTGCTGAAGAAGATCGCGACGCAGAACTACAAGGTGACGCAAAGCGGCGCCTCCGGCATGCAGATGGTGGCCGCCGGCGCCTACGCGTTCACGCGCTCACCGCGCCGACCGTGGCCGAAAGCGCCATGGCCATGATACTCACCATGACCTGACGGTGGTGCGGCAGTCCACCCGCACGCCGATCGCCTCGCTGGATGCGGTGCTGGGCCGCCGCGCGCTGCTCCCATACCTGGAGCGCAGGCGGTGGACATGGCGATCGTCGACGTCGTCTTCAACGGTATGCTGGAGTCGGTGAAGATGGCCGCGCTGCTTGATGCCTACGACGTCAACGTCGCCCGATGTCGGCGCCCCAGGCCCCCCCGGTGGGCAGCTGGAACTGGCCGTTGGCGACGGTGAAGGGTTACGTCAGCAGCTGGCGGCGCCACGGCACTCCGTCCTCGTCGACGAAGCGGTGGCGCGTGCCCATCCGGCCCATTGAAGCCTCTCCAGGAGACATGCCCATGAATCGTCTTGCCGCCCTGCGCCGGCGCACCCTGCTGCAGGCCAGCGGCACGGCCGCCACGCTCGCCTTCGCACCGCGCATCGCGCTGGCGCAGGAGCAGCTGAAGACCGCCACCATCATCGTCGGCTCGCCGCCGGGCGGTGCCACCGACAAGATGACGCGCCTGTATGCCGACGGCCTGCGCGGTCGCTACGCCGAGAACTTGGTGGTGGAGAACAAGCCGGGTGCGGGCGGCGTTGTGGATGGGTCGGCGTTGGATCGGTAATCGCGCGCCGGCTGGTGCTTTCTTCAGCTGAGCGACACGCCCGATTTCTTGACCACCGGCGCCCAGCGGCGGCGCTCGACTTCCATCAGCTTCTGGAAGGCTTCGGGCGTGCCGCCCAGCACTTCCTGGCCCCGGTCGTCCAGCCACTTGCGTGCGTCCGGCTCGGCCAGCGACTGGTTCAGCGCGGCGTTGAGGCGGCGCAGCACGGGCTGGGGCGTGCCCGCGACGCCGATCACGCCGAACCAGGCCGTGAGGTCGAAGTCGGGCATGCCCGATTCCGCGAACGTGGGCACGTCCGGCAGCATCGGCAAGCGCGCCTTAGTCGGAATCGCGATCGCACGCAGCCGCCCGGACTTGATCAGCTGGAGCGAGTCGCTCACCAGCGCGAACAGCATGGTGGTCTGCCCGCCGATCAGGTCGTTGGTGGCGGCGCCCGAGCCTTGGTAGGGCACGTGGATCATGTCCACCCCTCCAAGCTCCTTGAGCAACTCACCGCCCAGATGCGCCGCGTGGCCGTTGCCGGGCGAGGCGAACGACAGTGTCCGCGGCTTGGCCTTGGCCAGCGCCAGGAGCTCGGGCAGCGTCTTGGCGGGCACGTTCGGATTGACGACCAGTACATACGGCAGGCTCGAAATCAGGCCGACCGGGACGAAATCGCGCTCCGCGTTGTACGGCAAGCTGCGGTAGATCATCGGGTTGAGAATCGCCGTGCTGGTGGAGATCAGGCCGATCGTATAGCCGTCCGGCGGCTGCTTGGACAGGTACTCCAGCCCAATGTTGCCTGCCGCGCCGGCGCGGTTGTCCACCACGATCGGCTGGCCCAGGTGGCGCGACATGCGCTCGCTTACCTGCCGCGAAATCGCGTCGCTGCCTGCGCCCGGAGGGAACGGGCAGACGAACTTGATCGGTTTGATGGGGAAGTCCTGCTGCGCGCTGGCGGTCGTCCAGGCGCCTGAGGCGGCGGCGGCCATGCCGGCCAGGAAGTGTCGTCTATCAATCATCCTTGTCTCCTTCTTCGGTGGTTTGGAAGAACAGTCGTCCGGCGGCGTCGAAATTCGCGTCCAGGCGGCAGCCAATTCGCGGCGGCCGGCTGCTTTCCGCCACCCGGGCTACAAGGCGCGGCCCTTCCTCGAGTTCCGCCACGGCCACCGTATACGGCGGGGGGAAACCGGCGTCGTAGCCGACGCGGTACACCGCGAACGAATGCAGCGTGGCGCGGCCGGTGGCCGCCCGCCACTGGATGCTGGCGCGCGGATGCGCTGCGCACAGACGCTGCGCGTAAGCGAGGGCGCAGCCGCATTCGGCGCAGCAGGCGTAGCGAAGCGACCGCTGCGCGAGGAAGCCGCGGAAGGCGCGCTCGTGGCCGCCGTGAATGCGGAGGCTGCCGTCGCTCACAGCGCCTCCCTGGGGCTCACCAGCACGGCGGCGTGGTAGTCCATGCGCCCGCCGTTGCCGGTGACGAGTATCAGCTCGTTGCGGCTGGACTGCCGCGCGCCGGCGTGGCCGCGTGCCTGGATTACCGCCTCGGCGACCGGCGTCATGCCCTGCAGATAGAAGCCGGAGAGGTGCCCGCCATTAGTGTTGACGGGCAAAGCGCCGCCGGGCGACGTCGCACCCGAAGCGACGAACTGCGTAGCCTCGCCGCGCGGGCACAGCCCATAGTCCTCCAATGCCTGCAGGCCCACGTACGAGAACGCGTCGTACACCTGCGCCATCTGCACGTCGACAGGGCCGACACCGGCCTGCCGCCACAAGCTCCTCGCGGCCAGCGTGGCACCCGTTTCGATTTCGGGCTCGTGGCCGCGGCAGTTCATGGCGCCGGCATGGCCCTGCGCCGCGGCGTGCACGTAGACGGGCGGGTGGGGGCGGTCGCGCCCGAGATGCAATGCGCATAGGACGACCGCGATCGCGCCGTTGACCGGGTAAGCGCAATCGAGCACGCGCAACGGCTCGACGATGGGACGCGACTGCCGGTAGCCCTGCATGTCCAGCGGCTCGCGCAGCAGCGCGTCCGGGTTCAACGCGGCCCAGCGTCGGCACGCGATCGGATAGTGGCCGAGTGCATCCGCGGGCAGTGCATGTCGGTCGAGATAGCGCTGCGCCGCTAGAGCGTAGGCGCCCACCGCGCCACGCAGTCCGCTATCGGCGTCCCAGCCCTCGATTCCGGTCAAGTTCATCGCGCGGCTGTACGCCGCGACGCCCGATTCGCTGCCCGGGCGCAGTGGCGTGTCGCCGAACACGCAGACGACCACTTCGGCGAGCCCGTGCGCGATGTACAGGCTCGCGGCCTGGAGCGCGCCGACGACGGAGGCGCCTTCCATCTGCAGGTCGGCCAGCAGGTGTAGGTCGCTCAGCCCCAGGTCCTGGCGCAATTGCAGCGGCAGTTCGGACGGGGGTTTGGACGGGCTGCGGCACAGCAGGAGCCCGTCGACCGAGCCGAGCGCGAACCCCGCATCCTCCACGGCGGCGACGACCGCCTCGATGGCGAGGTCGCGCGTGCTGCCGATGTCGGTGCGCGCCATGGGTGCGATACCCAGGCCGGCGATCGCGGACATGGGCTTGCGCGTCGCCACTAAGCCGCCTCCGGCGCCGTGAGCTGCTCCGCCCAGGGCAGCTCGCCGTGGCGCTCGCGCAGCCACGCCTGCAAGGCGCGCTTGTCGACTTTCGAGGTGACGGTCTTGGGCAACTCGTTCATCGGCAGCACGTGCTTGGGCAGCTCCATGCGGCTCAGGTGGGCGCTGCCGAACTCCGCGAGCGCCTGCGCCGTCGGCACCGGGCGGCCCGGCCGGGCGCATACCACGGCGACCACTGCTTCGCCCCACGCCGGGTGCGGCACGCCGAGCACCGCGATCTCCGCCACGTCGGGGTGCCGGCACAGCACGGCTTCCACGCTGGCCGGGAAAACGTTCACGGCGCCGGTGATGATCATGAATTTCTTGCGGTCCACCAGGTACAGGTAGCCTTCGTCGTCGAAGCGACCGATGTCGTTGGTGCGCAGCCATCCGCCGGCCAAGGCTTTTTCGGTCTCGCGCGGCAGGTTCAGGTATCGCAGCATGGTGGTCTCGCCCCGCAGCCACAGCTCGCCGGGCTCGCCGACCGGGAGCTCCCGGCCTGCGTCGTCACGCACCGACATCTCGTACATGCCGCCCACGCGGCCGGCCGAGCGCAGCAGCTCCGGGCGGCCACGCAGCCCGAGGTCGTGGTCCGCGGGCGTGAGATGCGAAACCCACCCGCCTTCCGTCATGCCGTACGTCTGCATCAGCCGGCAGCGCAGGGTGCCCATGATCCGCTCGAGCAAAGCCTGCGGCGCCGGCGATGAGCCGTACATCAGCAGCCGCAGGCTGTCCAGTGCGTGCGGCGCGCCCGCGCACCGGTCCATTACGCGGGCGGCGAGCGTCGGCACCAGCAGGGCCGCGGAGACGCCGTGCCGGCGGGTCTCTTCGATGAAGGCGTCGGCATCGAAGGCGCCGTCCATCACCACCGTGGTCATCCCGTTGGCCAGGCCGATCATGTTGAGGACGCACGCCATCCACGAGGAGGCCACGGCGCCGTACCAGACGTCGTCGGTGGTGAGCCCCCGCGATACGGCGCCCTGGATGATGATGAGCGCCACGCTACGGTGGCTGTGCACCACGCCCTTCGGGACGCCGGTGGAGCCGCTCGTGTAGCTCACGACCAGAGGGTCTTCGCCGGCGAGAGGGCACGGCTGCGGCGCTGATGCGCCTCGCATGAGCGACTCGTAGTCGTGCGGCTGGCCGTGATCGCCATACCCGACCACGACCAGGTGGGAGAGGTCGGCCAGCGCCATCGCCTGGCGCAGCAGCGGTTCGCACTCCGCGTGCACCAGCAGGATCCTCGCCCCGCAGTCCTGCAGGATGTGTGCGACTTCGGCGGGCGCGTAGCGCCAGTTGATGCCCACCCGCACCAGTCCCGCCTTCATGCAGGCGAAGTAGTGCTCGTAGATCTCGAGCGTCTCGCGCCCGAGGATGGCCACCGTGTCGGACCGTCTTGCGCCCAACCCATGCAGCGCGCCCGCCAGCCGTCCGGCGCGATCGTTCATCTGCGCCCAGGTGCGCACCGCCGCACCGCACCGGTAGGCCACCTTGCCGGCGTAGTTGCGGCTCACCCGGTCGAGCATCGTTCGCGGAAGTATCATGGCGCTCAGATCAGGAACGCCAGGCTCGGGATCGGGCCGGCGATGTCGATGAGGTCGACGCGCTTGTAGAACATGCGCAGCGAACCGTCGGCGGCTTCGCGCAGCCGGTACTCGCACCGACCCGCCCAGACGTGGATGCGGTGCACCGACTGCGCGCGATATTCGTGCAGCGTGAAGTTGCAGCAGGCGCGCGTCTCGGTCGCGGAGAGGCGCTCCAGCTCAATGTTGCCGAGCTGGCGCCGCATGGGCGACACCGGCTGCTGCGCCAGGCGCCGCCCGGTCTTGAGCTGCAGGATGCGGTTGTGAAGGCGCGAGCGGTTGTCCGCGATGATGGAGACGGCGGTGTCGGGGTCCGGCCGTGGATGGGGACCGGGGACCCAGTACAGCATGTCCTCTGCGACGAGCGCCTCCCACTCGTCGTACTTCGACTCGTCGGCAAGCCGCGCTTCCAGGAAAAGGAAGCCGACGATGCGCAGGCGGTCGCCTTCGTTGAACTGCCCCGGCAAGGCGGCCGCTTCGGCGAGGACGGCGCTCATGCCTGCATCACTTTCAGGTAGTGGGACCAGAAGCCGCGGTTGGTGGTCTCGTCGCTGATGTGGCCGACGACGCTTTCGCCGCGGCGCTGTTCCCGGTGCATGCCACGGCTCAGGTCGAGCCAGCCGCCGCGGCCGTCCACGGCCACCTGCTGCCGCTCGGAGATGATCGAGTCGTCCGCCAGCAGGAAGGACGCGGGGCCCATGGCTGCCTGCGACTGCCGGATAATCCGCGTGTTGATCTCCAGCGGCACGCCGTCCAGGAGCATCGGCGTGTGCCACAGCACGCATTCATTCACCGAGATCGGCTGAAAGATGCCCACGTTCATCTCGCCCAGGAACAGGTTGGGGAACACCGTGGCGTGTGAAGGCCCGTCCCTCATCCTGCGCATCGCGGCTTCGTCGCCGTAGGCAGCCTTCATCGCCGCCACGTAGGCCGGCGCTTTTTCCGGCGTGGTGCCGAGCCACTTGAGTGGTGTCTCGTAGGCAGGCGCGTGCTCCAGCGCCACGTGGCCACGTCCCCAGTCGATCGCCTCGGATTTGCGCTGGTCCTCGCCCTGCGCCAGCATCTCATACTGCGAGTTCGGCGCGAACGTGCGCAGGAACGACGCATGCGTGAACGGCGCGTGGTAGCCGTCGGTGGCGTTCTCCGGCAGCATCTTCCAGTTGCTCCTGAAGTGCTGCTTGATCCATCCCGCGTCCAGCCGGAGGCGGCGCGTGGGCGACAGCGACACCGAGCGCTCGATCAGGTCGGCGGCGGCACCCAGGTGCTCGGACAGCGACCTCGAGTCCGCGTTGAAGGTGGCGAAGACGAAGCCGAAGAACTCCTCCACCCGCGCCGGCTTCTGCAGGCCCAGGGCGTCGCGATCCTTGGCCTCGCCGCCCCGCAACGGCACGCCGGCCAGTCCACCCGCATGGTTGAAGGTCCAGCCGTGGTAGTCGCAGGTGAAGGCCCGCGCGTTGCCCTGCTCGCGCGGGCACAGCAGGTTGCCGCGGTGGCTGCACCGGTTCACCAGCACCGAGATGCGGCCATCGCGGTCGCGCACCATGATGACCGGCTCGGAGCCGAGCATGCGCGTGAGGTAGTCGTTGGGATTCGGGATCTCGGATTCGTGGCCCACGAACACCCAGCCCCCGTGGAACAGCTTCTTCATCTCGTCGCGGAAGATGGCGGGATCGGTGTAGACGCTGCTGTGGATGCGGTCGTGCTCGATCAGCGTGCCATACGGTGGCGGCTGGTCGGGATGGATCGGCTGGGCCAGCCTCTCTGCTGCTTTCATGATTTCCGGGTTTGGGATTACGATTAGAGGAAATCTCACGATTAGCGTAACGGCGACAAGGATAGTTCGATGGTGAAAGCGCGCGCATCCGGGAATACCCAGGTGAATAGAGTTCACAGCCGCCGCGGCGTGGACTCGGTGGAGGTGGCAGGGCAGTTGCTGCACGCGATGGTCCGGCTCGGCGGCGTCGCCCGCCTGAAGGACTTGGCGGAGCACACCGCCATCCCTGCGGCCAAGGTGCATCGCTACGCGGTCAGCCTGGTGGAAATCGGCTTGCTGCGGCAGGTGCCCGAGACGCACCAGTACGCGCTCGGCCTGCTGGCCACCCAGCTGGGCGAACTGGCACCGCAGGGCATGGACCCGGTTGACACCGTGGCCCCCGCCGTGGCGCAGTTCTCGCGCGAGGAAGGCCGTGCCTGCGGCGTGGCGGTGTGGGGGCCGGCGGGCGTGACGATCGTGCGCTGGTTCGGCGTGCACAGCGAAGTCACGATCACCCTGCGGCCCGGCACGATCGTGAACATGACGACCTCGTGCACCGGTTGCGTCGTGGCCGCGCACCTGCCACGCACGGTGACCGAACCGCGGGTCCGCGAGGACCTCAAGGAGGCCGGCCTCACCGGGAAGGCGGCCGTGGAGGCGGTCTACCAGCACTACGACGGGATTCGCCGCGAGCGGATCGCGGCCTCGCACGGCACGCGGATCGCCGGCATCAACGCCCTCAGCGTGCCGGTGCTCAATCACTCGGGTGAGCTGATCGTCGCCGTCTCGATGCTTGGCCACGAGTCCGAGTTCGCGGCGGGCACCGACAGCGCCGACGCCGCCCGCCTGCGGCAACTCGCTGACCGCCTCTCCGGCATGGTCGGCGCCGTGTCGGGGCGGTCACGCTGGCGCTGAACGCCGCGCTGCGCTACAGCCCGTAGCCGGTCGCGTCGGTCTGGTGCCCGTAGTAGTCGCCGCGGTAGTACTCGGCCTGCGCCGGCACGTCGCGGCCGTTCCAGCCCAGCTCCCACACCCAGCCCGAGGGGTTGCCGAAGTAGAAGCTCACGGCGCCGTCGTTCGAATGACGGCCCAGCCGGCGCACGATCGGGATGCCCTTTTCCTGCACGATGTCCAGTGCCATGCCGAGGTCGTCGAGGCTGGTGTACTCGAACATCAGGTGGTTGATGCGCTTTTTGCCTTCGTATCCGCGGCCGAACGACATGGTGTGCTGCCGCCGGTTGCAGTTCAGGAAGATGGGGCGGCGCTTCTCGCCGTTCGGCCGGTCGAACTTGTATTCGACGCCGCCGCGCATGCCCAGCAGCCGGTAGAAGGCGAGGGCGGCATCCTGGTCGGGCTGCGTCATGAAGCAGTGCCCCAGCCCGTGCTCGCCGGTGAGGAACTTGCCATGAAGCGGCCGACCTGGGTGGAACGGGCGGTGGTTCTCGATCTCGGGCCCGAAGAAGATTTCCGTCGCCACGCCGGACGGGTCCGCCAGCTTCAGCAGGCCAAGCACGCAGCGCTCCTCCGCTTCTTCCTCGGTGCCGTGGCGAAACGCGACGCCGGCGCGCTCGAGCCGCTCGGCCATGCCTTCCAGTGCGTCCTGGTCGCGCACGCGCCAGCCGATGAAGCCGATGTCGTCGCTGGCGTCCTGGCGCACGTCGATGCGGTGGTGCCAGGTATCCAGCCGCAGCTGGAAGCCGTCGCGGGAGTCCCGCGCCTCCATGCCGGCCACGCCGGTCGCGTAGGCGCGCCAGGCGGCGAGATCGCTCACCCCGATGCCCACGTAGCCGAGTTCGGTGACGTTGCTGGCCGGCTCAGAGCGCAGTTGTGCCGGCACGCTCACGCGTCCCTCCCGAGAAAGTCCACCACCAGGCGGTTGAACCGCTCGGCCTGGTCGATGTGGCTCCAGTGCCCGCATTGGCCGAACATGTGCAGCTCGGCGCGCGGGATCAGGCGGAACAGCCGCTCGCTCGTCTCCGTCGGCACCACGCGGTCCTCGCGGCCGTGGATCAACAGCACCTCGTTGCGGATCGCGCGGATCTGCTCGTCGGGCGTGACCATGGCCAGCATCTTCTGCTCGCGCGTGCCGGGAAACAGCTTCTCGAACGTGGCCTGGTAGCCGGGGCGCGTGCTGGTGTCGTAGCGCAGCTGCACCGCCTCGTCGGTGATGTTCTCGGGGTGGTAGGTGAAGTTCTTCAGCAGCGTGCGCATCTTTTCCAGCGCCGGTTCGTAGCCATGGCCGGCGTTGAAGGCCTGCGGCATCGTGAACGTGGTGCCGATCGCGCCCATGAGCGCCGTCCTCGCCACGCGTTCGGGATGACGCGCGGTGAGGGCGAGCGCCAGGCCGCCGCCGAAGGAATTGCCCAGCAGATGGGTCTTTTCGATTTCCATCGCATCCAGGAAGCGGATGACGTGGTCGACCCAGTAGTCCAGCGAATACTGCGCATCGGGTGGGCAGGCGCTGTAGCCGAAGCCGACCATGTCGATGGCGATGGCCCGGAAGCGGCGGCCGATCTCCGGCATCGTGTAGCGCCAGTTGGCGTAGCCGGACACGCCGACGCCGGAGCCGTGCAGCATCAGCACCGGAAACCCGGTTCCGTGCTCGTGGTAGTTGGTTTCGATGCCGCCGGCGTCGATGCTCTTGCCGATGGCCGGACTGCGTTGTGGTTCCGTCATTTCTTCTCCGAGGATAGATGGTGGGTGAGCAGCGAAACCGCCTGCCGCAGCGCGGTCGGGTCGGCGATGCCGCGTCCGGCGATATCGTGCGCGCAACCGTGCGCGACGCTGGCGAACACGACCGGCGTCCCCAGGGTCAGCGAGGTTGCGCGCAGGGGGCTCAGGAGCTTGATCGGGATGTGCCCCTGGTCGTGGAACATCGCCACGTACGCGTCGTGCTTGCGTTGGCTCAGGACCAGGTCGGCTGGCAGCGGTCCGTCCACGTCCAGGCCTTCCTCTCGCAGGCGTCGTGCGGCCGGCTTGGTCACGGCTTCGTCCTCGCTGCCGAACAGCCCGTCCTCGCCGGCGTGCGGATTGATGCCGAACA
>SXGQ01672767.1_pt1 | contig 12994 bp, 6 predicted proteins | sample 3178371 | NCBI WGS metagenome assembly SXGQ01 (sample SAMN11356859, study PRJNA531348) | freshwater metagenome | isolation source: freshwater sample F1-20 | place: China: Fuxian Lake, Yuxi | collected 2017-12-25
AATTTGGCGGGTGTTACCTGTCGAATGCACCATGGAAGAGCGCACTGACCACGAACTTCTCCGACTCTACTCGGAGCGGCGGGAGGAAGAGGCATTTGCCCAGTTGGTGAGGCGCCATTGCAACCTCGTCTGGGCGGCGGCGCTGCGGGTGAGCGGCAACCGCGAACTGGCTCGTGACGTTTCCCAGATGGTATTTGGCGACTTGGCCCGAAAAGCGGGGTGTCTCCCTCCAGGGACGATTCTGGCCGGATGGCTCTATCAGGCAGCGTGTCATACCGCCGCAAAGCAGGTCCGAGGAGAGCTGAGACGCCTCAAGCGGGAGGTTGAGTCCATGAAACAACGGGATGTTCACCAATCCGATGCCACCCTGCCGGCGGTCGTTGAGGCCCTCCAGCCATGGCTCGATTCTGCCATGGGAGAGATGAGCGAGAGCGATCGAGACGTGATTGTTCTTCGCTACTTCTCCGGCCGAAGCTATCCGGAGATTGGCGCCCTCATGGGTACCAGCGAGGCCGCCGTCCAGAAGCGGGTCAGTCGCGCCTTGGATAGGCTTCGCGAGATCTTCCGGCGCCGTGGAGTGGATGTGTCCATGGGGATGGTGACCGCCGCATTCTCCCTGGCTGGAGCAGAGGTGGTCCCTGCTGAGGTATTGGCAACCATCACCAGCACTGCGTCCGCGAGCACCCAGTCCATCCCTCTCGTCCCGAAACTGACTCTTCTCATGAAACAAAAACTCGCAATCGGCTTCCTTGGAACAGTGGTCATTTCAACCACGCTGTACTGGCAGGGGCGGCGGGTGGCGCACCTGGCTGCGGAGAACGCCGAGTTGCGCAAGGAGGCCGAAGCACTGCGTTCGTCAACTGTCGCCTCAGAAGGTTCCAACTCGGCGGAAGAATCCGGATCACGTGCCCAAGAGATGGCCGAACTGCTTCGACTTCGAGGGGAGGTAGCTCGACTCGGTCGACTAAGCTCCGGAAGCGGAAGAACGAGTACCTTCAACCCTGACGGCGTTTCGAAGGACACCGGTTTAAATGCAGATGCTGAAGCGTTCACACCCAGCGTAGCACTGGAACGCCTCATTGTGGCTGCGAGGGGCGGGGAGAACTCGACGATTTCCAATCTTGTGAACTGGAGGAGGGGAGAGGGCGTCTCTGAAGAGGACCTCAATCGGCTTCAGGAACCAGTGATTCGGAATATGACAAACACCCTCATCAACAATGGAGCGGTGAGGATTCTCAAGAGCATGACCCTTGAGGATGGCTCAACGCGGGCGCGAGTTGAGTGGTTGGATCGGAATGGCAAGGCCAACCAATCGGAGCTGCGATTTGTGCGCGAAGGGGACCAGTGGAGGCCTGTCTGTGAACTCGAGCGCAGTCCCTCGGGGTCGCTTGGCGTTTCCTTCTTCCTGCCGCCTACGCCGATCCTCGGACCTGTTGAAGAGTAGTACGTACTTGGAAAAAGCCTGTACCCCAACGGCACGACGGGCAGGAAGCCGCCCCCTCGCAATTCACCCAAGGGTCTGTCCCCAAACCCGGAAACGTCGGGGCTATCGGGTCATCGATCACCGCCCCTTCTCCACGGTGGGCCCCGTACCACGAAGGCTGGAGGCCCGTCCATTGAGAGCCAGGGAGGATCCCAGTGAGATGACCTGACCCCCAATTCTTGACCCAAACACGAAGACGAATCGGGTTTGGATATCGATAACGAGAGGGCCAGCAGCGGGGTTGTGGCATCAAGGGGAGGTGTGGATAGAGCGGCTGAAACAGGGACGATAAAGGAACTGATGACCTGGCCCCAAGGATCTCCCGGTCGTGGCCTGTTTCCGAACATCTTCCCCGCGCATGGGGAAAAGTGGAGCGACAGCTCACGCAACCATTACATCCTCCAACCCTTGGACGTCTCCTTGACCCAAATCAGACGTCCGGTTGGACCAAGAGACACCTCGCTTTTGGATCCACCCCCATAAGCCCTGGGATCGTGTTGGATGCCAACACGCCAGATGTCCCCCCACCTTTCTGGCATACAGGATTTCCAAGTCCCGCGTTCGGCTCCGAGCCTGGTCCGCCTTTTTTGCCAGTGCGATGGCTTCCACCTCCGAAATTGAGTGTCCCGGGGGAAGGTACTCCATCGCATTTCCATCCCTTGAGATCCGAACGGTTCCAAAAGCGGTTGGACCTTCTGCCTGGGCTCGAATGCCAATCCACCACCATCCTACATTGGTGTCATAGGCCTGGAACTCGATCTCCACTCCAGCCAACCCCTTGAGCGAGGCCTGTTCTCTGGCGATTTGAACGATCCGATCGGCAGACACCCATTTATCTACTGGATCGGGAGGCTTTTCTGATGAGTTCGATTCACGGGTTTCTGCACTGCGTCTCGCTTCCAGAACAGAGTTGGTATCTCTGTCGTTCGACCTGGAGGAGGTCTCAGGAGTCCGACCACACCCGGCCAGCACGACCGCTGCAATCGAGACGGCAACGACCTTATGCCGTTGGAGCGAGGTGAGGTTCATGGTGGACGTGCTGTGGTTCGGCATTGCGGAGGTCACCGAGCCCCAGTTGGGTTCTTCCAGTCCAAGGAAGGTCCACTCTACCAAAGGGGTCCGCAATCCGAACGTCAGGCCCGTTTTGCTCAGAACGGCGAAACCAAGGCTTGTTCCGGACCAGCCGCCATCGCTGTGGCCACGATAAGCTTCACTCGTCGACTCCACCGCAACCCAGAGTCCATCCTGACGCTTCACCTCCATCCGTTTTCGTCATGGAATCCACCGGCCCCCTGTTGCCATCGGTAACTTTCACGGAAATCCAGCGCCTCCGAGTCCGCCGAGGGACGCGTTCCACGGCATGGAGTGTCCTGCTCTGGTTGATGACAGCCCTACACGCAACCACGGCAGGTGAACCGGCATCAGCTGTCCTCCCGGGCACCCAACCGCTCGAGGCGGGGCAGGGTGGGGTTGGGAACTGGGACGGTGTCTTGGACGACGCCATCCGCCGGGCCCAGGAGGCTAGACCGAAACGATGGCATCGGGATCTGTCCTCGGTGGAGAACTACAACCGTTCCATCGCTACGAATCGGGTTCGCTTCGCAGAAATCATCGGTGTTCGTGATCCACGGGTGGACGTCGAGTCGCCGACGTTGGTCGCCACGCTGGAGGAGCCCGCCCTGATTGCGAGGGGTGCGACCTATGATGTCCTGAGGGTCAGCTGGCCGGCATTTGGCGAGGTGCATGGCGAGGGACTCCTGCTCGAACCGACCGGTCGCGATCCGATCGCCGCGGTTGTCGCGATACCAGATTGCACCCAGACCCCGGAGCAGGTCGCCGGCATCCAGCCGGGTGTCGCTCCGGAATCCCAGTTCGCCCGACGCCTCGCTGAGAGCGGGTGTCGGGTGGTCGTGCCGGTGTTGATCGATCGAACGGTGGAGGTGCGCGGCCGAGACGGATTCCGAGCCTATTCCAGACAGCCCATGAGCAGTCGGGAGTTCCTCTTCAGACCCGCCTACCAATTGGGCCGACACCTCATCGGATACGAGGTGCAAAAGGTCCTGGCAGCTGTGGACTGGTTAGCCCAGGACAACGCACCGATCGGCGTGATCGGCTTCGGTGAGGGCGGCCTGATTGCCTTCTACGCTGCAGCGATCGACACCCGGATCCGAGCGACCGCGGTCTCGGGATATTTCGATTCCCGCGAACATCACTGGAGCGAACCCTTCGACCGGAGTGTGTTCTCACTGCTGACGCATTTTGGGGACGCCGAGATCGCCACGCTGATCCTGCCCCGTCGGTTGTTCGTCGAGGCCTGCCGGGCTCCGGAGGTCTCGGTGGTGGCACCTGGAGGAAGTCGTGGCGCGGTGCGATCGCCAGACCTTCGAACGGTTCGATCCGAGGTCGATCGAGCGCACCGGTTGATGGAGGGGCTCCAGCCGCCGGCGCGGATGGATCTCATACCGAGCGGCGACGGACAGGGCCCGTTTGGAACGCCAGCGCTATTGCGCGGCTTGCTCGGCGGCCTGGACCCCAAGGCGGAACTCAGGGCTTCGGGACAGGAGCTGTCAGTGGACGGCAAACGGCTCGATCCGAAGCTCCGTCAGCTTCGGCAGATGGAGGAGCTGAACCGCCACAACCAGGCCCTGCTGGCTCGGAGCGCCCAGGAACGAGCCCGATTCCTCTCGCGCCTCGATTCCTCCTCCGTTGAAACCCATCAGGCCACCAAAGGTCCCTACATCGACCATATCCGACGGGAGGTTCTCGGTCGCATCGAGACCCCCCGGTTACCGTTTGGGGCCAGGTCACGGCTTCGGTACGACGAGCCACGATGGCGCTGCTACGAGGTGCAGCTGGATGTCCTTCCCGGCGCCAACGCCTTCGGGCTGCTTGTCATCCCGAAGGCCCTGCGTCCGGGTGAGCAACGACCCGTGGTGGTGTGTCAGCACGGGGGTGGAGGCCATCCCGATCAGCTCGTGAAGGATAAGGCCGGAGCCTACCACGCGTTTGCCGCCCACCTGGCGGAGGAGGGGTTCATCACGTTCTCCCCGTCGGTGATGTTCCCGCCCCCGGACAGCCTCGTGCGCAAGTGCAACAGTGTGGGGCTCACCCAGTACTCGTACATCGCAGCAATGCACCAGCAGATCGTCGACTGGCTCCGCGTCCAGCCGTTCGTGGCTCCCGACCGGATTGCCCTCTATGGACTGTCCTGGGGCGGCAAGACCGCGATGCGGATGCCCCTGCTGGTGGATGGCTATGCGATGACGGTGGTGTCGGGTGACTTCAACGAGTGGACCTGGAAGACAACGACGACGGACAGCGATTACAGCTACGTGTTCCAGCCCGAGCCCTACATCTTCGAATTCAACCTGGGCAGCACCTATGGGTACGCAGAGATGGCCGCCTTGATTGCACCGCGACCCTTCATGGTCGAGCGAGGCCATGCCGATCCGGTGGGCACGGATGAACAGGTGGGCTTCGAGTTTGCCAAGGTCCAGCGCCTCTACGAGGCCCAGCTGAAGGTGCCCGAGAACTGCGCCATTGAGTGGTTTGTGGGTGGCCACGAGATCCACTTGGATCAGACGCTTCGGTTCCTTCACCACCACCTCGATCGGTAGAGCGGACACAAAAACGGGAATTGGAGATTCGGTGGTGGATGGATAGTTTCCGAAGCCCTCCCAGCGACAGAGCGAACCACCCGGAATGCAGACCAGCATGCACGTCACGGCGGGACATCAGATCCGAGAACTGGCCCACTCGGGTCGGAGGTCGAGCCCTGTCTCGATGCTGGGTCTGGTCCTCTCCGCCTTCATGCTGGGGACGATGGTGGCAGCCGCCGCCGTGGAGACAGATCCAGCCCACCGGTCCGACCCGACATCCCACTGGTCATTCCGCCCGGTTCACCCGCCTGCGGTTCCCTCGGAAACCTCGTCCTGGGTCCGGAACCCGGTGGATGCGTTCCTGTCCGTCCGCCATCGGCAACAGGGATTGAGCCCGGTCGATCCGGCAGCGCCGAATGTCCTGCTGCGTCGCCTGTACATGGATCTGGTCGGTGTGCCGCCCACCACTGCGGAGCTTGAGGCCTTCGTCTCGGATCCCTCCGAGGAACGCTACTCGGAGGTGGTCGACCGCCTGTTGGCGAGTCCTCGACATGGGGAGCGATGGGGTCGGCATTGGATGGATGTCTGGCGTTACAGCGACTGGGCGGGCCACGGGACCGAGGTCCGGGAAAGCCAGCCCCACATCTGGCGTTGGCGCGACTGGATCGTGGAATCGGTCAACGTCAACAAACCGTACGATCGGATGATCGTCGAGATGCTGGCAGCAGACGAACTGGCGCCACTCGATGCCGAGTCGCTCCGGGCGACGGGGTTCCTGGTCCGCAACTGGTTCCGGTACAACCGCAACGTCTGGATCGAGGCCACGGTGGAGCACACCGCCAAGGCGTTCCTCGGTCTCACTGTGAACTGCGCCCGGTGCCATGAGCACAAGTCGGATCCGATCTCCCAGATGGACTTCTATCGGATGCGCGCGTTCTTCGAACCGTATGACATCCGGACCGTCTCCCTGACGGAGGGGGGCGATCCCAACGCCAACAGCCTGGTCCAGGCCTTCGACGGTCGCATGGCGGATCCGACGTTCGTCTTCACCCGCGGGGACGAGGCCAGGCCAGAGACGAATCAACTGGTGCAACCACAGATCCTGGAGTTCCTGATGGCGAAGCGAGCGGAAATCCGAGAGGTGCCGATGCCGTTGGAGAGCTTCTATCCGGCGTTGACCGAGAGGGCCTTGAAGTCGGCCTTGGCCCGCAGCGATGCGGCAACAGCCGCAGCCGAGGCGAAGGCCGACGCGGCGTGGGCCACCGCACTGGCGGTCGACCAGGACGTGGACGCCCCGAGGCTGGGGGCCGAGCTGGCCAGCCAACAAGCGGCATTCACCCGGGCAGAAGGCGTGGCACTCCGACACCGCATCGTCGCTGAACGTGTGAAGCATGGGCTCGTTCCCGGTGATCCGGACTCCGCAGCCCGAGCGGCGGGAGCCGCGGAACAGAAGGTCAAGGTCGCCGCAGCCGAAGTGGCCGTGGCTGAGGCAGTCGCAGCACTCCATAAGCTACCCCGCGCACCAAATTCGAACGACACCGCTGCGACTGGAGCACCCGAGTCCAAACCCGAACCCAAGATCCAGGAGGCGCTCGCCGCAGCGGAGAAGAAGTTGGCCGAATCGCGGGATGCGCTCGGTGCCGCCCGCAAGGCGGCGCTGGAATCGTCGACGAACTACGCCGCCCTCGGGCCCGTCTACCCGAAGACCTCCACCGGTCGCCGTCTCGCACTCGCACGTTGGATCGCCCACCGGGACAACCCGCTGACCGCGCGGGTGGCGATGAACCAGCTCTGGATGCGGCACATGGGCAGCCCGCTGGTTCCGACGGTCTTCGACTTTGGCCGTTCCGGACAGCCGCCGACCCATCCTGAGTTGCTCGACTGGCTTGCTGCCGAGTTCATGCGGCAGAACTGGAGTCTGAAGGCGATGCACCGCCTTATTGTGACCTCCTCGGCCTATCGGATGAAGACGTCCGGAGGAACCCTGGCGGCGCAGAACCACGCCAAGGATCCGGACAACCGGTACCTCTGGCGGATGAATGTGCGGAGGGTGGAGGCCGAGGTGGTCCGGGACAGTCTGCTTCAGGTCAGTGGGGGTCTGGACTCGACCATGGGCGGTCCGGAGTTGGATCAGGGCGCAGGCGAATCCTCGACCCGTCGCAGCCTCTACTTTCGTCACGCCAAGGAGAAGGTGATGGAGTTCACCCAGACCTTCGACGGACCCGGCGTGGTCGAGTGCTATCGGCGCGACGAGAGCATCGTCCCGCAGCAGGCGCTCGCGCTGGCCAACAGCGTGCTCGTGAAATCCCAGTCCCGTCGGCTGGCGCAGACCCTTAGCGACTCCCTCGGGGAGCAGGTCTCGGACGAACCCTTCATCCGGAATGCATTCACCATGATCCTGAGTCGGCCGCCCACGCCAGAGGAGACGGCCGCCTGCCACGAATTCCTCGGGCAACAGGCGGCCCTGCTGTCGGACCCCTCCGGTCTGACCCCGGCCTCGGTCGGCGATGCTTCCCCGGTACCTCCCGCGAAGGATCCAGCGCTTAGAGCGAAGGAAGATCTGATCGTGGTCCTCCTCAACCACAACGACTTCGTCAGCATCAGATGAACCAATACCATCCGAATCCCGCGCGTCGGACCGGCATCAGAACCCGACGGTCGTTTCTGACCGATTGGGGCATGGGCATGAGCGGCATGGTGCTCGGGTCGATGCTTGCCCGGGAGGGTGGTCTCCAGGCTGCGGTGACCGGACCCGCCGGGATCCTGGATCAGCTTCCGCATTTCGCCCCGCGTGCCCGCAGTGTGATCTGGCTCTTCATGCAGGGCGGCACCAGCCAGATGGAGAGCTTTGATCCGAAGCCCGCACTGAACCGCTACGAGGGCAAGACCATCGCGGAGACGCCTTACAAGGACACCCTCGACTCCCCTTATCTGAAGAAGAACCTCCGGGAGCTGGTCGCCGGACTGCACAAGGTCCACCCGAAAATCCTCCCGATGCAGGTGGGGCACCGACCCCGCGGACAGAGCGGCATCGAGGTCAGCGATTGGTGGCCGCATGTGGGCGACTGCATCGATGACATCGCCGTGGTGCGGTCGATGTGGACGACCGACAACAACCACGGGGCACAGCTGCAGTTCCACACGGGTCGACATGTGCTCGAGGGCCAGTTCCCAACCATCGGGTCCTGGGTCCACTACGGACTCGGCACGCTCAATGAGAACCTGCCTCAGTTCGTGGTCATGGGCCGCCCGATCGCCGACTGCTGCGGAGGCACGGGCGCCCATGGCTCAAACTATCTTGGACCGGAACACCAAGGGGTTCAGCTCGCGATCGATCCCAAGCGGCCGCTGCCCTATGCCGGACCCGGCCCCGATGTCTTCAATGAGGAGCAGCGGGCGGAATTCGGATTGATGGATCGACTAAACCGCATCGCGGCGTTGGAGCATCCTGAGGACGCCGCGCTGGCGGCCCGGATCAAATCCTACGAGCTGGCGTTCCGGATGCAGATGGCGGTGCCGGAGGTTGTGGCATTCCACGCGGAATCGGAACACACCCGTCGGCTCTATGGTCTGGACCACGACGTGACGAAGACCTTTGGACAGCAGTGCCTGGCGGCACGACGGCTAGTGGAGCGGGGTGTGCGGTTCGTCCAGATCTTCCACGGTGGCGACGGTGGTGCCGGGGAGTGGGATGCCCACGGGGGATTGCGCGCCGGGCACAGCCGGCTTTGCGCCCAAGTGGACCAGCCGATTGCGGGCCTGCTCAAGGATCTGAAGCAGCGGGGATTGCTTGAGGAGACCTTGGTCGTGTGGGGCACGGAGTTCGGGCGCACGCCGGGAGCGCAGGGCAGTGATGGTCGGGATCATCATCCATACGGATTCTCGGTCTGGCTGGCGGGAGGCGGCATCCGAGGGGGCATCGTCCACGGCGCCACGGATGAACTCGGGTTCCACGCGGTGGAGGACCGTCACTACATCACCGACCTCCACGCCACCGTGCTGCATCAGCTGGGCTTGGATCCAAGGCGGCTTACCATCCCCGGCCGGACGCGTCTGGAGATCGACTACGGCGAGCCGATCCATGGGATCCTCGCCTGAGTCCTTGGGGCGATGCCGTGCCGGTGAGGTCTCCCGACCGCAGCGGCATCCTGACGATCGGAATGGTTTCCGTGAGTGTTCCTAATGCGCCACGCCATCAGGACCTCTGAACATCTTGGGCGTTGCCGCGTCTCGAACACTCTTTCCATGCACCACAGACGATGCCCCAGCATATGGATCCGCTGGCTGACCCTCATGCCGATCCTGGCTTGGACCCTCCTCGGCGGACCCTCCGCCGCCATGGCGTCGGCTCCGTGGCGTATTGTGGCCCGGTCTGACAACGACCTGGTTCGTGTCCTTCGGGATGCCGGGGCGAAAGTCCTCCGCTTCACCGAGGCTAGGTCTGCCGTCGAGGCGGCCCCTGAGGGCTCGGGTGTTCTGATCCTTGCAGACGGGTATCCGGACAAGACCACGCCTGTGGACCCGGACGTGTTCCAACGGGCTCGATCCAGGAGGGTGCGGCTGTATGTGGAGTATCCGTCGATGGTGCCGGATCTGACCCTCGGCAGTCCGAGGACGCTGGCGACGGGTCATTGGGGCAACATCCTGGAGCGGACCGTCGTTGCGAGTGATGCGTTCGGTGAGTCATTCCCAAAGGGACGGATCCTGATGATCCACGACTGCCACTATCTCCCGGTTACGGCAGAGCGTCCGCATCTCGTAGTGGCGCAGGTGGCGGGGTACGACACGGCAGTGTACGGATTGCCGGACACCGGGGCCCATCCGGTCCTGTTCGAGGCGCCGGTCGGAGGAATCCTCGTGGCGTCCACCAAGCTCAGCCAGTTTGTCACTGCGCGGTATGCGCCGTTGGATGCCTGGGGGCCGGTGTGGCGGATGATCCTGAGGTGGGTTGCGCCCGACGTGGAAATTCCGGCGCTCCGCTGGACGCCGACGGTTCGGCCTTCGTTCACTCAGGATGCCGAATTGCCGAGGGATGTTGAACGCATGGCATTGCGTCGAGGAGCGGAGTGGTATCGCCGATCGGGTCTCTTGATTCATCCGGAATGGCAGCCCCGATATGACCGGGAATCAAACCAAGGACCGGCCACTCCGGAATGGCCGGATGGTCATCGGGCGGGTCCCGGGATGCCGAAGGGTTCCAAGGTGGGCGACGGCAGCTCTGGGCTGCTGGAAGGTTTCCGGTCGAAGATCTACACCGATGGATCCCAGTCCGTGCTCTGGTGGCGTCGCGCCGACAACGCGGGGGAATCGGCAGGTGCTCTGGCCTTGGCGGGATCCGTCCTGAACCGTCGCGATCTCAGTCGGATCGGATCCAACCTTGCCGATTGGTTGGTTGGGAGTTCGCGTCTGTACGGGGGCGAGTTTTCGGATCCAGGGCACCCCGCTTTTGGACTAGCGGGTTGGAATGATGTGCCGCGCTACTACGGGGAGTCGCACGGGTATCATCAGCTATGGGGTGACGACAACGCGAGGGCGTGGCTGGGACTGCTTCGGACCGCGGCGGCATTGCGCACGGACCGGTTCGATGAGCGGCTGGCGCAGCAGCTCCTGGCGCTGACGCGGCTCACGAGTCGCAAGGGCTTCACGGCTCCATCGATCCCGCTGCCATCGTTGGCCCGCAGCGGATGGGAGAGTCACTTCACGGGTTCACACGAGGATCCTTCGCCGCACTTCCAGGCCTACGTTCAGGCCTGCCTGCTTTGGGGGGCCAATGCGACGGGGTCCCCACTGCTGCGAGACCGGGCAACCCGGGGCATTCGAAGACTGATGGAGGTCTATCCGCAGGGTTGGTCGGCGACGAACGACCAGTTCAACCAGGAACGAGCCCGGATGCTGTTGCCCCTCGCGTGGCTCGTCCGCCTGGAGGACACTCCTGAGCATCGGGAGTGGTTACGACGCATTGCCGTGGATCTGACCAGCGACATGGATCCGAGTGGCGCGATCCTCACGAAGATCCGTCAGGGACCGACGAGCAACGCGGCCTATGGAACCGCGGAGACCACGCTCATCCAGGCGAATGGCGATCCGAACACGGACCTCCTCTACACGGCGAACTTCGCGCTGGTGGGATTGCATGAGGCTGCCGCGGCGACTGGGGAGGCGCTCTATCGCGACGCGGAGGATCGGCTCGCGCGGTTTCTCTGCCGGATCCAGGTCCGTAGCGTCGCCCAACCGCAGCTCGATGGAGGCTGGTTCCGGGGATTCGACTACCGCCGCTGGGAGTACTGGGGCAGTGATGCCGATGTGGGGTGGAGTCTGTATTCGATGGAGACCGGTTGGATATCGGGGGAAATCCTGTCGGTCCTGGCCCTGCGGCAGATGCAGACCTCGGTCTGGGATCTGACCCGAAGCAGCACGATCCCGCGCCATTTCAGACTGTGGCGTGGAACGATGATTCCAGAGGTTCTGGCCGGGGAGTTCCGTGAAGATTCAGGGCCAGGTCATCGGTCATCCAATGTGGGTATGGGCCGGTAGTTCAGGAGCGATGATTTGGTGCCGAATTCTCCATCGATCTTCCAGGCACAACCCGTTTTGTGGAGTCTTCTTGAGGTGGAAGGGCACCTCTACATCCACGGGACGGGCGAGGCCGAGCAGCATCGTCTGATCCGCCAGGCGAAACTTCTTCGGGATCTGATTCTCGACGGCTTCGTGCCAGACCCGGCGGATCGGGTGCTCGAGATTGGCTGCGGTGTCGGAGCCGTCCTGGGTCAGCTTGCCAAGGTCCATCCCGGCCTGCGATTGGCCGGGGTGGACATCGCCGAGGCACAGATCCGAACTGCACAGGGCCATCTGCAGTCCCTCGGGCTGCAGGCCGACCTTCGGGTCGCCGATGCCACGCGCCTGCCCTGGCCGGAGCATTCGTTCGATCGCGTCGTCCTGGTATGGGTGGTGGAGCATCTGAAGGATCCCATGGCCGTGCTGCGTGAGGCCCTCCGGGTGTTGCGACCGGGTGGAACAATCCATCTGACCGAGACCGACTACGCGACTCTCCGGACCTCCCCGCCAGACCCCGTCGTGCGGGAATTTCTCGACGCGTTTGTCGCCCACTTCAATCGGTTCGGCGATGCGCATGCCGGCCCCCGAATCGGACCGCTTCTCGAGCGGGTCGGATTCGTGCGGGTCGAGAATCGGATGCGGGGAATCCATCGCTGGTGTCCGAGCGGGCGGGAGGAGGTCCATTCGTTCTGCAACTACCTGCTTGAGTTCATGAAGCCGGAATTCGCCGCCTTGGCCGCCCAACCGAGGGTCGATGCTGGACGACTTCGAGAGGGACTGGATCGATTTGAACGCTTGCCTGCTCTGGACGAAGCCTCCATTAGCATCTCCACCTACAAAGGGTTCGGACGAAAGCCCTGATGCGAACTGGATGGAGAAGCCTCTTATGGCTGTAAGGTTCAAGGTTCAGGGTCAGGTCATCCGTCCGAGGTGAGTGTCACTTAACGCAACTCGCCTTCCCTAAGGACGACCCGGCCTACCAAGCGCTCTGACTGATGACCTGACTCTCCTGTTTGAGCCGGCCCGCGGGGGGCTTCCGCCTGTCAGCCGGCGAGGGTCGCGAGTAGCGAACGCAGTTCCTCGTCGACCTGCGCCGGGTTCTCCAGGGTCTGGGCGATCTCGTCGTGGAGCAATTCTCGATAGCGTTTACGCAGGCGGTGGACGGCCACACGCAGTGTGCCTTCCTCCAGTCCGAGCTGTTTCGCGGCTTGGGCGTAGGGAATAGCGTCCTGTCCCACGGTGAGGAACCCCTTGGCCTGCGCAAACCGGCAGGCTTTGCCGTCGCGGGAGCACTCGTCGGCCAGCCGGGTGATCACCCGGTCGAGCAGCGCCAAAGCCCACTCGCGGTCGAACTGGC
>SXGQ01665385.1_pt1 | contig 12993 bp, 9 predicted proteins | sample 3178371 | NCBI WGS metagenome assembly SXGQ01 (sample SAMN11356859, study PRJNA531348) | freshwater metagenome | isolation source: freshwater sample F1-20 | place: China: Fuxian Lake, Yuxi | collected 2017-12-25
CGCCAGCGCGTTCTCGGTGCACAACGTGGGCATAGACCTGCAGCACCTGCCCATCGTCTACCTCGTCACCGGCATCAGCACGATGTTCGTCGCGCCGCTGGTGGGCCGGCTGGTGGACCGCTTCAGCCCGCTGCCGGTGTTCTTCGCTGGCAGCGCGATCACCATCGTCATGGTGGCCATCTACACGCGGCTGGGTCCGTCGTCGCTGACGACGCTGGTGGTGGTGAACGTCATCCTGTTCGCGGGCATCTTCTCGCGCATGGTGCCGTGGCAGGTCATCGTCACCGGCCTGCCCGCGCCCGAGCAGCGCGGCGCGTTCACGGCCATCAACGCGGCGCTGCAGCAGCTCGCCGGCGGGCTGGCGGCGCTGGTGTCCGGCCACATCGTGGTGATCGCGGCGGATGGCAAGCTGGAGCACTTCCCCTGGGTGGGGAACGTGCTCATCGGCACGACGCTGATCGTCTGCGTGCTGCTGTGGCAGCTGCAGAAGCACGCTACGCCGCGAACACCACGGTGACGAGCAGACCCCGGCCCTCGGGCCCGGGCTCCAGGCGGATGCTCGCGCCGTTGCGCGCGGCGGCGCGTTCGGCAATCGCCAGCCCCAGGCCGCTGCCGCTCTGCGCCTGGCCGGGGATGCGGTAGAACCGCTCGAACACGCGCTGGCGCAGCGCCTCGTCGATGCCGGGGCCTTGGTCGCTGAAGCTCAACGTGCAGCCGCCGTCGGCCTGCGGCTTCAGCAGCACGGCGATGCGGCCGTTCTCGGGCGAGTACGTGATGGCGTTGCTGATGAGGTTGTCCACCAGCGCCCACACCGTCTCCTGGTGCAGCGGGCGCTCGCAGGGACCATCGGCATGGAAGTCGATGTCGATGCCGCGCTGCACCGCCAGCGGCGCCGCGGCGGCCAGGCGGTCGCGCACCAGCGTCTCCAGCGACAGCACCGGCTGGGCCGCGTCGTCGTTGGCATCCGAGCGCGCACGCTCCAGCGACAGCAGCTGCTGCACGAGATGGTTGGCCCGCGCCACGCCGTCGCGCAGCCGGGCGCTGGCCTCGGCATGGCGGTTGGCATCGTCACCACGTGTCTGCAGCAGATGCGCGTTGATCTGGATGGCGGCCAGCGGCGTCTTCAGCTCGTGCGCCGCGTCGGACAGGAACTCGTGCTCGTGCTCGATGCGCCGCCGCAGCCGGGCCATCAGGTGGTTGAGCGCCGTCACCAGCGGCGACAGCTCGCGGTAGGTGGAGTCGGGCAGCGGCGTGAGGTCTTGCGCGGTGCGGCTCTCGATGGCCGCGGCGAACTCGCGCAGCGGCCGCAACCCGATGCCGATGAGGAACCACGCCGGCAGCAACAGCAGCGGCAGGCTGAAGATGGTGGACCGCAGCAGGAAGCTCACGCCCGAGAAGCTCAGCATCCAGCGGTCGTCCACCTCGTGGCTGCGCTCCACGACGATGCCGGCCACTGCGTCGCGCTCCACCGCCTGCACCCAGGCGTTGCCCTCGTGCTCGGTGCCCGGCAGTGGCAACGCATCGGGCAATGCCGGGATGGAGTTGTAGACCAGCGCGCCGCGCTGCCACACGCGCACGCGCACCTGCGAGTGGTAGTCGAGCTGGCGGAACATCTCGGCGCGCACGGCCTCCAGCGCCGCGGCGGCCTCGCGCACGCGCTCGGGCCGGTCGGCCACGTCGGCCAGGTGCATCAGCAGTTCTCGCGCATGCGCCGAGTTCTCGCTGGCGGTGCGCGAGCGCTGCGTCTCGCGCGCCTCCCAGGCCACGTACAAAAAGCCGCCCAGCGTGACGAACAGGATGACGGTGCTGAAGCCCAGCATCAGCCGCCGGAACAGCGACGACTGCTGCGGTTCAGGCGGCACGGTCACGCTGCATCATGTAGCCCACCCCGCGCACGGTGCGGATGTGGCCGTCGCCGATCTTCTTGCGCAAGTTGGAGATGTGCACGTCCAGCGTCGGGCCGTCGCTGAAGGGCAGCACGCGCTTCTCCAGCTCGGCGCGCGTCAGCACGCGGTCGCTCTGCTTCATCAGCGTGAGCAGCAGTGCGTACTCGGTCTTGGACAGCATGACGGGCAAGCCGTCCAGCGTCACGCGCATGCGCTTTTCCTCCAGCGCCAGGTTGCCGAAGCTCCACAGCGCCTCGGCCTCGCCGTGCGCGCCGCTGCGGCGCAGGATGGCGCGCAGCCGCACCAGCAGCTCAGGGATCTCGAAGGGCTTGATGAGGTAGTCGTCGGCGCCGTTGTCGAAGCCCTTGAGGCGGTCTTGCAGGCCGTCGCGCGCCGTGATGATCAACACCGGCACCGTGAGGCCTGCGGCGCGCAGGCGCTTGAGCACCTCGTTGCCGTCGCCGTCGGGCAGGCCCAGGTCCAGCAGCACGGCGTCGAAATCCTCGGCCTGCAACCGCTCGACGGCGTCGTTCGCCATGCGCACCCAGACGACCTCATGGCCCTCGTCCTTGAACACGGTCAGCAGGGCCTGGCCGATGTTCAGGTCGTCTTCGATGAGGTAGAGCTTCACGGCGGAAAGTCTAGCGGCGCATGCCCTGACTGTGGCCTGGGCGAAACGCGCATCCGGCACCGGCACCACCCGGAAAACCCGATGGATAAAGGCCAAACGTCGAATCTTCAGGTCTTCTTCAGTGCGGGTCGATTCTTGTCTATAGGCTTCCTTCAAAGCCTCACGCTCCGGATTGCGCGGCCCCGATGCAGGCGGAAACATCGCGCCGTTCGCTCACCGAACCGGGCACCAGACCCGGCCGGCGCGCCGAACCGGACCCGACACCTACAACATCGAGAGGCAAACCCCATGGCTCATCTGCCAGCCGCACGAGCGCCGCGAGCGCACGGGCGCCCCACCCTTCCTTCGGCCCTTCCCGTTGCCCGTGCGTGCGCCCTGCTGCTGCTCGGCACGCAGGCCGCCCAGGCCGTTCAGGCCCAGCAGGCCGAGACGCCGCAGACGCTGGACACCGTGGTCGTCACCGGCATCCGCAAGAGCGTGGAAGACTCCATCGCCACCAAGCGCAACAGCTCGTCCATCGTCGAGTCGGTGTCCGCCGAGGACATCGGCAAGCTGCCCGACGTGACGGTGGCCGAATCGCTGGGCCGCATCAGCGGCATCGCCGTGCAACGCAGCAAGGTGAACGGCAAGGCCGCCGGCGTCAGCGTGCGCGGCATGGCACCGGCGTTCGGCGGCTCGCTGTTCAACGGCCGCGAGCTGGCCTCCACCAGTGACGCGCGCAGCCCCGAGTTCGACCTGTTCCCCGCCGAGCTGCTGAGCAGCATCCTGATCTACAAGACGCCGGACGCGAGCCTGGTGGGCCAGGGCCTGTCGGCCACGGTGGACATGCGCACCATCCGCCCGCTGGACTACGGCAAGCAGACGCTGGCCGCCAACGTGCGCCGCGAGCGCATCGGCGTGGGCTCGGGCGTGGAGGTGGGCTCGGGCGACCGCTACAGCCTGGTGTACGTGAACCAGTTCGCCAACAAGAGGCTGGGCGTGGCGGTGGCGCTGAGCAGCCTGCGCGAGGACAACGGCGGCGAGCACCGCTTCGACAGCTGGGGCGGCTGGGCACCCACGGTGGACTACAACGGCAACCAGGTGGCCGTGCCCGGCGGCTTCAAGTACGAGACGCAGCGCCGCCAGAGCACGCGCGACGGCGCCGTGGTGACGCTGCAGTACAAGCCCAGCAGCGACTTCAAGACGACGGCCGACATCTTCTACGGCGCCGGCACCGAGAAGACCAAGCAGACCGGCCTGGAAGGCGCCATCGCGTTCGGCGCGGGCATCTACGACCCCAACGGCACGCTCAGCAACGCCACCATCGCCAACGGCGTGGCCACCAGCGGCACGATCGACAACTACAAGGGTGTGGTGCGCAACCACATGTTCTCGAACAAGGACCGACTGCTGTCCCTGGGGCTCAACAGCGAGCTGCGCACCGGTGACTGGCGCTGGGAGGCCGATCTGTCGCGCTCGCACGGCGTGAAGAACATCTCCAACTTCGAGACCACCGCCGGCCAGCCCGGCAACACGCCGGCCGCACAACTCGCCACCATCAGCTGGACAGGTTTCAACGGCAGCAACTTCGCCGACGTGAAGTACACGACCAGCGGCAACTTCGCCGACCGCAACTTCGCGCTGCTGACCGACGTGGACGGCTGGGGCGGTGGCCCTGCCACACCGCAGGCCGGCTACGCCGCGCTGCCCACCATCGACGACAAGGTCACCAGCCTGCGCTTGACCGCCCACCACGACGTGGAGTGGGGCCCCGTCACCGGCAGCCGCTTCGGCATCAACCTGAACCAGCGCGACAAGTCGCGCATGGGCACGGAAGGCCGCCTGTCCATCCTGAACGGTGCCGATGGCTACGCCGCGGCCAAGATCCCCGGCGAGGCTGTCGCGCTGGCCGGGGCGTCGGGCATCTCCGTCGCGTCGTGGGACCCGACCGGGTCGCTGGGCAGCATCTACGCCATCAACCGCTGGGTGGACGCCACCGTGCTGTCGCGCGACTGGACGGTGAAGGAGAAGGTGTCAACCGCCTACGCCGTGGCCGACCTGGGCGGCACGCTGGGCAGCATCCCCTACACCGGCAACATCGGCGTGCAGCTCGTGCACACCAGCCAGACGGCCAGCGGCAACCAGGTGGACCTAGCGGCCTGCACGGGCATCACCGTGGAGACCTGCCCCTACGTCGTGCGCACCGACGGCACCAGCTACAACCACCTGCTGCCGTCCATGAACCTGACGTTCGATCTGGGCAGCCAGCAGCTGCTGCGCTTCGGGCTGGGCAAGCAGATTGCGCGGGCCAACCTCGACAACATGAAGGCCAGCCTGGACTTCAGCGTGCAGACCGCCACCGCGCTGCAGCCCGCGCTCACGGGCTTCGCCGGCAACCCACAGCTCAAGCCCTACGCCGCCAAGGCGCTGGACATCTCATACGAGAAGTACTTCGACCGGCACGGCTACATCGCGCTGGCCGGCTTCTTCAAGAAGCTGGACAACTACGTCATCAACTCGCCGCGCCAGTTCGACTTCGCGCCCTACACCAGCCCCACCACGCCGCTGCCCGCCACCGGCCCCTACGCCGGCTCCACCGTGGGCTTCCTGACCCAGCCGGTGAACGGCAACGGCGGCAACAGGCACGGCTTCGAATTGACCGTGAACCTGCCCGGCCGCATGCTGGCCGGCTGGCTGGACGGCTTCGGCACGCAGGTGAGCCATTCGCACACGGCCAGCTCCATCCGCCTGCCCACGGCAGGCTTCGTGTCGCCGCAGAACGGCCCGGTGTTCAAGGACTCGGTCAGCGAGATCGGCCTGCCGGGCCTGTCAAAGAACGTGACGACGCTGCGGCTGTACTACGAGAAGCACGGCTTCCAGCTCGCCTGGGCGGCGCACAAGCGCTCGGACTTCATCGGCCAGATCCTGGACTACCGCAGCGACTCGCAGTTCACCTTCATCAAAGGCGAGACCATCATCGGCGCGCAGGTGGGCTACGAGATCCAGACGGGCATGTTCAAGGGCCTGTCGGTGCTGCTGCAGGGCCACAACCTGAGCAACGAGCCGTTCCAGGAGTACACGACGGACCGCAACGTCGTGACCAACAAGGTGGTCTACGGCAAGACCTACCGCCTGGGCCTCAACTACCGCTACTGATCGACGCGGTTCGCGCCGCGCCCGGAGCATGCCGCCCCGGGCGCGGCTTCCCTTGCCTTGACGACTGACCATCGTGACCCACGCTTTCCGCGCCCTGGCGCACCTGCTGCTGGCCGCCGTGCTGGCGCCGGCCGCTGTCGCCGCTCCCGCCACCGTTGACCAGCCCAAGCCCTACGTGCACGTGCAGCACCCGGCCTGGGCGCGCAGCGCCACCCTCTACCAGATCAACACCCGTCAGTTCACGCCCGAAGGCACCTTCCGCGCCGCCGAGGCGCAGCTGCCGCGGCTGCAGAAGCTGGGCGTGGAGATCCTGTGGCTGATGCCCATCCACCCCATCGGCGAGAAGCACCGCAAGGGCACGCTGGGCAGCCCATATGCGGTGCAGGACTACCGCGCCGTGAACCCCGAGTTCGGCACGCTGGCCGAGTTCAAGCAGTTCGTCGCCACCGCCCATCGGCTGGGCCTCAAGGTCATCCTCGACTGGGTGGGCAACCACACCGCCTGGGACCACGTGCTGGTGAAGCAGCACCCCGATTGGTACGACCGCGACGAGCGCGGCAACTTCCGCCCCACGCCCTGGTACGACTGGGACGACATCATCGACCTCGACTACGACCAGCCCGGCCTGCGCCGCTACATGACCGACGCGATGCTGTACTGGGTGCGCGACGTCGGCGTGGACGGCTACCGCGTGGACGCCGCCGGCCTCTCCCCGCTGGACTACTGGGAGCAGGCCGCCAAGGAGCTGCGCGCCGTGAAGCCCGTGTTCCTGCTCGCCGAATGGGAAAGCCGCGACCTGCACGCCCGCGCGTTCGACGCCACCTACGCCTGGACCTGGTGGGACGCGATGAAGCTCATCGCCGAAGGCCGCGCCGACGCCACCTCGCTCTACCCGTACTACGCGTGGAACCGCAAGTTCTACCCGCGCGAGGCCTACCGCATGCTCTACACCACCAACCACGACAAGAACGCGTGGGAGGGCACGGAGTTCGAGATCTTCGGCGCCGCGGTGGAGGCCACCACCGTGCTGAGCTTCATCAGCGAAGGCATGCCGCTGATCTACAACGGGCAGGAGGCGGGCAACACCCGGCGGCTGGCATTCTTCGAACGCGACCCCATCGCGTGGAAGGACGCACCACAGGCCGACCTGTACCGCCGACTCATCGCGCTGAAGAAGCGCAACACTGCGCTGTGGAACGGTGCCGACGGCGCCGTGATGGAGCCCGTGGCCAACAGCGCGCCCAAGCAGGTGTTCAGCTTCGCCCGCGGCCATGGGCGCGACAAGGTGGTGGCCGTGTTCAACCTGTCCGGCAAGCCGGTGGACGTGACGCTGCGCGGCCCGCATCATGCGGGCCGTTATGTCGACTTCAACGGCGGCGCCGACGTGCGACTGCAGGACGGCAGCGCGCTGGCCCTGCCGGCCTGGGGCTGGCGGGTGTTCGTGCCATGAACGTCGGCCCCGCCTCCACCGGATCTGCTGCCATGCAACGCCTGATGACCCGTTTCCTGCTGACGCTGGCCGCGTCGCTGCTGCTCGCTGCTGTCGCGCATGCGGATGACGTGCTCGCCACCGTCACCTCGCCCGACCGGCAGCTCACCGTCACGCTGCAGGCCACCGGCGACGGCCGGCTCGCCTACCGCGTGGACCGCGCCGGCAAGCCCGTGGTGAACGCGTCCCGCCTGGGCCTGCTGCTGGCCAACGCGCACCAGCTCGACGGCGGCTTCAAGCTCGTGTCGCAGCAGACGACCGACCGCGACGACACCTGGGAACAGCCCTGGGGCGAAAGCCGCTTCGTGCGCGACCAGCACCGCGAGCTGCTGGTGCAACTGGCCCAGCCCGGCCAGGGCGACCGCCGGATGGCGCTGCGCTTTCGGGTGTTCAACGACGGCATCGGCTTGCGCTATGAACTGCCCGAGCAGCCGCAGCTGCCCGCCGCGCGCATCAGCGACGAGCTGACCGAGTTCGACATCGCCGAACCGGCCACCGCCTGGTGGATTCCGGCCGGCGAGGCGCTGGTGCTGGAGTACGTCACCCAGCGCACGCCGCTGGCCGAGGTGGGCCTGGCCAACACGCCGCTGACGATGCGCACGAGAAGCGGCCTGCACCTGGCGCTGCACGAGGCGGCGCTGGTGGACTACGCGTCGATGTGGGTGCGCAAGGTCAGCGGCCAGAAGCTGCGCGCGCAGCTCGCCCCCAGCGCCATCGGCGCGGCGGTGGAGAAACGTGGCGCCTTCACCACGCCGTGGCGCACGCTGCGCATCACGCCGTCGGCCGCGGCGCTGTACGAGTCCCATCTCGAACTCAACCTCAACGAGCCCAACCAGCTCGGTGACGTGAGCTGGTTCAAGCCCGGCAAGTTCGTCGGCGTGTGGTGGGAGATGCACCTGGAGCGCTCCACCTGGCACAGCGGCGCCAAGCACGGCGCGACGACGGCCAACGCCAAACGCCACATCGACTTCGCCGCGCAGCACGGCTTCAGCGGCGTGCTGGTGGAGGGCTGGAACGTGGGCTGGGACGGCAACTGGGTGGGCAGCCAGTCGGCGTTCGACTACCTGAAGCCCATGCCCGACTTCGACCTCGACAACGTGGCCGCGTACGCCACCGCCCAGGGCGTGAAGCTGGTGGGCCACCACGAGACCGGCGGCAACGTGGCCCGCTACGAGCAGCAAATGGCCGCGGCCTATGCGCTGTACGCCCAGCTGGGCGTGGAGGTGATCAAGTCCGGCTACGTGACCGACACCGGCACCGCGCAGTTCGCCAGCGCGGGCGGCGGCACGCACTTCGGTTTCACCGAGTCGCAGGAAGGCGTGCGCCACATGCTGAAGGCCGTGCAGGACGCCGCCAAGCACCGCCTCGCCATCGACACGCACGAGCCCGTGAAGGACACCGGCCTGCGCCGCACCTACCCCAACTGGGTGTCGCGCGAAGGCGCGCGCGGCCAGGAGTTCAACGCCTGGGGCGACCCGATCAACCCGGTGGGCCATGAGGTGGATCTCGTCTTCACGCGCATGCTCAGCGGGCCGATGGACTACACGCCCGGCATCGTCAGCCTGGACGGCGCACGGGGCCGCCAACTCAACTCCACGCAGGCCAAGCAGCTCGCGCTGTACGTGGCGCTGTACTCGCCCGTGGCGATGGTGCCGGACCTGATCGAGCACTACGAGCGCTGGCCGAAGGCCTTCCCCTTCATCAAGGACGTGCCCACCGACTGGGAGACCACGAAAGTGATCCACGGCGAAGTGGGCGAGCTGGCCACACTGGCCCGCAAGGACCGTCGCAGCGACGACTGGTACGTGGGCGCGATCACCAATGGCAGCGCCCGCCGGCTCACGCTGCCGCTGACCTTCCTCGACCCCACCCGCCGCTACCGCGCCGAGATCTCCCGCGACGGCGACCGTGCCGACTACCGCGATGCGAAGCGCCGCTTCGACCTCGTCGTGGAGCAGCGCACCGTGCGGTCCACCGACACGCTGCCGCTGAAGCTCGCTGCTGGTGGCGGCCAGGCCATCCGATTCGTTGCTTTGCCGAAGTAAGCCATGTCCGTTCCTTCTTCCGCCCTGCCCGCCCCGCACCCCACAGCCAGCCGCGCGCCGCTGGCCATCGTCACGCTGCTGTTCTTCATGTGGGGCCTGCTCACGGCGTTGAACGACGTGCTGATCCCGCACCTCAAGGCGGTCTACACGCTGAGCTACCTGCAGGCCATGCTGGTGCAGTTATGCTTCTTCGGCGCGTACTTCCTCGTGTCGCTGCCCGCAGGCCGGCTGATCCAGCGGCTGGGCTACCAGCGCGGCGCCGTCTTCGGCCTCGTTGTGGCGGCCGTGGGCTGCCTGCTGTTCCTGCCGGCGGTCACGTCGGGCTACGCCCTGTTCCTGTTCGCGTTCTTCGTGCTCGCCGCGGGCATCACGGTGCTGCAGGTGGCGGCCAACCCGTACGTGGCGGCGCTGGGCGACCCGCGCACGGCGTCCAGCCGGTTGACGATGACGCAGGCCTTCAACTCGCTGGGCACGGCCGTGGCGCCCGCGCTGGGCGTGCTCATCCTGCCCGAGCATGCCGAGGGCACCGGCGTGCGCATGCCCTACTTCGCGCTGGCCGTGGCGCTGCTGGTGCTGGCGGGGTTGTTCGCGCTGGCCCGGCTGCCGCGCATCGCCGAAGAAGCGGCGCCCACCACGCAGAGCGCGTGGGCCACGGCCCAGGCACACCCGCACCTGCTGTGGGGCGTGGTGGCCATCTTCCTGTACGTGGGCGCCGAGGTCAGCATCGGCAGCCTGCTGATCAACTTCATGCAGGAAGCGGCCGACATGACGGCCGCGCAGGCGGCGCCCTACCTCAGCCTGTACTGGGGCGGCGCGATGGTGGGCCGTTTCATCGGCGTGGCCGTGATGCGCGTGATGGCGCCGGGCCGGCTGCTGGCCATCCACGCCGCGCTGGCCATGGCGCTGATCGCCGTGGGCGTCAGCACGCACGGGCCTGTGGCCATGTGGGCGCTGCTGGCCGTGGGCCTGTGCAACTCCATCATGTTCCCCACCATCTTCAGCATGGCCGTGCACAAGCTGGGCGCGCACACCGCGCAGGGCTCGGGCCTGCTGTGCATGGCCATCGTCGGCGGCGCGCTGCTGCCGCTGGTGCAGGGCCACGCGGCCGATGTGTTCGGCCTGCAGGCCTCGTTCGGCGTGCCGGCGCTGTGCTACCTCGGCATTGCCGCCTATGGCTGGTTGAACGTGCGGCTCTTCAAGGACTGATGGACGCCCAAGCCGCCCCTGCCGCCAGCGCCTTGTGCGCGCAGATCCGCGCGGCGCACGCGCGGCTCACGCGCACCGAGCGCCGCGTGGCCGACGTGGTGCTGGCCAACCCCGCCGCCGCGCTGCGCACGGCCACCGCTCGCCTCGCCGAGGCGGCGCAGGTGAGCCAGCCGCAGGTGATCCGCTTCTGCCGCGCGCTGGGGTTCGATGGCGTCAGCAGCTTCAAGCACGCGCTGGCAGCGAGCCTGGGCAACGTCACCACCGAGCCTTCGCACCCGCTGCTGACGCGCAGCGTGCAGGCGCTCGCGCATGTGGACCGCGACCGGCTGGCACAAGCCGCGCAGCAACTGGCCGGCGCGCCGCGCATCGTCGTGCTGACCGACACCGCGCGCATGCCGCTGCTGGACCTCACGTTGCGCAGCCTGTGGCGCGTGGGGCTGCTGGCATGGCCGCAGCAGCCGGGCAGCCGGCTGGATGGCGTGCAATTGCTGGCCTTGGGCACAGGCCTGGCGCTGCCCGGCCCAGCCGTGCTGATCACCGAAGCACCCGAGCCGCAGCCGCATGCGTTGCAGCTCATCACCGGTGCGGAACCCGCCACCGCGCCGACACTGCTGGCCATGCTGATGCTGCAGTTGCTGGTGGCCGAGCTGGCGCCGTGATCAGTCGCGGCGGACGCCGCGCCGCTGGGCTTCCTCGCGCAGGCAGGTGAGCATCAGCTCGGCACCGGGCGAGAGCTGGTGGCCGCGGCGCGTGACGATGCCGTAGGCGTCCATGCGCAGGCCCAGTTCGATGTCCAGCACGGTCAGCAGGCCCGTGTCGATGTAGGGCCGCACCAGTTCCTCGGGCAGCGCCGAGATCATGTCCGACTGCCCCAGCAGCGTCACCACCACCGGCAGCGACAGCGTCTCCACGGCCTGCTGCGGCTGATCGAGCCCGGCGCTGAGGAACAGCGCCGTGAGGCGATCCCGCAGGATGCTGCCGCTGGGCGGCAGGATCCAGCCCTGCTGCGCCAGCTCGGGCAGCGTCAGGTCGCTGCGGCCCGCCAGCGGATGCCCGGCACGCACGATGAGGCTGTGCGGCTCGTCCATCAGCGGCTCGAAGCTCAGGTGCGCCGCCGACTCGGTGTCCAGCACCCGGCCGATGACGAGGTCCAGCTCGCCGTTCTGCAGCTGCTGCGTCATCAGCTTGCTGGTGTCCACCGTGATGGCCACGTGCACGCGTGGCTGGCGGGCCTTCAGCGCGATCACCGCGGCCGGCAGCAGCGTGGTGGAGGGCGTCAGCACCGAGCCCACGGCCACGCGGCCCGACAGGCCCGACAGCAGCTCCATCACTTCCTGGTGGCCGGCATCCAGCTCGGCCAGTGCGGCGCCCGCGCGGCGGATCATCACCTCGCCATACCAGGTCGGTGCCACGCCGCGCGGCAGGCGCTCGAACAGCTTCACGCCCAGTGCGTGCTCCAGGTCGGCCAGCAGCTTGGAGGCGGCCGGCTGCGTCAGGTTCGCCGCCTGCGCCGCGTGCAGGATGGAGCCGTGCCGCCCCAACTCCACCAGCAGCACGAGCTGGCGGGTCTTCAGGTGCGAACGGACGAAGCGGTCGGAGCGCGGGTCGGACATGCCGTAGTGTTGCAGGCCCTAGTCGTGGTACAGCTGCGACCGGCCGCCGTCGATGAGGATGTCGGTGGCGTTGATGAAGCGCGCCTCGTCGCTGGCCAGGAACAGCGCGGTGTACGCCACCTCCAGGGGCTCGCCGATGCGCTTCGGGGGCAGCAGGTCCACCTGCCGCTGCGCCTCGGCTGGCGGGATGCTGGCCAGCCACTCCACGACGCGCTCGGACAGGATCAGCCCGGGCGAGATCGAGTGCACGCGCACGCCGCGCGCCGCGTACTGGATGCCCAGCGCCTTGGTCATGCCGATCAACGCGTGCTTGGCCACGGGGTACGGGAACGCATCCGGAATGATCCGGTGGCCGTGCACGGAGGCGATGTTGACGATGCTGCCACCACCGCCCTCCAGCATGCCCGGCAGCACCGCGCGGCTGCAGTGCAGGGCCCCTTCCAGGTCCACCGCGAAGCAGCGCTGCCACTGCGCCGACGTCATCGCCAGCGGCTCGGCGAACACGTTCATGCCGGCGTTGTTGACGAGCACGCTGATGGGGCCGAAGCGCTCGGCACCACGCACGGCCATCGCGTTCACGGCCGCCTCATCGGCAATGTCGGCGGCACTGAACATCGCGTTGCCTGCGCCCAGCTCGGCCAGCAGCGCCTCGCTCTGGGGCGTGGCCTGCAGGTCGTTGAAGATGACCGTGGCGCCCTCGGCGACGAACAGCTTCGCCACCGCTTTGCCGATGCCCTGCGTCGCGCCGGTGACCAGCGCGACCTTGCCGGCCAGCCGGTCAGGCACGGCGCTCGCCCCGGGTCTTCAGTTGATCCAGCAGGACCGCGGCCAGCAGGATCAAGCCACGCACCAGGTACTGATAGAACGCATCGACGTTGAGCAGGTTCATCACATTCTCGACCGTGCCCATGATGAGCACGCCGATGACGACGCCGAAGATGCGCGCCTTGCCGCCCTGCAGCGACACGCCGCCCAGCACGCAGGCGGA
>SXGQ01875747.1_pt1 | contig 12993 bp, 15 predicted proteins | sample 3178371 | NCBI WGS metagenome assembly SXGQ01 (sample SAMN11356859, study PRJNA531348) | freshwater metagenome | isolation source: freshwater sample F1-20 | place: China: Fuxian Lake, Yuxi | collected 2017-12-25
ATGCCGTTGGAGGCGAAGATGCCGTAGGCCTCGCGGTAATTGCGGGTGATCCAGTACGCGTAGATCTTGGCGACGCCATACGGGCTGCGCGGGTAGAAGGGCGTCGTCTCGGACTGCGGGACTTCGACGACCTTGCCATAAAGCTCGGAAGTCGAGGCCTGGTAGATGCGGACCTTCTTCTCCATCTTCAGGATGCGGATGGCCTCAAGAAGGCGGAGCGTGCCGATGCCGTCCGTGTCGGCGGTGTATTCCGGGACGTCGAACGAGACCTTCACGTGGGACATCGCGCCGAGGTTATAGATCTCGTCCGGCTGGATATCGCCGATCAGGCGGATCAGCCCCGTCGCGTCGCCGAGGTCGCCGTAGTGGAGCTGGATTTTCTTCGTATGGATATCACGGACGAGGTCCTCCATGTAGAGATGCTCGATACGGGAGGTGTTGAACGAAGAGGAGCGGCGGATGACGCCATGGACTTCGTAGCCCTTAGCGAGAAGGAACTCGGCGAGGTAGGAGCCGTCTTGGCCAGTGATGCCGGTGATGAGCGCGCGCTTTTTCATGTGTGGGATGAGTAAGAGGGGGAAGGGTTCAAGCGGAAGGCTTTTTCGCGGCCGCGATGATGCGCGAGCTGCTGTCGATCTTGGCGCCGAGGCCGTCGATGAGCTTCGCGCCATGTTTGTTCAGCACCGTCATCTCCGGGATGTTGCCGGCGTTGCGATCGCCGCCCTTGCAGAAGATGGCTTCATGACCCTGGGCTTTGGCTTCCGCGATAAGCCAATCGAGCGTGGCGCAGACCGAACCATCGGCGTCGATCGAAAGGACGGCGCGGTCGACGACGCGCAGGGCGGAGGTCACCGCCAGGCGCGTGTCCTGGTCGATGAAGGCCTTGCCCTTCTTCAGGGCCGCCTGGGCGTCGGTGTTGACGATGACCCAGAGCACGTCGCCTTGGGCGCGGGAGAGCTCGAGTAGTTCGAGGTGACCGCGGTGCATCGGGTCGAAATAGCCGGAGGTGATGGCGATACGCATGGGGAGATTCAGAAGATCAAAGGGGGACCGGGATATTGGCTGGGGTTACTTCTAACTTTCCGGTCTCCGGTTTCCCTTTGATTGCGGTGTTTGGGCAGGCTACCGCACGTGGAGGCGAATTTCGCGTGCACGTACGGGCAGGAAGGACTGTCACCGGCTGAGCCGGCAGAAAGGGTCAGGCTCCCGGAGGGGGGAGCAGCAATGGCGCGAGCTCGAGGGCTCGGCTGTTCCAACGGTTGAGGCGGCTGAGCCGCTCGATCACTTCGGGTTGAGCGCCGCGCTGTTGGGCGTCGGCCAGGACGCGCTGCAGTCCAGGTTGGGCTTGCTCGAGGGCGGGAAGGACTTGGCTACGGAGGAGCGCGACGAGGGAGGCCGCCAGCGAAGGTGTAGGTTGCCAGCGTTCGCGGCGAGCGCCCTTCTCCTTGACCGAGAGGACCATTTCATGGTCTCGAAGGAACTTAAGTCCTTGACTGACAGAGCCTTTACTAATCCCGAGGCGGCCCTGAATATGGTCGAAATCCAGGGGGCCCGAGGATACGTAGAGCAGGGCGTAGATTTCGGCGACCGAGCGCGGAACACCCAGAATGCCAGCCATTCGCACGAAGAAATCGGCCAGCTCGACCTCATGCGGTTGAAGGGGCTCGAAAGACGGGCGGCTTTTACGTCGTCCGGCTGACTTTTCAGAGGGGGGCTTCATCAGGGTCAGGGCCTAAGATCGGGGGCTTCCTGATGTTTCAATAAATTTTGAACCTAGGCAAGGGGCAATGTGAGTAACCCGGAAATAAGGGTCCCCCCTCCCCTTATGGAGTGGTCGGATCTTAAAATCTTCCACCTGGCGCCCCCTTGGGGATTCGAACCCCAGTTACCTCAGTGAAAACGAGGTGTCCTGGACCGGGCTAGACGAAGGGGGCGGTCGGTGGAAGTGAGGAACTTAGGAACGAAGTCCCACTGGTCAAGATTTTTGGAAAGTCCCCTGCCCGCCCCCCTGCCGGATGGATCAGCGACCGAACAGGCTGCGGTCTTCGTAGGGGTCCCTCGGTTTGCCGTCGGACTTCGGGCCATGCTTCCGCTGCTGCATCACCCCGAACCAAGACATGAAGATCGCGGAGGCCACAAACAGGACCAAGAAGATCCGGATGGTCAGCTTGCGCCGGGGGGATGGCTCAAGGGCATCGCTCATTTCAATCATAGAGAAGGATTCAATGAGGCTTGGCAACCCCGCGGGCTTTTTTTACATAAGTGAATACCCCTAGTCGTACCCCCCCTTGATTCTGCATGAGCCCCAAGCAGAAGCCACTGGTGGTCATTATTGAAGACGACCGTAGCCTCGCCGCCACGCTCGCTGATCAACTTCTGAACGCCGGCCTCTCCACCCAAGTCTTTCACAAAGGCGCCACCGCCCTGAAATTCGTGGGAGAGTCGTATGTGCATCTCGTGCTGCTTGACCCGAGCCTGCCGGATCTCGACGGACTCGCGGTGCTCGACAAGATCCGCCGGCTGAGCCACTCGCCGGCGGTCATTTTCTTATCCGCGCAGCGCGAAGGACACCACGTCGCCCAGGCGCTCGAAGCGGGCGCGGATGATTTCGTCGGCAAGCCGCACCACCCGGACGAACTCGTCGCGCGCATCCGCGCCGTCCTGCGCCGCAGCGAGACCGCGGGCGACAGCCGCCTCACCGTCAACGCCGCGCTCGGCACCGACGTGTTCCTCTTCAACGGAGCCGAAGTGCATCCCGAGCGGCTCGAGATCATCTTCGGCGGAAACAAGAAACGGAAACTCGGCCGCAAGGAACTTGGCATCCTCTACCACCTGCACGCGAATCCCGGCGTCATCATCAGCCGCCACAGCCTGATTCACGCCGTCTGGGGCGTACACGCCGACATCCGCAGCCGTTCGCTCGACCAATATATCGCCAAGATCCGCGACACCTACGCGGACCACGGCCGGACGCTCGATTGCCTGCGGACCATCCACGGCATCGGCTACTGGTATGAGCCTGCGACCACCAATGGCGGCGACAAATCTGGGAAAAACTCCCGTCGGGCTTGATTAACCGCGGCGGGAAGGCATTGATAACCGCATGAACATCCGTTGTTACCTCAAACCCAGCTGCGGCTGGAGCAACGGCGTCCGCGCCATCATGGCGAAGTACGCCCTCAACTACCAGGACGTGGACATCATCAACAGCCCGACCAACTACGCTGAGATGGTCGAGAAGACCGGCCAGCGCCTCTCCCCGTGCGTCGAGATCGACGGCGTGATGCTCCCCGATATTTCCGGCGCCGAGGTCGAACAGTATCTGCTCGCGAACAAGCTCGTGGTACCGAACGACAAAGCCCCCTCCGTGCCGATCGACGCCGCTTGCACCGACGCCGAGCACGAAAAGATGCGGGTGAAGACGGTTAGGTTTTTCTAAACCCACAGGCATCGGCGGTTAGCGGGTGGCGGGTGGCGGATAGATGCGCTTCTAAGGGGAACCGGAGACCGGAGGAGAAGCCGTGCAAAGGTGAATTCAGAGGTAGGGACGTGATGACATCGCGTCCTCACTTATGCCTAACGGATGCGATGTCATCGCATCCCTACCAGAGGCATCTAAGTCGTGACGCGGTCCCGACCCTACCCATGATAGGTAATAGCGGTTGGGGGAGGCAGATTCCCCGAGCCAATCATCCGGTCTCCGGTTTCCCTTTGAGTTGACTCCAACCGCTAACCGGTAAAACCTGTTATTCACTCTTCCCCGCCGCGAAATCGGCGAGGGAGTCGGAGACCCACTGGCGTTGTTCGACGCTGAGTTCGGGGAAGATCGGAACGCTAAGCACCTCGGCGGAGAGCTTTTCGGAAACCGGCACGCTGTCGTGGCCGCGATATTTCTGGTCCACGAAGCACTGCTGACGGTGGAGCGGGATGGGGTAATAGATCTCGCAGCCGATCTTGCGGGCGGCGAGGAACGCCTTGAGGGCATCGCGGCGACCACCGGTCACGCGAAGCGTGAACTGGTTCCAGATGCCTTGGCCGGAGAAGTCGACCGGCAGCAGGATCTTCGCGGCCTTGTCGGCGCCCGGACGGTTCTCGGCGAGACCCGCCCGGCCCTTGAGGGAAGCATGGTAGAAGTTGGCGTTGCCCGCGCGCGCGCAGTTGTATTCCGGCAAGTGCGGTAGCTTGATGTGCAGCAACGCGGCCTGGAGCGGATCCATGCGGAAGTTGGCGCCGACCTCGCGGTGGAAATATTTCGGCTGCATGCCATGCACGCGGAGCATGCGGGCGCGCTCGGCGAGCGCGTCGTCCTGCGTCGTGACCAGGCCGGAATCACCCATGCCGCCGAGGTTCTTGGACGGGAAGAAGCTCGTGGCGCCGAAATCACCGGAAGACATCGTGCTACGTCCCTTCCAGCGGGCGCCCATCGATTGGGCGGCGTCCTCGATCACGCGGAGCCTGTGGGCCGAGGCAAACGCCTGGAGCGCATCGAGGTCGAGCGACTGGCCAAAAAGATATACCGGCATGATCGCGCGGGTGCGCGGGCCGACCTTCCGGGCGGCGTCCGCAAGGTCGATATTGAAGGAGTGCGGGTCGACGTCGACCCAGACCGGGGTCGCGCCGAGGCGGGCCACGGAACCCGCCGTGGCGAAGAAGGTGAAGGACGGCAGGAGGACCTCGTCGCCTTCGCCGAGGTCGAGCGCCATGAGCGCGAGGAGGAGCGCATCGGTGCCGGAGGAGACCCCGAGGGCGTGCTTGACGCCGAGGAACGCGGCGCAGTCCTTCTCAAAGGCCTCGAGGCGCGGTCCCATGATGAACATGTTCGAGCGGAGGACATCGCGGAAGGCGGTCTCAAACTGGGCCTCGAGGGCGCGGTTCTGCGGACCGAGATCAAGGAGCGGGACGTTCGTCATGGCGCGAAGGGGTTTTCCCACCGTCCGACCGCACGGGCAACATCATTCAGCCGCACGACGGGAGCGCCGGACGAGGAACAGCCCCAGCACGGCGAGCGGCAGCGTCCAGAACTGGCCGGCCGTGAGCCCGAGGACATGGCCATCTTCGGCGGAGCGGAAGCATTCGGAGACGATTCGTCCGGCGGAGTAGAGCAGGAGGAATTCGCCGGCGATGCGGCCAGGCGGCAGGCGTCGCGGGTAGCGGACGAGGACCCAGAGAAGCGGCAGCAGGCCTTCGCCAAAGGCTTCGTAGAGTTGCGATGGGTGGCGAGGCATCGGGCCTTCGTGCGGGAAGATCACCGCCCAGGCGACCGTAGACGGATTGCCGACCAATTCGCCGTTCACGAAGTTGGCGAGTCGGCCGAAGAGGAGTCCCGCCGGAGCGAGGGCGCAGAGCAGGTCGCCCACGGAGAGGAAGTCGACCTTCGCGCGACGGGCGTACCAGGCCCCCGCGAGGAGTACGCCGAGGAAGCCGCCATGGCTCGCCATGCCGCCCTGCCAGATGCGGAAAACCATCGTCGGATCGGCCGCGAACTCGTCGCGGGCATAAAGGAGGACGTGGCCGAGGCGACCACCCGTGATGACGCCTACCATCACCGCCGTGATCAGCGTGGATTCGTCGAGCGCATGACGCAGCGGGGTGAGTCCCGCGCGCCGCCAACGGCCGAGAAGATAAGCCGCGACCATGAAGCCCGCCGCGTAGGCGAGCCCATACCAATGTACCCCGCGTAAGCCCCAGCTTTCCGGGAAGTGGATCGCGACCGGATCAAGGTCGTGCGTCCAGTAGGCGAGCACGGCGGCGATCATGTTCCGGCCTTAGGCGGAGTCTCGGACCGACGACCGACGCGATGGCCGCGTTGGCGGGCGAGTTCGCGCATGTCAGGGTGCGGATCGTCCTTTTCATAGATCTCGATGCCGAGGAGCGATTCAAAGACGTCCTCGAGCGTGATCACGCCGGCGAAGGCGCCGAATTCGTCGACCACCACCGCGAGGTGCTGATGCGCGCGGACCAAGTCATGCAGGGCGTCGGAAAGCGTGGCGCTCTCGGGCACGACATGCGCCTTGCCCATGAGCTCGCGAATACGCATCTCGCGGCGGTTCTCGCCGGCGGCCTTCAGGATATCGCGACGACGCACGACGCCGACGATGCGATCAGGATTATTTTCCCAGACCGGCATGCGGCCGTGGGGAACGCTGGGGTAGAGACGGAGCACGTCGGCCACCGTGAGGTCAGCTTCGATGGCCGTGACGACCGGGCGGGGGGTGAGCACCTGCGAGACCGGGATGTCATCGAGACGCACCGCGTTGGCGACGAGGTTACTCTCCGCCTGGGTGATCTTGCCTTCGCGGGCGGCGGCTTGGGCGAGACTACCGATATCCGCATCCGCGCGGTCCACGCCAGGCTCCTCCGGAGGAGCGAGCGAATCGTGGAGCTTACCGAAGGTCCGGAGGATCTTGGCCGCACCACGGACCAGCTTGAGCGAGGAAGCGATGCGGGGGGCGAGGGTCACGCGGAAGTGCATGCCCAGCTTGCGCGGGAGCATGACCGTCAGCCAAGCCATCACGAAGGAGACCGCGATGACGGCCAGGGCCGTGAGCACGCCGACCTGCCAGCTCGCGGACAATCCATTCTGGAAGCGCCCTTGGAGGAGGAAGCCGCCGAGCAAGGCGCTCATGCCGACGAACGCGGCGGAAAGGACTTCGAAAGCCGCAAGGGTATTACCCTGGTCGCTCCGCGAACGCTCGATCGAGACGGCGGCCTTGGCGTCCTGTCGGCGGAGATCCTCCAGCTCCGTGTGGGAGAGAGCCGAAACGACCCCGGCCACGAGGGAGATGCCCGCCGCGCTGCCGTTGAGGAGGATGAAGACCGGCCAGAGATACCAAGCAGGATCCATGTCCTTTCTGGATAGGGCGAACCCTCGGGTTTGGCGAGGGAGAATCCCGGCGTTGACCCTGCGGAGCCGCCTCGGAATACTGGCGGCATGACCCCTCGCGAGCTCCGGATCGTCTCCGCCCTGGCTGTGTTCCTGTCCGCCGCATTACCCGCTGCCGCGGGTGCGATCGCCTTCCGCTCTCAGCCCATCCTCGCCGCGACCTTGCACGACCAAGCCGGTGCCTTACCCGGCCTGACTGGCTTCTTCTTCAATCATTTCACCAGCGCGCTCTTGATTCTACTCGTCATCGGACTCGCCATCACCGCTTTCGCCGCCCGGACGCATTGGCGCGCGGACGAAGAACCTATCGTCCGGATGGCCAAACTGCTCGTCGCGACGTGCTTCTCGGCGCTCGTCAGCGTCGTCTTCCTCGGCCTGCTCGTGCTCGCGACGGCGTTACCGGTCTACGCGAAGCTGATGCAACGCTGAGCCCGCCACGCGGCGAGCAAAGCCAGGGCGTGCGAAGCTTCGGCCTGCGGCCCGTTCGGTTGCCACGTCAGTCTTCCCTCGGCGTGATAGGAGCGCGCGTGGACCGCGCCGCCGTCGAACGTCGAACGGAGCACCAGCAATGATTGCGCGTTCGTCGGGAAGCCGGGCCAAGAAACATCGCGAACGGGCCGGCCGGCCTGAGCGAGCACCGAACGAAGCTGGGCCGACGCCGTACCCGGTAATCGGCCCGTCTCGACCGAAGGGAAATTCCAGCACCCACCATCCCACCAAGAGAAGGAGCTACGGGAGCCTTCGCTCAGGCAGCCGCGCGCGTCGAGCTGCACCCCTTCGGCATCGGGACGATCGGCGACGCCGCGGAGTTCGCGCCAAGCGTCGCCAGAATTCTGCCACGGTCCGCTCTTCGGACGTGGCAGCCATTCCGGAGCATCGCGGCGGAGGCTCAGCTGATAGAGGTCGATCGCCGAAGGCGTGGCTGGCAGCGGGCGGACGGTAAGCCATTCGGTGGCCAGGCCGTCGCCGCGAGGCGCGACGAGCAGACGGACGATGGCCTCCGTCAGCGTGTTCCGCCCAAGCAGTCCGCCCAAGGGGGCAGACCAGCGGGCAATATTGGCGTCCGCACCGAGCATGAGACGTGCCGGATCAAGGCCGAGCCGCGGACAGCCGAGGGCAAGGCGATCCAGATGATCGGCGAGGCACGCGATGCGACCCGCGCGTAAGGCAAACGTCTCGAAGAGCGACGGGCCGGGGACCAAGGCGGACACCTCGGCGCCGTCGGGCAGCGACACCCATTCGCCTTGGCGCCAGCCGATCATGGTTGGAGGGCCGCGCGCGCGGCGGCGAGCAAAGGTGCCTGTGCTTTACGCAAGCTCTCCGCATATTCGCGGGCCGGGACCGAGTCGGCGACGATGCCTGCTCCGGCCTGCACGAACGTCCGGCCATCGGCGGACCACAGGGAGCGGATCACGATATTAAGGCAAAGGTCGCCCGAGGCGCCAATCCAGCCGAGCGAGCCGGTGTAATAGCCACGGGCTACCGGTTCGAGTTCGGCGATGACCTGCATCGTGCGGACCTTCGGGGCGCCCGTGATGGTACCGCCCGGGAAGAGCGCGCGGATGACGTCGGCGGGGCCGGCGGAAGCCTGCAGCTGGCCTTCGACCTGTGAGACCAGGTGCATCACGTGCGAGTAGCGTTCGACCGCCATGAATTCGGGCACATGCACTGAGCCCGGACGAGAGACGCGGCCGACATCATTACGCAGCAGATCGACCAGCATCAGATGTTCCGCCTTCTCCTTCGTATCACCGGAAAGATCCTGCGCCCACGCGAGGTCGGCGGACTCATCGGCGCCGCGCGGGCGCGTGCCGGCGATGGGGCGCGAGGCGATCTTGCCCCCGGAAACTTCGACCAACAACTCCGGCGAGCCGCAGACGAGCGTCGCACCCGGCAGTCGCACCAGCCCCATGTAGGGCGAAGGATTGGCCGAGCGAAGGGCTTCATAGGCGAGGAGCGGTTCGACCGACGCCACTTCCAGGCGCGTGGAAAGATTGACCTGATACGTATCGCCGGCGGCGATGTATTCCTGGCAGCGCGTCACCGCACGGACGAAGGCGGGTTCGTCGAGGGACTGGGTAATCGGCACGGCGGTTCCGCTGGTCGGTGATAAAGTCGGCGCCGGTTGAGCACAGGTCGCATCCCAGCGGGCCGCGAGATCGAGCGCCCGGGCGCGGGCGGCGCGCAGGGCGGAGTTCGGCGAGCCGACGGGACAAAGCACGACGACCGTCAGCTCGCGCTTCGAGGCATCGAAGACGCAGGCTTCATGCGCCTCAAGGAAAGCCGCGAGCGGAGCACGGACGTCGGCGGGGGCAGGCTTCACGGGTTCGAATTGCGCGGCGAGTTCATAGCCGAGCAGGATGATCAATCCGCCTTGAAAGGCGGGCCAGCCGGCGAGACGCGGGGCGCTGATTTCGCGCGACCAGCGCCGCAGATAGTCGAGCGGCTTCTCCGTAGCTTCTTCGTGGGCGCCGTCGGCGGCATGCATGACCACGCGACCATCGGCGAAGAAGACCGTCGCGCGCGCCGCGGCGGGAACGGCGATCGTGAAGCTGCCGGAGCGGCCGCTCTCCAGCACCGCATGGTGGCGGCCGGTGAAGAAGCCCTCCCACGAAAGCGGCAGACGATCGGCGCGAAAGCGCGCAAGATAGGGGAGGTGCGTCCAGCCCGGACCGGCGGCGACCCAGTCGGCCGCCGTGACTTCGGCGATGATGAGCGGGACCTCACTCATCGGCGAAGTTCAGCTTGTAGCCGGAAAAATCCGGGCCCGTCAGAATCTGGCCCGCGCGTCCGGTCGTGATACCGTAGACATGGAGTTCCTGGCGCGAGCCCTTGGAGACGACCGTGATGCGCAAGCCACCACCGAGCTTCATCACCTTGATCGAAAGCGTGCTCGCGCGCACGCGGGCGCTGATGACGCCGCGGGAGACGCGGCCATGACGCTCGAGGGCTTCGGCCACGGGACGGGCAGCATCCGTCAGCGACGTATGCGACCCGGCCCTGCCCCGCCCTTTGGCCATTCTCAGGCAATCTCCCAGTTATAGGGATGAGAGGAAAGGAATTCGCAGCCCTTCTTCGTGACCACCACGCAGTCCTCAAAGCGGCAGCCGCCGATGCCCGGATAATAAAGCCCTGGTTCGACCGTGACCGCATTGCCCGCGATGAGCGGGTGCGGGTGGCGTTGGGAGAGCGCCGGCTCTTCGTGGATATCGTAGCCGAGCCCGTGGCCCGTGCCGTGGAAGAAGCCCACGTAGACGCCTTTCACCAGGCCCGTCTTATAACCGAGCGACTTGAAATAATCCTGCACGACTGCGTGCACCTTGGCGCCCGTCACGCCGGCGCGGATGGCCTTGATGGCGCGCCGTTGGGATTCGAGCACCGCGTGGACCATCTTACGCTGCTTCGCGTTCGCCTTCCCCTTGAGGTAAGTGCGGGTCATGTCGCCGTAGTGATGCGAGGCGATGTGGCGCGGATAGATGTCGCAGACGAGGAGTTCGTTGGCGCGGATCGGGCCGGAGCCGGAGCAATGGCAATCCACCGCTTGGTCGCCGGGGGCGATGATGAGGCCGATATCGCACAGACCGCCCTGGCGGAGGATGGCGACTTGCGCTTCCTCTTTCAGGATCTCGGCCGTGAGGGTCTGGCCCTGCCACTGCAGCACGCCCTTTTTGTCCGCCTTCGCTTCAGCGAGCACCTTCTCGACGGCCTTGAAGCCCGCGACCGCGGCCACGTTGCCCGCGCGGATGCCGGCTAGCTCCGCCTTTGATTTCACTTGGCGGGCCGGGAAGAGTTCCGGCGAGCCGCGTTCGTTATGCTGGGCGCCGACCGGATGGAGCTCGAGACCGAGTTGGCGGAGGCGCTCATACAGACCCACCGGGAAATCGGCCGGCACACGGAAACGATGGATGCCCTGCTGGAGCGCGGCGAAGACGATCGCGTCTGCGACGCCCGCCTTCGGGTTGGTCTTGCGAAGATCGGTGATGGTGGCGCTCAGGTTCAGGATTTCGTCAAAGGCGGACTCGTCTTTGGCACGGCCGACTTCCATGCCGGGCAACAGGCCGATGCGACGCCCCTTGGCGGAGAACGCCGGGAACGGGTCGGAGGCGTGGAAACCTCCGAACCAGCGAAGGTCGGCGTTCTTGGAGGGAGTCGCCATCATCAGCACGTCACGGACGGCTGGGGAGGAGGAGCGAGCGGAGCGAGCCATGGGCGCAGGATGACGGAACTCGGCCCTGCGTGAAGCGCAAACGGCGGCGCCTAGGAGCGTGAAAGGGGCGATAACACGTCACCCGCCGCGCTCCGGCTTGACGGACCAAAGGGGCCAGGCACGATGGCCAGATTCTTGAGAACGCGGGTATCGTTCAGTGGTAGGACCCCACTTTCCCATAGTGGTGACACCAGTTCGAATCTGGTTACCCGCTCCAGGAGTAGCCCCCGGGCCGAGGCTTGACCCCGGGCGAACGGCTTGGAATAGTGAGCGTCCTTGGCCACGCGGGTATCGTTCAGTGGTAGGACACCACTCTTCCAAAGTGGATACACCAGTTCGAATCTGGTTACCCGCACCAAGGAAAGCGCCGTCGCTCAGTTCCGCCAAGGAAGCTGACCGGCGGGCGTGACCTCGAGGAATTCCTTCCAGCACTCGACCTCGTCGACGGACAAGGACGACGCCACCACCAGACGCCACTTCGGCTTAGTGGGCGCGTGACGGAGCGTCATGCCGGCCTGTTCGGGCAGGCGGTTGGCCTTGCGGGAGTTGCAGCGCACGCAGGCCGTCACGATGTTCTCCCAGTTCGTCTTGCCGCCGATATCACGAGGCACCACGTGGTCGAGATTGAGCTCCTCGTCGCGAAAGGGACGGCCGCAATACTGGCAGGTGTTCGCGTCGCGCAGATAGACGTTGCGACGGGAGAAGCGGATCTCGCGGCGCGGGACGCGGTCGTATTCGCCGAGGAGGAGGACGCGCGGGATGCGGAGCACGATGTGCGTCGTGCGCACGGATTCGGCATTAGGCGGCGGGGCCTCCACGGAGAAACGCATCCACTCGTCGGAGCTCATCACGCGGTGGCCGGAAGGATCGGCATGGATCGCCGAAGCGCGGCCCCGGAACAGCAGGCTCATCGCCCGCAAGACGCCCACGATGTTAACCGGCTGCCAGAGACGGTTAAGGACGAGGACACGTTGTTCGAGGCGCGGCGGCACTATGCCTATTGATAAGCCCGGGCGGGCGGACGGTCAACCCCCTCGACTCAACGAGCCGACTTCGCCTTGGGCGCGGGGGCCTTGGGCGCAGGGGCCTTGGGCGCAGGGGTCGGCACGGGCGCGCCCGGGGAACCGGGCGGGGAGGTAAAGGTATCGGGTAGAGCCACGAACATCGCGCCCGTGATGGTGCCTGGGATCGGGAACGGGATGCCGTCGATCTTCACGCGCAGGTGTTCGACCGCGGAGGATCGCAGCTCGCTCGGACCCTTCACGTTGATGACGACCGGCTTGTCGCGCGGGGAAAGCATCCCGAGACCGGGAGTCTCGCCCGTGTTCAATTCGATGACCTGGTAGCGGACCCCCGCCTTGACCGAGGTCAGCGTGATTTGGTGAGGTCGGCTCGCTGGCGGCGCCGGGATGACAGCCGCCGTTGCCGGCTTAGGCTGCGTCCGCTGAGCCGCGGGCGAGCTCAGGAAAAAACCAGCGTGAGGACGATCGCGACGGCCGCGATGCCGATGACGACATAGATCAACGCGTCCCGGCTGAGCGTGATCGAACTGACACCGGACTCCGGCTCGAACGGGGCGTCTTCGTCGGCGGCTGCTTCGAGCGGGCGGCGCGAAGCCTTGGCGGAATGGTGCGTGTTGAAATCCGCGCCGGCCTTCTCGTCATCGAGGCGCAGGTACTTCGCGTAGACCTTGACGAAGCCACGCTTGTAGACGTCGGCAAGCGGGATGGATTCAAATTGGTTGGCCTCCATCGACTGGAGGTAATCGGTGCGGATCTTGGTGAACTCCGCCGCTTCGCGGAGGGTCACGCCCAGTCGCTGACGGGCTTCTTGGAGACGTTCGCCGAGGGTTTGCATGCCTGGAGATTCGCCCGAAGGCGGCGAATAGGCAAGCCTCTCGTGG
>SXGQ01334038.1_pt1 | contig 12992 bp, 11 predicted proteins | sample 3178371 | NCBI WGS metagenome assembly SXGQ01 (sample SAMN11356859, study PRJNA531348) | freshwater metagenome | isolation source: freshwater sample F1-20 | place: China: Fuxian Lake, Yuxi | collected 2017-12-25
AGTTCGGTGCCGCGATAAAGTGAATCTCCCGCCAGCGGATGCCCAAGCGATCCGAATCCAGCACGAATTTGATGACGCCTGCCGGGACCAACAACTTCGACTTCAACTAGATCGAATGAGCGCGGATCGGTCGAGTCGATATTCCCGGCGCCTGCTCGAAGCACGCACCAGCGACAAGTCCCCCGCTCATTTCGATGGCCGACTTCGCTGACAGTGACCTTTGCGGAACCTTTGTGACGACCGGCGAAACAGAGCGAGAACTCTCCGCGAGATTGCAAACCACGCGTCGCAAGCGCGAGATATTTTTTCTCAATTGACCAACCGCCGAATCCCGCAGAAAAATTGTCGCGCAGTGTTTGGTGCATCTGCGCAGTGCGAGCGACCAAGAGACATCCGCTGGTTGAAAGATCGAGCCGATGCACAAGACCACATTCGGTCAGCGCGCCCTGCGCTGGAAAAGATTCTCCCAGCCACTGTTCGACCGTGGGGGCGCCATCGGTGACCCGAGCGGCAACGGAATGCCATCCAACAGGCTTGTTCAGCACAAACCATTCTGATTCCTCATGGACAATGGCAGGAAGCGGCTGTCGATCTTTGTCAGGTTGGAGCGTTGGTTCTTTCACGGAAATGCTTGGGGTCGACTCAGCGAACTTCGCTGAGCCGTACAATAGGGCAGCATGGCTTTTTACACGAAACTGGGACAACTACCCCCGAAGCGCCACATTCAGTTTCGCCGTCCTGACGGCGCGCTGTACAGCGAAGAAGTTTTCGGAACCGAAGGGTTCGTCGGACCAACTTCAACTCTCTATCACATTCATCCACCAACACAGGTGACTGGCTGGAAACCGATCTATTCCACAAAGACCGAATATGTCGAACGCGAAGTGATGCGGATGCGACATGTTCGAAGTTCTCCGATGCCACCCAAAGGTGATCCGATCACCGGTCGTGTTGTTCTCTTTGGAAATGAAGATGTTGAAATGTCGGTGTGTGTTCCATCCGAACCGATGAACTATTGGTTCAAAAGCGGCACTGGCGACGAGTGCATTTTCATGCATTATGGATCTGGAACGATTCACACGACATTTGGAACGCTCAAGTTTCGGGCGAAGGATTACATCATTATTCCCAAGGGAATTATCTATCAGATGATTTTCGATCCGACAGCGGATGGCCAACCTAATCCGCGTTTCTTGCTCATCGAATCTGTCAATGGTTCTCACATCCTGCCACCGCCGAGATATCTCTCCAAGCAAACAGCGCAGTTTCTCGAACACGCTCCATATTGCGAACGCGATTTACGCATTCCGCAATTACCAATGACATTCGACAAACAAGGAAACTTTGAAGTTCGAATTAAGACGCGAGGAATGGTGCATTCGTACATGTACACATATCACCCTCTTGATGTTGTTGGTTGGGACGGATGCTATTACCCATACATCTTCAATATCGATGACTTCAGCCCAATCGTCGGCAAACATCACATGCCCCCGCCAACGCATCAAACTTTCGAAGCACGGAACTTTGTGATTTGTTCATTTTGCCCGCGTTTGTTGGACTTCCATCCGCTGGCGATTGTTCTGCCATACAACCACTCGAATTTGGATTCCGACGAAGTGCTTTATTACGTCGAAGGGAATTACAAAGCCCGTCGCGGTATCGAGAGTGCTTCACTCACTCTCCATCCACAAGGAATTCCACACGGGCCGCATCCTGGAACAATCGAAGCTTCCATCGGCGCGACGAAGTCTGACGAACTTGCGGTGATGTGCGACACATTCCGTCCGCTCTTTCCCACGAAGGCCGCTCTGGAACTTGACGATATGAACTATCCCCTCAGTTGGGAGAACCCACAAGATCCCAAGTTGGACGGCAAAGGTTCGACTGGCGGAAAATCTGGTGGGTCGAATGTCAACACTTGGTCATAGCGCAATTCAATTTTCACAAACGCAACAATTATGAAAAGAACAACCGCAATCAGAATCGGACTTCTTACACTTGTTGTGATTGCTATGGGAGGTCTTGCATATGCCGCCAATCGGTCGGATGGGAAGGACGACAAATCTGCTTCAGGAAAGACCCCACCCGTGAAAGCAAAGAGCGGATTGCCCATTGAGCGGGTTGTAATTCAAGGCGAGAACTTTGACTTGGAAGTTGCCGCGAACGACGCAAACATTCGGCTGGGACTTTCCAATCGTCCAGAGATTGCACCAAAGACTGGAATGATTTTCGTTTTCCCATCTGGAAATGACCGCAGTTTTTGGATGATCAACTGCCTCATCGATATGGACATCGCCTATCTCGCACCAGATGGAACAGTGATTTCCGTATACACGATGAAAAAAGAAACGCCAAAGAGCGAGAGCGAATCTGACTTAGAATATGAAGCCCGCCTCAAACGGTATCCCAGTGGACCTGGCATTCAGTTTGTGATTGAGACTCCAGCTGGGACGAATGACGCGTTGAAGATCAAGCCAGGAGTGAAGATTGCCATCGACCGCGGCAAGATGGCTGGGCATCTCAAGAGCCAAAGTCAACCAAAAAACTAAAACGGAAAAACTGGATCAGGTCGCCTTCGCTGGCATAACAACGCCACGGCACTCACCGAATCCGATTCGCGGCAATCCTTTTCGTTCGCACCATGCTCGCATAATCACTTCGTCGCCATCTTGAAGAAACTTGCGTTCAGTTCCATCTCCAAGCTGAATAGGTTTTGTTCCGCGCCAAGTTCGTTCCAACAAGCAACCGCGAGAGTCTTCTGTCGGACCAGAGACCGTACCGCTTGCCAACAAATCACCAGTACGAAGATTGCATCCACTGCTCGTGTGATGCGCGACCATCTGCGCAATCGACCAGTACATGTCGCGATAATTTCCCAGACTGATGCGAGTTGGCGCCATTGCGGAAGTACGCATTCCCGCGCTGGAAATCAGCACTTCCAGATTGATATCAATGACGAAATCATCCGACCAGCGCAGATATGCGAGCGGCTGGGGATCGCTGGATGGACGGGCAGGCATCGGGATTCGATATGGTTCGAGGGCGTCGAGAGAAACGACCCAACCCGATAGCGTTGACGCGAAATTTTTAGCGGCGAATGGTCCAAGAGGTTGATACTCCCACTTCTGAATATCGCGCGCGCTCCAATCGTTCAAGAGAAGCAGACCAAAGACACGGTCCATCGCATGCTCGATGCGAATCGGTTCGCCGATTGAGTTGCCTGTGCCAATGAGTGCGCCAACTTCCATTTCATAATCCATCAACCGAGTTGGACCAAATGTTGGTGGACCTTCATCCTGTGTCACAGTTTGACCATTTGGACGAATAATTTGGGTGCCGCTTGGAACCATCGAACTCGAACGACCGTGATATCCAATCGGCAAGTTTTTCCAGTTTGGAAGCAGAGGATTGTCTGGGCGAAACATACTTCCAACATTTGTTGCGTGATGAACAGAGGCATAAAAATCCGTGTAATCACCAATCTCACAAGGAACTTTCGCCGTCATTCCCCACTCTGGAAGCATAATTGACTTACGCAATGGGTGATCTCTCAAGTCCGCTGTTTCTTCCGCAAGAAGACGCGTGAACTCTGCGCGTGCGGATCGCCATGCACTTTGCCCCAAAGCCATATAAGCATTCAGCGATTGACCGCCAAGCGCATCGATGATCGTTTGATCAAGCCGATTGAGAAGTCCGCTTGCTGCGAGCGCACGACAATCAACAATGAAAGCGCCGATGCGAATGCCAATTCGAAGTCCACGACCTTCGCCCGCAACAACACCCATCGGAAGATTCGCCAGCGGAAAATCGCCTGCAGGATCATTTGCTCCTTCAACCCATGAATTGCCAGGATTCGAAGCCATCGCACTCATGCTGCACCGCCACTTGGAATGGCGCGAATCAATTCCATCGCAACAAGATCATCCCATGGTTCTTCGAAAGAACACGAACCGTATGAATGGCAGAATCTTGCGCGAGATTCGATTATTTCTTCAGTCGAAACTCGGACGCCATTCCAACTCAATGCTTTTTCGCTGAAGTCGATGTCCTCGACGGATTCGACTGTCAGAAACTGTGTCAAACCCTCGACATCAAGCTTGCGACCATAGATCATTGCCGCGCCGATGAAAAGATTCAGGAATCCAAATTGCTTCGCACCGGCAGCTTGATTGAAATGACAAAGTGCGCGGTGCATTCCAGCAGTTGCCTTGAATGGAACTCCCGCCGCCGCACATGCATGGATTGCACGCGCCAAGTTTTCTGCCGCCGGATGCGCTTGCGGAGTCGTGCCGCCGGTGCGAAACTTTGCACCCGCCTCTTCTCCGACAAGCGCGGCGATCAACCCGCGCGGATCTGTATCAAGCGAGAGTTCAAAGTATGGAAACAAATCGTCGGGCAATTGACTGAGTCCAAGTTCGATCGATGGCGCATCATTTCCGCGCATTTCAATCGAATCGATTCGCATGGCGGCTTGGCCTTCTTGTTCGTGGAGTTCGTTGAAATCTTGCACGCGCTCGAGATCCTGTTCGAATTCTGGAGTGCCAACAGGAGCAAGAACGCAACTGATCGCCCACGCACCTTCGGTCGTTGGTGCAACAGCTTCGGGCGCGAGACCTTCGGCAAGCGTGGACAGTTCTTCCAATTTCGCCGCTGGCCATACGAGACGACCAAGCATCCAATCGCGTGGGGAATTATTCAAGTGCGCGTATCTCTCGATTGTTGCTTTGGGCTCCAACAGTGCTGGTGGATAAAGCCCGGCGAAATCGAGGACTGAAGACATGATGGCGTGGATGCTGTGCATTTGTTCAAAGATACGGCAGATTCAAAGTGAACATAATGGGAGACCGCGCCATAACTCATTCTTCGGTAAAATTCAGATCTCGACCGTACGTCTCTGGCAAATAGAAGACCGCAATAATTGCGATCGGCACAATGATCGCTGCGACAATAACCGCGGCTTGCCACGGAACACTTGGGCCACTTCCAAGCAATCCCTCGCACTGTGTCCACATAAATGCGCTTACCGCTGCCGACCAACGCACCATATTTGGAGCGGTCGTTGCCGCAGTCGCTCGCAAGTTTGTGCCAAACTGTTCGGCAGACATTGTGACGAAGACAGCCCAATATCCACAAGCAAATCCGATGAATGTCGCGCATACATAGAAGACCGTCAATGATGAAGAGCCGACGGTAAAATAGAGCGCCATCGAGGCAATTGTCAGCAGATGAAAAATCCACAGCGCATTTCGCCGCGAGCAAATCAACTGGCTCAAAAGTCCGCTGCACAGATCGCCGACGGCAAGACCAACATAGCACCACATAATTGCCAGTCCAGGCGAAGGACGCGCACCTTCGGGCATTCCCATACTTGCGCCAATTGAATCGCAATACTTGATGAGAATTCCAACGCAAAACCAAATGGGAATAGCGCACAAGATGATGCACAGATATCGACGAGCGCGGGTCCAAGGATAAAACAGCAACCAAATCGCACCACGAGATGGCGCATGTTGTGTTTGCACTTTCAAGAACATTCCACTCTCGACCACGCCAACTCGCAGAACAAGAAGTGCAAGCCCCATAATGCCACCGATCAGAAATGCCGTGCGCCATTCGACGACTCGTGTGATCAAATATGCAGCGACAGCACCGAGAATGCCAACGGTTGCGATGAAAGTTGTTGCAAGTCCACGGCGTTCCTTGCTGACAAGTTCGCTGACGAGAGTGATGCCTGCGCCGAGTTCGCCAGCAAGACCAAAGCCGGCGATAAATCTTAACACTCCGTATTGGTTGATCGCACTTCCAATTCCAAGTGCATGCAACATCGCCCCAGCACCAGTTGTTGGTACGTCTGCGATAAAGGCATTGAGAATGTTTGCCACTGAATAGACCAAGATCGAGCCAAAGAGCACCGATATTCTGCCGCGGCGATCCCCGAGAATTCCCCAGACGATTCCACCCACCACAAGACCCGTGACTTGCAGGTAATTGTCCAGCCATAAGCCAGTCGGTTTCAGTTGGTCCGCAGCGATTCCAATTGATTTGAGGCTGTCGACCCGAACGATTGCAAAGAGAAGAAGGTCGAAGATGTCCACGAAATAACCTAGTGCCGCAACCAAGATGACGACGATTTTTGCGCGCCTATTCAACGACGACGAATCAAGAACTTGCTTGGAGGATGCTTGCATTGCGGAGCAGAAGGTACCTTCCTGCGATGAAGACACAACAATCACCTTGGATCGTTTCACTGAGCATTCTGTCCCTGTGTATCGCAGGCGCCGCACTGTTGCGATCTGCGGATCTTTCCGTCACTCGCGAAGCCTCCGCCGCGTCACGCGATGCCGCCGCGGCAACACTGCAAAGTACGAATCCAACTTATGCATATTCGCGCCTCGTCTTCACAGTCGCAGGCAATGGCAGAACGGTCTGGCTGAATACTCCAACCAATGCATTGAGCGCATCTTTCGGCAAAGATTCTTCAGGAAGCCTCGACTCAATTTCAAGCGCTATCCAAGCGACTGCGAGCGATGTTCAATTTCCAAGCGGCGTGCCGGTCGATGACATGTTGCTCGTTCAATGGATGGGACTTGCACAGTGGGAATTAGTCGCAGTCACCCAGAACCAAGTCGATGCAGGTGTGACAACCTCGTATTACTTCCGCCGAAAAATCTAAAAGTCACACGCCTTTAACAGAAGGAACAGTTGTCTTCAATTTCTCGGCCAGCTTGGCGGCCGCAGTTGGATTCGTCTTTGCAAGTTGAGCGACAGTTTCTGCCGCACCCTTTGCATCGCCACTCCAAGATTGAACTCGTGCGAGCGTTCCAAGCGCCTGCGGAGAATCTGGTGCGAGTTGCACTGCGCGCTTCGCCGCTTCAAGCGCCCCGCTTTTATCATCAGCACGAAACAGAAATCCAGCCTTCCAAATGAACGGCTCTGGGTCTTTCGGTGCGACGATTTCAGCAGTTTCCCAAGTTTTCAGAGCCCCCGCTTGATCGCCACCAGTCCACTGGGCGGATCCCATCCAACAGCGAGCTTCGATCGACTTGTCAAGATTTGCCCAAACTCGAAAGTCTTCGGTTGCTCCAGCAGAGTCGCCTAGATGCAATCGGCACTTGCCCATAATTTCGTATGCCTCGCCTGAAGTCTCAAACTTGAGCGACGCGCTCGCATCGTCAATCGCCATTTGATAGACACCAAGTCGATAGCGCGCGAATGCACGCATACGAAGTGCGAGCGGATTGACCTTATCGACTGCAAGAACTCTTGATGTGGCTTCGATTGCGGCGGGAAATTTCTTTTGTGCAATGAATGCATATGCGAGACATAACTGCGTGTCATTATTCGATGGATCCGCAGCCGCCTGCGCGGTCAACTTCGTTACAGCCGCGGTGACATTCGAATGAATCTCATCAGCACATGGCAGACTTGACATTGTTCGGGCCTGCGTCACACATCCTGTCAATAGGGCGCAAAGGACGCAAAGCAGACTGAAAGCAATCAACTGCTCATTCGCAAACTGGAGGAGTCGTCCATTCTGTTTGTTCATAGTGATGGTGTACCCGAAGCGAGTCGCTTGCGCTGACCCGACAACTTTGCTCGCAAGCGAAGCGTGTTTGCAACGACTGAAATGTCGGAAAGCCCCATTGCGATCGCCGCGATAATCGGCCCATTCGCCCCAAGAAAACCAAGCGCCGCCAAAGGAATCGCAGCGGCGTTATAGATGAACGCGAGCAAAAGATTCTGGCGGACAACTCCGATTGTCTCTCGCGCGACACCGATCAACTCTACGACTCCACGCGGATCATCGCGAAGAAGAATGGCATCCGCGCTTGCTGCTGCGAGCGCAGTACCACTGCCCATTGCGACTCCGATTCCCGCAGAGGAAAGAGCGCCTGCATCGTTGATTCCATCGCCAATCATCATGACCGTCGACGCGCCACGCAGCGTGATCACCGCGGACTTCGACTGTGGCGTTTGATCGGCCATCACTTCATCACTTCGCAATCCCGCCGCGTTGGCAACTGAAAGCGCGGAAGCCTTTCGATCGCCAGTCAACATTCCAACCGCGCAACCCATAGAACGAAGCGCGGTGATTGCCGCCGCAGATTCTGGTCGCGCTCGATCAGTCAGAGTCAATCTCACCGCAACCGCACCATCGACTTCAATTCTGGCAGATGCAATTTCATCGCGGACAACTGCGATCACTTTGCCCCCCACTGTTGCACGCACGCCGACACCAGGCTCTGCGATGAAATTCTCCGCGGATGGGATTTCGATCTTGCGCAGTTGTGCCGCGTTGACAACTGCGCGTGCAAGTGGATGTTCACTTTGCATTTCTGCAGCAGCTGCCCAACCCAAGAGCTGTTGCTGCGACCAACGGTTGTCGATCACTTCGATTTGGTCAAGTGTGGGCCGACCCGAGGTGATCGTCCCTGTCTTATCGAAAATGACTGTTCGAACTTGAGCCGCAGTTTGCAGCGCGGATGCCCGGCGAACCAGAATTCCTCGGCGACTTGCTTCGCCAGTTCCAACCATCACCGCAAGCGGAGTGGCGATTCCAAGCGCACACGGGCACGAAATGACCAACACGGTGACCGCGGTGATGACCGCGACATTCAAGTTCGCAATCGACCACCAAATAAAGAATGTTGCCAACGCAATCACCAAGACCGCCGGAACGAAAATGCGACAAACACGATCCGCATAACGTTGGATCGGCGCTTGCGTGATTTGCGCTTCATAGACCAACCGAGCAATTCTCCCAAGCGCAGATGCGCTGCCGCATGCAACAACACGCACAACCAAATGTCCGTCGAGTGCAATCGTTCCAGACGAAACAGAATCGCCCACTTGGCGCGTAATCGGGAGCGGTTCGCCTGTCAACGAACTTTCGTCCACTGATGCGCGACCTTCGATGACTGTTCCATCAACAGAGATTCGACCACCAGGGCGAACATTGATTCGATCACCAATTTGAATCGAGGCAGCGGGAACAATTTCCAATGCGCCATTCTTATCCAATCGCTCCGCAGATTCTGGCTGAAGTTGCAGCAGTTCTTTCACAGCGGAATTTGCGCGACTTGTTCCGCGAGATTCCAACCAGTGTCCACCGCTGATGATTGCCAGCAAAGCCGTTGCCTCTGCGAAATAGAGCGGCGAGTCCAACATCGTGTGCGAAAATTGTTGCGCGAAGAAAATCCAAGTGCTCAGCCCGAATGATGCGCTGACACCGATGACAACAAGCGTGTCCATATTTGTGGTGCCATGTCGTGCCGCTCGCCACGCGCTGGAAAAGAAGCCGCCGCCGGCGAAAACAAGCGCGAAAGATGTGCCAATGAACATCGCCCAGCCGACCCATGCCATCGAGTGATTATGCGCAACTGTCCAGTGAAGAGTTTCAAGAACGAGCCAAATCGAACCCGCAATAAGCATGCGTCGAAACCACTGACTTTCGCGGATGATCTGGCTTCGGTCATTGCCTGCTTGCAATTCCACAAGCGCCGCAAGCGGATCGTGCGCGGCAGATTTCGGCGCGTGCAATGTCGCATCGAAACCCGCACGACGAACAGCATCAATGATCGAAGAGACTTTGATTTCACGACCATCAACGGATGCAACTCCACTGGCGAAGTCAACGGTCGCATTTTCGACACCAGCAACTTGAGACAATTTAGATTGAGCGGATGCGGCGCAACCCGCGCAGACCATTCCACCAACAGAGAGCGAGAGTTGATCAACTATGTCGTCGGTTGCCGGCATCGTGCTATCGCGATCGGACGAATAGCTCTGAAGGGAGCTTCGCCATTTCGAGAGCCTCTTCCAAAGTTGCGGCAATACGAAACATTGAGTTCAACTTCGAGACATAAATTGCGTGCTGAGTTATCTCATTTGGAGCCAAGAGAACAGTCGAATGCTTGTCTGTGCCAAGCGAACGCGCAACTTGAATCAGCAATCCAAGTCCAGCAGATGCGACAAAGTGAACTTGAGAGATATCAATGATCGCCGGCTTGTGACGGCCTGCAGTTGTAGCGGTCAATTTCAGCTCGATTTCACGGGTGCCGGCAAGGTCGAGCGCACCGATGATTGCGACACGAGTCAGGGTGGGTGACGATTCAAGCAGCGTGAAGGTTGTGGGCATTGCAACAGAATACGGGCGAAATCAATTTGCACAGAACGAGAGACTTTGCAAGCAATAAACTGAAATGGGCAGGTCAAATAAACTCGACCTATATGTTTAGGTCAATCGAGCTGAGCGAATATTTTTTCGCCACAGGTGCAAAGTGGGTCATTCCAAATCTTCAGAAGTTTTTGCATTTTTAATATCCCAAAGCAGAACTTGGTGATCGCAGGAAAAGTATTGCCAGAAGTCAAAGTAAGTTCAACGAAGTAGTCTTTTTTGATTTCCAAAAAAACGCACAATCGGTGGGTAAAACACCCCACAGCCTTCGTAGTCCTCAAGCCTTGACAGACGCCAAATTTCTAGAAGTAAAAATGAAAACTCATCCGCGTCGAAGGCCGCGGACTCTTCCTACGGAGTCCTCGCGACACGGAAGCCGACGTTGCTGCCGGCGCCGCTGGGCACGCCGACGTTGCGCTCCGACCCGCGGCAGAGCTCGGAGGCGAAGAACCAGCTGCCGCCGCGCAACACACGGGTCGAGCCGGTCGCAGGTCCTGCTGGATTTGTAAGGGGGCTCGAGGCATAGTAGGTACTGCCATACCAATCCTGGCACCACTCCCAAACATTGCCTGACATATCGTAAAGACCTAACGCGTTGGCAAACTTGCCGCCGACGGCGTGAGTTTCGTTGCCTGAATTAACGTCGTACCACGCAATGTTGACAAGAAAGTTGTGGGTGTTGAAGCCATTTGGCTGTCCGAGATAACTGTGAAATACTGTTGTTGTTCCCGCGCGATATGCACGTTCCCACTCCGCTTCAGTCGGCAAGCGCAAACCTGTCAGACCCATAAATGAAGTAGATCCCGATGTGATCATGTTCCAAGAGACGAGTTCGACAGGACGCGATGGGCTGTCGGAGGCTCCTGAGTAACCACTCGGATTGCTCCCCATCCTCGCAGTCCACTGAGCCTGAGTCACTTCATAACGACCCATATAAAAAGCACTCAGAGTCACTTGGTGCAAAGGACTTTCGTCGACTCCACACTGCTTATCCATAGGATTGCATCCCATCGTGAATGTTCCAGCTGGAATTAACAACATCTGGATATTGCTGGAAATATCGCGAACGCGCCACGGCAAACCCGATGCGGTAATCTCATTTCGCAAGGTGGCGTTGGTCACAACCGCGGCATCTGGCGCCCATTCCAACACAGTCGCCCAAGTTGGACCTGTACACTGACCCCAACCAGAGAAGAGAATAGATAGATCAACTCCATCGACGAAGGCGTCGTTGTTGATGTCAGATCCAGTCGTAGAGCCGTCCGTTCCCCAAGCGCTCAGCACCAAAGTAAGGTCGATGGCATCGACTTGTTGATCGTGATTCACATCTGCATGACACTGCCCCTGCACACTAGAAGTTGAAAAGCCGAAAGTCATTGTGACCGCTCCGACGAGCGAAAGAAAGATTTTTGTAGATTTCATATATGAATTTCTTCAAGTCGAATCAATAGAAAAAACTGAATTATTGTAAAGATAATCCTAAAAAACGAAAAGTCAATCGAAAATTGCCGCCCGAAATCTCCAAGCCTCGGCTGTGTCAGATATAGAATCACCAACTTCACACCATGCAATCCGCTCCACACTGGGAAAATATTTATTCGACAAAGGCCATTCACGATGTGAGTTGGTTTCAGACGCATGCGGGGTGCTCGCTCGATCTGATTGACCGCACTCAAATCTCTCCAGACGCGCAGATCATTGATGTTGGCAGCGGCGCTTCAATCCTGATCAGCGAATTGATTGCCGGCGGCTATAAAAACTTGACGGTCCTCGATATTTCCGCGGCCGCGATTGCCGCGGCACAAAAGCAACTTGGCAGCGCAGCGAACGGTGTGCAGTGGATTCACTCCGATATAACGACAGTCAAACTATCGGCCGACGCATATGACCTCTGGCACGATCGTGCGGCATTTCACTTCCTGACCGAAGAAAATGATCGTGCCGCATATATCAACACAGTTTCGAAAGCGGTCAAGCCAGGCGGACATCTGATTCTTGCGACTTTCGCGGAAGATGGTCCGCTGAAATGCAGTGGATTGCAGATTGTGCGATACAGCCCGCAGGATTTGCGCGCGCAATTTGACGGCGCGTTTTCGTTCGTTGAACATCAATATGAAGACCACGCAACTCCCTTTGGAAGTGTGCAAAGGTTTGTCTATTGTCATTTTCAAAGGCGCGCAGCATCGAACGCCGACTTGCGATAAAACACACCCCTTATGCCCACGCCCAAGTCATCACTGCCCATTCTGGATTTCATCTCGCACAATTACATGAACTTCAATTCACGTGCGATGCGCGATGCGTTGTTCGCGTACTGGGATCACGTACGCGACGGCGGGAAAATGTACTGGGCCGTTGCGGGCGCGATGTCATCAGCGCAGTTGGGGATCACTCTCGCCCCCGCTATTCGCGCTGGACTTGTGCACGGACTTTCGGTGACAGGCGCGAATTTGGAAGAGTCGATCTTCCGACTCGTCGCGCACGACAGCTATAAGGACTTTCCTGAATATCGATATTTCACCAAGCGCGATGACACAAAGATTCTCAAGCAGCGCATGCGGCGCGTGACCGACACAAGCATTCCAGAAGATGAAGCATTTCGCGCGGTCGAGAAGATTCTTGTGCCGATGTGGAAGAGCGCGACAAAGAATGGCGATCGCCGCTTCTGGCACGAATATTTTTATGACCTTGTGCTTGCCATCAACCCAAAGCATTACGAGGGCAATCCCGACCAATGCTGGCTTCTTGCCGCCGCGAAAGCGAAACTGCCAATCGTTGTTCCAGGCCACGAAGATTCGACATTCGGCAACAT
>SXGQ01298218.1_pt1 | contig 12990 bp, 13 predicted proteins | sample 3178371 | NCBI WGS metagenome assembly SXGQ01 (sample SAMN11356859, study PRJNA531348) | freshwater metagenome | isolation source: freshwater sample F1-20 | place: China: Fuxian Lake, Yuxi | collected 2017-12-25
CCGTCTTGCCGACCCCCGCCTCGCCGAGCAGCACGGGGTTGTTCTTCGTGCGCCGGCAGAGGATCTGGATGGCGCGTTCGATTTCCTTCTCCCGACCGATGACCGGGTCGAGCTTGCCCTGCCGGGCGAGTTCGGTGAGATCGCGACCGAAGCTGTCGAGGGCCGGGGTCTTGCTCTTCCCCCCCTTCGCGGCCGGATCGCTGCTGCCGGCGGCACTGGCTCCGGCGGGCTGCCGCCCGCCCCCCATGCCGGCCCGCTCGCCCCCCTCCTCCATGCCGTGGCCGAGCAGGTTGAGCACTTCCTCACGGACGTCCTCGAGCTTCAGGCCGAGGTTCATCAGCACCTGGGCGGCGACTCCCTCCTGCTCCCGCAGCAGCCCGAGGAGGATGGGCTCGGTGCCGACGTAGTTGTGGTTGAGGTTCCGGGCCTCCTCCATGGAGTACTCGATCACCTTCTTCGCCCGCGGAGTCTGGGGCAGCTTGCCCATCGTGACCATGTCGGGGCCGCTCTGGACGAGCTTCTCGACCTCCATGCGGATCTTCCGCAGGTCGATGTCGAGATTCTTGAGCACGTTGGCGGCGACGCCGCTGCCCTCCTTGATCAGACCGAGGAGCACGTGCTCGGTGCCGATGTACTCGTGGTTGAAACGCTGGGCCTCCTGATTGGCCAGCTGCATCACCTTGCGGGCGCGGTCGGTGAAACGCTCGTACATGAATCGTTCCTCTGTCGGCGAAACCTGCTGCGGGAAGAAACCTGCTGCGAGAATCCGGTGCATCGCCCCCGCGCGGCGGCCAGCGGTCGCCCGCCGGGGCTGCCGGAGGGAAAACTGCAAACCGGGGGCCAAATGCTGCACCGTCGGCACGATTCTAGGAGAAGCAGCGCCGGCTGTCTGGAAGTGGGCGCGAATCAGGCCTGGAGAGGCTGTTTTCGCGGCCCGAGGGAACCGGTTTGGCGGCCGTGATCGGGGGGCGCGTCAGGCGGCGAGTCGGGGGGCCGGAGTGTCCATCTGCCCGGTTGGCAGGCGGGACATTTCCGCGGGAGCCGTTTCGGCGGTCGCGATCAGCGACAACTCGCGGTCGATCTCCGGCCGCCAGCGCGCTCCGCAGTCGCTGCGCTGGAGTGCCTCGAGGGCTCCGCGGGCCTCCCGCAACCGGCCCGCCCGGCGGAGCAGGGTGGCGAGGAGCAGCTGGGCCTCGGCGTCGATCGGTGAGAGGGTGAGCAGGTGGCGCAGCCGTTCCTCGGCAGCGAGCCAGTCACGCGAGAGGTAGGCGTCGCGGGCCGCCACGAACAGATCCTCCGCTCCCTCCGGCCGGACATCGGGAAGAGCCACGGGGAAGGTCGCGACACCCAGCGCCGTTCCCGCGACCCAGATCGCGGCACTGGCTGCCCACAGGCCCGCGACAACCGGCCGATCGAACAGCTCGGACCAAACAAACGTCGCGAGCACCGCCAGATCGACCACGAGCGCGAATGCCAGCGCCAGCACCAGCCCCGAGCGGCTGCCCCGCAGCCAGAGCCAGGGAAGGCCCGGCCAGACGAGCGTCAGCCGGCGGAACGGGGCCGTGTTGACCATCGGGGCGGCGACCATCGGGGTGGCGGGGAACGCCGGCCATCGGGCTGGCGGGCGGGGGCGGGAGTCTAGAGGGGGCCGGCAGACCGGCCAAGTCGAACCGGAGCGATGCCTGCCGGGAACGCGGCTCCGCTGAAAAGGGCAGGATTCCGCCGGGACCCACGGCCGGCGACCATTCCCCGGATCGGATGACGGCGATTCCCGGCCGTGGGTCGCAAGGCTGTTACAACGAGGTGATGTCCGTCCCCATCACACCCGCTGCGTCCTCTTCCGACGACCGGCTTGTCGGGATTGGATTGTGCGTGCTGGTGGACGGCTGCGGGGATGTCGCCGCGTTCCGCCGGCTGGTCGAGACGCTGTTCGCGGCCGGCCTGCCGATGCTGCAGGTCCGCGACAAACGGCTCCCGACGCCGGCGCTCGTCGAACGAGTCAGGATCGCGGTGGCGGCTGCCGAGCGGCGTGGCGCCTGCCGACCGGTCGTGATCGTCAACGACAGGGCTGACGTGGCGGCCGTCTGCGGCGCCGATGGCGTGCATGTCGGCGCTGACGACCTGCCGGTTCCCCTGGCGCGACGGGTCGTGGGGGAGCCGCGGTTGGTCGGGCGGACGGCCCACGATCTGGCGGCGGTCCACCGCGCAGTGGCGGAAGGTGCGGATTACCTCGGCATCGGCCCCTGCTTTCCGTCGGTGACGAAGGCGTTCGCCGCCGATGCACCGCGTGGCTTCCTCACCGCCGCGGTGCGCGAGTCGAGCGTGCCGGCGTTTGCGATCGGGGGGGTGACGCTCGATCGCCTCGAGGAGTTGGCCGCGCTGGGGATCACGCGCGTGGCGGTGGCCGCGGCGATCACCGCGGCCGTGGATCCCGCGGCCGCCACAACTGCCTTCCTCAACCGCCTGAACCAGCTGTCGAAAGCGCCACCGGAACGGTGGGGCCCTCCGCCGGCTCCGCCGCCGGCAGGTCCTTGAGGAGGCCGAGCACGGCGGTCGCCATGTCGGCCTCGTCGCCGGCACGGTAGCCGGTCCAGACGCGGCGGATCGTGGCGTCGGGACCGACGAGGTAGGTGGTCGGAAATGCATTGAAGCCGTAGGCATCGGTGAATGCCATCCGTGTGAAGCCGTCGGGATCGCCCCAGGCGTCGATGGCGAGTTTCTGGCTCTCGAGGAAGCGGCGCGTGTCGCCGGTCAGTTCCTCGAGGTCGTCGGGCCCACCGCCCCCACAGGAGACCGCCACCAACTGGAACCCTGGCTTGTCGGCGAGCCGCTCGGCGAGACGGACCAGGGTGGGGAGTTCGCGCCGGCAGGGGGGGCACCAGGTGCCCCAGAAGTTGAGGAGCGTCACCCGGCCGGTGAGGCGCGGCGGCGCACGCGTCGGATCGGCGAGTGACACCAGCGGCAGCCGTCCGACCCGTCGCCCGACGGCCGGGTGCTTCTCCCGAACCGCACCACAGCCGCTGGCCACCGTCGCCACGAGCACGCCGATCAGGCCGATCAGGAAGTGGACCGGCAGCCGGCCGGATCCCGGGGATGGGATCGCGGGAGGGCTGCGCCGGCGCCACACGGGGGCGCGCGGCGGCCACACGATTCGCGACACGGCGTGTGCAGCGGATGCTCGGCCGCGGAGGGGACGTATCATCGCGGGTGCCTGCCCTGGACCGCGGAGAAAAACGGAGATGGCAACAGTGTACGAGGTGGAAATGAAGTTTTCCGTCGCCGACCCCGCCGTGCTCCGCGCGCGGCTCGGCGGGGTCGGCGGGGTGTTCTCCGCGCCCCGCACGCAGATCGACCGCTACTACGCCCATCCGTCGCGCGACTTCGCCGTCACGGACGAGGCCTTGCGGCTGCGGCGCGATACGGACCGTGTGGCGATCACCTGGAAGGGGCCGCGGATCGATGCCGCGACGAAGACCCGCCGCGAGATCGAACTCCCGCTCGTCCCGGCCGAAGGCGGCCCCGCAGCGACGCTCGCCGCCTGGGACGGCCTGCTCTTCGCCCTCGGCTTCCGGCCGGTCCGCGAGGTCCGGAAGCGGCGTACGACGGTGCACCTCGACTGGCAGTCGGCTGCGGTCGAGGTGGCGATCGACGAAGTCGAGGGGCTGGGAACGTTCGTCGAACTGGAGCAACAGGTCGCCGCCGCGGGAGTGGAGGCTGCCCGGGGTCGGCTCCTCGCGCTTGCCGAGTCCCTCGCCTGCGGACCGAGCGAGCGCCGCAGCTACCTGGAGCTGCTCCTCGCCACGGCCCGGGAAGGATGAGATGCGGTCGCGTGGATGGTGACGCCATGGCGCGGTCGGTCACCCGCCCCGCGGCTTCCGTTTCCGCGCCGCTGCCCGGGAGCGACTCCCGTGTTGGGCCCTGACGACGGCATTGCCCGGCCCGAGCACGATCACGGAGGGCAGGTGCTTCGCCGCCTCCTTGGCGTCGAACTGGCCGAACGCCATGATCGTGAGCTTGTCACCCTTCTTGCCGCGATGGGCGGTGGCACCGTTGAGTTCGATGATGCCGCTCGCAGCCGGGCCGAGGATCACGTAGGTCTCGAAACGCTGGCCGCCGGCCAGGTTGCCGACGAGGATCCGCTCGTAGGCACGGAGGCCGACCATCTCCGCCAGATCGGCGGCGATCGTCAGGCTCCCCTCGTAATCGATCGAGGCGCCCGTCACGGTGGCACGGTGGATCTTGGACTTGAGGAGGGTGATCGTCATCGGTGGTGACCGGGCGCGGAGGGGCGGGAAACAAACGGGAAGAGGGCGGGCATCTCGCGCCCGCTTCACTGCGGTCGTGCATGATCGAAGCGCACGCACACCGGCGCCGGCACGCTCACCGGTTCCCCGGTGAGTGTCAACGCACCCGTCGTGCCTTCGATGGCGAACACGCTGACGGTGTGGGAATCCTGGCCGGCGGCGAGAAGCCAGCGACCGGAGGGGTCGATGGCGAAGTTCCGGGGGGTGCGGCCGCGGATCGGCTCCACGCCGCGGAATGTCAGACGCCCGGTGGCCTCGTCGATCGCGTAGATCGCGATCGAGTCATGCCCACGGTTGGAGCCGTAGAGGAATCGCCCCGAGGGATGGACGGCGATTTCCGCCGTCGAGAAGCCGGTCCGGTCGGTCACCGTGTCGGGGATCGTCGACAGGGTCTGGAACTCGGTGAGCTTCCCGGCGTCGCCGTTCCACGTGAAGGCGGTCACGGTGAGGTCGAGTTCGTTGATGCAGTAGCCGAACTTCCGGTTCGGATGGAGCGCGAAATGACGGGGGCCGGCTCCCGGCTTGACCGGAGCCGCGGTGTGGGGGGTGAGCGTGCCCGCGCCGACGTCGAGGGCATGGACCAGCACCTTGTCGATGCCGAGGTCGCACGACACCGCGAACCGGCCGTCAGGCGCGGCGTCGATCGAGTGGCCGTGGGGGGCCGTCTGCCGCTCCGGGTTGACGCTCCGCCCCTCGTGCTGCAGATACCCACCGGGGGTCCCGGGAACCAGCGGGCGGAGCCGACCGTCGGCTTCGATCCCCAGGCAGACCGTGCTGCCGCCGCCGTAGTTGGCCGCCAGGGCGACCCGGCCGGCAGGATCGACCGACACGTGGCAGGGGGTGCTGCGGCCGGAGACCTGGTGATTGAGCTTCGTCAGCCGGCCCGTGGAGCGGTCGATGGACAGCGCGACGACACTGCCGGACCGCTGGCCATCGGTGTCCTCCACCTCCGACACCGCGTAGAGCACCGGCAGCGCCGGATGGAGCGCGAGGAACGAGGGATTCTTGACCGCTGCCGCCAGCACCGGGGGCGAGAGCCGGCCCGTGGTCGGATCGAAGCGCGACACCGAGATCCCCTCCGCCTTCGGAGGCGCACCGGTGTAGCTCCCGAACCAGACGAGCATGCCCGGCCCGTCGGCCGCGAGGGCGAGGTCGGGGGCCGCCAGGGGGCTCAACGCAAGGGCCGCCACGCAGGCCGCGGCGCCGCGGGCGACGAAACGGATGGACGCCATCGGGATCACACCTCATGCTGCGGAGGAACGTTCGCCGACCGACACCGTCACGATCCTACTCCATGACCGCCGCAGGCCGCCGCGAAGCCCGGAACACGGCCTGGCTGGAGCTGTACCAGATCGTCGTCCGGGTCGGCTGGATCTTCAAGACCGAGACGATCATCATGCCCGCCGTGCTCGACGCGGTGGTCGACTCGGGGTTGCTCCGCGGCCTGCTGCCCGTGCTCAACCGTGGGGGCCAGAGCCTCCCCCCACTCCTCGCGGCCGGCGCGATCGGGCGGTTGCCGGTGAAGAAGTGGGCCCTCGTCCGCACCAGTCTGGCGATGGCGGCGTGCTTTCTGATGCTGGCGGCTGCCTGGGCGCCGCTGCAACGCTCCCGCCCCGAGCTGCTCGCGCTGGTGTTTCTCGTCGTCTATGCGCTGTTCTCGGCGACCAACGGTCTCAACCAGTTGGTGCTGGCGGCGCTCCAGGGCAAGCTCATCGCGCCCGGCCACCGGGGGCGGGCGCTGGTGGTGGGGGTGGCGGTGGGGAGCGTGGCGGCGATCCTCGCGGCCGCCGCCTTCCTCGGCCGGTGGTTGGAGGAGGAAAACGGTTTCCCCAAGATCTTCGCCGCCACCGGCCTGTTCTTCGGCCTGGCCGCGGTGGTGCCACCTTGGCTCGACGAACCGAACGACGACGTCCCGCTTCACGACGCCGTGCCGCGACGTGGGTGGTCGTGGGCGCGGGTCGGCGACTGGGGCGCCGATCAGGTGGCCCTGGTGCGTGGTGATCCGGCGCTGGCGCGGCTCACGCTCGTGGCGGCCTGCTTCGCCGCCGTGCTGATCCTCTTTCCGCACTACCAGGCGTTCGCCCGCGATCGGCTGGGCACGCCGATCCGCAGCCTGCTGACCTGGGTCCTGGTGCAGAATGCCTCGACCGGCCTGGCGAGCCTCGTGGCGGGGCCGATCTCCGACCGCCGTGGAACGCGCGTGGTGCTCGTCTGGCTGGTGGCCCTGTCGGCTCTCACACCCCTGTTGGTGCTGGTGCTGGGATTCCTGCCGCAGGGGATGGCGGCCAGCCGCTTCTGGCTCGTCTACGTCCCGCTCGGCCTCAACCCGATCTCGCTCAAGATCTTCACCCACTACGCCCTTGAACTCGCCCCCGGTCCCCGGGAGCATCCGCGGTATGTGAGCATCGTCGGCGTGGCCCTGGCGCTGCCGTTTCTCCTCTCGCCACTGGTGGGCCTGGCAGTCGATACAGTCGGGTTCGCCGGGGTGTTCGTCGCCGGGTTCGTCGCCATCGCGACGGGGGCGGTGGTGGCGCTGGGGCTGCCGGAGCCACGCCACCGCGATGAGGCTCCCGCGGGGCAGGTACCCGTGGGGGGTGAGGCGCCGGGGCCCGCCGGCAATGCGGGGAGGGCTGCCGATCCCGACTGAACGGCTGAAAATCGGGTGCCCGGCCGGAAACGAGCGGTTGCCCCGGGGGGGCGGCCATCGGTATGCTCCGCGGTTGTGGCGGTTCCGGCACGTGCGGACGTATCCGCCCGCATCTCTTGCGCACGCCCGTCCCCTTGTTGTTCCTTCACTCCGAGGTCCGATCCCAATGAAGACGTTCTCGCGCGTCGCTGCCCTGTTTGCCCTCTGCGCCTTCGTGGCCGGTTCGGCCGCCGTCGTGTCGGCCGCCCCGAAGGAGCCCAAGGACGCCAAGTGCCCGGTGTCGGGCAAGGCCTGCAACCCGGAGAAGCACGCCAGCTTCGCCGGCGGCAAGGTGTACTTCTGTTGCGGCCAGTGCCAGTCGGCGTTCACCGGCGACTCCGCCAAGTTCTCCGCCAAGGCCCATCAGCAGATGGTTTCGACCGGCCAGCTCGTGCAGAAGGGCTGCCCGTTCAGTGGCGGCGCGGTCAAGGCCGGCACCGAGGTCTCGATCGGTGATGCGTCGGTCGGTTTCTGCTGCAACAACTGCAAGGGCAAGGTCGAGAAGGCCTCCCCCGACGAGCAGGTGACCCTCGTGTTCGGCAACATCGAGAAGGGATTCGCCCCGGCGGCGAAGTGACGTTCCTGCGCCACGGCTTCTGCGGCAGGGGAATTGGCCTAGGGATCCGCTGGCTGACATGAAATACTCCGCGCGGGACGTTCGTCCCGCGCGGAGTTTTTTGATGCGCGTGTTCCTCTCCGCCGGTGAGCCCTCCGGGGATCACCACGCCGCCCTCCTCCTCGAGGCCCTCCGCGCCCACCACCCCGACGTGGTGTGCACGGCGCTGGGAGGCCCGTGCTTGGAGGCTGCCGGGGCGACGCTCCTGGCCGACATGACGAAGCTCGCGGTGATGTGGTTCGGGCGGGTGCTGCTGAGCATTCACCGGTTCATCGAGCTCGCCCGGCGGGCGGAGCGCAGCTTCATCGACGATCCCCCTGCGGTCTGCGTGCTCGTCGACTTCCCCGGCTTCCACTGGTGGCTGGCCTGGCGGGCGCGGCGCCACGGGATCCCGGTGGTCTTCTACTGCCCGCCGCAGATCTGGGCCTGGGGCAGTTGGCGCGTCGCAAAACTCCGCCGTCTCGTCGATCACGTGCTCTCGGCACTGCCGTTCGAGCACGAGTGGTTCGTGGCCCGCGGGGTCCGCTCGACGCTCGTCGGCCATCCATTTTTCGACGGGCCAGTGGCCCCGGTCACGAGGACGCGCGACGACGACGCCCCGATGGTGCTCCTCCTCCCCGGTTCCCGCCGCCAGGAGATCGACGCCAACCTCGGCAGCCTGCTCGAGGCGGCCGCGATCATCCGCCGCGCCGTGCCCGATGTGCGGTTGGTGATCGGCGCCCTCCATGACCGCCATGCCGGGTTGATCGCCGCGCGCGGCGGCGCCGATCTGGAGATCGTCGCCGGCCGGTCGCGCGAATTGATGGCGGAGGCGACCGCAGCGATCGCCGTGAGCGGATCGGTGTCGCTGGAGCTGCTGTCGGCGCGGGTGCCGACGGTGATCGTCTACCGGATCAGCGCGTTGGCCTATGTCGTGCAGAGCTTCTTCCGCCAAGCCCGGTTCATCACGCTGGTGAACCTCCTCGCCGCACCCGATCCGGTGGGGCCGGTGCGCCCGGTGTGGAGGGCGCCGGCTGGCGTGCCCGCGGCCGATCCCGTGGCCGTGTTCCCCGAATACCTCGCCGTGGCCGATCCCGCCGCTCGGGCGGCCGCCCACGTGATCGAGTGGCTCGGCGATCCGGCCGCGCGCCGCGCGGTGGTCGGACGCCTGGAGCGGGTGGCGGGGATGGTGGAACGTCCAGGATCGGCCGACCGTGCCGCGGCGGCGGTGCTGGCGATCGCCTCGGGGAGCAACCCACACATGGCCACACGGCCGCGGCGTCAGGCCGCATAATGGCCCCATGATCCTCACGCAACCGCAGCCCACCCCGCTCGACCTCGTGTTTCGCCTCTGGGGCATCCCGGTGCGGGTGTCGGGGTGGTTCTGGCCGGTCACCGCCCTCTTCGGCTGGGGGCTGTGCCAGGCGCTGGCGCGCGACCCGCGCGAGGCGCTCCAGCTGCTGGTGCTGTGGGAGGTGGTGGTCTTCGTCTCGATCGTGATCCACGAGATGGGGCATGCCCTCGCCTACCGTGCCTTCGGGCAGGACTGCCAGGTCGTGGTCTACCAGTTGGGTGGTTTGGCGATCCCCGTGTCCTGGGGGCGCCGCGGGGCACGGCGGCCGATCGAGCGGCTGCTCGTGGCGGCGGCCGGTCCGGCTGCCCAGTTGGCGGTGGCGGCGATCGTGGTCGGGACCCTGCGTGCCGCCGGGCGGAGTGTGCCCTTTCCGATCGAAGCGGTCGGCGAGCGCCTCGGGCTCCACGAGGGGGCACCACCGGCGACGCTGTTCGGGTTTGCCGTCGCCCTGTTCATTCTCCAGGTCAACGTCTTGTGGCCGTTGATCAACCTTCTCCCGGTTCCACCGCTCGATGGCGGTCAGATCGTGCGCGAGGGGCTGGCGGCGCTTGCCATCGACGGTGCGGCAGGGATCGCCGCCGGCATCGGGCTCTTCGTCGGCGGGGCGATGGCGTGGTGGAGTTGGCAGCAGGGGGAGTTGTTCATGGCGATGATGTTCGCCTCACTGGCCATGTCGTGCTGGCAGACGCTGCAGCAGGGGCGGCCGCCGTGGACGCGCGCGCAGTGACCACTCCGCCGGGACCACGGTTGGTGGTGCTCGGCGCCAGCAACCTCTCGCGCGGGCTCCCCCGGTTGGTGGCGGCGGCCCGGGCCCGGAGCGGGCTGGCGATCGACTGTTTCGTGGCGGCCGGGCACGGGCGCTCCTACGGGGCGACGAGTCGGGTGGGCTGGCGGCGTCTGCCTTCGATCCTGGCGTGCGGCCTCTGGCGGGCGCTCGACCGGCTGCCGCCGAGCGCCGCCGGTCCGCTGGCACTGGTCTGCGACGTCGGCAACGACCTGCTCTACGGCTTCCCGGCCGACGAGGTGGCGGCCTGGGTGGCGACCGCGGTGCGGAGGCTGGAGTCCCGGGGAGCGCGGGTGACGATCACCCGGTTGCCGGTGGCGAGTGTCGACCGGGTCGGTCCGGTCCGGTTCCGCGCGCTGAAGACGGTCTACGTACCCGGCTGCCGCCTACGGCTTGACGAACTCAAGGCTGCCGCGAGCCGGCTCGACGACTGCCTCGCGGCGATTGCCAACGCCCACGGCGCCGCGCTCGTCGACCAGCCGGGAGCATGGTATGGCGTGGATGCGATCCATGTCCGTCGCCGCCGGCTCGATCACCTCTGGGACCGGGTCTGCACGGCCTGGGGGCTCCCCGAACGCGAGAGGTTGGAGCGGGCGACGGTGGCAGACTGGATGCGGATCGGTCTCCGGGGGGCCGAGGTGCGGGCCATCGCCGGCAGCCTGCGGCTCACTCCGCAACCGGCCGTGCAGTTGGCCGATGGCAGCCGGGTGTGGCTCTACTGAAAGGCGAGGAGGCGCACGATGCGACCCGAGGTGGTGCTGGTGATGGGGGTCAGCGGGTCGGGCAAGACCGTGGTCGGGCGGCTCCTCGCGCGCGCCCTGGACGCCACCTTCCACGATGCCGACAGCTACCACCCGGCGGAGAACGTCGCCCGGATGGCGGCCGGTGTGCCGCTCACCGACACCGATCGTCAGCCCTGGCTCGACGCCCTCGCCCACCTCGTGCGGTCGACGCTCATCGGCCCCGACGGGCCGGGGATCGTGCTTGCCTGTTCGGCACTCGCCCGCCGTTACCGGCGCCGGCTGGGGGTCGGCCAGGCGGCGGTGCGACTGGTCCATCTCGACGGCAGCGCCGCCGTCATCCGTCGGCGGATCGAGGCTCGGACAGATCATTTCATGCCGGCCGCGCTGCTCGACAGCCAGCTCGCGATCCTCGAACGCCCCGGCCCCGACGAGCGGCCGATCGTGGTCGATGTCGCGTGTTCCCCGGACGAGATCGTGCGGGTGATCCGCTCAGCCCTCGGACGCTGATCCAGGGGAGCGGCTGGAGATCGTCACTGCCGTGGTCCGCGGGCCGGTTCCGCCGGCAACCCGGCGTCGGTCACAGCACGGGCAGGGAGGGCAATGGCGGGCGCGCGGAATGGGCGGCGGCCAGCGTACCGGCGAGCCGCTCGCAGATAGCTTGGAAGAAGGGGCCGCTCCGGTCGTCGTCGTAATTGGCGACGGTACGGCCGGCATCGCCATGCTCGCGGATCGCGATCTGCAGCGGCACCTCCCCGAGGAAGGGGATGTCGAGTTCGGCGGCAGTCCGTCGCGCGCCTCCCGAGCCGAAGATGTCGTAGCGCTTGTCGCAGCCGGGGCAGAGGAAAAAGCTCATGTTCTCCACCATGCCCAGGATCGGGATCTGCACCTTGCGGAACATCGCGATCGCCTTGGTGGCATCGAGCAGGGCGACATCCTGCGGCGTGCAGACCACCACCGCACCCGACAGGGGCAACACCTGGGAGAGCGAGAGGGCGATGTCACCCGTGCCCGGCGGCATGTCGATGATGAGGTAATCGAGCGGGCCCCAGGCGGTGTCGCGGAGCATCTGTGAGATCGCGCCGTGCAGCATCGGGCCCCGCCAGACGACAGCTTCCCCCGCCGGCACGAGGAAGCCCATCGACATCACAGGCATTGGATGGGGGCCCACTGCCAGGCGGATCGGCTGGATCCGTCCCTGATCGATCTCAGGGCGGCCCGAGAGGCCGAGCAGATGGGGCACGCTCGGACCGTAGACGTCGGCATCGAGAATCCCCACCCGGCTGCCGGCGCGGGCCAGGCCGATGGCGATCGACACCGCCACCGTGCTCTTGCCGACTCCACCCTTGCCGGAACCGACCGCGATCACGCTCTTGGCCTCGAGGCCGACCTGACCGAGTCGCCCCGGAGGACGGTCGTGGTCGGTGATCGTGACGGTGACCCGCCCGATGGCCGGGTAGGCGGCGCGGAGCTGCTCTTCGATCCGGGCGCGGGTCGCCTGGCGGAGGATGGCGGCATGACTCGTCAGGCCGATCGTCACAGCGATCGCCTGCGGCCCCGCCTCCACGGCGACGATCTGCCCCATCGACCCCAAGGCACGACCGGTCTCAGGGTCGGGGAAATCGGCCAGAAGGGCGGTCACTGTCGCCGGGTCGGGGACGGTCATGGTGTGGCCGATGGGGGCAGGGGGGGGTGGGCGGAAGGAGGGGTGGAGAGGACCGGGGGCGCGGGGGAGAACGTAGCGACCGAAGCCTGGCGTGCCACCGGGCGCTCCGTCGCGTCGCTCACCGGCATGCCACCGAGGGCGACGCTTCCGGCCCGCCGGGCCGCGGTGAACAAGCCCTGCGGTCGGACGGTGAAATAGGCCACGAGGGCGAGGCAGGCGAGCATCCCCACTCCGGCGCCGATCCCGCCGTCGGTCTGCACACCGCGCCGGGTCGAGCGGAAGTACATCGCGGCGATGAGTCGCAGGTAGTACGCGGCAGCGATCGCCGCGTTCACCACCAGGGCCACGGCGAGCGCGACGAACGCCATCCGCCGCGGACTCCAACCGCCCCCATCGACCTGGAGAGCCGCCGCCGCCAGCGACAATTTGCCCCAGAACCCGGGAAGGGGCGGAATGCCGGCCAGACTCAGCAGGCAGACGGCGATCGTGAAGGCGATGACGGGGTTGGTGCCCGAGAGCCCCTCGAGGTCGGCGACGGTGTTGGCTTCCTCCCGGGGCGGGCGTGCAGAGGTGGCCGACCATTCGGGCCACCGGTGCCCGATGTACGTCAGGGCGGCGAATATGCCGATCGTCGCCACGGCGTAGGTCGCCAGGTAGAAGAGCGTGGCGCCGCCCCCGGCGCTCGCGACCATCGAGCCCGACTCGAGGCCGGTTGCACCGGGAGCCGCTGCGGCCGCCGCCGATGCGATCCCCACGAGTAGGTATCCGGCGTGGGCGATCGACGAGCAGGCGAGGAGGCGGCGCAGATTGCTCTGCCGAAGCGCCATGACATTGCCGATCGTCATGCTGATCGCGGCGAGC
>SXGQ01426961.1_pt1 | contig 12990 bp, 14 predicted proteins | sample 3178371 | NCBI WGS metagenome assembly SXGQ01 (sample SAMN11356859, study PRJNA531348) | freshwater metagenome | isolation source: freshwater sample F1-20 | place: China: Fuxian Lake, Yuxi | collected 2017-12-25
ATGGTAAGGATTAGATCCCTGGTCAGTACAGGGTGGGGGCACCATATATGGGGGCGTAGCTCACTTGGTAGAGCGCTTGGCTGGCAGTCAAGAGGTAGTCAGTTCGATCCTGATCGCCTCCACCAAACATATGACTTGGCCGATAGACAAAGAACCCGAAAAGTTTGCAACAGATCTCACAGTGCCCCAACGCACCCAGGGAGATCGCTACTGGGTAAGGATCACAACACGGGATTGGAGCATCATCACGCAGTGGCGAGGCACACCCCAACAGATTGAAAAAAATTGTTGGAGTTGGTATGACAGAGAAGCCCTGGCAGTAGAAACACAACTAATTGTGTGATAATCTACAGCATTAAATATTGATATGAAATACGGTTATTACGCAGATGATGAGTTGCCCAAATTTGATCCCATTCCCGGATACAAAACCAATTCCTACGGATATCGTTGTCCGGAATTCCGACCCTTGCCCGACGGTGGCAAGAATGTGGTGGTGCTGGGCTGCTCGCACACTTTTGGAGAAGGATTGGAAGAAAACGAAACATGGGTAAGCCAAGTGGCAGAGCAATCAAGCAAAATTTTGAGATGGTGGAATTTAGGGCAGCCCGGCGCCAGTGCCGATCTCATGATAAGAATTCTATACGGAACAGAGAAGATTCTATTTCCTAAAATTATTGTTGCTTGTTGGCCAGTATGGAGCAGAAGAGAAAGGCTTTTAAATTTTGATAAAAAACCTCTTCATCAGATCAATCTCACATCCGGTGACACGTTGTTAAAGTACGAAAACGAAGATACCGACAAGCAAAATTTTTTAAAAAATGTTTTCTTCTTAGAAAAATTTGCAGAAAAAACAGGAGCTAAAACTTTTCATTGCTTTTCACAAGATGTTTATGAATTAGACAATAATTTACAAGTTTTAAAAGATTACACAATCAAGAATTGTTGGCCCGAGTGGGATAGGCACCATCTACCCGAAGCAAAAAGAAAACGCATAACTACACCAAGTCTAGCTCGAGATGGTGTGCATTATGGCACAGAACATCATCAAGTATTTGCTAGGTTGTTCCTAGAAAGATTCAAATCAAAATTGAAATAATCTTTGAAAGATATTTTCCTTAGAACATCTTGAGAATTTATAAAATTTTCTAATTCTTCAGAATTATTGATTACAAGTGATCCACACTTGTTCGCAATCGCGGACACGCATTCATTGCCTGTTGATAACAAGTGTTCTCTTGCTTTTCTGGTCAGTACGTTTGCATATCTAATGTCCAATTGTTTGGGATTAACACAAAATCCATAGGCATGATCTATTTCAACTTCTTTGGCGTAGTTGATAATATTTTGCAAATCTCCCACATTCAAGCAGCTAACGGTGGTCCAAAAGTTCAGCCTTAATTGTGTATATTTTTTCCTCAACTCAATATATCTTGTCACACTCTTTGTGTAATCTCGCCACAGGATAGGCCAGCGGGCATAGTCATGCACATGCTCTGTACCATCGAGGCTCAATGTGATGATCACACGCATGTCTTTCATTAGCATCTGCTCGATCTCCGGGATGATCCTTGAGCCGTTGGTGTTGATACGCACTATCTTTGTAGCGCCAGGCAAGTTCATCAGCAATTTTTTATAGTTGGGGCTTGCGGTGGGCTCACCGCCATTGATGTCCACCTCTACGATCTTGTCCTGTGGCAGTGAAAAAAATTTATGGTAGTTGTTTATTTTTTTATAGTTTTTGCCAGACAGGCTACCAATTTTCGTACTCAGCAAAGAGTTGCAACTCTGACAAGCACTGTTGCAGATATTGTCCAATACTCCCCCAACAATTAGATAGTCTTTTTGAATCGCTCTTAAGATTCTGTCTCGCTCGATCATATCTAGGCGTATGCTGCTATTTGTAGTTTCTTCTGTTAATTTGCATCTAACACATTCCTTTGGCCAAATATTTCCCCCCATTTGTTTTTTTATTTCCTTTAACCAACTGCTCTGCTGCATTTCTTCATGATTATTAAATTCGGGTGCTTTTGTCATGTGTCCACACTTGCCGATCTTGCCTGTGTGATTTAATCTAACAAAATGATCAATTCTTGGACAATGCATTCAATTTTTGAACTCCTCTATGATTTTTTTTAATTTGACGGATTTGTTCATGTATTTTTTTATGATTTTTTTATCAACCTCGACGTATTTTTCGTGTTCAATAGATAATATTTTCTCTCTTTCTTCTGGTGTCATTGATTTCCACTTATTAGAATTTCCTGTCCATGGACCGTCTCTGTTTGGTAATAACCTGTACAGTTCATCTACTGGCCTTATGTCGACCACACCATTAAAATATTTGTGCAGGTGAAAAAGCCATAGGTATTGAGGAGCAAAATGTCGATCAACTATATCAAAGTTCTCAATTTTTTTAAGAACATCTTTATTGATTTGGTTGTTTGTGAGATAAAAAAAAGTATGAATTCCCGATGCGAATCTATCCTCGGGAGACCTAAGAAATATCGTGATTTTTTTCAAATTGCAAATTTCTTTGTTTTTCAGTATCTTTAGATTGTTTTTTTCCGCATACATTGTAAGGCTGCTGCGACCATTTTTAAAAATTGGATAAACAAATTGATCGTTGGTTAACTGTATTACCTCACAGTCTGCAGTCAATATATCTGTTAAATTTTTAAACATTCTCTAATTCTTTAAATAATTCTGGAAACACAGATTCTGCAGATTGGTTTCTTCTGGCATCTAATATTTTTATTTGTTCTCGAAAATAAGAAATATCTTTTTCCCATGAAGTATCAGAAATATATTTGTATATATTTTCATAACTGTTTCGCAGATAATGATTGCTTGTAGCTATCTCAGCGCTCAATTTATTTTTAACTTCATTTAAAATATTTTTTGGCAGATTAAGTATATTAAGATATTCGGGGGTATATAACGGACCAATTATAAAACTATTTTCATGGAAGCCCATCTCTTTAAAGAAATCCACAGTGGAGAAAATGCTTTTATAATTTAATATGAAATATAACATGTTAAATGTAATTTTATGATTCAGTTCTTGTATTAGTTTTAAATTTGTTAAAAAATTATTCCATACTCCGTGATATCTCACATATTCATATTCTTCTTGCATTGTTTCAACACTGACAGTCCAGTGCACGTTCTTAAATTCACACAATAGATCAAATACGCCCGTCTCTGTTAAACTTAAATTGGTGTTCACTCGAATATTAATCAAGGGGTTTTCTTCTAGAAGCAATTGCAAAAACTCTTTGTTTTCATTCATCAACAACGGCTCTCCACCTGCTAGGTAAACATTTTTAAGTTTTTTTATATTCGCAAAAACAAACTCTTTCACTTTCTTTCTTGATTGCTCAGATGATTTGATCTTTTGGTTTAACTCTTGTGCCCATTTGCTGCTGTAACTTGGACCACAATACACGCAAGCCTGGTTGCAATGATTGGTCCAGCGCAGGTCAACATGATGAAGAGAAAAGTTTTCTACTTGATCATATAATTTGCTGTCAACGAACGGCGCCACTTCTTTTGTGTAGTACAATCTACTGCTTATGCTTGATAAGTTTTTCCTATCCTGTTCTTGTAGATAACACCCGGCACAATTTTTTGGCTTTTTGTCTGCTAGCATTTCTTTTTTAATTTGTAAATTTTGTTCTCCCGAGAGAATAGTAGTAATATCTTCTTTCTGTATGTTTCCAATTGGTGAGGTAGAGATTATGCAATTTTTTATATTGCCGTTGGGCTCTAGCTCAAATCCAGTCCATGGCAAAACGCAAAAACTTTTATTTCTTAATATGTCTTTGGCATCCATTTAAATTGGAATTCTTTTGTTTGTATGTCCTATGGATATCTCAGAGATGTTGATATTTTCGTTGTGAGAAAAGATATCTATGATGCTTTGAGCCCATTGATCCACATCGGCCTTGTTGCTGTTGTCAAATTGTGCCTGCGTGGCCACACCCCCCGGCCTTATAATAGAAATGCTGGGCCAGTTGTCCTTGAATCTTAGTTGTCGAGATGCTTCCTCCAGGGCGATTTTTTGATTTCTATAAGCACTCATTGTGATATCGTCTTGGCCATCCGGCATGCCATTTATCGGTTGCATGGTCATCTGCGTGCTAATATTCCAAATATGTTTATTTTCTATCCCGCGCCATCTTATCCACACAGCATAGAGCAATTCCGTCTGTGCATATTGTTCCTGCGCATTATTGATAAAAAGATCACACATAGCAACCAAGTTCGCCACATGCTCTGTGCGACGTATGTTGTTTCCAGTACGCCTGCTAATGCCCACTATATCGTGTCCACGAGAGGCAAGTATCTTGGCAAATGCCTGTCCAATTCCCGCTGTGTGTCCGGTGATTGCGATTCGCATATTTAAATATTTACGGCACAAAAAAATGCCTTAAATATTTCTTTAATGTTACCAATTCACACAATAGAGCCAGCATATCATCCAAAAAACAAGATGGGATTTCTGATTGATTGGTTATTGACTTTAAAATGCAATTATGATTGTTCTTACTGTCCTATAGGACCCCATGGACATGATAACTCCACACAGCATCCACCAATAGAAAAATGCATCACAATGTTGAAGCAGATGTATCACTACACCGATATCATGATGGGTTATAAAAAATTTCAGTTTAAAGACGCAATATTAAATGTTTATGGTGGCGAAGCACTGTATCATCCAAACATAGAAGAAATTCTATTAGAAACTACAAAACAATTCAAGCCATACAAAAATAGTTGGAGATTAAAACGTAGGATCACCACCAATGCCACAGCCACAGAAAAAAAATGGCAGGCAATATGCGAACACCTCGAAGGGTTCACTCTCAGCTATCACAGCCAAGGAGAAAAAAAAATGAAAACTTTATTCAAGAAAAACATCGATCATGTTTGTAAAATTGGAAAAGAATATGATATTGTAGTGTGCGCATTCCCCCATAGTCGGCATTGGCAAGATTGCTTGGATTTTTTGGAATACTGCAAACAGAACAAATTGAATGCAAGGCCAAAACTTTTGGACGGCCCCACGGGGTTATACAATCAAAAACACATCGAGGAGCTTGCGCCATACGTTAAAGATGATAGCCTCGGCAAAGAAATCAACCAAGATATCAGAATAGACAATCAGAGCCGCGCATGCTGCGGCGGGAGATCTTTGTGTACCAACAGGAACATTAAGGAATATCAAACAATGATTCCAAGGAAATTGGGATTCGAGGGATGGTACTGCTCCGCTAATTGGTTTTTTTTGCATGGCAACAATGTCAACGGCCAATACTACACTAACAAGGATTGCAGGATGCGATTGGATCAAACATTGGGCGCAATTGCAAACATGGACACTATGCCAGCATATATTAAACAAATCGAAGAACAATTATCTTCCAATACATTGCCAATCATGCGCTGTGTTCAAAAAAAATGTTTGTGTGGCACCTGTGCCCCAAAAAGCATACGCAAAGAAAATCTAGATGCTATCATGAAGATTTACAACGAGTCGGTAGTTGCCAAGTGATAGATTTAGGATGTTTTTTTACTTTTTCAAGTTCTTTTACAAATAATAAATCATTCTCTGGAGCTAACTGTTCTTTAAAATTATTAAAGGTATCCCAGTCTGCTATCCTGTTGAATATTACTTTGTGTGCATAGAACCGATCCGCCAATTCCAACATCTTATTCATCTCATGCCAGTTGCTCTTCTGCACAACCATGTGAAATCTTATGCGGAATCGCTCGTGATACTGTTTTATGAATTCTAGATTCTCCAATAGTTTCTCAAACTCACCACCTCTGCGCAATAGCTCATAGGTACTTGCAGTGGCACCATCGATGCTGATGTTCAACACATCGATCCTGTTCAATATTTTGTCCAATCTACCAAACATTTTTTTCATTAATAAACCATTGGTCTGCAGATTGAATCTCAGGGTTTCGTTGTCCGGCACTGTCCTCATGAAATGCCGATATACCAGGCTTGCGAAAGGATCTCCGTCTGATCCTATATGCACGGTGATGTTGTCGTGCGTGGCAAGATACCGATTCACCTTATGTGCCAATTCCAATCTCATGCCCAGCATCTTGCCTCGCTTGTGGAATATCACAGACTTTCTACAACTGGGACAACTGAGATTGCAGGAGTTATCAATGGCCAATCTTATAGTTTTTATTTTTGGATCGTTGTCCGTATAGTTACGCACATCGCCCTTTATGATCCAAGTGCACTGTTTCTCATTGCAGTAACGATAAGACCCGTCGTCGATGGAATCTCGAAGATGATAGGCCGTGTCGGAATAGAATATTTCTTCCAAGCTGTTCTTGTGCAGGTTACCCACGCTCTGTGGCAACCATGCCGTGCATTCGCAGATAAAACAACTGCCATTATGATCAATCAGCACAGTGTCAAACGGTTTTGGACATATATTTGTGATGCCCAGATCTTTGCCAGTGTCGATCTTATGCCACTCAAACAGCCTTGAGTCAATCACTTTTTGAGATCCGGATTGGTTAGATGATCCAAAGTGACCACTTCGTTCGCTGGCACCACATAAACATCTGTGGCAGTGTCTGGTTGTTCTCGAGATTGCTTTCTTTGGTCGCTGCGCCTACGCAACTGTTCTTGTTTTTGTTGCTTCCGCAGGTTTCTCTCGCCACTCTGTGACTTGTATGTGTAGTGTATGCCCATGGCTCATCTCCTGCTGTGTGATCATTGATATTGTAATTATCTTTTGAAATCTTATCATACCGCAACATTGGGTATAAGTCAATTGAGGTCAAAATCTTTGCACGCTAACTTACGCTGTCGCTAGTTTGGAAAAAATTGCGCTGACGCAGGGCGTCTAAAACATCAGCTCTTGGTAAAGCTCTCCAGCACAAATGTCTTGGCATCATAGCATTCGATGTAGTCAGAATTGTTGGCATGCCTCACAGTGCCCTGCCCCCAGATCACGTCCTGATCATGCAGTGACACAGCACGCTTGATTGTTACGTCTATGTACTGTCCATTGCCCACTCCCAGCGTGACGAAAGTGATGTACTGTCCTCGGTCTCCGCGGAATATTCTGCCATTGGCAACCAGACCTGCGAATTCCACACGATCCATGTACAATTCTTTGACGTAGAGCCCATCAAGAAACTTCTTCCCCGACCACCAACCGTATTTCCTATATTGGAACTGCGGGGTGTCCCATCGATCTGAGCAGGAGGGAGTGACCACGTCCAGTCCCGCACGCTTGCTTTCCAATTTATACACCCAGCGACGATATGATCCCTGGCAGTGCTTCATGCAGGCCTCCCAGAATTTTTTGTTGTTGTGTGCCTTTTGATAGGCCAAGGCCCAAATCAATCTGCCAAGGTTCACTGCATGTGCCCTGCATAATCCAAATCCCGACAGGCTCTGCAGCATGGCCACTATCTCGGACTTGCGTGGATGGTTGCCTAATCTTGTAGTGAACTCCAATATCTTCTCCTCATTCTTCTTGGCAAACGCCCGCCTGTACATGTCCGCCTCGTATTTGTCTATGTCCAACACCTCCGCTATCCTGTCTATGGCGTCATCCTCGTACACTATGGTGTCCTCCATGCGCTCCTGGCTCCAGTCATGGAACATGGTGGCTTTCTTCCTGCCCGATATGGCCACTGGCCTTATGAGGGCTGTGGCGAACACGCAGTCCTTCCTGCTGGTGGGTCGTATTGCCCTGAACAATCTCCTCATTGCGGGAGATTCCGCTTGTGTGACCCCCAACACGTCACCCCTGCATAACAGTTCTGCCGTGGCCTCGTCGTGCTCGGGATAGTCCGTTAGTTTGGTGTGCGGATCTATCTCCAACAGCTGGCTGAGTCCTCTGTTTGCCAATATGTCCACTTTGAGGTGTTCCAGGTCCTCCACTTCATTCTTGTCTAGTAGTATCTGATTCTCTGCCGTGAACAGGCTTTTAGGCAATGCCCTGTTAAACATCAAGATGCCACCGCAGTGTTTTGATATGCATCTCTTTTTGCCCAATAATTTTTTCTCTATCCTTGTGGCTTCTTTTGAATCTATGCCCAATGATTCATATTTGAAATTGCGAGGCAGGTTGCCTTTTATGCCCAAACGTTTGGCAGCTTCTCTTCTTGCGCTCTTGTCTCTGTATAGAACATAATTAGATATCCTAGCGGATCTGCCGGGCCAGTGTTTGAATATGCGTTGCATGACCTCTTCCTGTTTGTGGTGTGGGAAGTCTATGTCCACGTCCGGAAGGTCATCCCTGTTGGGATTGAGGAAACGTGCTATGGGTATGTTCCACTCTACAGGATCTACATCAGTTATGCCCAATAGGTAACACACCAGCGACGAACCAGCGGATCCTCTAGTCATGTGAGGTATGTCCTTTGTCAGAGACATGATATCACATATCTGGATGAAATAATCTACGAAACGTAATTGCAGTATGATCTTGGTCTCTTCTGCCAGACGTTGCACATATTCTTCTGTGTTTGGGCACTGCCTAATGAATCTTTCGTACAGCCTGGTTATGTCGTTCAGTTCCTGGTCCTTCATTGCCTGTGTTCTCATTTGCCTATTATTGCCTTGAGCAATATTAATTATCTGGGCAGTATCTGTGAGGAAATTTTTTGGTGTTCTCTTAGTTTACTTTTGGGCACATCAATATCTCTGCGATCGCATGCTGCTCTGATAACGCAATTGTCACACAAAGGATTTCTTGATCTGCAAACTAATTTTGCGTGAGTTATCAGCCACATGTGAGCCCCATACTTGTATCTGTCCGGCGTGGTGGAATTTACTATGATCGATGCCTTGCCTTCGTCTAAGTTGTCCACCCAGCCCAATCTCCACAGCATCCTGAACACATGGGTGTCCACTGCTATGTGTGGTTGCCCCCATACAAAACGCATCACGATATCTGAGCTTTTGCGCCCCACTCCGGGCAGTGTCATAAGTTCTGCCTGCGTCTGAGGCACCTTACCATTAAATTTTTCAATCAACATCTTGCTGGTGGCCAAGATGTTTTTTGATTTGGCATTGAACAGTCCTGCTGGCCGTATGGCCTCTATGATTTCTTGCTGTGAGAGTTTGATCATGTCCTCTGGCGTGCTGGCCAAAGCAAACAGTTGCCTGCAGGCCACTGCTGTTCTTGCGTCCTGTGATTGGGCACTCAGCATCACTCCTATGAGGCTGGTGTAGGCTCGGGAGTGTATCTTGGCTTTGGGTTTTTGATTGGAGTATTTTGTATATAGGTTACTTAACTTTTCGTATATGTATTCTATGTCATTACTGTTCTTCATCAGAATGCAGATCATTTAATAGTTGTCTCAACTTGCTTCCTTCCACTGTGGCCCTGACCTTGCCTACCTCGTCGCCTTTGGTTGGATCTGGTTCTATCCTTGCATCTGTGGCAGTGCCGTCTGGCGAGATCTTGCTTCTCTGTTTTAGATTGTCATAGATGGTGGATGTTTGTTTCTTGAACTGTTGATATTCTGGATCATCGGCGAGATCCCTTATTCGCAATGTGTCCACATCAAATTCCAGATCCACTTTCTGCCCCACGCCACTGCTGCTCCTGGTCTTCATGAATTGCAGTTGATATCTGCCACGCTCTTTCATTGCTCTGCTGGTGAATATACCAAATACGTTGTCTGCTGTTTGCACTTTGGACAATCCTCCCGCTATGTGGCTGTGATCAAACTCAATTTCTTCCACAGATGCCCTGTTTAACTGTGATGCCGTGGCCATCAACATCTTCGATTCCACAGCAAAATTTCTCAATTCTTCTGACACATACTTGTCTTTGATGAAAAGATCTGCTGGTGATACTTTTTTGCTCTTTGGCATCATGAGATCCAGATAATCAATCAATATGCAATCTATTTTTTTCTTATTTTTAAGCTCTAATTCTTTGATATATGTTTTGATATCCAACACTGTGCTGCCCGACGGCAGATACTTGATCTGCAAGCCGCCCGCTTTCTTGGCAATCATCTTAAGTTTCATCTCAACGTTGTCAATTTCTGGAAATATCTTTCTCGTAGGTATGTTTGTGATCATGGCATCCAATCTCATCGCCACCAACATCTCGCTCAATTCAAAAGTGATGTAGCAGCAATTCAAACCTGCGCTGGCCCAGTTCACGGCTAAATTTTGCAAGAACAACGACTTACCTGCACCCGATCCTCCTGCAAATATGTTCAGTTCTCCACGATTGAATCCACCAAACAGTTTCTTGTCTATGTTGGCCCAGCCCGTGCTGATCTGTCCGTTGGAGTTCTTCAATCTCTCCAATCTGCCTCTGGGATCATCAAAATAGTCTGTGCCTATGTCTCTGGTCAATCCAATGTTGACCGCTGCCTTGATCTTGTCTTCCACCGGAGCATAGTCACCATGTTCCAAAAGATCTGCCGACTCCAATATAGCTTTTTCTAGTGCCTTGTGTCTGGAGAATGTTTCAAACTCATCCAACAACCATGTGAAGTGCGATGGATCCAGATCCTTTGCTGCTTTTAATTTAATGTCATGCTTGGCATTGACTTGTTCCACCTCCGGCAATACCTTATACTGCTCGGCATAGTCCTTGATAAATTTTGCGATGGGTTGAAGTTTTCGGTCAAAGCTGTTGCTGTCAAAAATGTTCTGTGCTCGTGCGAATGATTCTGCGTCGGCCAGCAGCATTTCCAAATATAATTTTTGTACATCAAAACTGTAATCAGCCATTTGTTACTCCACAATATATTTTACAACATTTGTCAGCAGTTTCATACGATTTTGTTGATTCAAAGAATTGTTTTACCGCATTATTTCCTAATATTTGTTCTACTGTGTTGTTTTTAATATTGAATTTTTTATCTTTTGGAGTAAAAATTGTTTTGTATCTGAACCCATACAAGCCCATTTTACAGCATGGATAAAAATCTCCTTCAGCATCAATATACAACGCACGATTTGGATTCCCGTTTATGCTACTCATGCATTTTTGTTTTATGACGGTTGCAATATCTTGTTCTTTGGTGACCGCAATCTGGTGCTTGTATGAAAGATCAACATATTTTTCATCTGGCATCAGATCTTGTTTCCACCAACGATCGCTTTTTTCTAATTGAAAATTTTTTATTCCTAACATTTTACTCATTGTTTCAGCCTCTTCGATTTGATGTTGATTGTGTTTAAAAACAATGTATTTCCATGTTGTATCTATATGATATTTTGTCACAACGCCTATTGCGTCTATGATTGAATCCCATTTTGCATTTTTTCTGTACAAATGATTTGTATCTTCCAATCCATCGATGCTGAAAGTAATTCTGTCGTCATCAGATAATATTGAACATAACTTTTCCCACCATTCTTTCTTTTTGCCGCTGCCATTGGTTGTGATTTCTATCGTGCAATTTATTTTTTTAAGTTCAGAACACAACTCATGAAATTTTGAATGGTAGATAGGATCGCCGTTATTGCCGCACATACTTATTGTGGGAGAATAGTTTTTAAAAAACTTGACCAAATGTTCTATATCTATCTCATGCGTTAATCTTTTTTTAAATTTTTCATAAAACCAAGTTCTATCGCACAGCGGGCATTCTAATAAGCATTTGCTTGTTGGCTCGATGTGCCACGAGATATCAGCCATATATCTTCCTTCTCAAATCTATCTTCAGTGCTGTGGATTCCGTAGATTTGAGTATTGATTGTAATGTAAACAATCTACCATATTTAGACACAGCTTCCGCCACATCCACAACCGATTCGTGCCATTGTGGAAATGCCACGCTCCAACCAAACTCCTTGGACTGATCTATCAGCTTTTGTCCTGGTTGGTCTCTATCCGGCACTACGATCACCTGCCTGTTCAATCCCTGTATCAGTTCTCTCTGCGTGTTGTTGATCTCTGATCCCAAGATGGCCACACCACCCAATGTAATGGCATCAAATGGTCCTTCCATTACCAACACAAACTTCCTCTGCCAATCCTGTGCGTCCATGTTGAACACATAGCCTGGCTGCGTCTCTGTGTAATATTTTATCTCTTTGTTGCGGGTGTCAAATAATCTTCCTGTGTATCCTACCACATCTCCATGCCAATAGAACGGCACGATCACCCTGCGATGGAAGTCCGCGGTCTGGTCGGGTGAGTAGAAGAAATCATACCATTCGGGCTCTATGCCTCTATTCTTGAGATAGTTCAATAGCTGGTCTATCTTCTCGTATTGGGTGTCGGTTAGATCTCGGGCCACATATTTCTCCAACCAGTGTTCTAGTTTGAAACTGTTCTTGGGCAGTTCCTTCTTCTGGAAAGTGATGAATTTTTTCTTTTCGTACTTGACATCGGCTTCTTCATGGCGCATGGCCTCTATGGCCAATTTCTTGATCGTGTCTTCGGCAATGCCCAGCCAGCCCATCAGTGTTTTCATTTTACCGGACAGCTTGCGACCAATCACATAACTGGCTGTGTAGCCACAGTTGAAACAGTGGTAGCTCAGGGTGCCATCAGCGGAAGTCATCACGCCGCCACGTTTCCTCTTGTCCTGAGACTCTCCATTGTAAACACAACAGGGCGCATTGAAGCTCATCCATCCCGATGGCGTTTTTTTTCTTCCAGCCGGCAGCGATGTCAGAATTGTAGACTGAATCAGATTCATTCTTACATTTTAACGTCTATATAGGATTTTGTCAATTCGTCCGGTATTACCACTGTCATTGCTCCAACTGAATCGCACATTTTCGTACACCCCAGTGAAGTTGTAATATGCGACCGCTGTGGAAGACGAGAATGTTATCGTAGATGACTCGCCCGTGGCAGTGATGTTGAAATAGTCAGTGTCTGAGGGAGTTGAAACCATGGTGCCTTGTATCCTCAGCGATCCCGAAAAAGATTTTGTGTACACGGCGATGGTGTGCAGCGCCACGTTGTTGTTGATGCCCGGGTTGGCATCTATGGCCCCGCTGGTCTTGTCCAA
>SXGQ01379219.1_pt1 | contig 12989 bp, 26 predicted proteins | sample 3178371 | NCBI WGS metagenome assembly SXGQ01 (sample SAMN11356859, study PRJNA531348) | freshwater metagenome | isolation source: freshwater sample F1-20 | place: China: Fuxian Lake, Yuxi | collected 2017-12-25
ACAAGTCAAGCAGTTTTTAAGTTAGCCGCTGCTTCTTGTCTAATTTTTTCATTTGGATCATTTCGAGCTATATTCATTCTAACATCTTCTGGGGTATCTTTATGTCTAGCAACAGCCGAACGGACTATATCGCTTGAATCGTTCGCTAAAGTAGTTAAGTGTCTAGGTTTTATGTGCTCACTAATAATAGACAATGCCCTTACTCTATCATCCGAATCTTGATGTAAGGCTTCTATGTGCGCTGGTGTTGTATGCTTAGACAAAACTGAAATTCCTCTGGTTACAGGATCATCATTTTTAACCGCCATGGCATGCGCTTCTTTTGTTAAGTTACCGAGCATAACTGTAGCTTGACGAACAATTGGATTAGGATGAGACATTGCGTAAATTTGATCGTGACCGTCTAATTTCCATTCTGCCATTTGTTTAGCAGTAGAAAGAACATTATAACTAGAATCGCCCATGGCGTTTATAACATGTTGTTTTGTTATATAAGAATTATTAGATTGTAAAACGCTACTTCGAACTACAGGATTAGGATGATTCATAGCCATATCAATATGTTCTGCAGTTACTTTAGGATGATAAAAAATAGGTTCTATTAATTCGGGCTCATTGCTATTTTTAATGAGTTTAGTAAACGTGTTTGACGATACATTTTGGTTTCTTAGTGCGTGTTTTCTAATAAACAATTGTTCTTCAGGATCATTTGCTACTTTATCTAATGTTTCGGATCTAGCATTTACATTACCCAAAGCAGAAAATTTAAGATTATCATCTTTTGAATTTAATATCAAATTATCCAAAGCATCTGGTGTAGCTTTAGGATGTCTTGCTGCTATTTCTTTCAATTCGCTTTCTTCGCTATACCAATCAGGTTTATCTGTAGACGAATTCAAAACTGTATCTATATGGCCTGAATTAATTTTTGGACTTTTTTGTAAAACGTTCAATTTATCATTTGGATGTATTGTATCATTACTCAAGTAATCTGATATAGTTTTGGGGTTGGTTTTTGGGTGAGAAACAGCAGCAGACATCATAACACGACTGGAATTTTTGCTGTTTACAATTTTGCTCAAATGTTCTTTTGTGATATTTGGGTTATTCAATATCATAGTTTGTTTTATTTGAGAATCTATAGTAGGATCTTCTAAGGCAGCATCAATATGCGTAGAGGTAAAGTTTCTATGTTTGACTGCTTTTGCCTTTAAAATAGAATCTCTATAATGCGAGCTTCTTACTATTTCATTTAGCGTGTTTGCAGAAACATTATTATGCACTAATGCGTCAGATCTAAGATCATCGCCTCGATCCATTACTATATGATGTAATGTTTCGGAAGGAACGTTTGGATTTTTTAAAGCTGCATATCTAGCGTAATCGTCTTCTTGTTTATTCATAAGTACATCTTGCAGTCTACCTTGTGGTAGCTTTGCATTTCTTAATGCAGCATATTTAACATCTTCGTGATCATCGTGGGACGCTTGTAAAACTTGTTCCGAAGTTGAAAGTTTATGGTTTAACGCTGCAATTTTAGGAATAGAAGAATAAGTGTTATTACCCTGAGGATTTAAAATTTTGTCTATATGTTCTGGTGTAATTTTTTCTGGATGATCTTCAAACGCGCTGGCTATATGTCTTGGGTTTGTGCTGTTTATACCCTTTTCGAAAGGAACAATAGTAGATTTACCGTCATCATTGTAAACTTTATCATTTTTTTTGTAAGTAGAAACATCATCTTTCATAGGAAAATTTTGATTAGTCCATTTTTTAACAGTATTTTTAAAAGAACTCACTATTGCTGAATCGACACCTGAAGCACTATTATCATCGTCATCGCCTTTTGCTCCTATTCCATACACGCGACTTTCTGGTCTTAAAATAGTATGGTCAACATCAAATCCAGTTAAATCGGAATCTGCATGAAATGGCTTTAACGCAATTCTAGCCATAGGTTTCTTAATATCATTGTCCTCAGGGCGAACCAAATATGCTACATGCGTTCCATTTTGTATGTCGTGTTGAAGGAAACGTTGGTTGATACCTCCTCCAGTATTAGGACCTCTCATTTCCATACAAGAACGCCAACCACGATCAGTTGACATACCTGCAACGTCATGAGGATGTCTAGATATAATAATTTTAGGTTGTGCTACCGAAGAAGCCGCTCTTTGAGGATCGTTCATAAACGCATTAGTTATTTCAGGAGAAGCTTTAGTTTTGTTTAGTATTTTTCCAATGCTTGTAGAACGACCGTATTTGTCTGTGGCAAATCCGCCCCTATAATCGGAAATGTTATACCCATTGTCTTCTAAATGTTTTTGCACATCAGGATGTGGAACGGCTGGCGGTTGTTCCATTTCTAATGGAATTTCTATTCTGTCCTGATCTTTAGGAAATACATTCGAAGAAATGGTTCTAGCTGCAGAACCATCACCCCATTCATCTACTTTATCTTTTTGTTCTTTGGTTAACTCTTCCCAAAGAAGCTCGCTATAACCAAATACAGGACTATTTTCTTTTAAAAATTGTTTAAAACCGAACATAGAAACTCCAAGTTTTTAAAACTATTTATTAGCTGGCCATTTTAAATATGCCTCAGCATACTTTTTGCCCATGGTTTTAACGTCCACTAAAATAGTTACTTTTACACCAGTTTCGGCTATGACAAACTCTTCAAATTTAGCGAGCTTCAATATTGTTCAACCCAATAACACTTCTTATATGCGCGGCGAGTTAAATTACCCATAGAGTCATAATATCTCTTAAACTTAGTTACGCACCTACGCACCATAACTGGCTCTTCTTCATATTCATAAACCCTGACTGGTTCGTGATAGTTCGGGCGGTCAAAAACTTCACCCAAAACTAAACCTCCGATTACGCCCCCAAGAATACCAATCGCAACTTCTTCAGAATTATCTGCATAAGAAGGAAGAGCGGCGGTTAGAAGAAAAGCTAGAGCAAATAGTCCTACGAAAAACTTATACATTTTGATGTCCTTAATTGTAATGGCTAGGCTTTGCCTTAACCTGAATAAATTCTACTGGAGCACCATCATCGCCTACTACCGCAGCAGTCAAATGACCACCATAAACACAACCTGTGTCCACATTAGTCCTATCATCTGCTCGTTCAATCCAGTTAATAGTTGGGGTATGTCCATGATAAAAATGTTTACCCAAACCAGCAGACTGCCCGCGCGCATATCTATACCAAAGCAAATACGTATCCGGTTGATCGTCCATAGTAAGACCAGGATGAACTCCAGCATGAGCAACAATAATAGTATCATCCTCATAATACTTAGGCAAAGCCTGCATCCAATCGCAAAAATCTTTAGGCAAGTGGTTTGAATGAAAGCTCTTCAATGTTTCCTTAGCATACATGAGCTCGCCGTTAATCAACATATCCTCATGATTGCCCATGAGAGCAACATGACCATCGTTTTGAAACTTTCTTATGAGATTGACAACCTCTTTAGATTTGGGACCACGATCAACATAGTCTCCTACAAAAATCATCCTAGCTTCTTGATGTTGAGAGTGGCTGTCAATCTTTTCAATGAGTTCAATCAACTCATCATAGCAACCGTGAATATCACCAATAACATAACGTTTCATTGCATAACCACCTTCAACAAAATTGTGTTTTCATTAATACGATATGCCAGAGGCGCGTCGCCCTTGAGTTCATCCATGAGCTTACGCAGTACTACTTTGCCACTGTTGAGAACCTTATCGACATACACCTCTGGCTTCCGCCCTGTGCGCTTAGTCACAGAGTTATTCTCATCGTAATTAATAATGCTAGTCCCCTTTACCTGCAACCCACCGCGATCAATCGCTCGGAATACAGTCAACGTCTTATACCTAGTATTAAAAGTCCAAAGCTCTTGAGCGCCAATAACCCTTTCAGGGTTGATCGAAGCAATCTTGAACGTGTTATCTTCTTTTTGATACTTGAAGTTCTTCAGTTTCTTTTCAACAGAAACCGCACGAGGCTTGCGTGGCTTGCGAACCTTCTTAGTTGTGTCAGCGTAACGCTCGGCGTCTTCAATAATAGAATTAAAGAATAATACACGATTCTCTAACTGCTTCTTATTAAAGTGCTTATACCCCTCGCGCAACTGAGGATCATCACCCTCAAGAGCCTCGATAAGTTCGGAGAGAACTGGTGTATAATAGGCTGCAATACGTGGGGCGTAGGTTGCAGGAATTTGATTAGCCTTCAACCAATCATAAAGAGAAAACTCTTCATTCTTATCAATTTGTTCTTCAACAGAACCAATGATATCACTTGCCTTATCATTAACTCTGTCTTGAATACTAACTCTTGTAACGTTAATATTCGTATTTGAGTTATCGTCTTCAATAACCGTTGTTTTAGCTGCACGGAGTCGAGCAACAGCACGCTTTAGTGTTTCAATATCAAAAGGAGCTCCGCGCGAGCGCATACGAAATACCCAAGCACTTGTAAGAGGAAATACCTTTTCAGGAATTGACTTTACAATTTTTACAAGTTCAGGCTTGTCATTATCATTGAAAAATTGAATACAATATTCTCGCGCATCGTTCACATCACACATCGCATTATACCAATTAAATGCGCGAGAAATACTCGTGTTAGAATTCTTTAAGAAAACTGGCTCATCGCCAAGGTACTTATGATTAATAAGATAAGTCTCAGTCTTAGTTGAGCGAACCTTCTTCTTAGACCTAGCAATTACTTGACGACGAGCCATGTTGTTACCTATTTCTCCAATTTGCTCTGTATATGTTGACTACTTTTTCTTCTACGTAGTCAGCTATGACTTTCAAATCATCTTCATTTTCAATTTTGTCAATATCTGACAATATACGAACCATTGCGCCATCATTACCACCAGAAGCTTCTTTCCAAGAAAACTTATAACCAAATCGTCGTAAATTTTCTTCTTGTATTAGTCTTTCCAATAAAGACTCGCCATCTTCTTCTGTAAACAAGATCTTTACATATACATCTTCAGGGATTATACCTTTTGACGATATGTATTTTCTAGCACCGTGTTCACCGCCTCTTACATCATATACTCTACTGAATACGTTAGAACTCTTTCCAACGTAACCTATATTAGCGTTTATCAACTGGTCAGTCAAGTTGTTTTTAGTTGTTATTAAATATACACCACAAGAACCATATCTGGCCTTGTTATCTGCAACCTTTTTAGAATTTCTAGATTCAAAGCTAGTAAGTTGTTGCCAATTTAGTGTGTTTACAATTAATGAATTGATTAAGTTAATATGTTCTTCTGGTTCCATTATGCCTCCATAAAAGGAGGCTGCTTCATGCAGCCTCCGCCATTTCGACCGCAAGCTCAAGAGCCTTGGTCTTCACGTTCTTGTTGCTACCATACCAAGAAGAGGTAAGGCGACTATCAGCCGAACGACCAACAAGATGATCGGTCATGTAAGTCACAGCGTTAAATGGCTGCCACCAAGTACCTTCGGCGTATTCATGTCCAGGCTGAGTGTGAAGAATATCAAGAGCGGTCTGAGCGTTCTTAGAAATTTCCTTCTTCTTATCTTCATTTACGCCAGACACAGGAAACACACGCTTGAAGTAATCAACGATATCTTCACCCTTGGCCTTCTTGCTGCCAAGGAACGCAGCCATTTCCTTATACTTGGTGAGCTTATCCGTTGCGATACCAAGCATTTCCTTAACATTGCCGGGATTAAACTCCTTACGGTGAGAAATTTTCACCATACGTTCAACCTTGCTATTAAGAGAAAGAGTAAGAGTGTTATTACACACAACACGGATCGGAGTAAACCGAACGTCAGTAGAGAAACCATACTTATGGAAGTTTGAGAACAGAAGATAGCTGTCGATCTGATCACCCTTGAACAGTTCAAACGACTGCTTGATCTTGGCAAGACCCCAAACAATTTGTCCGCCCTTCAGTGAACCAGCAGTATGCATTTCCATATCGCCAGCTGAAACATATTCATTAAAGAAATCAAAGGCGATTCGATTTTGTACAGGGTTCCAGTCTTCAGAAACGACGTCAAGCATCTTACCATCAGAAGTGCGGATAAGGGCAGAACGGCCAATATCATACATCTGATCATTATTATCTTCATCAAGAGCATAAGCCTTGATCTTCTTCACTTCCCAATCAAGCCCAGCAGCCTCGAGCATCTGTTCAGATGTAAGGTCCGCCGGAACACGCTTGCCGAGACCGTGCCAGGGAACAACTCCAGCATAAGCCATCTGAGCAGTGCCGTTAATCATTTCAAGTTCATGAGCCATAATATATTTCCTTTCAGGAGGGTTGTTTCAATTTACAAATGCAGTATACTATACAATTAAAATAAAAGCAAGCACTATTTTAGTCCAAGTCATAATCTCGGTAATGATAGTCTAGTTCCATAACAGTGGGGAACGGGTCTTCTTTTAAACTCTTACTCCTCTTACGAGCAACAACAGAAATTTCTTTCTTACGACCTTGATCGGCTGTGAACCATTCTCTGATTTCGTCCAACGTTCTACCACAACCAACACAGAACGTATTAGTCTTATCTACTTTACAGATCTTTTGACAAATGCTCATTCTTATCCTTTTCTACATAATTGCGGTGTGAAGCAACACCATCCTGTATGTAATTATGTAGGTCCATGTATCCAGACTCCATGCCAACGACATAAGCATCCGGACCAAACCCAAACACATCGTAGAGAACGTAGCGGAAAGATCCTTCTTTCTTAACATCTCCTTCGTAGATACGTTTACAGACTGAGTGGAATGCCTTGAGCTTTTCGTCATAAGACAGCTTATTCCAGTACTCGTCGCATTCGCCTTCCCACTTCTCAGCGCCTTCTTGCATCGCCTTGGAAAAATCTTCCATAGATTCCAAGAACGAGTTCTTAACTTCTTCGGTCATAGTCCTGCCTCTTCTTTCAACTTTTGAAATATTTCTAATGCTCTTACAGGATTCATATATCCATTAGAGTGTACCATGCATGCGGTCTGAAACTCTTGCTGAGTCATTTCATACACACTCTTCTCATATCGAAGTATATATCCTACTGTAGTATACTCAATATACAACGGTCTATATGCTCTGGGTGCAGTCATATCTTATCTCCGTTTAATATCGTAGGGTTCATCATTCATCCATTCGCGACGCTCGATAACACGAACAGTTCCCTTGTTAGGTAGACCATACCATTCTTCTTCGCGCTCGATCCACATCTCCTTATACCATGTCTTCTTGGGAGGATTGTCAATTTTACCGTCTGTGTATGTTACGACTTTAATGTTCTTAGTCTTACCGAAGATCGTATAAGGTGCCTTGATCATTATTCTAATCCACTATTCAGATGTACTTGTACAGGCTTACGTAGCTTACCGCCTGTTTCGCGCTCGAACGCTTCAAACTGATCTGGCTTTAGTCTAACACTAGCCAAGACCAATGATCTTTCGTATCGAGGATTAAAGGCATAGATCGTACCAATCTCTACTTTGTTCTTGAGTACAAACATCATAAACCGAGCCATACTAGCCTTAGTCAAAGCTAATCCACTTTCGCAGTGCATCCATACTCTGCCGTATATGTCAGGAGGATTATCACTCATCTTCCACCAGCTTCAAATCCTGTTCGATAAAGTATCTCAGTACCGACTCAACAAATGGATCGTAAAGGTCTGGTCGTTTCTCCTCCAACAACCTACCAAACTCTCCAAGAGCATCTACTCCTACCAAGCTTGCCAGATCCCCAATAAAGTCTGTGGTAAAGTCCTCTACAGTAAACGTATCAGTATCTACGTGTTCGAAATGATTGTCCATATCAATATCCTTTCATAGCTCTAATAGCTGCCTCAGCTTCTTTCTCAAACTCTTTTATCATAGTACATGCTAATGGTCCAAGTCTCTTATCGTCTGGATCACATATAGGACAGTAGTCGCCATATTTACTCGCATAGCATATAGCTCTTGCTACTCGTTCCAGTTTCTTGTCAGTCAGCTTCATGTTTTTGTATCTCTGTATATACAATGGGAATAATGACTCGATACATATATCGCTCAGGCTCAACAAACATAATCAATGGAGTATTGTGGTGATCGTAACAAATCCAAGCAAGCTTCATATTCTAACTCCTACTCTATCATTATCATGGCAACAGTTGTATTATACTATAGATTGAGAATAAGTCAAGCGAAATCGACTCAGTATATACTATAGGCTACTGAATACGAAAAAGGGTACCTAAAAAGATACCCCTCCCCCTATGTGTTTTTTTGAGAATGTGCTGTGGATTCTAGGTGATACTGAGATGTGCTGTGGATTCTAGGTGATACTGAGATGGATGGAATATAATGTTGTAATAGACTGATGGAATATAATGATGTAGGATCCCTATTCATACATAGCCGGGAACTCCAGGAGTCCCGTTTTCTAAAGGTACCCCCCTCCATGATTTTACCGTATCTGAAATGAGAAGTCAAGGGAAAAGATTCAGCCGGAGCCAAATAATTCCCTTGACTTTTCAGCTAAACGAACAGCCACCCACCATTTTCACCAGGACGCGGAGCCCACACACCACAGACCACAGCACCTTCAAAGGCGAGCAGCCCACCATCAACGTCAACGCGGACCACAAGGCCAGCGGCGAGAGCAGCGGAGCGCCAAGCAGCGCGATCATAATAAGACGTAAAGGCCATCAGCGATCTCCTTATCAATACAGTTACTCTACCGCAAGCCGAACCGAAAGGCAAACAAAAAATGAAAAGGCCAGGAAGTTTTTTCCTGGCCTCTTGGTAACTTTGTGGTTGACTTTATCAGACCAGTGCGGTAACCTCATCGCGGGTCAGCACAACCGGAGCGAGGAAGGGATCAGCCTCAAGCACCTCAACCTCATCGCGCTTCACATTCTGCTTGACTTTTGCGTGAACCTGCTTGAGGCGGGCGAGATTTGCCGCCTTGATCCGCTCGATCTCCTCGGGGGACTTTGCGGGCTTCTCCGCCTTGGGCTTGGCCTCGGCGACGGGCTTCGGCTGCTTGGCGGGCTTTTCAACCTTCACCTTCGGCTCAGCCTTGCGGCGCTCGGGGATCACGCCAGGAGCCTTGGCATTCTTGACCGCCCAGCGGTAAGCACCATCCGCGCGCTCAGCCGTAACGTCGGTGAAACCAGCGGCATGCTGCGCGACGACGATGAGGGAAACAACCTCAGCCATCGGCTTGCCTTCGTTGGCGGCCATGACCGAGAGGGTGACGGAAGTCTTCGTGACCTTGTTCATTTCAGTTCTCCGTTGTTTTCAGTTTTAAGATTGTACCGCGATCCGGCGGCTCGGTCAAGCACTTTTTTTAGTTTTTAGCGGCTCATTCAGTTTCCCGTCAGCGCCGCTCCCTTATGTTTAGAGTATACGGTAAGCACGATTCAAAGTAAACAGGAAACTTCACTTTTTGTCGTAATTTTTCCTGTTGACTTTTGTGGGCGGAAACGGTAGAGTAGGGGTTTCCGCCCACTTTCTCGTTCAGATCTCGGTGAGGGTATAAAACGCGCCACCGTAATCATCATCGGCGTCAATCACGTTGAGGGTTTCCCCGTCAAGAATCAGCGTGAATTCCCCGTGATACCCGATCTTCGGGTATGCGCTTTTACAGCCACTGAACGAAGCCCAGTCCTCGTCGGTGAAGGGTTTGAATTCCGTCAAAGCCATCATCTTGAAAATTTGTGCTATGCTCGGGTATTCCATCAACTTTCTCCTTATCAATAGAGCCATTCTACGGCAACCCAGAACCAAAGTCAATAGAAAAATGGCGGGGACGAGAAGAAATCCCCGCCAAAAATCTTTATATAGTAGCCGAAGCTATTTCAAAGCTATCAGGACCGACAGGGCTTTCAACGGGAAGATAGAAAGCCACAGAGCCTTCAATAATATAGCAGTCACCATCAACCCCGACGATAAAACGGCGACCGTCAAAGTCAGCCGCAGAATATTCATAGCAGTCAATAATTTCAACCAAGTCAATCCCAGGGTTCATCTTAGAAATGAAGGCCAGATCAGCCTCAGAAAGATCACCGAACGGAACCGCATCAAGAGCAGCTTCAGCGAGAGCGAGGGCTTCATAGTTCATCATCAGCGTTTCTCCTTATCAATAAAAACATTCTACCGCAAACGGCTCTAGGAATCAAACAAAAAATGACTTATTTTGAAAATAAATTCGCTTGACTCGGGGCAGCGGAAAGCGTATACTGTATGTGAATCGGGCGGCAAGGAAGCAGGGCTTCCGCGTGTAGTTCCTAGATGTTTGTGTTGAGGAAATGCATATATTGATATACTGAAATGATGAATGCTACTTCTATCTTACCTGAAAACAAAAATGAAGGCAAGGAAAAAGATTCCTTGCCTTCTGGGAAAATCTATAGTATACTATGGGATTAGACGTAGCTCATCAGCCGACGACCAGCGTAGATAGCAATCTTCGCGGCGACCGCATTTTCACGCACAGTCTGCCTCTGATCCCTCAGACGCGGACCGAGGAAGAACGTACGAATGCGGTATCCGGGAGGCTTGTACCTATGTGTCATCGCACGAACAGCATTCAGATCAGACAGAGGAATTACCGTATAGTTCCGCATTCTTTTCTCCTGTTTCTACTGTTACTACTATACTCTATCAGCACTCACAAGTCAACAACATTATCAGTTAGAAGATCTATCTCCCAGGCATTTATGTCGCAAACATCAATGTTTGCGTCGAAGATCTGTACGTTCCCGAGAGATGGAGTAAAGATCACAACATACTTGAAGCGACCGACGTTGATGTCCGCCATCAGAGATCCGGGTTCAGCATCACAAAACCCATCAAAGTCATGACCGACCATCGGGCGAAACCCACCAGTAAAGAGCTCTTCCTTGATCCGTGCGCTGGTCAACATCAGTTGGTCCGCCATCTTGGTCACTCCCGTTGGTCGCTTATGATGGTAGTATACCTTGGTCAGCCTTGTAGGTCAAGCAAATTCTTCATCAAAGATACGGGAAAGATGACCCGCAACTCGGTCGTCCTCGGCGGAATAGAACACCCATCCAGCGATCTCTGTACGATAATCCTTGTCTACGTACTCAAACCCGCCATAGTATTGGAGCGAACGATCGTTGCTCTTGATAACAGCGATCACTTCCTCGGTAACGAACAGACGATATGCTGCCCGACGATCCAGACCAAGATCTTCTGGAAGGACTTCCTGGGCTCCCTTGAGGTAACGATCAACGAGTTCATTCATCTCAAAGAACAGATCTTCAAACTTCATCTTGTCCTCCATCAGTTATGTCAGTAGTATACCATATCACGAAACGGAAGTCAATATCTTTTTTTGCGCCTCCAAGACTTCTGATGTCTCTTGCGAACACCCCAATGCTGTTTTCTTCTCAGATTCTGCAAATATCGATCAGTAGGAGTCGAATACTTTTTTTGCGAGGATCTAGAGCGATTGAACGAGCGCAGAGCATTCTTCAAGATCTTTAGCAGTCTTTTCATCATGCAAAGAGTATACCTCGGATTCACCAAGAGATCAAGCGAAAAATTCGATTGACTTTTGCATATCTCCGATTTACACTCACCAACATCGATTACATTTCTAAAAGGGGATTCTTTATCCCTTCTTTTTTTAGACCTAATCAAATCAACTACATCTAATTACATAGATGTAATCACATCTTTTATTGGATGTTTTACCATCTACCATTCTTCAGGAAGCGTACCAGAGCGGATGAACTCCAGTGCTCTGGGTGTCAGCTTAGGTAGAGCCTCTGCTATAGAGGATACATCACCTCTCTTATATGCTTCATAGACCAGATCAAACTCTTCCTGGGTGTATTGTTTAATCTCTAGTGTACGAGTATCACCTGATAGAATTGATTCTTTTGTTATGCGCGCAGGCATAGTAATAGTATATTCCTTAATATGGGATAAGTCAACAGATATGTTACATAGTAGACTAATAAAGCAAATGTAATGGGTGTTGGGAAGATGAGAAGGAACGAGAGGTATAACAGTTTCATCTTGGTACACCTCTCGTTTGTTGTTGGTCAGGTGACTTTGGCGATCAATCCGTTGGTCATGGTGACCTGGGCGAAGAATTCGCGACCCATCTTGGTAATGTGGGGGCGATTGGCCACTGTGATGGTACCATTGTCACGGTACTCTGGTCCGAACAGGCTGGTCTCAATATAGCGGAGGCGCTGACCTACGCTCGCCTTCAGTTCCTTCTTGGAGGGATATACAACAACCATCGTCATTTTGGTTCACTCCTCGTTATCAATAAAAGTATTATACTTTAGAGTAGGCTCTAAGTCAAGCTTAATTTATACTCGACGAATCGGCTTCTTAACGCCTCCGGCTGCAGCAGTCCTACAAGGAATGATCTGTCCGCCATTGTTGAGGAATTCGGTGATCATGCTAGAAAGATCGGCGCTCTTTGCAGCGATTGTCGCGTTGGGCTTCAACATCATTCTCGTCTCTCCTCGTTTATAGTGATATACTACTCTACTTAGGGCTATAAGTCAAGCCTTGACTTCACCACCATCAGCATTTATAATCGCAATTCTCTTACCCGACGCCAACATCTGATGGGCTACGGCGTAAGCATGCTCTAATGACTCACACTCAATACGATTGTCGGGAATCTCACGCCACTCCTCGTCTACTACAACGACGCAGTAGCCTTTACTCCTCTTCTGCGTCGTCATATATGAAGTCCTCTTCACCGTAATCTTCGGACATAGCCCTCTCATGAACGATATATTCACCATCCTCGTCGAACTGGGCGATCTCAACGATATCGTAGCCACCCAGGTCATTACGCGTATACTTGTTGAAGAATACACGAGCCTCGGTCAGCGTGTCATATTCCTTCAGCAGCGTCTCCGCCGCGTAACCGTAGTCACCATAGATGTAGAACATGGGCGTCTCTCCTGTTTCAATAAGAGTAGTGTAC
>SXGQ01495096.1_pt1 | contig 12989 bp, 7 predicted proteins | sample 3178371 | NCBI WGS metagenome assembly SXGQ01 (sample SAMN11356859, study PRJNA531348) | freshwater metagenome | isolation source: freshwater sample F1-20 | place: China: Fuxian Lake, Yuxi | collected 2017-12-25
ACTTCTCTTGATTTATGTTATAATTTTGAAATGTTTAAAGCTTTAGCTGAACATTCTAGCCCAGAAACTTTAGAAAAAAAACTCCACTATATTCTTGAAGATGAAGATCTTGAACAGGCAGATCTTGAACAGGAAGATCTTGAACAGGAAGATCTTGAACAGGAAGATCTTGAACAGGAAGATTTAATTGAAATAATTAATTATTTGATAAAAGACAAAATTGTTAAAATCAACTTAAATCAGATTTTCAATTTCAATAATGATAAAAATATATCGTTTTTTTATGATATTGTTAAGGAAGAAGGCAATGAAGATCAAAAAAAAATTTGTGATAAAATAGATAAATGTAAAGAAGCAATTGAATCATTTTTATCTCCCGAATCAAGCCGTGAAGAAAATATACAACGCCTTGATTTTGTTATTAATTTTATACCAAACGAATTGCTTAAACCACAAGTTTTAGAAAAGATAATTACACAATATCCAGATTTTTTAAAAAAACAAAATAAAGATGGTTTAAATCTATGTTTTTACGCAATTAATCAGCGTAAGTGGGATGGTTTAAAATCGATAATAATACATAACCCACAAGCTTTAGATTGGAAAAATAAAGATGTTTTAAATTCGGTTTTTAATATAATGCATTTCGATAAATTAGATTTGCTAAAAACAATAATAGAAACTAATCCAGAAATTCTAAAACAGGAAGATAAAAATGGTTTAACTCTAGTTTTTTATGCTATGCGTAGCTATTCAGATGCGCTAAAAACAATAATAGAAACTAATCCAGAAACTCTAAAACAGAAAGATAGAAATGGTTTAACTCCGGTTTTTTACGCTATTCATAACCGTATATTTGATGCACTAACAACAATAATAGAGACCAATGAAAGGGTTTTGGATCAAAAAGATCAACAAGGAAACAATCCAATTTTTTATAGTCTAGAACGATACTATAATGAACCTTCCTGCATAAATAAAAGCACATTCGAACATATTTTTTTTAAACAATTTGGTAAATATTTGCAAGATGAAAAAATTAAAAATATTGTTGAATTTGTTGGTAATTATAGATTTTTAAAATTGTTTTATGATGAATCTGGTCAAGGAATGTATGATAAAGAATTTAAATCAATAACATCATCCATTTTACCAAGTGAAGAAGAGTTAGAGAGTGATTTATCCAAAAAGCTTCTTAAAATTTATAAAACAATAACTGAAGCTAAAGAAGAGCCATCTACAATTGAATGTCATGATGCTAATGGAGATAAAACCGAACTTCGCATTTACAATTCTCAATTAAATAGACATGCTTCTTATTTTATATTTCATGTTAATGCTCAAAATAAATTAACAAAAATTAGCTATTGCGATGGTAATAAGGTTTTTTCAGAGCGAAAAATAAGTGCGCAAATTGGACGTGATCAATCACCTTATATTTATGGCGCAACAACTTTTGAACTAAAAGAGTTAATGGATTTTATTCCACAATTTGCCGAAGATTTTGTTAATAAAAATTCAAAAGGTAAAACTACCAAAGAATTTCGTTTGCAACATTTTAGTCGGGAAAAATTAGAATCAAAAGAAATTTTTGGATGTAAATTTTTAGGGATGACTCATTCAATTCCAACCAAGTTGCAAATTAGAAGAAATTGCCAGCTTAAAGGGTTTTATGTGGCATCACGTCATTTACTTGAAATTCAAAATCAAATTGAAAAGTCAACGACTGATCGACTTTTTACTTATGATAAAGTATTGAAAGTTCAGGGTGGAGAAGGATATAAATCATATAAGGATTTAAGGCAAAAAATGGTTGATAAGGCTGGTGAAAAATTATTTGAGAGCGTAAAAAATTTTGAGAAAAATTTTCTCGATAAGATTGAATTTTTTGAAAAAATGAGTTCTCTTATGGATAGAAGTTTAATGAAAGAAAAAAAAGCAAAGCTAGAAAAACCAACAACAAAATTTCTACAAACCACACCTGATTTTATTGATCAAATTAACAGAAACAAATTTTTTAATGATAATTTGGTTTTGGATGAAGTTGATCATCAAAAACATTTTAATTTAATCGCCACTTCGCATCTAAATCTTAGCCAAGAAGATGTAGATAAAATTAAGTTTTTATTTGAAAAAAAAGAAGTCAAAATCGATGATTTTTTAGCTTGGAATTTTCAAACTCCCCAAGCCAAAAATAATTTTATTAAACTGGTTTTTGAGCATGGTGATGAAGGCAAGAAAGAAAGTTTTAGTGCACAACTTTCGGCTTCAAATCCGGAAAAAAGAGGTAAGTTTTTTGAAGTTTTAACGCAAGAAAATCTTTCTTTAATTATAACAGAATTTGAAAAACAGAAATCAAAATTTGGAAATTTGGAGCAAGTTATTGAAGGCTTGAAAATTAAACAAAGAGAAGATCCTCATGGGCTTGAAGATTTTATGTCGGATGCAGATTTTTTTAAACATCGAGACGCTAAAAATAATTTTGTAAAAGAAATTGAGAGCGGTTCTTCGGAGGAACGCAAAGATGCTTTTATAATTAAATTTTGCTCTGACAAAAGTGAAGAGAATAGAAATAAATTTCTTAATGGCTTAGATCCCCAATGCCTAGGTTTTATGTTGAGACGATCTCAAGCTCAATTAGGAAAATTAAAAAATGTTGAAAAAATTATAAAAGAATTGCAAGAGCATGTTGAAAAAATTGACAGTAAATTAATTAATTTTGAGGGAGTTAGAGCTGGAGATAAAAGAGGGCGTGAAGAAGAAGGAGTAGAAAGGGTAGAAAGTGTTTCGAGTAAAAAAATACAGCCTTCTTCGAGCATTCATAGTGTGGGGGGTTCTTCTGCCTCTAGCGAAAAAATGGTAGAGTTTTCACGCGAATAGATTTTAATTTCGCCTTGAAAAAATACAGCATTTTAATCAATTTCATATTGTTTTTCTTTTTTAAAAATAAATAAAAAGACCAAAACAAATTCTATTTAAAAAATATAAAATTTGGGCTAGAAAATTAAAATATAATCAAATTTTTTTAGCAATTTTATCTAAAAAATTATAAATTTTTATGAAAAATTTGAGGAAAGTAATGGGTTTTTGTTAAGATACTTGTAATTAAATCATTGAGGTTAACATGAAGCTCTAGTTATTTCTACTTGTTGTGGGAAAAAAATACTTGCATCAAGAACTGAGTCAAGAATTGATTTGGGACGATAACATGGATTGGGGTCTTGGAGTCGATTGCGAAGATATGTTTGGGAATTGGTTGGATAAAAACATCTTGGTGTTGGAGCATTTATATTTGGCGAAGCAAATAGATTTGGAAATCCACTAAACACATAATTTAAAACGTTAGTTTGGTTTGAAGTAATATTTCTCCGCACGTAAAAATTAATTAAATTATTAAAAAAAACAATTATAATTTTTATTTAAAAAAATTATTAGTAAAGAGAATTATCTCATCCGAAATTTTATTAATCAAATCAAAATCTTTGCCTTCGATCATGATTCTAAGCAGGTTTTCGGTGCCAGATTTGCGCACTAAAATGCGACCAGATTTTTTTAATTCCAATTCTTTTTGAGAAATAAAATCTTGAAAAGACTTGTCCGCCATAGGATTTGGAGCATTTTTATCGAAACGAATATTTTTTAAAATTTGCGGATTGAGTTGAAAAATATTTGCCAAATCACTAATTTTTTTATTGTCGCTCGCCAATTTTGCTAAAATTTGTAAAGAAGCGATCAAGCCGTCGCCCGTGGTAGAGTAGTCGCCAAGCACGATGTGCCCCGATTGTTCGCCACCAAAATTACATTTTTGACGACGCATTTCTTCGAGTACATAACGATCGCCGACTTGGGTGCGAATTGTCGAAACGCCGATATAATTTAAATATTCTTCGAGCGCCATGTTCGACATTTGTGTAATAATAACCAAATCGCCCTTCAAACGCCCTTCATCATGCAATTTTTCGGCGATAATGGCGATTAATTTATCGCCATCGATTATCTTGCCTTTTTCATCGACAACTACTAAGCGATCAGCGTCGCCATCAAGGGCAATGCCGATATCGGCGGATTCTTCCACCACTTTTTTTTGTAAAATTTGCGGATGAGTTGAGCCACAATTTTCGTTGATATTGAAACCATTCGGCTCGACGCCGATTTCAATAACTTGAGCACCGAGTTCACGAAAAATCGTTGGCGCCATTGAATAAGAAGCGCCGTTGGCGCAATCGACGACAATTTTTAAATTGCTTAAATTTTTATCGCGCGGAAAAGAATTTTTGACGAATTCGATATAGCGTCCGCGGGTGTCTTCGAGTCTTTGAACTCGTCCTAAATCGATAGATTTTGCCAAATATTGAGTTAAATCGGCGGTAATTAAATTTTCGATTTCGATTTCGATTAAGTCGTTGAGTTTATTACCTTCGCGATCAAAAATTTTAATGCCATTATCGTGAAATGGATTATGCGAAGCCGAAATCATGATGCCGATGTCGGCACGAAGTGATTTGGTAAGCATTGAAACGGCGGGCGTCGGCACTGGTCCGACTAAAAAAACATCTAAGCCCATGGCGACAAAGCCGGCGGTCAAGGCGGGTTCAATCATATAGCCCGAGAGGCGGGTATCTTTGCCGATTACAACGCGATGACGATGATGATCTTTGGTAAAGCTAGCTCCAAATCTGGCACCGAGAGCCATGCCGACTTTTAAAGCAATTTCGGCGGTCATGGGAAATTGGTTGGCGGTGCCACGAATGCCATCGGTTCCAAAGAATTTTCGTTGTATATTTGAACTCATATTTTATAACAAAATAATTAACAATATTGCAATTAAAATAAAAATTATACCAAGATTTTCTTTAATATTATTTTTTTCTTTTAGGTAAAATTTAGAAACCAACATACTAGCAATAATTTCTAATTGTCCAACGGTTTTTACATGCATTACATTGCCGATAGTATAAGCGCCATACCAACAAATTGAACCGATGAAGCTTGAAATCGAAGTAAGTAAAAATCGACGATAATTTTCTACCAAAAATAATTTTTTAATATCGTTAAATAATTTTTTTTGATAAGATTTTAGAATAATAAAAAAAATATTTTGAAAGAAAATTGTGTAAAGTAAAACTAGGGTTGAAGCTTTGATAGAGCTGAATCCGTCAGTGATTAAATAATTGCTGGCAAATTGAATATTATAAGAAGTTATGCCGAAACAAAAACCACATAAAATACCATATAAACTGGCGATATTTTTCATAGATTTAGTTAAATCTTTAAAATTTTTAAAATCAATTTTGGCTAATAAAATTATGCCGATAAAAGCTAAAAAAATTGCTAAAATTTCGTTTAAATTAAAGCGAAAATTATATAAAATAAATCCTAAAATTAAGGCTTGAATTATTTCGGTTTTGGAAAATGCAACTCCTACTGAAAAGTTTCTGGTTTGAATGGTTTTAATCAAAAAAATATTGCCCAATATTTGAAATAAAGCATTGATTAAAATGTAGCGAAAAAATTCATAATCATAATAATTAAAAGTCGATGCAACCGCGATTATAGCAAAAGGGAAGGGCAATATAAAACGCGACCACGAGGTGGTAAAAACATCTAAATTCTGATGTAATTTTTTTTGTTCAAGATTGCGAATTACTTGAAAAACAATTGCCGAAATTGTTAAAAAAATCCAAGACATTTTATTTTTTTTAATGATTAAAGATTAAAAATTTAGCATCTTCATTAAAATTTTTATTAAAGCAATTTAATTTTTATATATTTTAAGCACTGCCACATAATAAATAATCTTTGGTATTTTTTGAAATTAATTGTTGTGAATTTTCTGAGTTTGGTGAGGTTGAGGGGGTTGAATTAATTCTGACTGGAGTTGTTAAAGATGAAGCTGTATGAATAAAAACTAAATTTGAATTTGATGGAGTTTCTTGTGTTGTTGTTGCCGTTGATATCTGCGATTCGGTCGTTAAAATTTCAATCGGATCAGACGAAATTGATGAATATGTATTTGAGGTGGGGTTTTGATTTGATTGAGTCGAAGTATGGATTGATTCATAAATTTTATCGCTAATTTTTTCTGAGGCAAAATTAAATAATCCAAGTGCCGTTGAGGAGGCTAATGACGATAAAAATAACCCAGAAACTTCGATATTTCTATCATAATATAAATTTCCAAATCTGCTAAAATCATGATTTGATGAAGTATTAATTGGTCTTCCGCCAATCATATCTTTTAAAAAAAATAAAGCTTGATAAGTGGCTATTATTTTTAAAGAATTCTTGGCAATTCTTGGTAATTTTTCATAGGATTTGTTAATGTCTCTTATTAATTTTTCCATCGATGAATCTTTATAACCAGTTTTTTGAGCAACTGATTCGCTTAAATTTTTAACAAAATTTGTTTTTAAAATTTGTGAATAAGATATTTTGGCACCGTTTATTAATAAGCTATCAAAGCCATGTATGACTGGTGTTAGGATTGTTGACAAAAAATTTATTTTTGATTCTCTCGAATTTTTCAATTCGCCATTTCCCCCTCTTTTGCAAGCCAAAAAAAAATCAACCGAGGAAATTATAAAAGCCATGCAAATAAAATTGTAAAATGAATCGAATAATATTTTTTTAGAAGGATCGATTTTTGCGGTAGGCATACAAAAATCGGTATCAATTTTTGGAAGATTTATTTTTTCAAAATCTTGGCGATAATTTCTACCAATTTCAGTGTTATTTTGAAAGCGGTATGAACAATATTGTGCAAATTTTTTAACTACTAAATCAATCGGAGCAATCTTCGCGGACTTATCGCAAGAATCATCCAATGAATAATATCCAGCTAAAGAAGTTTTGGTTTTATCGATTTTAGATGAGGTAAGAGATCCAAAAAAATAATCACTATTTTCTCTTGGAAAATATTTAAATTTATTATCGACATCATCAAAATTTGGATGACCTAAATTGTATAATAAATGATGTCCATATTCATGAATAATAGTATTATATTGGCTAAATTCTGATGGTAAAAAATTTTCTTTGGAGGCTTTTATCATTTCGATTGAGCCGTCGATGTAGTAGAGTCCAGAATCATCTTTCATTGAAGTGGTCCAAAAAATTTTACCCAAAGATTTTTTTAATAAATCACATGAAGAAATGTTGTAATTTGTGACGGCAATCGCCGATGAACAATATTGATTTAATAATTTCGAACCGTCTCTCAATTCTATTCCGAAAGTATGGGCAACCAAGGATGAAATTCTAAATCTTTCGCTCGGCGGAATTGAAAAACAATCCCGATCTTTAAAAAAATTTCCATCTTCTTTTGTGGGAAAAAAACTGGCGGGAGCTTTTTCTTTTATGGTCTCAAATTCCTCGGCACTTGCTTGGCTTAAAACTGGATTCAGACCAAGATTTACGAATGCCAAATAGCGAATTTTGCCGGCAAAATATCTATCAAAACTTTTGGCAAAAGGTATAAATTCATTTTGGGCGATTTCTGCTTTGAAGGCTCTCGGCATTCCGCTTAAAATATTGTCGGCATAAATTTGATTTGCCGGATCGGGGAAGGTTATGGCTGTAGTGGTTTTGCCAGATTTTCTATCAAAATTTAATAAATGCAACCGATCTAAAAAAATTTCATATTGTTTGTTAGGAATAAAATTATCGGCGATAATATTGTGGATTGTTTCTTCTTTTATTCCGAGCAATTTTGCGATATTGATATTGCTATCAGCGGAGGTTAAATCTTGCAAAACTTTATTGCATTTTTCCTCAAATTCTTTGGGACTTAAATCGAAAGATTTTTCATCAAATATTTTGCTTATTTCGGCATTTTTATTTCTCCAATCTCTTTCGATTGAAGATCCTGTGGGATATAGATTAAGCATAATATAAATTTTAATATAAACTTATGAAATTTATATTTTTTATTTTTTGTGCTTAACTTTTATAAATCAATATATTTTCTATTTGAAGTTTTTTATTATTTTTTTTGTGTCATTTGTTAATGAGTAATGCAATCTTAATTTTAATCAATTTTTTTCTTTGGATTTAGTGAGGTTATGGGTTGGGAGATGGGGGGTTTCGGTGCGGATTTAAGTTTTATTAATTTAAAATTTGCATTTTTTTGTATGTGAATTAAGCTTTTTTAAAGACACCGCTGGAATAATTTTATCAAACAAAAAATAATCTCGTGAGTGTGAATATTGAATTCATTGAAAAAAAGAAATTAAGCGAACAAGATATCGCAACTAAGTTCATCGTGCCTTCAATTCAAAGGGCTGGCTGGGATTTGATGTTGCAAGTAAGCGAGCAAAAATTTATCACAAATGGACGAATAATTTTAAAAATATGAATATCGCAAAAATTGAAGAAAATATTAATATTTTGATAAAAAATTTCTCTAGAGAAAATTTTATCTATGAGCTTCTTCTCGCTTATGGCTTGCCAAAAACAACCATCACTCTTCTAAAAAAAGGTAAACATAATTTAGCCAAAAAAGAAGGTCAGATAATTCTTAAGAAAAAACTTTTTTTTCAAGAATGTGAAGATCAAGATTTGTATGTTTTAATCGATTCAATTAAAAATGACGAAGCAACCAATCGCCACAATCCTCGCTTCATAATTGTTACCGATTTTAAAATAATTTTAGCAATTGACACCAAAACAAAAGACACTCTTGATGAAAAAATTATTAATCTAAATAAGCGTTCTGATTTCTTCTCGCCTTGGGCAGGCATGGAAAAAGCTAGCCACAAAAATGAAAACCCCGCAGATGTTAAAGCCGCAGAAAAAATGGCAAAAATTTATGATGAAATTCAAAAAGATAATCAGTTTAAAAATGAAGAAGATTTAAAAAATTTAAATATTTTTTTATCGAGATTACTTTTTTGTTTTTTTGCCGAAGATACTGGTATTTTTAAACTCTCATCTTTCATTGACACTCTTGATTCAAACACGCAAATCGATGGTAGTGATTTAGATCAATATTTTGAGAAATTTTTTGAAGTTTTAAATAGTAAAAATCGCACAAATTTTCCGCATTTTTTACAACAATTTCCTTATGTAAATGGCGGGCTTTTTTCGCAAAAAATTAACATTCCCAAATTTTTTGCGAAATCACGAAGATTGATAATTGAATGTGGCGAACTCGATTGGCAAGATATCAATCCCGATATTTTTGGATCGATGATGCAAGCGGTGGTGAATAATGAACAGCGAAGCGTAATGGGCATGCATTATACTTCGGTGCCAAATATTATGAAGGTAATTGAGCCACTTTTTTTACAAGAATTAAAAAATGAATTTGATAAAAATTTTGATGATTATAAAAAACTTAATCAATTGCTTTTGAGGCTTGAAAATATTCGTATTTTTGACCCAGCTTGCGGTTCGGGAAATTTTTTAATCATTGCCTTTAAAGAATTAAAAAAACTTGAAATTGAAATTTTAAATCGCATTCGTCAAATAACCTCGGCTTTCGCTTTTCCATTTTCACGAATTAGGCTTTCGCAATTTTATGGCATTGAAATTGACGATTTTGCCTGTCAAATCGCCAAGCTCTCGCTTTGGTTGGCTGAGCATCAAATGAATGTTAAATATATTGAAATTTTTGGGCAAGCCAATCCAACTTTACCACTTCAAGAAGGTGGAAAAATTATTTGCGAAAATGCCACAAGAATTAATTGGGAAGAGCATTGTCAAAAGGATGTTGGCAAGGAAATTTACATTTTAGGAAATCCACCTTATTTGGGTGCGCGTGTTCAAAATAAAGAACAAAAAGACGATATGGATCTTGTGTTTGATAAAAAATTAACAAAATATCGTGATCTTGATTATATCGCTTGTTGGTTTTATAAAGCATCGCAATTTATTCAAAATTTAAATTCCAAAATTACCAATTCAAGATTTGCTTTTGTTTCAACAAATTCAATTTGTCAGGGCGATTCGGTTGGTTTATTATGGCCACATTTATTTAAGTTTGATGTTGAAATATTTTTTGCTTACACTTCATTTCGTTGGCAAAATAATGCCAAATATAATGCGGGGGTAACCGTTGCTATTATTGGCTTGAAGCCAATAAGTTTAAAAACCCCAAAAACTTTATTTATTGAAAATAGCAAAAAAGAATTTAGTGAAAAATTAGTAGAAAATATCAGCCCTTATTTAACCTCGGGTTCAAATCTAACAATAACTCGCATCAATAAACCGATTTCTAAAAATTTTCCAAAAATGAATTTTGGCAATATGCCAAATGATGGCGGAGGCTTGATTTTACTTAAGTCAGAGAAAGATGAATTATTAAATCAAAATCCTGAAGCAGAAATATTTATAAAAAAATTTCTAGGTTCGCAAGAATTTATTAGGGGGCAAGATCGTTGGTGTTTATGGATTGAAGATAAAGATCTGAGTCAGGCTTTAAAAATTAAATTTATTAAAGAAAGAATTGATTTGGTAAGAAAGCACAGAGAGTCTAGTAAGAATCCTGCAACAAAAAAGTTAGCATTAAAATCTCATGAGTTTTTTCAATATAAAAATCCTGGAAGTAACCATCAATTAATTATTCCAAGCGTTTCTTCTGAAAGGAGAGAGTATATTCCAATTGGCTATCTTAGTAATAAATTTATTATATCAAATCTTGCTTTTGTAGTTTTTGACGCCGAGCCGTGGATTTTTGCAGTTTTAACTTCTAAAATTCATATGTTGTGGGTTAGGGCGGTTGGTGGAAGACTAAAAACAGATTTAAGATACTCCGCTGAAATTTGCTACAACACATTTCCATTTCCTGATATTAGCGAGAAGCAAAAACAAAATTTGACCAATCATGTTTATAATATTTTGGAAGAGCGCGAAAAATACTCGCAAAAAACTATGGCAGAAATTTACGACCCCGATAAAATGCCAGCGGAATTGCGTCAAGCTCATCGCGATCTTGATTTCGCCATTGAATTATGTTATCGCTCCCGCCCTTTTCTAAGCGACGAAGAAAGGCTCGAGCATTTATTTAAGCTTTATGAGGAGATGGTAGAAAAAAAAATTAGGGGTGATAATGACTAAGAATAAACAAGATAAAGAGGAATACAGAAAATTATTGATTGAGCGAGCTTTATAAAGATAATCAAAAATTTTTAAACAATCTTATATTTGGAATATCAAGCTTAGCTTTCCCTTTTTTGTTTAATGCCCTATCTAATGATAAGCTTGCAGTAACTTCTCAGTTTTTTCTTAGTATAGCATTGTATGGCTTTTGTTTTGTAATTGCATTGCAAATTATTTCGGTGACAACCGCAAGAGAAGGATGTGACAATGCATTAAGCAAAGATGAAGACAAGAAAAAATTTGTAAGTAGTCTTTTTGAAAAGGCAAAAAAATTTGACGAATTTCGGAATTTATGTTTTGCGTTTTCAACTTTTCTTACTGCAGTTGGGCTTACTGTTCCGTTTGATAGAATAATATATTTTTTAACCAATTTAATGCTTTAACAAATAATAAATTTTAAATAATATGACAAATTTAAATAAAAATAATTCAAAACCAATAATCAATAATAATTCAAAACTGCAAGATAAAAATATTCCAAAACCTCTATATAATGGAATTAATAACTCTAAACCTCAATCAAAAAATGATTCAAAATCATTCACACCACCAAACTCTTTGATAGAAGAAAATGAAAATTCAAAAAAAACTAAAAAATAAATAATTCAAACTCGGTGCCATCACCCTTACATTGAGAGCGTGTCGAATGCTGGGTGCAATCACCCTCACCTTGCGGGAGGGTCGAAATTGCAAAGCAATTTCGGGGAGGGGGCGGAAAGCTTTAAATTAAAAACCAAATAATTAAAAAAAATTTAATAAATAAATTTTGAGTGAAAAAATTAATTTAGTAAAATATAAATTCCCCCTCCCAAAATTTTCTTGCAGAAAATTTTACCCTCCCGCAAGGGGAGGGTGATGATTCCGTAAGCTTGACGAATGATTTTTAAAATGCAGGTTTGTAAGTCGCAAGGGGAGAAAAAAAGGTACCAGTTTCTTTTTTTCTTGGGTGATTGCAAACAGCTTGTTGAAAATTCAAAAATTAATTTTAAAATTACTCAACTTAAAAAAACTTTTAAAAATTCTACCACCTAAATTAACCTAAATAAAATTTAAATATGTTCACCAAACATATCAATAAACCTCGATCTAATCAATCCCAAGCTCGGTGCCATCACCATTCCATTGAGAGCGTGTCGAATGCTCGGTGCCATCACCCTCACCTTGCGGGAGGGTCGAAATTGCAAGGCAATTTCGGGGAGGGGGCTTTATCGATTACCAAAAATTCATATTCTCAAGAAAAACTTCAATTCGCGAAAAATTTACGCCATAACCAAACCGATGCCGAAGGCTTGCTGTGGTATTATATTCGCAGTAAAAAACTTGGTGGCTTTAGATTTAAAAGACAACAAATAATTGGAAAATATATTGTTGATTTTGTTTGTTTTGAAAAAAAGTTAATTATAGAGCTAGACGGCAGTCAGCATGGCGAAATTGACATAATTAAAAGCGATAAAATTCGCGATGATTTTTTAAAATTTCGGGATTTTAAAATTTTAAGATTTTGGAATGAGGAAATTTTTAAAAATTGCTTTGAAGTGCTTGATTTTATTTATTATCAACTAAGGAGGTAATGAAAATTTTAAAGCAAAAGGTGAAGCTTTAGAGTTTGATGAAGAGGAGATATGCAAATGAATATTGCAAATCTCAAATGGTTTTTTGCGTGGTGTTTAAAATAATTTTCGTCGAGAATTTAATTTTTGAATTTTATTATTTTCGCTTGAATAATTTTTGCTTGAATAATTTTTTCGTAAATTATTCTTCGTAAATTATTTTTGCCTAAATTATTTTTTCGCAAATTATTCTTCGTAAATTATTTTTGCTTGAATTATTTTTGAGTCGGATTTAATTTTTTGAATTCGCTAAAACCTTTGGCAATTAAGGCTTTAGAAGCA
>SXGQ01465482.1_pt1 | contig 12988 bp, 12 predicted proteins | sample 3178371 | NCBI WGS metagenome assembly SXGQ01 (sample SAMN11356859, study PRJNA531348) | freshwater metagenome | isolation source: freshwater sample F1-20 | place: China: Fuxian Lake, Yuxi | collected 2017-12-25
AGCCGTACTACGAGGACGAGGTTCTGGAAGGAAAGCGTCTCGAGCGTGTTCAGTTCCTCGGTGTCATCTTGTTGGCCACCGTCACCATCGGGCTTCCGGTGTACTGGCTCTTCGAGCCCGGCCGTCAGGCCGATGCCGAAGAGGGATTCCAGAATCGCTTCGCAAGTTGGGGTTCGCAGTTGTTCGACGTCACCGCCAACGGTGGTTTCAACTGCGCCGGTTGCCATGGTGGCATGAAGGCCACGGGCGGCGCGGCCGCCTACACGGTGACCGACAGCAAGACCGGTGAAGTCAAGGCCGTCACGTGGAAGGCCCCGGCGCTCAACACGGTTTTCTACCGATTCAGCGAAGACGAAGTTCGTTTCATCCTCGAGTACGGCCGTCCGTTCTCTCCCATGTCACCTTGGGGAGTCAAGGGTGGCGGACCGATGAACGATCAGCAGATCAACAACCTCATCGCTTACCTGAAGAGCATTCAGATCCCGCGTGAGGACTGCATCGTCGCCGATGCCGATCCGCGCGGTTGCGAAGGTGGGCACCTCCCCGCAGCCGAACAGGACAAAATCCAGGCGGCGGCCGAGAAGTCGGTGGAGGAGGGCACGTATTCGTCGATCGGCGAAGCGCTGTTCAATCTCGAGATCGGCGCCGGTGCGTACAGCTGCGCACGATGCCACACTCCGGGCTGGAGTTGGGGTGAACCGGGTCAGACCGGTTCGGGTGCCTTCGGCTGGAACCTCACCGGTGGCGCGACAAACTCGCACTTCGCCACCGAGAAGGAGATGGTCGACTTCATCAGGGCTGGTTCGGTGTACGGCGCGAAGTACGGCGTACAGGGTCAGGGCAGCGGACGTATGCCCGGATTCGGCAGCCTCCTGACCGAGGAACAGATCCAGGCCGTCGTCAACTACGTGAGGAACGAACTGTGAACGCCCTTCTGAGTATCGGCTGGGAGCCCGAGCTTCGCGGTCTCCTGACCGTCATCATCGGCACGGTTGCGTTGTGCGGAAGTGTCTATCTTCTGCTCGCTACCAACATGGGAATCCGACTCGGACTTCTCGTGGCTCTCGCCGGACTCTTCGGCTGGATGGCATCGATGGGTGCGATCTGGTGGAGTTACGGCATCGGTCTCACAGGAACCTCTCCGTCATGGAAGCCAGCCGAACCGTTCACCATCGTGCGCGAAGGGCCACGTCTTCTCGATGCCGAGGTGCTCGACTCTCCGGTCACGATCGACGAAGGTGCGTCGTACACCGACGTCGCTGACGCCACTCGGGAAGCCCTCGTCGATCAGGGATGGATCAAGCTTCCGGAGGACGATCGCGGACGTGGCCAGGCCATCGCCGCGGCTGACGAAATCATTCAGATCGAGGCCGAGCTCTTCGCGGCCGGCGAATACCAGGCCACCTCGGTGTATCTGAAGGGTGGCGAGCGTTATCCCAAGTTCGGCGACAAGGTCGACTTCCTGGCCTTCTTCCACAAGCCTCACTACGCAGTGGTGGAGATCGCGTCGCTCATCCCGCAGCGCTCCGAACCAGGTCGAGCGCCGGCCCGTCCGGTGATCGACGAATCTCAGCCGCATCAATATGTGGTGATGATTCGTGACCTCGGCACCAAGCGTCAGCCGGCTGCGTTCATCACGATCGGATCCACCATCATTTTCTTGCTCTGTTGCTGGATGCTCCACCGTCGCGACAAGATCTTCGCTCGCCACACCGGCACCGTCGTCCCGGCGAAAGTCTGAGCGATGGGCCAGTACCTGCCGGTCATTGCCCTCTTGATCGTGGGCGTTCTCTTCGGAGCGCTCAGTTTCGTGGCATCCCGGTTGCTGGCCCCACGACGTCCGTCGGTCGCCAAGGAGGCCCCCTACGAATGCGGCATCGTGCCGAGTCGAGAGCCACCCGAACGCTTTCCGGTGAGCTTCTACATCGTGGCGATGTTGTTCATCATGTTCGACATCGAAATCATCTTCATCTACCCCTACGCCGTGAGTCGCGGTGAACTAGGTGCCTTCGCCTTCTGGGAGATGCTGGCGTTCAGCGTCGTCTTCTTCCTGACGTTCGTGTACGTGATCGCCCGTGGCGCGCTCGACTGGGGTCCGATCGCCAAGGCCCGTCGACTCGTCGACGGCGTCTCATCCGAACGTACGACAAGTAGCACCATCAGACGAGTCGGCCTCGAGGGCCGCGTCGACGGCGATCAAGCCGCCTGAACCAACGGAGGATCGACATCATGAGTTTGGTTCGCAACGTGCTCGACGATGGCCTCGGTGGTCTCGATCACAACTTCGTCACCGGCAAACTCGAGGACCTCGTCAAGTGGGCGCGTAGCCGCTCCAGTTGGGGTGCGACGTTCGGTCTCGCGTGTTGCGCGATCGAGATGATGGGCTCGGGAGGTGCGCACTACGACCTCGCCCGCTTCGGGATGGAGGTGTGGCGTGCTTCGCCGCGTCAGGCCGACATCATGGTGGTGGCCGGTCGGGTGAGTCAGAAGATGGCTCCGGTGCTGCGTCAGGTCTACGACCAGATGATGGAACCCAAGTGGGTCATCTCCATGGGCGTGTGTGCGTCGAGCGGCGGCATGTTCAACAATTACGCGATCATCCAGGGTGTCGATCAGATCGTGCCAGTCGATGTGTATGCGCCCGGTTGCCCGCCCACGCCCGAGACTCTGATCCACGCGATCGAGACTCTCCATCAGAAGATCGAAGACGGTGAGATCATGCGCCGTCGAGCGGCCAGTGGCGCTGGTGCCAATCTGCACATCGCCGAGATCCCCGCTCAGCAGTCGCCGATCCCGGTGTCGTTGTCGGCGGCCCGCTCGGGGGCCATGGCATGAGCGAGGTCGAACAAGTCGAGTTGCTTCATGGCGCGCCCGTGAGCGAGTCGCGCGGTCAGCGTGTCGTTCATCCGGACCGTGCGCAGTACATCACCGTCCTGAAGAAGTTGCTCGACGAGGGCTACGTGATGTGCAGCGATCTCACGGCGGTCGACTACCTCACGCACCCCGGACGCGATCTCCCGGCCGGCGTCGCCGCCGAGCGTTTCGAACTCGTTCTCAACCTCACCTCGATCACCACGCGCGACCGTATGCGCGTGCGGGTCCAGATTCCCGAGGGTGATGCGGTCATCGCTTCGGCCTTCGACCTCTGGCCCGGTACCGAGGCCATGGAGCGCGAGGTGTTCGACATGTTCGGCATCCGCTTCGACGGGCACCCCGACCTCACACGCATCCTCATGCCCGAGGACTGGGACGGTCATCCGCTCCGGAAGGACTACGAGATCGGCCGTATCCCGGTGCAGTTCAAGGGAGCGCACTCGTGACCGCCGTGGAGAACGTTCGCCAGACGAGTGAGGGCGGGCAGGAGATGCGCTCGCGCAGTGAGATCGGCGCCAAGGAACTCCTGCGCGAAGTCGGGTCGGTGTTGCGCATGAGCGAAGCCGAGGCGGCCAAACTCGGCCAGGTTCCGGCCGATCCCGACGAAGACCAGACGATGATCATCAACATGGGTCCGCAGCACCCGAGCACTCACGGCGTGTTGCGTCTCATGCTCGAGTTGCAGGGCGAGACCGTTCTTCGATGCAAACCGATCATCGGCTATCTGCACACCGGCATGGAGAAGACCGGTGAAGATCTGACCTTCCTCCAAGGTGGCACCAACGTCACCCGTATGGACTACCTGAGTCCGCTGAACAACGAACTCGTTTTCTCGATGGCCACCGAGAAACTCCTCGGTATCGAGAACGACATCCCCGAGCGCGCGGTCTGGATGCGCATGCTCCTGTCGGAACTCAATCGCATGAGTAGCCACCTGCTGTTCCTCGCGACCAACGGCATGGACATCGGAGCGGTTTCGATGATGCTGTATGGATGGCGCGAACGCGAGGAAGTGTTGCGCTTCTTCCAGAAGGTCACCGGCCTGCGGATGAACCACAACTTCATCCGCCCCGGCGGACTCGCCGCCGACTTGCCTCCCGGTTGGCGCGACGACGTACTCGCGATCCTCGAGATGCTTCCGAGCCGTCTCGAGGAATACGACGTCCTCATGACCAATCAGCCGATCTGGCGCGAACGTCTGCAGGGCGTGGGCGTGATCACGGCCAACGAGGCGCTGGCGCTCGGCACCAGCGGTCCGATTCTGCGCTCGACCGGAGTCGCGTGGGATCTCCGTCGCGATCAGCCGTACCTCCGCTACGACGACGTCGAGTTCGACGTGATCGTCGGCTCGTACGGCGATGCCTTCGACCGCTACGCGATCCGTCTGAACGAGATCCGCGAGTCCATGAAGATCGTGCGTCAGATCCTCGATCGCATGCCCGCCGGCGACTACCGCATTCAGAACAAGAAGGTCACGCCGCCACCGCGCGCCCGTATCGACGAATCGATGGAGGCGCTCATCCATCACTTCAAGATCTTCACCGAGGGCTTCAGGGTTCCCGAGGGCGAGGTCTACGTGGGCATCGAAAGTCCGCGCGGTGAGATCGGCTGTTACATCGTGAGTGACGGTGGCCCCAAGCCCTACCGGATCCACATGCGCGCGCCGAGTTTCGTCAACATCCAGGCCCTTCCGCACATGATGCGCGGCGGTCTCGTGGCCGATGCCGTCGCCGTGATCTCGTCGGTCGACCCGGTGCTGGGGGAGGTCGATCGCTGATGGCTCGTCTGTCCGATGAAAACGTGCGTCTGGCCAAGGAGATCATCGCGCGATACCCGCGTTCGCGTTCGGCCACCATTCCGTTGTTGCACCTCGCGCAAGAACAGGACGGTTACGTCACCAACGAAGCCATGGTCCACATCGGCGAACTCGTGGGTGCGACGTCGGCCGAAGTGCTCGGAACCGCCTCGTTCTACGAGATGTTCAAGTTCGAGCCGGTGGGCCGCTATCTCATCAACATCTGCGGAACGATGTCGTGCGCGCTCATGGGTGCCGAGGACCTCATGCACCACGCCGAGGAACGTCTCGGAGTGAAGCTCGGTGGCACCACACCCGATGGCACCTTCACGCTCGAACGAGCCGAGTGTCAGGCCGCGTGCACCGAGGCCCCGTGTCTGCAGGTGAACTACCGCTACCGGTTCCGCGTGACGAACGACGAATTCGATCGACTCGTCGACGATCTCGCCGCCGGACGACTCGACGCCGAGATTCCGCCTCACGGAACCGTCGCGCGGGTTCGTCAGCGCGTGGCCGCCGATCGGGTCGTGGGTGCGGTGGATCCCGAACTCGTGACCGAATCGCCGGTATGGCTCGACGGGAAGGCGGCGTTGTGACCGCGCAAGGAACCTACGCCCACGCGCCCGGCTTCATCGCCGGTGATCGCCCCAAGATCGTCACGTCGCGTTTCGAGTACGCCGACTCGCACACTCTCGAGCGTTACCTCGCCACCGACGGCTACGCCGGTCTGCGTCGCGCGCTGGCTCGCCCGGCCGCCGAAATCCACGACGAAGTCAAGAACGCGACGGTGCTCGGACGCGGTGGGGCCGGATTCCCCGCCGGTACCAAGTGGGGACTGACGCCCCAGGGTGTGTGGCCGCGCTACCTCGTGGTCAACGGCGACGAGAGCGAACCGGGCACCTACAAGGATCGCCTGCTCATGGAGCGCGATCCGCATCAACTCATCGAAGGCTGTCTGATCGCGTGTTATGCGGCCGGACTCTCGCAGTGCTTCCTTTACATCCGCGGTGAGATGGCCCTGGCCCAGGAACGAGTGGCCGCCGCCATCAACGAGGCCTACGCCGCCGGCTACATCGGCAAGAACATCCTTGGCAGCCGCTTCTCACTCGACGTCGTTCTTCATTGGGGTGCGGGTGCCTACGTCGTGGGTGAGGAAACCGCACTCATCGAGAGCCTCGAAGGCAACCGTGGTATGCCGCGCTTGAAGCCTCCCTATTTCCCGGCGGCGATCGGTCTGTACGGTCAGCCGACGATCGTCAACAACGTCGAGACCCTCGCCAACCTCCCGTGGCTCATGCGCCATGGCGCCGACGCGTACACCGCGATCGGCACCAAGACGTCGCCCGGTACGCGCATGGTTGCGGTTTCCGGTCATGTGAAGCGACCGGGTGTGTACGAGATCATCAACGGCACGACGACGTTCCGCGATCTCATCTACGGCGATGACTTCTGCGGTGGTATCCGCGACGGCAACGATCTCAAGGCTTTCGTGCCCGGCGGTGGTTCGGCGCCGTGGTTCACCCCCGAACAACTCGACCTGCCCTTCGAGGCCAGTCAGATCGGACCGGCGGGTTCGATGCTCGGGTCGGGTGCCATCATGGTGATGGATCACACGACCGACATCCCGAAGGCCGCGCTCACGCTCACTCGTTTCTATGCGCACGAGTCGTGCGGTAAGTGCACCCCTTGCCGCGAGGGCGGAACCTGGCTGGAGCGAATCCTGAGTCGCATCGTCGACGGTGAGGGCACCGACGCCGACCTCGCCCAGATCGTCGAAGTCGGCGAGTCGATCTGCCCCGGTGCGTTCCCGCACGCGTCGAGCAGCGCGCTCGGACTTTCCGCCACGCCGTTCCCTTACAAGATGAACACGATCTGCTTCGTCGGACCTTCGGCCTACGCGCCCGTGCACTCGGCACTCACGTTGTTCCGTGAGGAGTTCGAGGCCCGGGTCACCAAGCGCAATCGCATTCCCGTCACCAGTTCTGGAGCCGCCTCGTGAGCACCACCGAGATCCCTGCGACCGAAGGCGGAGCACCCGAAGTCGATCCGAACGCCGTCTCGATCACGATCAACGGCCGAGCGGTTGCGGCGCGCAAGGGTGAACTCATCATCGCCGCCGCCGACCGCAGCGGTGACTACATTCCGCGCTTTTGCTATCACCCGCGCATGAGCCCGGTCGGCATGTGCCGGCAGTGTCTCGTCGAGGTCGAAGGGCCACGCGGCCCGATGATGGTCGTGTCGTGCATGACCCCGGTGGCCGAAGGGCAGATCGTCCGCACCGACACTCCACAGGTCAAGCGGGCGCACGAGGGAATCGTCGAACTTCTGCTCGCCAACCATCCGCTCGATTGTCCGGTGTGCGACAAGGGCGGCGAGTGTCCGCTACAGGATCAGGCTTTCAGCCACGGCCCGGGTGAGAGCCGGTTCATCGAGGAGAAGCGCCACTACGAGAAGCCGATCGCCATCAGCGATCTCGTGCTGCTCGATCGCGAGCGTTGCATCCTCTGCGATCGCTGCACCCGGTTCGCCGACGAGGTAGCCGGCGATGCACTCATCCACTTCACGTCGCGGGGCAACAACACGCAGGTTCTCACCTTCCCCGACGAACCGTTCAGCAGTTACTTCTCCGGTAACACGGTGCAGATCTGCCCGGTCGGAGCACTGACCGCCAAGCCCTACCGCTTCAAGGCGCGGCCGTGGGACCTCGACAAGACCGAGAGCACGTGCACCACGTGTTCGGTCGGCTGTCGCATCACTCTCGAATCGAGTCGCGATCAGCTGCTCCGTCATCAGGGCGTCGACAGCGATCCCGTGAACTGGGGTTGGCTCTGCGACAAGGGACGCTTCAACTTCGAGGCCGTCGGTTCCGCCGATCGTCTGGAGAATCCGCTCGTCGCGGTCGATGGTCGGCTCACCGAAACCTCGTGGAGCGTTGCCTTGCGCGCCGCCGCCGATGCAATCGCAGCGGCGATACGTGACGGTGGTGCCTCGAGCATCGCCGTCATCGGCGGAGCTCGCGGATCCAACGAAGACGCCTATGCATGGTCGCGCCTCGCCAAGGCTCTCGGCACGTCCAATGTCGATGCCCAACTCGGCGACGGTCTGCCCACTGCGGTGTTCGGTTATCGGCAGGCCACGATCGACGAAGCCGCCAACGCAGGAACCGTCATCCTCCTCGGCCCCGATCTGAAGGAAGAACTTCCGGTTCTCCATCTTCGACTGCGTGACGCCTCGCAGAAGCGCCGGAGTCGGATCATCGAATTCACGCCGAAGGCATCGGGTCTCTCGAACGAAGCGTGGAAGTCGGTGACCTTCGAACCGGGTCAACAGATCGCTGCTGTTCGTTCGACCCTCACCGATACCTCGGTCGTCTCACAGCTCAACAAGGGTCCGGTGGTCGTCGTGGTGGGGCGCGCCAATCTCGCCGAGTCGTCCGATCTCACCATGGCCGCGCTGGCCGCGATCATGGAACTCGTCCCTCAGGCCGGTGTCCTGCCGGTTCTCCGTCGTGGCAACGTCCGCGGTGCCCTCGCCGCCGGACTCGGTGCCGGTGACGCGGTCTCGATTCTCGAGCAGGCCGTGGCCGGACGGGTGAATTGCCTGGTCCTCGTGGGCGCCGATCCTTTGTCGGATGTCCCCGATGCCGATCTCGCGCGACGCGCCCTCGCCGCGGTTCCCCACGTGATCAGTGTCGACACGAATCGCCACGCCTCGAACGACGGCGCCGACGTGATCCTTCCGGCGTCCGCCTTCGGAGAGAAGGACGGCACCACCACCAATGTGGAAGGTCGCGTGACCCAACTCGGTCGCAAGGTCACGGCGCGTGGAACCTCGCGTCCCGATTGGATGATCGCCGTCGAGTTGGCCGATCTCCTCGGCATCGATCTCGGCGCCGGTTCGATCCGCGAAGTGCACGATCAGATGGTCGTGACCCAACCGGCCTTCAGCAACATCGATCGTCGCCGTCTGGCCGCCGATCCCGATGGTGTCGTGATGGCGCAGGTCGGAAGCGCTCCGATCGCGCCACCCACTCCGTCGGTCCCCGAGCGTCCCGGCTTCGGATTCCGTCTCGTCGTGAGCCGCAAGCTGTACGACGCCGGACACAACGTGGCCAACTCGCCGTCACTCGCTGCGCTCGCTCCCGGAGCCGCGCTGCACGTTCACCCGCTCGATCTCGGTCGGGTCGGCGTGGGCGAAGGTGCGCGGGTCAAGGTCTCGGGTGCGCGCACCTCGGTGATCATGACCATCGTCGCCGACGACTCCGTCGTGCGGGGCACGGCGTGGGTTCCGTGGAACCAGCCCGGTGGCAACGTGGGTGAACTCATCGACGCCACGGCCCTCGTGAACGACGTCCGGGTGGAGAGCATCTGATGAACACTGCTCTTCTCTCGATCGATCCCGTTGCCGATGGTGACCTCCTCTGGACACCACTCCTGATCATCATCCTGAAGGTCGTGGCGATCTTCGCCATCGGTCTCCTCGTCACGATGTTCATGGTGTGGTTCGAGCGCAAGGCCATCGCCGGCCTGCAGAACCGCATCGGCCCCAACAAGGCCGGTCCGTGGGGACTCCTGCAGACACTGGCCGATGGCATCAAGTTGTTCTTCAAGGAAGATCTCATTCCCGATCGCGCCGACCGGTTCGTGTTCAAACTCGCGCCGTATCTCGCATTCGTTCCGGCGTTCCTGGTTTGGTCGGTGATTCCCCTCGGTGGCGACTTCTCGAACGGCAAGGACGGCCTCGTCTCGTGGTTCGGCCACACCACTCGCGTGCAGTTGGCCGATCCGCCCGTGGGCATCCTCCTCTTCATGGCACTGTCGTCGGTCGCGGTGTACGGCATCATGCTCGCCGGCTGGTCGAGTGGATCGAAGTACCCACTTCTCGGTTCGGTGCGTGCGTCGGCTCAGATGGTGTCGTACGAAGCGGCGCTCGGTCTCAGCATCGCGACGGTTCTCCTTCTGGCCGGCACCCTGTCGACGAGTGGGATCGTGGCCAATCAGGACGGCTTCGCCAATTGGCACGTGGTCTCGACCGGAGTCGTTCCGTTCGTGATCTTCCTTCTGGCCGCGACGGCCGAGATGAACCGCCCGCCCTTCGACCTCGTGGAAGCCGAACAAGAACTCGTCGGCGGATTCAACACCGAGTACTCGAGTATTCGATTCGGCTTGTTCTTCCTCGCCGAGTTCATGAACACGGTGACCATGAGCGGCATCATCGTGACGCTCTTCTGGGGCGGTCCGCAGGGATTGTTCGACATCCCGGTGATTCCCGGCGCCATCGAGGGCACGATCTGGTTCATCGCCAAGGTTCTCGTGTTCCTCTACGTCTACGTATGGTTCCGTGCCACCTTGCCCCGGTACCGCTACGACCAACTCATGGACCTCGGCTGGAAGATCCTCATTCCGGCATCACTCGGCTGGTTCATGCTCATGGCCGTTCTGCGCCTCGCGCGCGATGAGGACTGGAATCGGGCGGTCGTCGCCGTGGCCGCCGCCGCGGTGATCGTGCTCTGCGCAGTGCTCATTTCGGTGGCCATGAAGGTGAGTCGCGCCAATCGCGAGCGAGAGGGGGCGATGTTCTGATGGGTTACCTCGGTGGATTCCTCGTGACACTCCGGCAGGTCGGCAAGCGCAATCGGGTGACGCGTCAGTACTCGGGTGGTCGTGAGATCAAGAAGGGCAAGCCACTTCGCGATGAAAAGGCCGACAAGCCCGATCGTCTGCACGGGCGACACGTCCTCAATCGCTACGAAGACGGCATGGAGAAATGCATCGGATGCGAGTTGTGCGCGGGTGTGTGCCCGGCCAAGTGCATCTACGTGCGCGGCGCCGACAACGACCCCGAGAACCCGACCTCTCCGGGGGAGCGCTTCGGATTCGTTTACGAGATCAATTACCTCCGCTGCATCCACTGCGATCTCTGCGTGGAAGCGTGCCCGACCGAGGCGATCACCGAGACCAAACTCTTCGAGTTCTCGTTCACCAACCGGCGCGACGCGATCTACACCAAGTCCGAACTGGTGGTGGGCGACGACGGGAAACCCCAGCAGATGCCATGGGAGGACTGGCGCGAAGGCGAAGACCTCATGACCTCGGGTTGGGTCCGGGCGACGGCACCTTCGGGCGACGCGACGTTCGAAGGAGTGGTCGGCTGGAGCGGCGAACTCGGTTACGGCGTTCGCGCCCCCGAACCGGCCCAAGCCGATCGTGACCGCGCGGGTCGTGAGAAGGACGGCCACTGATGGAGCTCGTCGTCTTCGTTCTGGCCGCGGCCATGGTGCTCGTGGGTGCCCTCGGTGTGATTCTCCGGAGCAATCCGGTGCACGCCGCGCTCAGTCTTGTACTCACGCTCTTCGGCATCGCCGTGATGTTCGTCGCCCAGGAGGCTCACTTCCTGGCCGCCGTGCAGGTGATCGTGTACGCGGGCGCGATCGTCGTGCTCTTCCTCTTCGTGATCATGCTTCTCGGTGTCGATCGTTCCGAGGACATCCGTATCGAGCCGTTCAAGGTGCAGCGTCCGCTGGCCGCGGTCGTGGGTCTCGGCGTGATCGGACTCGTCGCCGCATCGATCGTTGCGTCGCGCGATGCGATCGGTGGCGGGAGCGGCTCGCTCGATACACCGACGTCCACCGGTAACGGCGACTCCAACATCCGCCAGATCGCCGAGAGCGTCTTTGGTGATTACGTCGTGGCCTTCGAAGTCACGTCGATCCTCTTGGTGGTCGCGGTGGTCGGGACCGTCATGCTCACCCGTCGGGTGAAGAGCGGGAAGGACAAGTCGTGAGTCTTCTCGCCGCGGCCAGCCCCACGTCCACCTGGTATCTGCTCCTCGCCGCCGTTCTCTTCGGCATCGGCGCGGTGGGAGTTCTCGTGCGCCGCAATCCGCTCGTGATGTTCATGTGCATCGAACTCATGTTGAATGCCGTCAACCTCTCGTTCGTCGCGCTGGCCAAGCGGCTCGGCGACATCGGTGGTCAGACGACCGTGTTCTTCGTGATGGTCGTGGCCGCGGCCGAGGTCGTGGTCGGACTGGGCATCATCGTTTCCATCATGCGCAAGCGCCCCGGCGCGACCGCCGACGACATCACGGCTCTGAAGGGCTGACCCATGCTCGATGTGATCTGGCTCGTTCCCGCCCTGCCGCTCGCCGGCTTCCTGCTCATTCTCTTGTTCGGTCGTCGACTCGGTGAGCCCAAGTCGGGTCTCCTCGCGGCATCGATGGTCGGCGGGGCCTTCCTCGTGACCGTTGGCGCGTTCTTCGACCTGCTCTCGAAGTCGACCGAAGAGCGCCACCATGTGGAGACCGTCTTCTCGTGGATGCCCATCGGTTCGTTGAAGGTCGACCTTGCGTTTCTCGCCGACCCGCTGAGCATCACGATGGCCCTCTTCGTGACCGGCATCGGCACACTCATCCACTTGTACGCCATCGGCTACATGCATGGTGACCCGAAGTTCTCGAAATTCTTCCTCTATCTGAATCTCTTCGTCTTCTCGATGCTCATGTTGGTCCTGGGCGAGAACCTCCTCGTGACCTTCCTCGGTTGGGAAGGTGTCGGTACTTGCTCGTACTTCCTGATCTCGTTCTGGCACACCCGGGAGAGCGCGGCCACTGCGGGCAAGAAGGCCTTCGTCACCAACCGAGTCGGTGACTGGGGAGTCATGATGGGCATGTTCCTCGCCTTCGGTGCCGCCGGCACCCTGAGTTACGAGGGCATCAACCACGCCGCCGAGTCGGGTGCGATCTCGGGAGTCACGGCGACGGCCATCGCCCTCATGCTCTTCGTCGGCGCATGTGGCAAGAGTGCCCAACTTCCGCTCTACGTGTGGTTGCCCGATGCCATGGAAGGTCCGACTCCGGTGTCGGCACTCATCCACGCAGCCACCATGGTCACGGCCGGTGTGTTCCTCATGACCCGCGTCAACCCGGTCATCGCGGTGGCCTACGACTGGGCGCCCACGATCATCGCCATCGTCGGCGTGGCGACGGCGCTCTTCGCGGCCACCATCGCCGTTGCGCAGAACGACATCAAGAAGGTGTTGGCCTACTCGACCGTCAGCCAACTCGGCTTCATGTTCCTCGCGGTCGGATCGGGTGCGTACATCGCGGCCATCTTCCACATGGTCACTCACGCCTTCTTCAAGGCGTTGTTGTTCCTCGGTTCAGGATCGGTGATCCACGGTATGCATGAGGAGCAAGACATCTTCAAGATGGGTGGACTCAAGAAGCACATGCCGATTACGTATCGCACGTTCTTCATTGGTACGCTTGCCATCTCTGGTATCCCATTCTTCTCGGGCTTCTTCTCGAAGGACGAGATCC
>SXGQ01160199.1_pt1 | contig 12987 bp, 11 predicted proteins | sample 3178371 | NCBI WGS metagenome assembly SXGQ01 (sample SAMN11356859, study PRJNA531348) | freshwater metagenome | isolation source: freshwater sample F1-20 | place: China: Fuxian Lake, Yuxi | collected 2017-12-25
ACTGTAGTGGACCTTACTGGGAAAGAAATTACCTCAGAGGGAGTAAGTGCAGAAAAGGTTGAAATCGCGAAGGATTACAAGAAGCCGGCTGAAGAGCGAGTCTATCCTGTATTTATCTTCCATGCGGAAGGCAATCCTCAAGCTGTAGAATCTTACATTTTCCCGATGTATGGAGCAGGTCTTTGGGATGCAATTTGGGGTTATCTTGCCCTCGATACAGACATGAACACCATTGGAGGGATTACCCTTGCTCACGCTGCAGAGACCCCTGGCCTAGGTGCTCGAATCACTGAAGCCAAAGTACAAGAGCGGTATGTTGGGAAAAAGATTTTTGATGAATCTGGTGCCCTGGTTACCGTGATGATGCAAAAAGGAGAGGGCAAAGAGTACGGTGATGATGCGCATAAGGTAGATGGCATGTCCGGTGCCACAATCACAGGAAATGGAGTGAATAATATGCTTAAAGCTTACATGGGTTACTATGAGGGCTACATCAAAGCAAAATCAACACCAAAGGCAGCAGTAGCTGCACTTTAACATTAACTCATTTAACTAATATCCTTATGAGTACTGAAACATTAGAAAAGGAAGTGGTAATAAAGCCTTCGGAGGCTTTACTTTCGAAGAGAAGAAAAAAATTAATTACTGACCCACTTATAGATGACAATCCAGTAACGGTACAAGTTCTGGGTATTTGTTCTTCCTTGGCTGTTACCACACAAATGCAGCCTACTTTGGTCATGGCTATCTCCGTAATCTTTGTGGTGGCCTTGTCCAACTTTGCGATTTCCTTGATGCGAAATACGATTCCTGCTCGGGTTCGTATTATCGTGCAATTGGCTGTGGTCGCTACCCTTGTAACTATTGTTAGTGAGATTTTGAAAGCTTTCTCTTACGATATGTACAAGGAACTTTCTGTATTTATTGGGTTGATTATCACCAACTGTATTGTGATGGGAAGATTGGAAGCTTTTGCCATGGGCAACAAGCCTTACGATTCCATGCTTGATGGATTGGGATCTGCGCTTGGCTATTCATGGATTATCCTTACGGTGGCTTTTTTCCGAGAGCTTTGGGGTTCTGGAGCAGTTTTTGGTGTTCCTGTTTTCGAGTATGTTTCCAGTTGGTTTGGCCCAGATTTCAAGTTGGCTACCAATGGTTTGATGGTGACACCAGTAGGTGCATTTATTATTTTGGGTTTGATTGTTTGGGTACAGCGTACCAAAACAGGCTATGTAGAACATTAATTAAGACAAGCTGACCATGGAATTATTTAGTTTAGGTATTCGATCGATTTTCATTGATAACATGATTTTCGCGTACTTTTTGGGAATGTGCTCTTTCCTTGCTGTTTCCAAAAAAGTAAGCACAGCCGTTGGCCTCGGTGCGGCAGTAGTGTTTGTATTGGGTGTTACTGTACCTTTCAATTGGATTCTAAATGAATTTGTATTGAAAGAGGGAGCGTTAACTTGGATTTCTGCCAGCTTGGCGCCCATTGATTTGTCATTCCTTCGATTCATCATGTTCATTGCGATTATCGCTGGTATTGTGCAGTTGGTGGAAATGGTAGTGGAAAAATTCTCTCCGGCATTGTATGGACAGTTGGGTATTTTCCTTCCTTTGATTGCGGTAAACTGTGCGATCTTAGGGGGTTGTTTATTTATGGCACAGCGGGATTACACTCTTGCTGAGTCTGCAGTGTATGGCTTTGGATCTGGCTTTGGCTTTATGTTGGCTATTGTTTTGCTTGCAGCTATACGTGAACGTCTGAAGTATTCACAAGTTCCTAATGGATTGAAAGGTTTAGGAATTACGATGTTACTTACTGGATTGATGGGCATTGCATTCATGTCATTTATGGGCATTGACCTTTAATTAGCTAAAGTTTTATACAAAAAGCCCTGAAGTTTATTCAGGGCTTTTTTTTATGCATTAAAATTTTAATTATCTTGATTGTGTTCACCATTTTCCACTAATGCTATGAAAACTATTTTCACACTCCTCCTCTTTTTTCTCTATGCTACTGCCATTGCACAAAATAATTCATGGATTGAATTATTTTCTGGTGAGAACTTGAATGGTTGGAAAATTTCTGAAAACCCCGGGTCCTTTTCTATCGAAGACAAACTGCTCAAAGTCTCAGGTCCTAGGGGACATGCTTTTTACGTAGGGGAGGTTGGCAATGCTGATTTTAAAAATTTCGAATTGCTGGTGGAGGTGAAGACCATGCCCAAAGCCAATTCGGGGATCTTCATTCATACGGCCTACCAGGAAACGGGTTGGCCACAAAAAGGCTATGAGGTACAGGTAAATCAAAGCCATTCGGATTGGCGGAAGTCAGCGAGCCTTTATGCCGTGCAAGATGTTCGTGAGGTGTACGTACAGGATGGGGAATGGTATACTTATCATGTGGTGGTGAAGGGAGACCAAATTTCGGTAGCACTCAATGGCAAAGTGGTGATGGAATACGATGAGTCTGCAGACACCAAGCGCACTATTGGTACCGATCCAAAACGCTTTGATCATGGAACAATCGCGCTTCAAGCGCACGATCCTGAGAGCGTAATTTACTATCGCTCTGTTAAAATTAAACTTCTGGATTGAGTTTGTTGTTGGTTTTATGCGTTGTTGAACTTATTCAAATTCCTTATTTATGGTTTTTACCTACCGAAAACTCCTCTCTTACTTCCTTAGAGGATTATTGTTTCTTACTCCATTGGCGGTAACGGTCTATGTAATCTATCAACTTTTTCTTTTTCTTGACAATCTAATCCCCGTCCCCATACCAGGAATTGGGATTTTAATGGTCCTTGCTTTGATTACTTTTGTGGGGTATTTGGCAAGCTTATTTTTTACCAAGCCACTGTTTGATTGGTTTGAGCGGGGTGTATTCAAAATCCCATTTGTAAACCTTCTCTACACGTCCATCAAGGATTTGATAGGGGCGTTTGTAGGAGAAAAGAAGAAATTTAGTTCTCCTGTTCTGGTAGAAGTTTCTGAGCATGTGAAGCGACTTGGATTTATCACGCAAGAGGACATGACTCCCGTCGGTGCACCTGACTTTGTGGCGGTTTATTTCCCACATAGCTACAATGTATCTGGAAATGTGTTCTTGGTTAAGCGAGAGAAGGTTATCCCTCTCAAAGGGGTCAAAAACTCAGATGTGATGAAGTTTATGGTCTCTGGAGGGGTGTCTTCCATAGAGGCTTCTAAAGAAGAAGGTTGACCAATTTTTAACAGTCAAATTGACCCAAATGATGGTTCATGTGTTTTGCATGGAATCGTTGCCATTCGTCGAAGTTTAGCAGCCCAAATCTAGGGTGTGGAGTATGCTTCGTTGGATTTTCTTGAAACAGCAGCTGGTAAGCTTCATAGCTTTTTATTAGTTCTGCTTTTGCGGTTTCTAAATCTAGATAACGAAGTTCTAGTAAGGTGGCTGGCAATCCTGGAGCTTTGATGCCTTGTGGAAATGGGAAATCTGTAAATAGTAAGGCCTGTTTTTGAGCCAGCTGTTTTTCTGTCGGCACGATTTCTGGTATTTGGATTCTACCTGCAGACATTTTTAGGGTTAGAATCAAATGTTCCACCATGTGTTGCGGAGTGAGAATCCCAAATTTGGCTTTGGATTGAAGGCTTAATTGCTGGAGTCTTTGGAGTAATGTTGCTTTAGTCATGAAAATGGTTTTTAGGTAAAAAAAAGCGTTTGATAAAATCAAACGCCTTAAATCATTAATGAACTCTAGAATATCGATTTAACTTCCACACATCTCGCAACCCTCTGGATCATCTAGGGAACATGCGATGGAATCTTGCTTTTGTGTTTTTATGCTTTCCATTTCGTTTGCCTTCTCCATTTGGGGTTGCTCCAGCTGGGACTTGTCCAAGGTAAACTTGATTGCTGCCGTTGCTGCTTGAGAGCGGAGGTAGTACATGCCTGTCTTCAGTCCTTTTTTCCATGCATAGAAGTGCATGGAGGTTAGCTTACCAAAGTTTGGATCCTGCATGAAGATGTTCATGCTTTGAGACTGGCAAATGTAGGCGCCACGATCTGCCGACATATCAATGATGATTTTTTGAGAGATCTCCCAGACCGTTTTGTAGAGGTCTTTGATATTTTGTGGAATTCCAGGAACAGAAAGAACGGATCCATTGGTAGAGATGAGACGATTTCTCATGGTATCATTCCACAATCCCAAATCAATCAAATCTTTCATCAAGTGCTTGTTGACTACAATAAATTCTCCAGAAAGTGTTCTTCTTGTATAAATGTTTGAGGTGTAAGGCTCAAAACATTCGTTGTTACCCAAGATCTGAGAAGTGGAAGCGGTTGGCATTGGAGCTACCAAGAGGGAGTTCCGCAAGCCGAATTTCTTTACTTTTTCTTTCAAAGAATCCCAATCGTATCGTCCAGATTTAGGAGTAACACCCCACATGTCAAACTGGAGAATTCCTTTGGAGGCAGGGCAGCCCTCGTAGGTTTCGTAGGTGCCTTGGGTTTTTGCAAGCTCCATGGAAGTTTCTACCGCTGCGTAGTAGATGGTTTCGAAGATATCTTCATTCAGGCCTCTTGCTTCTATGGAGTCGAAAGGCATACGCAAAAGAATAAATGCATCCGCTAGACCTTGAATTCCCAAGCCAATGGGACGGTGTCTAAAGTTGGACTTTCTAGCTTCCTCTACTGGATAGTAGTTGATATCGATCACTTTATTCAAGTTGCGGGTAGCCACTTTAGTGATCTCGTATAGTTTTTGGTGGTCAAAGCGTAGCACACCATCTTCACCAGCAATCACAAATTTGGGTAGGGCAATCGATGCAAGGTTACATACTGCTACTTCATCAGGAGCGGTATATTCGATGATCTCGGTGCAGAGGTTAGAAGATTTGATTGTTCCCAAGTTCTGCTGATTGGACTTTCCATTGGCGGCATCCTTGTAGAGCATGTAGGGGGTACCGGTTTCGATTTGAGATTCCAATACTTCAAACCAAAGTTCTTGAGCCTTGATTGTTTCTCTGGCTTTTCCTTCCTTTTCGTATTTTTCGTACAATCTTACAAATTCTTCTCCATGGCAGTCTGAAAGACCTGGAGCTTCGTTAGGGCAGAAAAGGGACCAGTCTTCGTTGTTCTCCACTCGTTGCATGAAAAGATCTGGGATCCACAAGGCATAGAATAGATCTCTTGCACGCATCTCTTCCTTACCATGGTTTCTTCGCAGTTCAAGAAAGTCCTTGATATCTGCGTGCCAAGGTTCTAAGTAGATGGCAAAGCTTCCTTTTCGCTTTCCTCCGCCTTGATCCACATAACGGGCGGTCATGTCAAAGTTTCGAAGCATAGGTACGATCCCATTGGATACACCGTTGGTACCTTTGATGTAGCTTCCCTTTGCTCTGATATTGTGGATAGAAAGGCCAATGCCTCCCGCAGATTGAGAGATTTTAGCACAAGACTTCAGGGTATCGTAGATGCCATCGATGCTATCATCTTTCATGGTCAAAAGGAAGCAGGAGGAGAGCTGTGGTTTTGGAGTACCTGCGTTAAAAAGGGTTGGGGTGGCGTGTGTAAACCACTTTTCGGATAGTAAGTCGTACGTCTCAATCGCTGCATCCAAATCTTCGCGGTGAATCCCCACTGCTACTCGCATGAGCATGTGTTGTGGACGCTCTACTACCTTTCCATCCAGACGGATAAGGTAGCTTTTTTCCAAAGTTTTGTACCCAAAATAGTCGTAGCTGAAGTCACGCTTGTAATCAATCGCCTCATCGAGTTTAGCTGCGTGCTTCTTAATAATTCCATATACCTCTGTGTCCAATAGCTGGGCATTTCCTCCAGTTATAGGATTAACATAGGTATACATTCTTTTCATGGTATTTGAAAAAGACTGGCTGGTAGTTTTGTGTAGGTTAGAGATAGCTATCCGAGCAGCCAAAATAGCGTATTCTGGGTGCCGTACGGTAAGGGATGCACAGACTTCAGCTGCGAGGTTGTCGAGTTCGGAAGTGGTCACCCCATCGTATAATCCATCGATTACCTTCTTGGCTACTTCAATGGGCTGGATGAATTTGGGATCTAGTTCATAGCACAGGTTTTCTATACGTGCAGTGATTTTATCGAATCGTACGGATTCTCGTCTTCCGTCTCTTTTAATTACTAACATACTCAGGTGAAATTTTAAAGGGGTGGTTTGGAAAAGGGATTATTGAGTACACATTTTTGTTCAAAAATCTTCTCCGATTGAGAACCGAGCAACGTTATCTGCCGGTTCGGTAGATTTCATGACTCCTGCTTTCTGGTAGTCACCAACTCTTTTTTCGAAGAAATTTGTTTTGCCTTGTAGGGAAATCATGTCCATGAAATCGAATGGATTGGTACTGTTCCACTCTTTCTCACATCCAAGCTCCATGAGCAAACGGTCTGCTACAAATTCGATGTATTGACACATCAAATCAGAGTTCATCCCAATCAAACGTACAGGCAAAGCGTCCGTCACAAATTCTTTTTCAATGTCTACAGCATCCATGATGATCTCACGTACAGTCTCTTTTGGAAGCTGGTTATTCACATGTTTGGTATACAAGTGGCAGGCAAAATCGCAATGCAATCCTTCATCTCTTGAAATCAATTCATTTGAGAAGGTAAGTCCTGGCATAAGCCCTCTTTTCTTGAGCCAGAATATGGAGCAAAAGGATCCCGAGAAGAAAATCCCTTCCACTGCTGCAAAGGCAATCAAGCGTTCTTGGAAGCTGCCATTATCAATCCATCTTAGCGCCCAGTCTGCTTTCTTCTTGACGCAGCCGATGTGCTCAATCGCATTGAGCAGGCGATCCCGCTCTACGTTATCTTTGATGTAGGTATCGATCAACAAGGAGTAGGTTTCAGAATGTATATTCTCCATTGCGATCTGAAACCCGTAGAAAAATTTGGCTTCGGTGTATTGTACCTCTGCCACAAAATGCTCCGCAAGGTTTTCATTTACAATCCCATCGGAAGCGGCGAAAAAGGCAAGAATGTGAGAAATGAAATGTCTTTCTCCATCATTTAAATTTTTCCAATCGGACAAGTCTTGGCTTAGGTCTATTTCTTCGGCTGTCCAAAAGCTTGCCTCAGCTTTTTTGTAGTATTGCCAGATGTCCGCATGTTGAATAGGAAATAGGACAAACCGGTTGCTGTTTTCTTGTAAAATTGGCTCTTGCTGCATCGCTCTCTCGTGTTTGTAATCTTAAGGGTGGTGTAATTTTGGCTGTTGATGGCCTTTGGGGCTTCCTGTGATAGAAAAAGCTGTCTTTTCAGAACAGCTTATTAGCAAATATGAGGATGAAAAAGGGAATAAAAAAGTTGAAAATTGCCTTGAAAATAATATAATGACTTTCAGTCAAAAACTGTATAAAATGTTATAAATCAATATTATACAATTATATATATTAAGTAAAGATTCAATTTTATTTCTTGATTTTGCCCGTTTAAATAATTTTTAAATTCTAATTTTTTTTTTTTAAGGATAGTCCTGAACTTAGTTTTGAATTACGGTCAATTCTAATTTTATTGGATTAATAAAAATTAAATATATAAAAATCAATGAGTTACCTAAAATACAATTTTTACTTAAAAATTTTAGTTTTCTAGAAAGTGGAATCAAATTGGACTAAAAAAGGTGCCTTCAAAGTTCAACCTAGCAGGATCCTTATCTTCCATCATTTTTGACAAAAGTTTTTTTAGTTTCAATTCAATTCCTATATTTGCAGTCCGATTTCGATAAATCAAGAACATGTACGCAATTGTTAACATCGCAGGAAAGCAGTTCAAAGTAACAAAAGATCAGTTTGTCTACGCCCCTACACTGGCTGGAGCAACTGGCGCTTCCGTGGAATTTGACGAGGTCTTGTTGGCGGAAGCCAACGGAACTGTGTCTGTAGGAGCTCCGCTACTTGCAGGAGCTAAGGTATCCGGCAAAATTCTGGATCACGTTAAAGGTGATAAAGTGATTATCTTCAAAAAGAAGCGCAGAAAAGGCTACAAAAAGAAGAATGGTCATAGACAAGACTTCACCAAGGTAATGATTGAATCAATCACGCTATAAGGCATCAGCCCAAAAATCCATAAACGAATAAAACCATGGCACACAAAAAAGGTGTAGGTAGTTCCAGAAACGGACGTGATTCGCAATCCAAAAGATTGGGTGTGAAAAAGTTCGGCGGTGAAGCAGTTATCGCAGGGAATATCCTAGTTAGACAAAGAGGTACAAAACATCATCCAGGTTTGAATGTAGGTTTGGGAAAAGACCATACCTTATTTGCTTTGACCAATGGCGTTGTTGCTTTCAAGAAAAAATTTGATGGAAAATCTTACGTAAGCATCTTACCATCCCAAGATTAATTTCCAATTAGAACTATAAAAACCTCTTCTCCGGAAGAGGTTTTTTTTTGCCCTTTGCCTACCTTTTTGCCATTAGTCATTTTTTTAATTTCCTTTTCTTAGTTTTCACTTATCTTATAACAAGAAATTAATATCCATTCCCATGATTCCTTTTCAATCTATTCTCCGTAGCGGCATCTTGCTGCTCCTTATTCTGACTAGTTTCCCATCTATTGGACAACAAATTCCTGACCCCAAACTCTATGATGCTGTACAATGGCGTCTTTTAGGCCCATTTAGAGGAGGTAGAGCCGATGGCGTTGTGGGGATCAAAGGCAATGACAAATCCTATTACTTTGCCTCCACTGGAGGAGGGATTTGGAAAACGACCAATTCGGGCCAAACTTGGAAATCTGTTTCGGATGGATTTTTTGGAGGATCCATGGGTGCCGTCGCAGTATCGGAAAGTGACACCTCGACGGTTTATGCTGGTGGGGGTGAAAAAACCGTCCGCGGCAATGTCTCTTTTGGTTATGGAATTTGGAAGAGCACCGATGCTGGCAAATCCTGGGCACGCGCAGGTCTGGATAAAAGCCGTTTTGTTTCGCGCCTTCGAATTCATCCTACCAATCCCAATGTAGTGTATGCGGCTGTCTTGGGAGATATTTTTAAGCCCGATACCACTCGTGGAGTATACAAGACTAACGATGGAGGAAAAACTTGGGAACAAGTACTTTTTGTAGATCAAATCTCAGGTGCTGTAGATCTTATTTTGGATCCCAACAATCCAGAGGTCCTTTATGCTTCTACCTGGCAACTGCAACGCACTCCCTACAGCTTGGAAAGCGGGGGACCTGGATCTAAACTATTCAAGTCTTCGAACGGAGGCAAAACCTGGGAGGAACTTTCTTCCAAAGCAACCTTTCCTACAGGTGTCCTAGGCATCATGGGAATCACCGTATCTCCCAAAAATTCCAACCGCTTGTATGCCATCATCGAAAACGAAAAAGGAGGGGTTTACACTTCAAAAGATGCTGGACAAACTTGGGAGCTGGTCAATGAAGACCGTAACCTACGTCAACGAGCTTGGTATTATTCTCGAATCTATGCCGATACCCAAAATGAGGAGACTATCTATGTGCTCAATGTAAGCTACCATAAATCCACAGATGGCGGCAAAACTTTTAAAGGAGACAATGCACCTCACGGGGACCATCACGACCTGTGGATTGATCCAGCCAATAACCAGCGCATGATTATTGCGGATGATGGAGGTGCACAAGTTTCTGAAGATGGAGGTGCCAACTGGTCTACCATGATGAATCAGCCTACTTCCCAGTTTTATAGAGTAACTACCGATAATAGCTTCCCTTACCGCATCTACGGGGCACAACAAGACAACTCGACCGTTCGTATCCGTCACCGCAATGATGGTGGAGCGATTACTGAATCCGATTGGGAATCCACAGCTGGTGGGGAATCGGGCTGGATTGCTCCAGATCCTCTAGATAGCGACATCGTTTATGGTGGATCCTATGGCGGCTTGCTTACCAGAGAAAATCACAAAAATGGAACCTCCCGAACCGTCAACGTTTGGCCAGATAACCCGATGGGTCATGGAGCAGAGGGAATGAAGTACCGATTCCAATGGAACTTCCCGATTTTCTTTTCCCCTCACAATCCGAAATTGCTTTACACAACTAGCAACCAATTTCACCGCTCCACCAACGAGGGACAAACTTGGGAGTTGTTTTCTCCTGACTTGACTCGAAACGACAAGAGCAAACTCGGTCCGTCTGGAGGACCGATCACTAAGGACAATACTTCCGTGGAGTACTATGCCACCATCTTTACCGCTGCAGAATCTCCTGTGAAGCAAGGGGTAATCTGGGCAGGATCAGATGATGGATTGGTGCATGTGACAACAGATAATGGAAAAACTTGGCAAAATGTCACTCCTAAAGACTTACCAGAGTGGCTACAAATCAATTCCATTGAAGCAAGCCCCTTTGCCGCAGGCGAGGCCTATTTTGCAGCAACAGGTTACAAGACGGGCAACTTTGCACCCTACCTCTACAAAACCAAGGACTACGGAAAGAACTGGATCAAAATCGTCTCAGGAATTAAAGAAGAGCATTTCACCCGTGTAGTCCGCGCAGATCCAGCCAAAAAAGGCATGCTCTATGCCGGCACCGAAACAGGCATGTACTATTCCAAAGATGATGGCGCTAGCTGGCATTCGCTACAGTTGAACTTGCCAATCGTACCGATTACGGATTTGACGATCAAGGAAAACAACTTGATCGTGGCGACCCAAGGTAGATCATTCTGGATCATCGATGACCTGACGGTGCTTCACCAAGCGGAAGTTGGACTAGAAAACAAGGCATTCCACTTGTACAAACCTCAAGATTCCTACCGTATCGACGGGATGAAGCGCAAGAGTTTGACTGACGGCACCAACCGTCCAGGTGGAGTCTTGGTGTATTACTTCCTGAAGGAAAAACCTGCTAGCGAACTAAAAATCGAATTCTTCAATGACAAAAATCAACTCATCCGCTTGTTCTCTACCAAAGGAATCAATGGAGATACCCTGAAGGTGAAAGCTGGTGCTGGGGAATTTAACTGGAACCTGCGTGGAGAAAACGCCGAAGGATTTGATGGAATGATCCTATGGGCAGCCAGCCTAAGAGGTCCGAAGGTGGTACCTGGTACCTACAAGGTGCGAATGACTTTGGATGGCCAATCCCAAGAACAAACCTTTAAGGTGCTTGCAGATCCGCGTTACGAATCCACCCAAGAGGATCTGGTGGTACAGTACAACTACTTGTTGGCTGTGCGCGACAAAATCACTGAAACGCATCAGGCCATTAAGCTGATCCGCGCCTACCGATCTGAATTTGATTCGCTAACTACCAAGCCGGAGAACCTAGAAAAGATAAAAGCGGAAATGCAGGAAATTGAAGAAACTTTGTATCAGACCCAAAACCGAAGTGGTCAAGATCCACTCAACTTCCCTATCCGATTGAATAACAAATTGGCCCACTTAACCAGCGTAGTGGGAAGCGGTGATTACCGGCCTACTGATTCCGCGGAGGAAGTACGCAAGGAACTCACCGAACAAATCGATGTGCAGTTGGCACGCTTCCGAAAGCTGGAGCGGGAACAAATCTCTCGCATCCTCAATATCGAGGAAATGAAGACGAAGCTGGAAAAGAAAAAGTAAGCAAATGGGTCCCGCAACTGCGGGGCCCATTTTTTTTAGAAAGGTCGGTAGGAAAGGATTTGCTCCAAAAACAGCCCTGCACTAGACGGAGATAGCAGAAGGATACAGAGTATCCCAAAAATAGCGCCGTACAAGTGCGCATCGTGGTTGATATTGTCCTGTCCTTGTTGCCCTTTGACATAGGAATAAATCAGAAATAAACCGCCCAAAAGGAAGCCTGGAAGACAGAGGATCCCAAATAGGCAGATGTCTGAAAGAGGCATCAGGATAATGCTTGCAAATACAGTGGCTGAAGTACCCCCAGATGCCCCTAAGGCTTGGTAGTAACTGTTGCGCTGCTCTTTGAGGTAGGTAGGAATATCTGCAACCACCACCGCGACAAGGTAAAATCCTATGAAGATCAGGCCTCCCAACTCTAGCCCAAATTGATATTTAAAGAATCGCTCGACTACTCCTCCAAAAAAGTAGAAAGTAAACATATTGAAAATGAGGTGCATGTAATCCTTATGGATAAATCCGGATAGGATAAATCGATCCCATTGTTTTCGCTGTTTGATTCGGTAAGGAATAAACATCCAGCGATACAATAGGGCAGGGCGATTGAAGGCGATGATGCTTGAAAGCGCCGTAATCCCAATGAGGATGGTGGTGAGGGAGAGATCCATGAAGGTCTATTTTTCGCGATGCATGAGTTCCTTGGTCACTTCAAGGAGCTTTTGGGAGTAGGATTCGTCCCTGATCTGCAGCCCTTCAAACTGTCTAAATCCTTCCTCAAAGTAAGACTGCATCTTCTTTTCCGTCAAGGAGCGAATGCCCAGCTGCTCGTAGATGCCTTTGACAGCGGCTACTTTTTCACCTTTGTCAAATTGGCTGAGTCCCAACCAATGTAGCAATTCTCCTTTTTCCTTGCCTTTGGCAAGTTCTAAGGCCTTGAGGAGTAGGAAGGTTTTTTTGTTGGAAATGATGTCGCCGCCCACCTGCTTGCCAAATTTGGCTTGATCTGCATAGACATCGAGTAGGTCATCTTGAAGTTGGAAGCCAACTCCGATATTGACCCCAAAGTCATAGATCCGCTGCACATCCTCCTTGGAAGCTCCAGCTAAAAGTGCTCCGAGCTGAAGTGCAAATCCTAAAAGAACAGCAGTTTTCAAGCGAATCATTTCGATGTAATCGGCTTCGGCTACGGTCTCGTACCCTTCAAAGTTCATGTCCAGCTGTTGCCCTTCACATACTTCGGAAGCCGTTTTATTGAAAAGACGAATGACTTCAGGCAAAAGTGCGGTTGGTGTAGGAAGCAATAGGTCATAAGCCCGAACGAGCATCACGTCTCCGGAGAGGATGGCGATATTGGCATTCCATTTTTCATGGACGGTAGGCTTTCCTCTTCTGAGAGGGGCCTGATCCATAATGTCAT
>SXGQ01481216.1_pt1 | contig 12984 bp, 11 predicted proteins | sample 3178371 | NCBI WGS metagenome assembly SXGQ01 (sample SAMN11356859, study PRJNA531348) | freshwater metagenome | isolation source: freshwater sample F1-20 | place: China: Fuxian Lake, Yuxi | collected 2017-12-25
ACCTGGAACTTGGCGCTGGTCACTTCGTTCCGATCGACCTCGATGCGCGCGTTCGCTTCGATCGACCCCTTGGCGCACAGGGGCGGCAAGGCCCACTCGAGCCGCGCGAGCGGCGCCGCTGGCGCGCGCGTGCCCAAGTCCTGCAGCTCGCCCGAGACGACCAGCAGGCCCGCGAAGGGACGCGCGGGATCGTCGTCGTGCAAGGCGAGCGTCAGTTGACGCAGATCCGCGCGCTTCAAGAGCAGCGCAGGCAGCGTCGAGATGGTCGGCGGCGCGGAGAGCGCGGCGACGAGGCCAGCCACGGAATCCTTGGCGGTAGACGAAGCCGGTGGAGCGCCGAACGTCTCCGCGGGTGGCGCGGCGCGTGGATCGTAGCGCAATCCCAACGCTTGGAATCCGCCGTGCGCATCGCGCCGCAACGCCAAGCGTGTCGCTTCGACCTCGAGCGCCTCGATGGCGAGCCCGCTCGGCCCGACCACCAAGCCATCGACGCGCAACGCCCGGCAAGCCGCCAACTCGACACCATCGGTGGTCCAAGTCGCGTCCGACAGCTTGGTCGAAAGCCGCATGGTTCCGCCGTCGAAGCGCGCGTCGGATGCGACCGCCGCACCCAGGTCGGTCGCGCCAGCCAGCGCCTGCACGCCGTGCGGTGTCAAGTACGATTGACAATGACCGAGGCGCACCCCGGTCGCGCGCACGCGGGCGTCGAGGCGCAGGCGCCAATCCGGCGACAACTCGAGCGTGCCCGCCGCCGAAGCCGAGTCCCACAAGCTCGGCGCGCGCGCCGCGGCCGACCAGCGCGCCCCTTGCGCGCCCGCCCCGCCGGCACGCAGGTCCTCGAGCACGAAATCGGCGTCGGCGAGCTCCAGCGTGGTCGCGGGCTGGACCGCCTCGTCGACGAAGCGCAGACGACGCGCCCCGAGTTCGAGCTTGCCGAGCCGCAGCGACGGGAACGGCGCGATGGACGCGGCGGCGCCACCATTGGTCGTGCTCGTCGCATTCGCCGTCCCCGTCGTGGGCGGCGACCCGCCCGTCCCGCCTCGTCCCTCCGGAACGCCCGTCCACGACACCAGCGGCAAGTGCAGCGCGCCGTCGGAAGAACGACGGACATCGACCTCGACTCCGCGCCATGCGAGGGATTGGACGACCACGCTGGAGTCACCGACCGACAGTCCGTCCAAGGCCACCGCGCCGGCCGCCAGCGCGTGGACGCCATCGCGCGCCGACAAGTCCTCGATGCGACCATCGACGGTCCAGTCGTCGCCCGAGCGACGCGCCGACAACGACGCCTTGATTGTCAAATCGGCTGGACGCGATGCGGGCGCCAAGCCCAACGGCGCGAGCAGGTCGGCGAAGCGCGCCAGGTCGACCTGGGCCGCCGTGGCTTGCAGGGCGAGGGTGGCCGCTTGGCCGAAGGAAGCCTCGGCGCGCGCCTCGAGCGCCTGCGCCGTGCCGGGCATCCGCGCGCTCGCCACGAGGTTGGCCGCGAAGGCGCCGGGCGCATCCGATGGCAGCACCGCGAGCCGCAAGACGCCGTCTTCGAGCGCATGGATCAGCGACGGGCTCGTGCGCTCGTCCACCAGCTCGACGCGGCCAGCGGCGAGCTCGAAGCCCGCGGCGTCCAAGGCCAGGCCGCCGACTGCGCGCCGCGGCGCCGTGCTCGGCGGGTCCGCGGCGACGCCTTGCGCGCGCGACGCATCGAAACCGAGGCCCGCGAGCGACGGAATGCCGTCCTGTTCCAACACGATGCGTGCCCGCGGCGCAGCCAACCGCGCGAGGTCGATCTGGATCCTTCCGGGTCGATGGTCGACGCGCAGCGCGGCGCTCGCGAGGCCGAGGGCTTCCACGCCGTCGTTGGAGAGCGTCGCTTCGCGGAGCGCGAAGTCCACTTGGGTGCGCTGCCCAAGCACGCCGTCCCGCGCTTCGACCGAGCCATCCAGTGCGAGCGTGGCCGCGCAGGCGCCATCGATGCGCTCCCCGCGCGCGACGACCCCCAACCGGCGCAGGTGCGTCGCGAGGCGTGCCGTGCGCAATCCGGCGAGTTGCGCATCAAGTTCGAGGCTGGTGCGGCCCGCGCGCGGCTCGTTCTCGTCTTGCGCGACGCGCGTGCGCACCTCGACACGCAAGGCGTCGAGCAGACGCGGCGCGGAGGCACGCAGCATGGCGCGGCCTTCGTCGCCGAGCGCTAGCAGTCGCTCCGCCTCGAGTTCGAACTCGATGGTCTCCGACTCTCCACCCGCGCCTTCGTCGCGCCACTCCAGCTTCGCATGCCGCACGCTTGCCTGCTGGAGCTCCACTGGCAGCACCGCCGGCAGCAAGAAGGGCCGCGGCGATGAGGACTGGCCCGGGGCCGCGCCGGCCTGATCGCCGGTCTGGGCGACCGCGAGGCGCGCTGGGTCGTACCCCCCGCCGAGGCGCAAGCGTCCCTCGACGTCCAGCCCCGCCGCCAGACGCAGGCCGTCGACCTCCAGCTGCTCGACCACGAGTCGGCCCGACATCAAGGCGCGCAGGTCGACATCGACATGGATGCGCTCGACGACCAGGAAGGGGGGCGTGGAGTCGCCACCGCACGCGAGTGCGCGCGCCTCGAAGGATCCGTCGAGCAGCGAGAGCGCGTGCGAGTCCCAGCGCAATTCAAGCCCGCGATCGGCCGCGACCATGCCCGCCACCGGATGCGCGCCGACGGCGAGCAAGAGTCGCAAGCCCACCAACGCTCCAAGCGCGATCGCACCACGCTTGAGCCATCGTGCGCGCGTCACCGGCCCGCCTCGCGTGCTTCGTACCACGCCGCCAAGGCGTCTTCGCGCGCTTCCTCCGCGGCGAGCGGATCGAAGCCCGACACCGCCTTGCCGCGCGAGCGCAACCAATCGTGCGCGCGAGCGCGCGCCGCGGGATCGGGGTCCTCGAGGAACAGCAAGTTCTCGGCCACGAACATGTTCGTCAGTTCCTCGAGATCGCGCGCCGCACGCGATAGTTCGTCCAAGGTCGCGGGCCAACGACCCACTTCCCCGGCATGCGCCAAGAGCAAGGCCCGTGGCGCCGGTGCGAGGCCCGCCTCTTGCGCGCGCGCGGCGAGGTGGCGCAGCAAGGCACCATCGACGACGACGCCAAGCGACGCCGGTTGCGCGGCGTCGGAGGCTTGCGCGCCTTGGCCGATGCTCGGCTCCAAGGCGGCATGCACCAGGCGCGCCGACTCGGCGAGATCCGCATCATCCGCCAGGAAGCCGTAGTCCTGCGCCACATCGGCCCCGACCAAGTTGGCGATGTGCAGCCAAGCAGCGCGAGCGTGCGCCGGCACGAGCAAGTCCGCGCGCGCCGCGGCCAGTTCGGCCACGCGCCCTTCGCCACGCGACCAGCCGCGCGCACGGCGCCCGGTCTCGCTGGCCGATTCGGCCACCAACGCCAAGGTGCGCTGCAACAGCTCTTGTTCGGCGGCCACGACGACGCGCCGCAGGCGCAAGCGCGCCGCCAGGTCCTGCCGCGGCTCGCCCGGCCCACGCCCGGAGAAGACGAGCACCAGTCCGCGGCTGGCGAGATCCACTCCGGCGAGCCGTGGCGCCGACGGCGCCAGCCCATCCACCACCGATCCAAGGTCCAAGAAGTGCTGTTCCTCGCTCTCGATCCACGCACCATCCTCGTCGGCTGCGCCGCCAGGGGCGACGACCGACAAGATGGCGCGTCCATCTTCGGCGACATGCACATCAAGGCGCGCCAGCTCGGCGCCGTCGACACGGGCGTCCACGCGCCAGCCGACCGTCGTCCCCGGCGCGACCAGCAGCTCTTCAGGCGCCAGCGCCACGCCGACCACGGCTTGAACGTCGTAACGCGCGGCCGCATCGCCGGTCGCGAGTCGCACCGAACCGCGTGCGCCGCTGACGGGACGGAAAGGCGCGCCGCCATCCAAGGCGATTTGCAAGCCGGAGCCGGACTCCAACGCTTGGGGCGCCAGCGGCGCGTGACCCGCGCCCAGCAACCACGAACACTCGACCACCAACCCTTCCACGCCCGGACCTGCCTCCGCGGGCTGCGCAGCACGCGCACCGGTGAGGCCGGAGCCCGACCATGCGCTTTGCGCGACGACGATGGGGGGCGGCGGAGGCTCGCTCGGACGTGGGGCCGTGCAACCCATGAGGACGAGGATCCCGAGGCAGGCGCGCATGCAGGGGCCTGATTCTCCCCTATCACTCCCGCCCAAGCCTAGAGGCAGGAACTGGGTGCTCGGCCGCGCGCATCCTCAGTCGAGACTGAACGGCAACAAGCACAGGATGCCGCGCAGCGTCCAAGCCACGGTGCGGATCCAATTGCTGCGCACCAAGAAAGCATGGGCCGCGGGCGTGAAGCCTGCCTGCAGCCGACCATGACTGGGCACCTGAAAAACGGCGGTAGAGACCCAAATAAAACCCAGAAGAAGCATGCCCAACCAAGACATCCAGTCGCCGTAGCGCGGGTCCGGCCAGATCAGCAACCACAAGGCGCAAGCTAGTTCCACCAGCATGAACGGCGCCACGACCAGTGTCGTGCGCTGCACATGCTGCTCGTGGTAGGCGGCAAAGGAAGCCGAGCCAACCCGGGCATAGAGCGGGTAATGCACCACCTGCACGAACCAGATCAGGCCGACCATCGCCAGAGTGGCGAAGGCGTGCAAGGCGAGGATCGAGGTGGAGGAAAGCAGAGCCATGGGATGCGGAAAGGTCTTCCGGGCGCGCGAGTAGGGCGGCGGCGCGGGTTACAGGGGGCGTGAGGGCCACATGAGGGTGCTGTCCAAGAAAAAGCCTCCCAGCGAGTGAACCCGCGGGGAGGCCTACGACCATCTGTGGAGGACACACATCCTCCAATGATGGGTTCGCGGTTGGGGGGAGGTCGGATGCAAGACCACAGGGATTTCGTCCTTGGCCGGCGGCACGCGGGCGTCCAAGGTCCAAACCGCCATCCCGTGCGCGGGATCGAGGCCCAGCATTGACAACGCAGACAGAGGCAGTGAGCTTCCAATCATGGCCCAACCGCACACGGCATCTGCCCACCAGCGAGTCCTGATGACCTTGGCGCCCTGTTTGCTGGTGCTGCTGGTCGGTGCCTGCAGATCGACCGTTCCGCAAACGCCCACGCCCGACGCCGCGCAGGCACCGCACGCGCATGGCGCCCCGGCCGGCTCGACGAGCACGGCGATCGAGGCCAAGCCGACGCGCACGAACCGCGATCCGCATGGCAACCCAGATGTCGAGCGGTACATCGACATGCTGCAATCGACGGGGCGACTCGAGACGCTGCAGATCCCGTTGGTGGTCGAGCATCTGGCCCTCGCGCCCGACGCGATCATCGGCGACCTCGGCTGCGGACCTGGGAACTTCGCGCTGGCCTTCGCGAAGGCGGCACCGCGCGGAGTGGTCTACGCCAGCGACGTGGAACCGGCGCAGCTCGACTCGTTGCGCGCCAAGATCGCCGGCGACGCGGCGCCGAACATCATCCCGGTGCTGGCGAGCTTCGACGATCCGCACTTCCCGCCGGGACGCATGGACCTCGTGTTCATCGGCGACACCTACCACCACTTGCAGGACCGCGTGGCCTACATGCGTCGACTCGAGGCCTGCCTCGCGCCGGGCGGCAAGCTGGCCATCCTCGACTACAAGCCGGGCGACCTGCCGATCGGGCCGCCGCGCGCGCACAAGTTGGAGGCGGGCGTGATGGAGCGCGAGCTCGTGGAGGCCGGATGGACGCGCGTTGCCAAGCACGACACGCATCCGTGGCACGACTTCGAGGTGTGGACGCCGGGCGAGCAGCGCTGAACGGCGAAAGCCGCGCGCGGCCGCGAAATGCAGGCGCCGACGCGCCGCGCCGCGGTTAGGCTTCTGCGACGGAGGGTCCCATGCCGAGCTACGAGATCACGCGCTACACCGTGCAGAAGGTCGAAGGCGACGACCAGATCGAGGTCGTGCTGCACGCCAGCGATGGCGCGAAGTGGGAGTACGGGATCCCCTACAGCCGCTCGACCGGGCGCTACCAGTTCGAGGAGATCGACGTGATCGCCAACGACTTCGGCGACGAGTTCGCCGACGAGTTGACGGCGAAGATCGAGGAGCTCGTCGACAAGCTGGTCGCGGGCTCCTAGCTCCGGCTGGCTAGGGTTGGTCCGCGTCGGGCGCGCGCGGCTCGACGAGCTTCAACAGCGCCTTGCGCCGCGCCTCGTCCTTCTCGAGCTCCAGCGCGCGCTGGACCATCTCGCGCGCCTCGACCATCGAGCCGCGTCCGGCGTGCAGGATGGCCAAGTTGGTGATGGCGCCCAGGCAACTCGGATCGCTCGCGACCGCCGCGCGATAGTGCGCGATGGCCGCGTCGTAGGCGCCCGAGTCCTCGGACAGGACGCCCAGTTGAAAGTGCGCGCTGGTGCAGTTGGGGTCGGCTTGGATGGCGCGTTCGAGCCAGACACGACACGACTCGGCGGCCTCGGGATGCGTGGCGCGCACGACCTTGTCGATGCAGGTCGCCGCCGCCGCCAGCAAGTCCTCGGCATCTGGTTGGCCGAGCTCGAAGGCGCGTCGCCAAGTCAGGTACGCGGCCTCGCTGGCGCCGGCGCCAGCGTGCGCGCGGGCCAGCAACGCCATCGACGCGTAGTCGCCGCCGGTCGCGCGCGCGTAGGCCTCGAGCGGCTCGACGGCGGCGGCCTCGAGTCCGAGCTCGATCCTGAGGCGACCGAGCAGGAGAAGCGTCTCAGGATGTCCAGGGCGCTCCTTCAAGGATCTCTCGAGGTACGACTGCGCGGCGCGACCGTAGTTGCTCGCCAGCAGGATGCGCCCGTTGAGCGTCAACAGGTCGGGATCCTTGGGGAAGCGCTGCAGCATCGCCTTGGCGAGGTTGCCGGCGCTCTCGTAGTCCTGCAGTTCGTGCAAGGCGCGCGCCGCCTCGAGCGCGGGGCGCGCACGCTTGCCGCCCTCGGCGAGGTGGATCGAGTACCAGCGATCGGCGGCCTCCTGCCACTCGCCCTTGGCGGTGGCGGCGGCGGCCGACTTCTCGTCGGTCTGCACGACGCGCGGTCCCTTCTTCTGCGAGGAGCCGCAGCCGACGATCAAGGTGCAGGCGAGGAAGACGCCGAGCGCGAGACGCGAGGCGAAGGCGAAGAACGAGCGCGGGCGCGTGGTGCGGATCACGCGACGCAGGATAGCGCGCCGCCGCGCGAGGTGCAGCAGGACCGCGCGCCCAGGATCGTCCGCGGGGCGGGTTCCGCTAGGATGCTCGCCGCATGGCCTTGCGAGCGGTCTTCCTGGACGTGGGCAACACCTTGCTGCGCGAGGAGCCCAGTCGCTTCGCGCAGTACGCCTTGGCGGCCGCGGAGGAGGGCTTGCAGGTGCCGGAAGAGCGCATGCGAGCCTTGATGGTCGAAGCGCATCACGCCTTGCCGCGCGAGATCGACGGCGCATGGCGCTACACCGACCCGTGGTTCGAGCACTACATCCGCTTCATCTTCCACGGGCGCCTCGGTCTCGCCGAGGCGCGCCTCGCGCCGCTCTCGTCGCGACTGTTCGCGCGCTTCTCCGATCCGGCCATGTTCCGCGTCCACTCCGGCGGATTCGAGCTCTTGGCGAACTTGCGGCGCGCGGGCTTGGCGATCGGCATCGTCTCGAACTGGAGTCCGCGCCTGCCGCCGCTCCTCGAACGACTCGGCCTCGCGCGGCAAGTCGACTTCGTGCTGTGCTCGGCCATCGAACGCCTCGAGAAGCCCGACCAGGCCATCTTCGAGCGCGCGCTGCGGCTGGCGGGAGTCGCTCCGGAAGAGGCCCTGCACGCCGGAGACCATCCGGAGAAGGACATCGCCGGCGCGCGGGCGGTAGGCTTGCGGGCCGCGCTCGTCGACCACGCCGGCGACGCGACGGCGGTCCCGGACGCGCACTTGGTGCGCGACCTCGGCGAACTGGCCGCGCTCGTCGAGCGGTTGCGCGCAGGTGAGCCATGACGAACCCCGAGGCCGAGATCACGAAGGTGCGCGACGACGTGGACGCGCTGCGACGCGCCATCGGCGCGCGCTTCCTTGGTCAGCGCGAGGTCGTCGACGAGCTGCTGGTGGCCATCGTCGCGGGCGGGCATGCGCTCGTCGAAGGTGCCCCCGGCACCGGCAAGACGACGCTGGCGCGCGCGCTCGCCGAAGGTTGCGCGCTCGACTTCCGTCGCGTGCAGTGCACGCCCGACCTGTTGCCGATCGACGTGCTCGGCGCGCGGTTGCCGGAGGGCGGCGGATGGCGCTTCGAGCCCGGTCCGATCTTCGCGCACCTCGTGCTCGCCGACGAGCTCAACCGCGCCACTCCGCGCACGCAGGCGGCATTCCTCGAGGCGATGGCCGAGGGACAAGTGACGATCCACGGCGGCACGCGCGCCTTGCCGCAGCCCTTCGTCGTCGTCGCCACGCAGAACCCGCAGGAAAGCGAGGGCACCTATCCCCTGCCCGACGCGCCGCTGGACCGCTTCCTCCTGCGCATCGACGTGCCTTTCCCGGCCGAGGACGAGCTGGCGACGATCCTCGCCACGACCAGCGGCGCGCCGACGCCGGCGAGCGGCGTGGTGCTGCCGCGCGAACGCCTGCTCGCGGCGCGCGAGATCGTGCGCGAGATCGTGGTGCCGCCGCGGCTCGTCGAGTTGGCGGCGCGGCTCGTGCGCACCACGCATCCGGAACTGGTCGAAGCACCCGACGAAGTGCGCCGAGCGGTCCGACATGGCGCCTCGCCGCGCGCTGGACGGGATCTCTTGCTGGCGGCGCGCGCATGGGCGCTCTTGTCGGGACGCATGCACGCGACGCAAGCCGACCTCGAACGCGTGGCCAAGCCCGTGTTGCGCCATCGCCTGGCCTTGTCGTTCGAGGGCCAAGCCGCCGGCGCGAGCGCCGACCAGCTCGTCGCGGCGGCTTGGAGGCGCGCCACGAGCGAGGCGCGCGGTTGAGGGCGGGCCTCGACGCCAACGCCACGCGATCGAGCGCTACAATCGAAGGCCCATGACGCGCATCGTCCTCGCCCAGATCGAGCCCGCGCTCGGCGATCTGCGCCGCAACTTGGCGCTGCACGAGGCCGAAGTCGCCGCCGCGCGCGCGTCGGACGCGCAGTTGGTCGTGTTCCCGGAACTCTCGTTGACCGGCTACTTCCTCAAGGACCTCGTGGCCGAAGTGGCGCTGGCGACGGGCGAAGGGCCGCTCGCGCGCCTCGCCGAACTGTCGCGGGACATCACCATCGCCGCGGGCTTCGCCGAGCGCGCGCGCGACGGTCGCGTCTACAACACGCTGGGCTTGTTCGAGGACGGTCGCATGGTCGGCGCGCACCGCAAGGTGCACCTCGTGACCTACGGGATGTTCGACGAAGCGCGCGACTTCGCGCCGGGCGAGCGCTTCCGCGCCATCGACAGCAAGCTCGGACGATTCGGCGTGCTCTTGTGCGAGGACATGTGGCACCTCGATGGCATGTGGCTGCACTTCCTCGCCGGGGTCGACGCCATCCTCGCCTCCAGCGCCAGCCCGGCGCGCGGCGCGGCGGCCGGCGAGCCCATTCCGCGCTCGCAACGCGTCTGGACCACCATCCAGGACGCGGCCGCCGTGCTGACGCAGAGCCATGTCGTGTACTGCAACCGCGTGGGCTGCGAGGACGGCATCGTGTTCGGCGGCGGCTCGCGCGTGGTGGGCCCGGACGGGCTCGAGCTGGCCCGCCTCGACGGACTGGAGGCCGGCCGGCTGTCGTGCGAATTGGACGCGTCGCTCGTGCGGCGCGTGCGCACGATCACGCCGCTGCGCCGCGACGAGAAGCCGCAACTGGTGCTGCGCGACCTGCGCGCGCTCGAGGACGCCGAGGAAGCGTGAGCGACCACGCCCACCCGCTCGACCTGAACACCGACCTCGTCGAGGCGCTGCTGGTGCGCTTCCTGCGGGCCGAGGCCGGGAAGTTCGGCTTCGAACGCGTGGTGCTGGGCCTGTCGGGCGGCATCGACTCGGCGGTGTCGGCCGCCTTGGCGGCGCGCGCCTTCGGGCCCGCCAACGTCCTTGGCGTGATGATGCCCTACACCACGAGCAGTTCGGCCTCGGAGGCCGATGCGCGCACGGTCGCCGCCGCGCTCGGCATCCGCCTCGACAAGGTCGAGATCGGCGCCATGGCGGACGGCTACCTCGCCACGACGCCGGACACCGACCGCCTGCGGCGCGGCAACGTCATGGCGCGCTGCCGCATGATCGTGCTGTACGACCGCTCCGTCGTCGAGCGCGCGCTGGTGCTGGGCACGTCGAACAAGACCGAGCTGCTGCTCGGCTACTCGACGCAGTTCGGCGACGCGGCTTGCGCGCTGAACCCGCTGGGCGACCTGTACAAGCACCAGGTGGTCCAGCTGGCGCGCCACCTCGGCCTGCCGCGGGTCGTCATCGACAAGCCGCCCACGGCCGACTTGTTCGAGGGCCAGACCGACGAGGGCGAACTCGGGTTCAGCTACGCGCAGGCGGACGCGATCCTGTTCGCGCTGGTCGACGAGCGCCGCACGCTCGACGAGGTCGTCGGCCTCGGCCACGCGCGCCCCCTGGTCGAACGCATCGTCGCGCGCATGGCCGCCAACCAGTACAAGCGCCAGCCGCCCTTGGTCGCCAAGCTCGGCGAGCGCACGGTGACGCACGACTTCCGCTACCTGCGCGACTGGGGCCGCTGAGGAGCCGCGCGCGGAATTCGCGCGCAGAATTCGCGCGAAGTCGCGTGGTGGCGGCGGCGGCTCGCCGCCTTGATTGGTGTTCGCGCGGTCGAGTTCGGCCACGCGATCCGATCCATGAAAATCAACGGTTTTGATCTGCGCGAAGCTATCCGGCATTGGAGCGCCCGGAAGACCTTGCTCGACAAGGTCTTCGTCGACGCCGGCTTCGCGTACACGGGCGAATCCAAGCCAGCTCCAGCCGAGGTGTCGGCGCAGCTGGAACAGGCTTCACGCCACCTGGCGGAGCTGGAAGTGCTGCAGGCGCAGTACAACCGCTCCCAGCGCCTTCACTTCGAAGGCGGCGAGATCAATCTCGCGGTGGGCTTGAAGCTGGCTGGTGCGATGACGCAACAGTCGAACATGTGGCGCGGCTACGCCGAGCGTGGGTTGCTGACCTTCGCTGCCTACCGCGACGACCTGACTCAAGGCCGCAAGGCCGACGAGAACTTCGCGAAGCGGCAGATGCCGTCCGCGATGGCGATGGCCAAGGCCGAGGACTACCTGCGGCGCGCGGCGCAGCTGCGCGGCGCGATCGCGCTGGCCAACGCCAACTCCATGGAACTGGCCGACGATTTGGCCCCTTTGTTCTCGCGAGGGGACTGAGGGGTCGGACAGGCTCCGGGCACGCCCGCCATCGGCGGGACCGACTCGGGATGGAAGGCGACTTGGCCGTGGAGGGACACGCCGCAGGGCCCAGCCTCCAACTGAACGGCCTCGTGCGCCGGATCCGAAGTTGCTGCCTCCTTCTTGAATGCTCTCCGCCGGGAGTCCTGTCCACCTTGCTTGACGGTCGCCCGCGTCGGCCCACCGACGCGGGCGGCTTCCATTGCATGCCCGCGGCGCGACCGATGGCGATGCCGGTGAACGACGCCGATGGGAACGACCGCGCGCTTTCATCCGCTCGTCCCACTGCCCCCGTCTCCGGAGTCACGATGAGCCAGACAGCCAGCCTCCCCAAGAAGCGCCTCTTCGATCGATTCCTCGATCTGATCGAGCGCGTCGGCAACAAGCTGCCCGACCCCGCCGTGTTGTTCTTGCTTGCGCTGGCCGCGACGTGGATCGCCTCCGCGCTGCTGTCGGGCCGCGAGGTGCGCGTGCCCAAGGCGGGTGGCGAGTTCGATGTACTGTCCGTGCAGAACCAACTGTCCGGCAAGGCGCTGGTGACCTTCTTGACGCGCATGGTGACCGAGTTCGTCACCTTCCCGCCGCTCGGCGTGGTCCTGGTCGCCATGCTCGGCCTGGGCGTGGCCGACCGTTCCGGCTTCATCGGAGCGGCCTTGAAGAAGCTCCTGGGCTTCACCCCGCGCGCCTTGCTCACGCCGATGACGATCGCGGTCGGCTTGTTATCGCTGGTGGCGGTGGACGCGGGCTACGTGCTCGTCATTCCGCTCGGCGGAGTGATCTTCTACGCTGCTGGTCGCCACCCGATCGCCGGCATCGCCGCCGCCTTCGCGGCCATCTCGGGCGGGTTCTGCGCCAACTACGTGCCGACGGCCCTCGACACGATCCTCGCGGGCTTGACCGAGTCGGGCGCCAAGATCGTCGACTCCGGCTACGCGGTGAACCCGCTGTGCAACTACGGCTTCACCATCTCCTCCAGCGTGCTGGTCGTGCTACTGGGTTGGTTCCTCACGGACAAAGTGGTCGAACCGCGCTTGGCGCGCCTGAAGATCGACGGCGACCCGGCCGAGATGCCGAAGACGGAGCCGTTGAGCGCGCTCGAAGGCAAGGGCCTCGTGGCGGGCGTCCTGGCCATGGCGCTGGGCTTGTTGGCGCTGGCGCTGGCGAGCCTCCCCGAGGGATCGCCGTTCCGCGGCGCGACCGGTGGATTGACGGAGCGCGGCGCTCCGTTGATGGCCTCGATCGTGCCCTTGATCCTGATCCTGTTCCTCGTGCCCGGCATCGTCTACGGGCATGTCGCGGGCACCTTCAAGACCCACCGCGACGTCGTGCAAGCCACGGCCAAGTCGATGAACACCATGGGCTACTACATGGTGATGGCGTTCTGCGCGGCCATGTTCATCTACGCCTTCAACGCGTCCAATCTGGGCAAGCTGCTGGCGGTCTCGGGGGCGAGCGGCTTGTCGAGCCTCGGTCTGCCGACCAGCGTGACGATCGTCGGCATGATCCTCGTGTGCGCCCTCGTCAACTTGGTGATGGGCTCGTCCTCGGCCAAGTGGACGCTGTTGGCGCCGATCTTCGTGCCGATGCTGATGCAACTCGGCATCTCGCCCGAATTGACGCAAGCCGCCTACCGCATCGGCGACTCGACCACGAACATCATCACGC
>SXGQ01086858.1_pt1 | contig 12983 bp, 14 predicted proteins | sample 3178371 | NCBI WGS metagenome assembly SXGQ01 (sample SAMN11356859, study PRJNA531348) | freshwater metagenome | isolation source: freshwater sample F1-20 | place: China: Fuxian Lake, Yuxi | collected 2017-12-25
CCAAAAAGAAAAAAAGCGAAAAGCCCAACAGGATCCCTGTCCAAAACCAAAGGAAAAACCGAGTGGTTGAAAAGAGCTGGTAACTTACAAAAAGGATGCTACCTCTCGGTGTGGCCTCCACCTTCCCTAAGAGCAATGGGAGAAAATTATCCCCTTTTTCAATCACTCGAGAAATGCGAAATCCATGTTCCCCCACCTGCCCATAAAATAAAGGTCGGAGCTCGGGTAGACCTTGGGCACGAGTCCCTCGTGTGACCGCCGCCAAGCGATCCAAGAGCTCCTCCTTGGACAAGGCGCTGACGAGGGTTTCACGACCAAAAGGGAGAAAGTTCATCCGTCAACGAACTGCAATGCAGGAAATTTCTACCTGTACATTTTTGGGAAGCTTGCTGACTTCCACCGTCTCTCGAGCAGGGGGGTTAGACTTAAAATATTGCCCATAGGCCTCGTTGATGGCCCCAAACTGACCCATATCCCGAATGAAGATCGTGCACTTCAGCACCTGCTCAAAGCCAAAGCCCGCTGCACGGAGGACCGCCTCCATATTTTTCATGACCGCATGGGTCTCCTCAGTAATGTTTTCATTGATCAGCTCTCCCGTCTCTGGATCTAGGGCAATTTGCCCCGACACATAGAGGGTATCGCCTGCAAGTACCGCTTGCGAATAGGGCCCGATGGGCGCCGGGGCTTCTGGAGTGAAGATAATTTGTTTGGACATAGTATTTTGTTTTTTAGTATCAAGTAGCTAGAATCAAGGATCAAGTATTTGTACGAAGTACCAAGTACAATGTACCAAGATTCTTACCGATTAGAATTTCGTTATTAATTCGAATCCGCACTTCGAAATTCTTCAATCGGCGTTCGGCGTTCGACATTAGTTTTAAATCCAAACTTCGTATTTCGCCTGCCCGACTTGGTGGGTACCTCGTACTTGGCACTTGGTACATTGTACAATAATCTGTACAAAGTACTTGATACTAACTACTTTATATTTGCTACTCTCTTTGCTTCCTCCCAATACACATCCATCTCCGCCAAGCTCATGTCGCTTAGATTTTTGCCTGCTGCCTTGGCTGCCTGCTCCAGATATTGAAACCGAGAGATAAACTTCAAGTTTGTCCGTTCCAAGGCCTCCTCCGGATTGATGTCTATAAATCGGGCATAGTTGATTAGGGAAAACAGCAGGTCTCCAAATTCCCCAGCCGCCTTCTCTCGGTCGATCTCCTTCCCTTCGGCTGCATTGAATTCGGCATGAAACTCTCCCATTTCTTCCTCTACCTTCTCCCATACCTGCGCAGGCTCCTCCCAGTCGAAGCCAACGCCACGCGCCTTTTCCTGGATTCGCATGGCCTTAATCAAAGCAGGCAAGGAGCGGGGTACGCCCCCGAGTACCGAAACATTACCCTTTTCAGTAAGTTTGATTTTCTCCCAATTTTGCTTCACCGCTTCCTCGTCCTGGACCATGATATCTCCATAGATGTGCGGATGGCGACGGATAAGCTTTTCGCAAAGTGAATCAATGACGGAGCTGATGTCGAAATTTCCTTCCTCTGAGCCGATTTTTGCATAAAAGACGAGGTGCAACAGCAGGTCGCCCACTTCTTTTTTTATCTCTTCTGCATCTCCTTGCAGGATAGCATCCGAAAGCTCAAAGGTCTCCTCAATCGTCAGGTGGCGCAGGCTATCTGTTGTCTGCTTCTTATCCCAAGGACATTGTGCGCGCAACTCATCCATGATGGTCAAAAGGCGATCAAAGGCTGCCAATTGTTGGGCGCGGCTACTCATTTGTGACATATCCTAGGAAACAAAGGGGGTTTTGTACAAGTTTCAAACTAAAGCATTAAATTTGGGGATATTTATCCGCTATGACAACTTTCTTCATTACTCTTGGTTTTATGGCCATCTTCTTTATTTTGATGTCTGTGAGGCTGATTTTTCTAAAAAACGGTGAATTCAAGGGTACCTGTGCCTCCCAAAGTCCTTTCCTCAATAAAGAAGGAGCCACTTGCGGACTTTGTGGAAAAACGGTAGACGCCAGCAGCACCTGTGCCAACCCGGACAACGAGGTGGACAAGGTCATCGCCAAATTCAAGTAAATTTCTTTTTAAGAGTAACCCACTAGTTTAACATTACAAAACCAACGTTCGTGTCTTTAATAAAATCTATCTCGGGCATACGAGGGACCATTGGCGGAAAGCGCGGCGAGGGTCTAACCCCCATTGATGTTGTCAAATTTACTGCTGCCTATGGCGCTTGGGTTCTGGAAAAAACCGGAAACCCTAAGGTAGTCATCGGTAGAGATGCCCGTATTTCGGGAGAGATGGTCTCCCGATTGGTGGTAGCAACTCTTCAAGGTCTAGGCATCGATGTGATCGATCTCGGCCTTAGCACCACTCCAACCGTTGAGTTTGCTGTGCCCAAGGAAAATGCAGGTGGAGGAATCATCCTCACCGCCAGCCACAATCCTGCCCAGTGGAATGCGCTGAAGCTACTCAATGCTGTGGGAGAATTTATCTCCGACGAAGAAGGAAGGGCGATCCTAGCCAAAGCTGCAGCCGAAGATTTTACCTTCGCCGAAGTTCGAAAGCTGGGTAAATACAGTGTCATCGACGACTACATGGACCGCCACATTCAGCATGTGTTGGACCTAGAGCTTGTGGATGTGGAAGCAATCAAAGCTCGGGATTTTAAAATTATCGTCGACGCGGTCAACTCCACCGGAGGGATTGTGGTTCCTAAACTTTTGCGCGCACTAGGAGTCAGTGAAGTAGAAGAGATGTTCTGTACTCCAGATGGCAACTTCCCTCACAATCCCGAGCCTCTCCCTGAAAATCTTAGAGATATCGCCAAGAAATTGGAAAAAGGAAATTTTGACCTGGGTATCGTCGTGGATCCAGATGTGGATCGCTTGGCTCTCATCAATGAAGACGGATCCATGTTTGGCGAAGAATACACCCTAGTGGCAGTGGCTGACTATGTACTTTCACAAACACCCGGAAATACCGTATCCAACTTATCTTCTACCCGTGCCCTGCGCGACATCACCGAAAAGCGAGGAGGTACTTACAGTGCCTCTGCAGTAGGAGAAGTAAACGTAGTCAACCAGATGAAAGCCGTAAAGGCTGTCATCGGGGGAGAAGGCAATGGAGGCATCATCTACCCCACTTCCCACTACGGCAGAGATGCTTTGGTAGGCATTGGTTTATTTTTGACCCACTTGGCCAAGTATGGCAAGTCGATCTCCAAGCTACGCGCCAGCTACCCCAACTATTCGATTTCCAAAAATAAAATTGAGCTTACTCCCAACCTCGATGTGGATAACATCCTGTTGAAAATCAAGGAGCGATACAAAAGCCATCCTATCATCGATATTGATGGGGTGAAAATTGAATTCGAAAAAGAATGGGTGCATCTTCGGAAGTCAAACACCGAACCCATCATCCGTATTTATTCCGAATCTGACTCGGAAGCAAAGGCGGAGCACCTTGCCAGAAAGATCATGCAAGACATCAAGGAAGTGGTGAATGAAACCTTGAGCTAAGTTTTTGCCTCGCCCAAATACATTCTATGAAGCACGTATACCTCGACAATGCCGCCACCACCCCAATGGACGATCGTGTGATCGAAGCGATGTTGCCATTTATGCGTGGACAATTTGGTAATCCTTCCTCAGTGCATAGCCACGGCAGGGAGGTGAGAACAGCCATTGAAAAGGCTCGCAAAAAGGTGGCGGAGCTTATCCAGGCTAGTCCATCTGAGATTTTCTTTACTTCTGGAGGTACCGAGGCAGACAACACCGCATTGGTCTGTGGTATCGAATCCCACGGCATCAACCATGCCATCACCTCTCCCCTCGAGCACCATGCAGTATTGCATACCCTAGAAATGCTAGCCAAAAGAGGAAAGATTCAGCTTAGCCTCCTCGAGGTTAATGCACAAGGAGAAATTGACCTGCAGCAGCTCGAAGAGCTTCTGAAGAGCCAGCCTAAAAGCATGATTTCCCTGATGCATGGCAATAATGAGATTGGCAACTTAAATGACTTGGAGGGAATCGGCACTTTGGCACGAGGATATGACGCTTTTTTCCATTCCGACACCGTGCAGACGATGGGACATTATACCCATGATTTGTCGCAGCTTCCTGTGGATGCCTTGGTGGCAGGCGCACACAAGTTTCACGGCCCCAAAGGCGTGGGCTTTTTGTATGTGTGCAAAGACAAAAAAATCCATCCTTTTATCCATGGAGGTGCCCAAGAGCGCAACATGCGGGGAGGAACGGAAAATGTAATCGGCATTATCGGTTTGGCCAAGGCACTAGAGCTCTCCCTAGAGGAATTAGACGCCCACCGCAGCCATATTGAAAATATCAAAGCCTACTTTATCGGAAAGCTGAAGCAAGACATCCCTGGTGTAGGCTTCAATGGCTGCTCAGCAGATCTGGATAAAAGTTTGTACACGGTACTCAACGTTAGCCTTCCTCCCTCTGAATCGAATCGGGGCATGCTCCTATTTCACCTAGATTTGGATGGTATTTCGGCTTCCGGAGGCTCTGCCTGCAGTTCGGGCGCAACCGTAGGGTCCCATGTATTGCGCGCACTTCAGCATTCGCCGGAGCGAGATGCAGTACGCTTTTCCTTCAGTCGATTTACGACGATGGAGGAGGTGGATTACACCCTCGAGAAATTGAAAGCGCTATATATCTAATAGATAATCAAATACCATTTATTTTTTATTGAATTTCTTGCCCCAAAGCGGCCTGCCCGCCGCGGCGGATAGGGCAGGTTTACGCAATCTAAGAAGAAAAAAACCGCTGATCAGGAGGTTGTCACAAAAAGATCTGCTTAATCTGCGTGAGAAAAAGAATTTCTTTGCGTCTTGGCAGCCTGCCTGCGGTAGGCAGGCCTTTGCGAGAAAAACCAAACCCTTAATCCGCCGCAGCGGACGCATTTTCTATTTACATTTCGCTCCCCTGGAGCTCTAGAAAAATGGTCGGCAGGGTTTTTCTACTAACATATTACCCCTCTGGGGTAATTTTTTTACCCTCAATTGCCATGAAAGTACAGGTGCAGATTTCAAAATAAGGGGGAATACATGCTCCGGAGGAGCATTATGTTAATAGAATAAATGCAAAAAAAAGTACCCAAAGCTCCAGAGGAGCGAAATAAAAAATGTACCAAAATCACTCCTCCCGACGCGCTGGGTGGGAAAAACATAAATTTAACCACGAATCCCTTTTATTTTCCTGGTTTATACCCCTTTGCGTAGGGCGTCCAAATTTCGTAGATGGGTTGGCCTTGTGAGCTCAAGCCACTGTGATGCCATTCTCCATCGATGACTTGGTAGTCAAAGCCAAGGCTTGCACCCACACGAGAATTATCTCTTGAGAAAAAGGCAATCGTTTCCACATATTTCCCTCCTTTGGCGCTGTAGGTTCCTCCACCTGTACCCGAAAATTCGCGGGTTTCAGAGTTGAAGGCTACCCACTGAAATCTTCCACCACTGAGAATTTTGATTGTTCGTCTTGCACCTGGGGTAGAGCGCTGAATTTGATCGTCTCGCTTCCTACCAGTAATCACCCAGTTGCCTGTCAAGTCATCCTTGGCATCTGAGATTCGCTCCCAGACCTCCACCAAAGGTCCTTTGGGGGTGGTAGCTGAAAGGGTTATTTGATTGCCCTCTACCTTTAGAGCAAAGGAAGTGACCATCCCTACGAGATCTGGATTGAGCGTAAAAAAATCCAGGGTCTCCTGTAGCTTACCAGATGTCATTACAAAAGGCCCACCACCAGCTCCTACAAAGGAATTGTCTGCTAGGTTCTTTATCCCAAAGGCAAAATAATTGTCTTGGTAGATCTTGATAAACTCTTGTCCAGAAATCGGCACTTGGTTTTGGCTGATCAGTTTCCATGCTCCTTCAAGCTGTTGAGCAGACAGGGATATCGCAAAAAACAAGAGCGGTAGAATTAGTAATTTTTTCATGAGGGGTTAGGGAATTGGCTATAGAAGATGGAAATTGTAAAAGATTACGCGAAAAACCAAGTCCTCAATTTTTAGAAAACACGCAGCGCCGCTCCCCATGAACACCTTTCAATTTGGCAGCAGCAAGGAAGAAGTCTTCCAAGCACTCCCTGAACGCAAAATCAAAAAGCTCGCTGCTGGGGAGAAGCGCTTGGCTATTCTCCGGATTGGGGATACCTGCTACATCTTCGATGCACAATGCCCACACCGTGGTGCAGACCTTGGTCAAGCCAATATCAATGGTATTGGAGAGATTATCTGTCCCCTCCACCAGTACCGTTTTGATTTGAAGACGGGAGATGTTCGGTCGGGCTACTGTGCTGCACTGCCCGTGTATCGTAACGATTTAACGGATTCTGGATTGAAGATCTACCTTCCTTAATGCAAGACTGCCCCATTGGGAACAGGCTGGTCTACGGTGGCAATCCATATCCCTCCTTCGGCACTAGAAAATCCCGTAATGAGCACCTCAGACATAAAGTCGGCCACCTGCCGGGGAGCAAGGTTGCAGACACAAAGCACCTGCTTACCCACTAAATCTTCAGGAAAGTAATGGACCATGAGCTGTGCGGAAGACTTTTTGATTCCTAGTTCAGGACCCAAATCCACCCATACCTGGTAGGCAGGTTTTCGGGCTTTTTCAAAAGATTCCACCCTCAGCACAGTTCCTACCCGAAAATCAATTTTTTTGAAATCTTCTAGGTCAATCGTTTGCATTGAGAATATATTTTCTATTTTTAAGGACGTTTTTCGAAAGCTAACCTGTATTTCGTTAATTTATGTGGAACTGTTCAAGAATATTTGCTAGTAAAGTTGCCTTGCTGAGCATGGCTGCTTTCGGCTACTTGCTCCTCCCATCAGAAGCAGTAGCTCAAGAGGAAAACACAAAAAAGCCCTTTGAAAAACCCATCTCAGAAGAGTCTAGCATACTTCCGGAAGCTGGAACGGCTGCTCCACTAACCGTCCAAAAGTCAGCAACTGTCAAACCAGGGGTACCGCTACCCCTACCTAAAAAAGAGGTACCAACCCCCACTCATCTTCCAGAAAGAGAGTCCAAAAAGAAGGAATCCCCTTCCACCTTATCCTTTAATATTTTTTTATACATCGTGGATAAGTTTAAACAGGATCAGGATTAAAAAAATAAATCGTCAACAGACGACGGCTCACGGTTTACAGCCCATTGAATCGTACTTCAACGAGAATTTCTTTGGATGCATCCCAAAAGCAGCTATTCATTCGATGTTAAATCTGCGAATTTTGACCCTCCCTTTGCGGCTTTGCGCGACTTACTTTTTTTAAAGGAGAAAGTTAAAACCATGACCCTACTCAAAATTTTTGAATCAAGAAAATAAGGCTTGAAGTTTAGAAAAGTCAGCCGTCGACTGTGGACAGTGTTCTGTTGACGTTTATCCTTTACTGATAAATTCTTCCAAATCTGCTAAGCTGATCTTCCCTTCGTAATAGGCTCGGCCAAAAACAGCAGCATTCACCCCTAGGTCTCGGAGTCTTTTAAAATCATCAATCCCACGAACACCTCCTGAAGCAGCTAGGTACAAATTCGGAAAGCGATGCAACACTTCTTTAAACAGATCAAAATTTGGTCCTTCCATCACTCCATCACGGGTCACATCCGAGCACTTGACATGCTTGAGCCCACGCTCGTAAAAAAATTCGATATGGTCAAATAGGTCAATTTCAGTTTTTGTCAACCATCCTTTAATCTTCACTTTAAAATCATTCGGGTTGGTATCGGCAGCCAAGAATATTTTTTCTCGTCCATAGGAAAGGATAAACTGCGCAAAACGCTCCGGATGTTTGGCCGCGGCAGAAGCGATGGTTACGGTTTTGGCACCAAATTCAAAGCACTTAATCACGTCTCCATCTGTAGTAATGCCTCCAGTAAAATCCACTTCCAAATTTGTGTATCCTGCTATGGCTTCCAAAATGTTGTAGTTTTTTGGCTCAGCCCTTCGGGCTCCATCCAGATCAACCAAATGAACCCGCTTGACACCTATCCCCTCAAAGGCCTGTGCAATCTCAAGGGGGTTATGGGAGATGACTTCCTCGGTGGCAAAGTCGCCCCGCTTAAGCCGCACACACTTGCCGTTGATAAGCCAAATGGAAGGAATGATTTCAAACATAGCAGTAGAAAAATGGAAATAAAGATGGGAAAGTGGACTCTTTGATTTAAATATACAATCCTCCGTGTTTTTTGAAAGCAGAATGCTCGGAAAAATTGCATTTATTTTTACAAACCCCCTTAAAAAATGCCGCCCTTTTAAAAATTTGGGGCAAACTTCATCAATACACTAATTTTCCAAAACGGCCCTGCCCTCCAGAAGCCCAAAGCACTTTGCCTCCAGGTGCCGCTTTGACAGCGTGAAAGCCCGTTTGTGAAAACGGCTGCCAACTGTGGGCCCCGTCAGTAGAGTAGTCCGAACCACCGGGACCTACCGCCACCACCCAGCCCTTGTCCTGCAGGTAAGCCACCCCAGAGCGGTAGCCACTTGGACCCTCGCTGGTAGAAATGGTTGCCTCACTAAGCACCAATAAGGCATTACCTACACGGTTTTCAGGCTTCAGGTAATCTCCACCCACCAGCACCAATCCTCCACCTGGAAACGCAGTAACTGCAAAAACTCCTTGCGAGGGCTCCCCCTGAATCATGTCTGTCAATTCGCGTACTGTCCATGACTGAGAGGCAAAGGAGTAGCGATGCAAACGAGATACAATGCCCCCTGTGGCAACTATTAGCCCAGATGCATCCGCTACTAGGGAAGAGGCACTTGCCGCAAAGGCGGCTTCTCCAAGCACAGCATCCGGTAAATTCGCTAGGGAATGCCAACTTTTGCCTCCATCAACCGTCTCCAAAATCATCCACTTCCCTCCAATGGGATCTCCCAATACATAGCCACACTGGGCATCCACAAACTGAACCGCATCAAAAAAAGCTTCCTTTCCTTCCTGATGTACTTTTTCCCAAGTATTTCCTCCATCTTCGGTTCGGTAGATGACCGCAGGCTGCCCTGCCGAAGCCACTACCGCTGTCTTGGCATCAAAGGCATGGATGGATCGGAAATCTACCGTATCCAACCCCGCCACTGTACCCGACTGCCAGCTCCCTCCTCCATCCTCGGTTTTGACCCAAGTGCCCCCAGAGCCACTGGCCCAGCAGACCTGATCTGAAATGGGTGATAACCCTCTCAAGGAGGCTTCCCCCGGAGTTTGAAAGGAGTTCCATGCTGGAACTTGGGCAAAACTTAACGTGACATAAAGGAAGGCCCCAAGTAGGAAGAGGAGCTGCTTCATTTCACATCTACTTTCCGATAGGCTTCGATCAAGGCCAACTCTCCCTCTTTGCCTGGAAGGGCATTGCCATGCTCCATGCCCAAGATTCCCGTGAAGCCTTTTTTGTGGATGTACTGAAATACATTGGCATAGTTGACCTCACCAGTTCCAGGCTCTTTTCTGCCAGGATTGTCGCCGATTTGGATGTAGGCAATTTCAGACCAGGTTTTTTCCATGGTCGCAATCAGATTGCCCTCGTTGCGCTGCATGTGGTAAGCATCGTAGAGCAACTTGCAGGCTGGACTACCCACTGCACGGCAGATCATGTAGGTTTGATCTGCATGGCGGAGAAAAAGGTCCGGATTGTCGCTTAGTGGCTCTAAGACCATGGCTAGCCCATGGGGCTCAAAAATCTCCGCCCCCCGCTTGAGTGCATCAATGACATGACCCGTTTGTACCCCAATCTGAAGATTGCGCTCAAAGTAGCCGGGCACCACGGTCATCCACTTCGCATTGACCCGCTTGGCTGTCTCCACGGAGGCCTTGCAGGTGGCTACGAAATTATTCAAAAACTCCTGCTTCCCCGTCGTGAGGGAGACTTTCCAGTTGTCGCCCCCATCCACTACAAATACGCCCATTCGCATCCCAAGTTGATCGAGAGTCTTCCCAATCAGCTCCTGATCCGCGAGGGGTCGTTTGAGTAGTCCATTGTCCTCCAAGGAACGGAATCCTTGGTCTGCCATAAAGCGGAGTTCATCCGCTAATCCTCCCGGAGCATGATGCTTAAACATGCCAAAGTGGGGTGCAAAATCTAATTTAAACGGTGCTCCTGCGATTTTTTCCTTGGCAAAGGAGGGCATGGATAGCATTCCTGCTCCGCTCAAAACCGCTGTTCCGAGGCCCAGCCTCTTGATAAATCCTCTTCTTTCCATGGCTTAGATCACTTTAGTTTTACCAGGTATCGCATGTGGGTAGTAGCCATCTGCATTTGGCAGCAGCTTTGGTAAAGCATCCCAAGAGAGGGTATCGGGGAAGAGATCTACCTTGCCGTTAAGGGATTCTTCCCAAGTCATCACCTTTCCAGAATAGGTGGCGTACCTGCCCATGATGGCTGTCATCGTCGACTTGGCCGCATTTTCGGCATCGGCAAATTTATACTCTCCCTTTACTAGGGCTGCCCACAACTCGTCGTGCTCCTGCTGATAGGGATTGGGCTGGTTGCTTCGGTCGTGATCGTAGAGCACCTTCCCTTTCCAATCGGTTAGCAGCCCATGATTGCCCGCGCTGAGGTAGGCCTTTCCTTGGGTCCCTTGGAAGGTCTCATCCACCCGGTTAGCGGCACCTGGAAAATGTCGGCACTCGGAGTGAATCACGCTGCCATCCGCATAGGTGAATGTCAAGATGTGGTGGTCAAAAATTTCTCCATGCTCTTTGCTGGTACGTACGGCACGTCCTCCAGTACCCTCTGCTTTGACTGGATAGCCATTTTTAGCCCAGTTGGCCACGTCAATGTTGTGCACGTGCTGCTCCACGATATGGTCTCCACAGAGCCAGTTGAAGTAGTACCAATTGCGCATCTGGTATTCCATCTCCGTTTGGTTTGGGGTCCGTGGCTTGACCCAGACTCCTCCGTCGTTCCAGTACACCTGTCCGCCGACAATATCGCCGAGGACTCCATCCTGAATTCGCTTCATGGATTCCCTATAGTTGTTTTGGTAGTGGCGCTGCAAGCCCACGACCACATTCAGTTTCTTCGCCTTGGCTAACTCAGCAGCAACTAGCACTTTTCGAATCCCTGCTGCATCGGTAGCTACGGGCTTTTCCATAAAAATCTGCTTGCCTTGTCGCACCGCCTCTTCAAAGTGCGAGGGACGAAAGCCCGGAGGTGAGGCCAAAATCACTACATCAGCTTCGGCAATTGCTTTTTTGTAGCCGTCAAAGCCCACGAAGCGACGCTCCTGGGGCACATCGACCTTGTCCTTGCCGTATTTATCAAAAATTGGTTTGTAGCTGCCCTCTAGTCGATCTTCAAAGGCATCGGCCATGGCGACCAACTTGATGGGATGTCCCGTGTCAAAAGCCTGAAATACAGCACCCGTACCTCTACCTCCACAGCCAATCAAGGCCAATTTGAGATGGTTTTGGGGGGCTGCATAGGCGCCAGGGATCAAAAAGGAGGGAGCGAGGAGACCACCCGTCAGCAGGGCTGAGGTCTTTACAAATTCGCGGCGAGAAGGGTTTTTTTTCATAAGAGATGGATTTTGGGTCAGTAGTCAACTATCGGTGCCTGCGTGTAGTAGGCATAAATTTCTTCAGGACTAGGTGGAATCAAGGGCCGTACCAGCCGCATTCCTACAAAGGGAGCTTCGGGAAACCACCACTGGCTTTTGGGGATCTGGGGATCAATGCGTTTCCATACGGGATCGGAATACTCCCGAAAGGCGGAGCCCAAACTGGCTTCTGCAGTTGCAAAGTTCCCGCCTCTAAGGGTGTGAGGATAGAGTTTAGTGCCTCGATTGATGGGATCGGTGTCAGCAGACTTGCTGTAAAAATCAGGAGCATACTGGTCTATCGTCCACTCGGTCACATTGCCGTAGATATCATGCAGTCCCCAAGGGTTGGGTTTCTTGATTCCTACTACCTGCGTGCTTCCCTTACTGTTGGCAGCAAACCAGGCATAGTCCTCCAGTGCTGCGGGGTCGCTGCCAAAGAAAAAGCGGTCCTTGGAACCGGCTCTAGCAGCATATTCCCACTCTGCTTCAGTGGGTAAACGGTAGAAAATCCCTGTTTTCAGGTATAGCCAGTGGCAGTACTGCAAGGCCCCGTACTGGGTCATGCCCACAGCAGGCTTTCCTTCTTTTCCCATACCAAAGGTCATGTCGAGGTAGGGTAAACTCGGTCGTGAGAGTGCATCTACTCGTGCAGGCACCCCACCTTCAGTGATTGTTTGCTCGTACTGCTTGTCTAGAAAAAGTTCAAATGCCTCCCAGGTCACCTCATGAGTTCCCATCCAAAAGGCATTCAATTTCACGGCATGCAGGGGCTTTTGGTCTGGAAAAGAAGGATCCGTGCTCCCCATCCAGAAGGTGCCGGCAGGAATTGGGCTCATGTCAAAAGCTACCGGAGTACCCATAATTTTTTGGGTATAGGGATCAAATACCCGGGCTGGGTTGAGTTGAAAACTCGTTAAAATTACCAAAAAAAGGCCCAAGATCTTTTTCATTTGTTCAGCTACAACGAAATACCCTTGAAAATACAAAATTTCTCTAGGTTACCACAGCCCAATCGATAAATGGCCTATGAAATTTGTTTAGGATTAAAAAAATATTCCTCATGCTGAACTACAAGCTTCAGAGGAGAGCAAAAAATTAGGATGAAGCTGTTGCAGGGTTAAAGCCGTTTGACCACTTCTTTTTTGGGGAGGCGAAGGGACCACATGCCTCTCAGATCTTCGAGTGCATAGCCGGTAGCTGGGTCTTGCGGGTAGCGTTGCTTCAGTTTGGCGGCAGTTTCGGGAGCGATGTCCTTTTTAGCATCTCCATGACAGCTTAAGCACAGGGCATTGCTGATCACGATGGGCTTGGTGTAGAGTAATACTTCTCCCTGCTCCAACTTTTGGATGCTCGGATCAGAGGAGATGTTGTTTTCCACATTGTAGGCATAGGCATCTAGCAGCGG
>SXGQ01741529.1_pt1 | contig 12982 bp, 16 predicted proteins | sample 3178371 | NCBI WGS metagenome assembly SXGQ01 (sample SAMN11356859, study PRJNA531348) | freshwater metagenome | isolation source: freshwater sample F1-20 | place: China: Fuxian Lake, Yuxi | collected 2017-12-25
AATCAGCAATAAACCTGAGACTTTTACCCTGAGATAACAACTGGCCAATCGTTTCTCGCTCATCGAGACTTAATCTATGATATTTTTCCATACAACAAGTTAACTTCGTTAACGTGTTGCGTTAAAAAATTGAACTGACCTTTTTATTAAATTTACTATTAATATATAAAAAAATCCTGCAATTGGTATAGATTATCTACTTCCTCCTTTGTAATTGATAGATAAATCCTAGTAATCGAAATACTTGAATGATTGAAAAGTGAGGATAATTTTACAAGACAAGATTCTGATTGTCCATTTCGCCTCCATACTTCACGCCCAAAAGTCTTCCTCCATGTATGTGTCGAGATTCTCTTTCCTCGAATACCTGCCTTTGCTGCGTGTAGTTTGATTTGTTTATTTATAGTTCTAATATGAAGTGGAATAACAAATTGATTCAGATTAGGACTTCTTAATTTCAGATAAACCATCTGAAGAACTTCTGTCAATTCTCTTTGTAGGGGTATTTCTCTGACCTTCCCTGTCTTCTTCTCCCTTAAGAATAATACATCCCGATTTAAGACCATTTCCCACGTTATTCTTGACAGATCAGAATATCTAAGAGCAGTAGACACCCCAAGTCTTACAAGCAAATAATACGTCCATAAATGGTTCTGGTGGAGGTATTTTAATAGCTTGTTGAGTTCTTGTTCCTCTAAATGTTCTGCGGATTTCAGTTTTGTAGTCATAGTTCCTTTTTTGAGGCTATGCTACGCCTTTTGGCACTACTGGCAATGCAAAAAATGAAAATGTGTTGAGAATTAGCGTTTTATTATCTCCCTTAATTACAAAAAGGGAGATGCCGCTTAATTTATAAAATATAGAAAATTATACAACTGATTTCATATAGAAAAAGACATGATCTGACAATCAATATGATCGGCTCGTTATAGAATATTGATAATCACATTTCTAATTTATGCACCAAATGATCTTATCAAATAAATTAGCCTGGCTCAGACTCTGGATCGAAATCTGTAGTATCATATGATGATTCTTCGATGGTGAGAAATCTTCTGTGGCTGTCATAACTCGCAATTAAGTATGACAGATAGGCCGAGACGTCATTTAGGTGACCGCTTATTCCAATTTTACTGACATCACTATTATGAGCTTCTAAAAGATTCGATAGATGCTGATATACGAACATATATGCATCTTTATTCTCATCAATAAAATTAATTTGCGAATCTTTTACAAAGGTGAACACCATGATATCTGCGGTAGGCACTTTATTTTCCATTTTGAATACTCTTTAAAGAAATAAGTTTATTTAATGTCTTATTCTCATGCTCAGAGATCAGACTATCGATGATTTTGCGAAATTGAACTTCTGTGACAATAATCTTAAACTTCTTATTGCCTTTATTACTTTCTTGATTAACGAGATCTTTAAATTTCATATTTTTAGTTTACTATAAATATCACACTGTGATACATTATCACATTTTTTGAAATATTTTTTAAAAAATGAAAGCAACTGAAGAAAGTATTAATTCCATTAGGCTTCTCACACTATATTTTTTCGATTTACATGCATACTAATTTTTGATTTCCTGATATCTAAATCACAAATCACGTTCTACAAGGTTGATATGTTGTAGAATTTTTGTTCCGTTGATTCATATCTACTTACAATACGATGAAAAGTGCAATGAAATTCACTTCTGGGAATATTCCCGGAGGTTAAATCTTGGGAAGGGGGTTAGGAGAATTGGGGGGGGGTGAAGTCATGAGACTTCGTCAACGTTCGTTCCACTCACTTCCCAGTTGAAGGTGATTTATCTTCTAGATAATTTTTGCTCTACTTCAAGTATACTTTTTAGCAACGGATATACGATTTTATATTCCTCCTCGCTAACGGCTTCCTTAAACAAGCCTATAGTTGCTGGTTCTGCATAAAAGAAAATATTTTCACCTAGACTTGATTTATCTACTGCTTCTACTGCTAGCTGCTCTAGCCTATTATTAAGAAATTCATTGATAGACATTACTGAATTAGAAATTTGCCCAGTATGCTGGATTTGTTTCTGAATTGTTATACCTGAAATAGTAGTTGTATTAGTTGTGTTCTTAACGGAACTACCTTTCTCAACTTCGGGAACTACCAATACACTCTCCTGAGAACTACTATTTGATACTGCAGGAACTACGGTATGTTTCTGATTAGATCTATCTTTTCTCATAGTTCTGCCGATACATAGTCTACCTTGAAAGTGATTTTGGGTAGTTATATATCCTAAGGCCTCCAACTTGTTTACCCTTTTGTTAACCGATGTTCTTCCAATACCTAATAGTTTTCCAAAGTGGTTATCCGAAGCAATGCAGCCATCAGGTAAGTCACAGAGTGAATAGATTTCAGAAAGCAATGCCTTATTCGTCCAGTCTAAATTTTTATCAACCATGATTTCTTCAGGTATCCAAATTCCTTTTTTTTGATTTTTTTTGTTTCCCATTGTGTTCCATTTTATAATAAATACCATGGGAACTACCAAAATCCAAATTGGCTACAAAAAATATGGCAAGTGGAACAATTTTACTCTCATTGCTGATATTTATAAGTAAAGGACTAACATGAGAAGTAAGAAAGAAAACAATAAAACAGAATTTGTAAGATTGAGAATTGATACTATAGAAAAAAATAGACTTGAGAAATTATGTAGTATGACTCGCCGTCAAAAATCTGATATCGTTAGAGAATCTCTATTTGAACTATACAAACTCAAGTACCCTGAATGTTTGGCCAACTAAACCCCAGCATTGAATTAACCACTACATAATCACTTTTATTTGCACCAATATTTTTCAAATTCTGGAAAAAATCTGCCAAAATTTTTTGAACGGAATTGAGCCTTATATACCCCCTAATATATATGTATATAAAAAGGAAGGTTACGGCAGTTCCTCCCTGCAACACTCCCTGCAGGTATCCCTGTGAGGAGGAGGTGGGTCTATTAGAAATTAAAATTAGACTCAAATCTCCTAATGGCCTTGTCACTGTACTTACTCGGAAACTGTCGGATATAGTGCTGGGTTATATCTATACTTGCATGGCCGAGGGCATAAGATATCTCTTCAACCGTTGAACCAGTATCTAACATATAGTAAGCAAAACTGTGTCTGCTCACATGTGAGGTTATCTTATCAATTCCGAGATCCCGTGCAATTCGTTTTAATCTACTGTTATAGGCATTTCTACCCTTATGCACAAGGTAGTTCTGGTGTTTGGTTAATACATACTTCTCCCTCACATTGAGATTGCCAAACTCGTCATTATCCAAATAATCAAAGACCAATCCAGCAGGTTTTGAACCCATAATTTCACACATACTATCTGCAATCAAATTTTCTACCTTCTCTATTACTACCTTCAAGTGGTTTATTCTTCTTTGATTGTCATTTCTCCTGTCCTCTTTTAAAAACTGCAGCAGGTCATGCAAGTGCTGAATATTCATGGAGTCCAATGGAACTCTCTCTGATTTTATCATTATCAAACTCTCTAGTTCATTTTGAGTCAAATCAATACCCCCAAGGAGATTACTGTTAACCGCTTGTTCATACTCTGCAGGATAAAAATACCCTAAGGCTTTGCACCCTTTAAAAGTAAGTGGCAAACTATTCAACTTGCCAGTCTTTTTCATGATGACCTTAATTCTACCATCCCTAAAATGCTTGAAGTTCAAAAGAAGAATATCACTGACCCTGAGACCACTTGTGAAGAACTGAAAAAGGAAATGGTACTTGGCTGCAAGAGACTTATCACTCCTGCTGGTATTAATTGGGTTAAAATTTATCAAATTATTGATCTCCTTTGGTTGCAGGAGTTTTGGCTCTACTTGGTCAAAATTTTTGATTCCTAACATGTAGTGAACCGTCTTGATCTCCTCCTTTTCAGGATGTAAAGCGTTGTACTTATGGACAAACGACTGAATCACTGAAACATAATTGAAGAGTGTCTTCGCACGTTTTTTCTTACCCTCCCTCTGTCTTTTGTACTGTGTATTCTGTGCCCATTTTTTATACCCAACAATGAAATCTACTTTACTAAGTACATGTATAGGCAATCCCTGCAGGCCAAGCTCTGTTGCACAATACTCTCTCAAAGAGTTAAATACCGTCCTATATTTCGTTTTTGTTTCTTCATTGCTGAACTCCTGCTCCAGATGATTTATAGAAAACTCAAGGAAGCACTCCTTGTTACTTTTAAGTGCACGCTCATTCCTTTCCAAAAATTCTGACTTATACTTATTGATCACATAATTGATTCTCTCAAAATCAATTTCCTCTGACTTTCGAACACGCTGCTGGTCGTTATCCCAACTCTTAATGGGAATTTTTATCTTCATTGACTCCCTGACTACTGGTGTACGGTCATCATAAACTGCTCGACAAATTGTCGCCCACTTGGGTTTACCTTTTAACTTCCTTAAATAGAAAAATTGGTACATGCTCAGTTTAAAATGGTAAATGGACTACTATCACTTACAGATTCTCTTTCTACTTGAATCTTCACCCTAGTATAACCCATTCGTTTCATGGCATAATATCGTTTAAGACCTTTGGTTATCATCAAGTCAGGATTAACTGTTAACACGTCATCGATTTTCCCGTTTTTTAATCTTTTTTCTATGGCTAATATATCAGCCAATTTGAAACTGGCCGCCCTTCTGGGGATAATAAGATGCCCAATATCTACAGACCTTACAGAGTCCTGAAATAGCGGTTTTACAATCTCATCAAAATGAAGGCTAGAAATGATCTTATGTCTATTACTTGAACGCAATTATTAATCCTGAAACGTTTCTGATTAAAAAAATACGGTTAACCTATACACCGTAAGGTTACTTACTAAAAACTATGCAGCAACCTCATCCATCATTGAATTAGACATGGCATTGGCGCACTCTTCATTGAATGATTTAACAGCATCTACAAGTTTCTTAGATTCAGAAATCATATCCTTTGAATCTTTAACCACTCCAATAAACCTACGATTCATGATTGTGGCAGCACTTGAGAGTTCTCCTTTCATTGAAAGGTCTACAACTAAATCATTTTCACCTGTGCTAAGGAACATGGGAATAATTGCTGCAGCGTCGACAATTACGTCCTTTTCTTTGTAGTTGACGATTACATCAGGAATTCTCTGCCTATCGATATAGTTCGAACACTCTCTATACACAAGTGGAGCATTATCTCCTACCTTATCAGCGATTTGTAATGGGAATGTTCCACCAATCATCCTCGTATCTGTAGTCTTCACGAACCACAGTAGATGTGTTACAGAATCCTTCAGCTGATTACTCTTCTGAACCTTGTTAAACCCATCACTAACAGTACAGTAAAGCGTCTGTTTGTAAATCAAGCCGGTCTCTTTTTCAACGTGGCGCACAACTTCACTTGGTAATTGTCTGGCGATACCATTCGAATAAAACTCTTTGACTGAAATGAAAAATGAACCATCATCAGCTAATCTACTCTTAACATATGGCTTGACTTTATTGGCTAGCCTTAAGGCATAAACCGACACCATATAATTCTTGTCCCTTTTGCTCTCATAACTGTCATCAAAAGTTGCTGTGCACGTATCAGGCTCATAATAGAACATTTTTGCTTTGTCAGTCTCCAACATCTTCATCACTTCTTCTTCATGTCCACTATGAATTATAATATTCTCACTGTTAGATGCCGGCAGCTTGAATGCTATGGCCTGCAGTTCACTATTTTTGATCTGTTCCTCAATCATTTTAACTGCAGACTTTGGGTTGAGTTTCATTTTTAATACCTGCTCAACCACATCAGAATATTGCCCTTGTTCCAAAAAGTCCATAATCCTTTTAATGGATGATAGATCTGATTTCATTGCAAGTAACCAGTAAGCAAATGGATATCCATCTATGTCATTTTTTAAAATATCCTCAACTTGCTTCAAAGACTTTGCATCTTTATATCTGCACCTAGTCCTCTTTGAAATTTCCTCATACCTGTTATAATCTGATGGCAACTTTTGACCTTGTTTGCGTGCAAATGTCTCAAAGGATATTATTAGATCACTTCGATCATCCTTCCATGTTTTTTGCCTGTGCTGGTTTAATGTAACTCTGTTATCTGCCGTTGCTTCTAAATCAGTTTGCAGAAATGGTATTTTACTAATCCCAGTTTCAACTGCTGCCATCACGCGACGGTAACCATCAAGTAGTTTGCCATCTGAAGACAGCAATACAGGCGTTAACACTTTGTTGACTTTAACATCTGCTTTCAGCGATTCTGTTTCAATCTCGTAGATTGATTGTAAGTCAGGTTGGAATAACTTTTTTAATTCCCCTGACTTCATGTATTTTTGATCCATAGTACCTCCTTTTTTGGAAGTGTTAAATAATAGGGTGCTCGTAGTTTGCCGCTGCTGCACCCTTTTTTAATTGTCCTTTTAATCATCAAACCTCATTAGAATTATTGGTTTGGGTTTTTCTGTACTGACTGGCATGTAGTCAATTGATCGACTTATATTGTAATCGAAATATTCGACCGCTTGTTCATAGTATTCCCAGCGTTCGTCAATTTCTATCCCTTCATCGATATCACTCTGAATAAAGCTATCAGCCATTTGCTCTATCATTGCAGTGCCATCATATATTATTCCATTGGTATTGGCATCATAACCAATTATGTTCTCATCATAGCCTATAATCCTTACAGAATTTTCGCATTGATGTTTTACCAATCTGAGAAGATCTTCAATCTCGTTTTTTGACATTCTTTGTGTCTTACTGAATTTTTTGACACCTTGATCGATTTCTGCAAGAATTGTAATTACGCTCGGAGCTGTTGAGGATTTTTTTTGTTTTTGCATCTTGATATTTTTAAAAATTTATTCAATCTGATTAATTCGAATTTTTTCAAACCCGGACTTCTATTTTTTGTCTTCATAAAAAATTAGTTCAAATGTGGTTGAATATCTTCGAGGTATGCATGTATCAGCACATCATTATAAACGTCATAAGAAGGAACCATTGTCATCTGGAAAAACAAGTCTAAAACATAATTAACTACCTCGTCTTTACCAGCAACGAGCTTGTTGTGCACTCCAAACCACTCCTTTATATCTCGGTTTTTCTCTGCTAACTTTAAAAATCTGACATAGTCATAATCTATTTTTGAACAGAACTTAGAATATAACTCATCTATAGTTTTTTGAATAAACTCCTTATGTTCCTTAAAATAGTAGGTCATAAGTTTGTCTACATTTTCAATTACATCATCGAAATCAAAATCGTCTAAGCTGATTTCTTTCAATTCGAGCTGTTCTTTAATCGTCATCTTTTTCATTTTCTTTGTTTTTGAAATTTTTGCAAGGCCTGCAGCTAATTGAGATTGACTGGTCACTGCATCTACAGTCATCTTTTCTTGTTTTATCATGTGTGTTATTTTACTTTTTAATTTCACTTACTCTTGATTTTAAACTATGTTACTTTTATTTTATGACATAGTTTTTAGACAAAAAAATTAAATCTCCCCAGCACGTGCTCTGCGTGCTAAAGTCTGCCTCATTTTTTCAATCGCATCACTTTTTGCTTTAAGACTTTTGGTGTCATTATCATACTGAGATGCTTTTCCAAGATATATTTTTACTACCTTCTTTTTAAAGTCTTTAATGGGCCAAAAAGACTTAGCTGTAAAATACTCTATACCAGTTTTAACATCTGTAGTCCTTGCAATATATACAGTGGGATTAATCATCTCTGCTAACTGCTTATACTCTAATACTGCATCACCAATTTCATCAAGTGCTTTCTCATGTTTATAGATAATATGGTTGATTTTTTCTACAGCAGCACGATATTCATGAGGCGATTGTTTTAAATTACCTTTTCGATCCATTGATCTAAATTTCAAAATAGTACCTAAAGCTTTGGATACACCAATAATGTGTAGGTCAGGTTTTGGATAGCTTATTTTTAAATTTTCGATTTTACCAATCTGTTTCATATGGCAAAGATAACAATTGACATAGTTACTGCCAAATTTTTTTTTACTTATGGGAATATTCCTTGAAGTACATTTTTAAAAGGTGCTGCAGCACGTGCTGCAAAATTTCATTCTGCTACACACTTACTACACATTATTTTAAATAATCGATTGAAAATCAATTTCAATTTCTTTTACCTTTGTGTAGAAGTTTCCTAAACTTTAGATCCCAGTTCGATTCTGGGCGGGACTACCACTCTCTCGCAAAATCTTCCAAAATCGTCGTAAATCACACTGTCCCAAGCGGTTTTACCGTTGTTTCACACCTCTTTTTCACGGAAGTTCCCGGAAATCTTTGGTTCAGATTTTGGACGTGGTCCACAAAATATTCTGGACAGAAAAGATGTATTCCGGACTATTTATTACAAATAACGATGTTATGGTAAAGATTTACACGCTATTCTACACTTCCAGGACAGCAATCAAAAATCACGGTGTTGTTTATTTTAAGGTTGCAGGAATTGACAAAGCATTGAGTGTTTCAACCAAAGTCAATATTCATGTTGATGACTGGGATGCAAAAAAACGTGTGGTTAAAGCAAAGCATCCTCAGGCTTATATTCTAAACAAGCGAATTGAACATGTACGAGAGAAAATCTTTGGATTCATTGAAGATAGAATGCGAGATAAAGAACCAATCACATTCAAATCATTGAGGGATCATATGGATGGCAAAAAGGAAGTGAGAAAGGGGTTGATTGGTGTTATAAGCTACTACATTGAACATAACAGATCAAGACTTGCACACAAGACACTCAAGAAGTATACATCTACATACAATAAACTCAAGAAATATGTCAATGAAGTACTTCAAACAACAGATGTTCAAATTGAATCTCTTAATTACCGTTTTATTTGCGATTTAAACGTGTATCTCGAGTCAGTATGTAATAATACACTCAATACCATTGATAAGGATATAAAACTGATTAAATCTTCTATACACCTTGCTCAGAAATTAGACATCATTCATGATGATCCCCTTAAATCATATAAGTCTAGGACTACTGCAACAAAAAGATCAGTACTTACACTTGAAGAGATCCAAAAACTCGAGAATCTTGAACTGGATAATAGCAGTCTTCAATATGTAAGAGATGGATTTATATTCATGTGTTTTACCGGTCTCTCATACAGTGACTTCGTTTTAATCAAGCATTCAGACATACAAATTGGAATTACAGGACAAAAGATCATGAGAATCAGAAGGAAAAAGACTGATGAGTACTGTATGGTCCCAGTCATCAAAAAGGTGGAAAATATCGTTGATGCCTACAGGGATAACCCAAAAGTGATCAGAACTGGCAGGATCATGCCTTGTCTATCAAATCAAAAGATGAATGAATATCTCAAATTCCTTGCTCGCATAGCTAAGATTGATAAAAAGGTCACCTGTCACGTAGCTAGGCATAGCTTTGCAACCAACTCTCTTGAGCTAAACGTTCCAATTGAGACAGTATCCAAGGTCCTAGGGCATGCAAGCATTAAAACCACCCAGATATATGCTAAAATAACCGAGAAAAAACTCCTCAATGACTTCTCGGGGTTCGAGCAGAACTACAACAACCAAGCAATCAAAACAAAAGCAATATAAAATCTCCTATCCCATGGAAATTGTAACCAAAGAAATGTTTGAAGACTTCAAACGAGAATTGAAAAGCGATCTATATGCCATCAGCGAAAGCATCTCAAACAACCAACCAAAAAAACTGCTTAAAAATCAGGATTTGATGGAATACCTGGGTTGCTCCTATACAACAATCGAAACGCTAAGGAACAGCGGTAAGATTCCTTTTAAAAAGGTTTTAGGCACTTACTACTACCCCTATGATGAGATCAGGAAGGTATTCGAGCAACCATTTGCAAATAACATGAAATAAAAAAAGGCACCCAAATGGGTGCCCCTCGGCTACAAAGAAAACAAACTAATACTCAAAAACATCAGGTTTCTGCTTTAAAATAGCTCTTGCATATTCAAAATCACCTTTCTTGTTTGCTTTAAATACTTCAAAATGAGATACCACAATCTCTTCATCATATCCATTCATTTTCACAATATCATCAATAGCCTTCCACAGATCAAGCCATGTAACCTTACTACGGCCAATTCTTATGCAATAGCTATTACTTTTTGAAAAATAAAGATCATTGATATAGTGCTCTTGATCTTCAGCCCTATCATACAAATTTAGATACAAAGGCATATTTGAAAGCCCACAATCATCATATAGATTGCCTAGACGTCCATCTTCAATTAAGCAAACAAAATTGAACATCTTTTTATAATCAATCATACGTTTTATATGGGGATCTACCACCTTTGTTTGAAATTGTTGATGATACCAAACTTCAAAATTTAGTGGATCAATGATTGTCTGCTCTATAACATCTTCTTCTCGTGAAGATTGAAGCCCATTTTCATTGGGCAGGTTTAAATTTATCATACATTTTAATTAAAATTTTTAAAAAATGGGAATCGAACCCATTGAATAACATCGGAGATTAACAATTCTGCATATTTAAGGCGGGTGAGATGACCAGAACATATGATTGTCCATAGGGTTGAAGTTTTATATGAGTGTATCGGTTATTATTTTATTGAAATATAATCTTTGAGTTTGCGTTTCTCAATTACGTAATTGAATATTGCTCTTGTTTTTGCTTCATCTTGCTTTCTCACAATCATGCTATCATAAAGCGGAAGAAATGGAATATCTCTTCTTACATGCTGTTTGATGACTTCCAATAAAAAAACAGATTCAACTCTTTGCAAGAGTGCAACAAGATTTTTATATTTTTTATCCACTCCAAACTCAAAATCGTTTGATGAAAACATTTTTAATAACGTGAACATATTGGGACCGAATATCTTTGTCACAAGCTTTTTCCTATCCTCTTTATTAATCTTGTATTTGGGGTTCCCATATACCAGCCTATAAAAGAGATTCTTCATCTCTTTACGAACCAATGGGTCTCTCGTACGCTTACCAGCTCCATATAATTTTAACGCCATGAATTCATACCAATCGTCGGCATCACTGCTATTCAGTAATTCTTTGATTCTGATATATTCATACAAATCATTTTTTGATTTCAACTTTGATTTAGCCTTAAGATTCACCTTACCCAGTATCATAATCAAAAAACTAGGTTGTGACGCCTTTATATCAATCTCAACAACTTCGGACCCTCTGATCCTTAAATGTTTTCTGTACTCTCTGGGCGTATTACTAAACAAATGACTTATACGATCACCAAAATCAGACTTGCGAACAAAGCATAATGCGTTTTTCTCCTCGGTACACTTTGCTCCAAGGATAAATTGAATACACTCATAATACTTCCTCAGTATCTCTTTATAACCCTTTTCATGCTTTTCAGGATCAGAACTGATTTTCAGCTTACGCTTCTTCTCAAGTACAGGTACATAACTTAAATTCTCCATGTTTTTATACTCAATAATCTTCTTTGCCCACATTCTATCAATCAAAGGGTCCAAATCATCAATTATCAAACTTGAACTCAAAACAATATTTTTGATATACTTCAATACATTATCCCTTACGTCTAGCTTCTTAAAGTATCTTTTAAGGGCTTTCGTCAATACCCCACCTCTAATAAAATCTACTCTATAATTTCCAGCCTCCTCATTTTTAAAAAGCTTACTCAACTTGAACATCTTCATTTTATTCCCACGTACACTCCTTATATAATCCACTTCTATTATTTTCTTTGCAACCATTGATTCAATTACTTTATTATGATCTCTACCCAATACTACCTCCAGCTTTTTATTATCCCAATACCCCCATTCCCAATCATGTGCTTTTCTCCTAATCAAATGCTCACCATATAACTTGGTTATAAAGAATCCCACTCTCTCATACATCTTTGCACCGAACTCCTCCTTTATCTTACTCAAGGGATAACATTTAAAATCCAATACCCTTATCTCCCCTACTTCCAGCATCTTGCTATCACACTTGTTTACACACCACTCACCTCTTATTTCATTCCAATACATTCCATCACTCTTCCTTTTTTGATTATGAATGGGCATACCTCCTTCATACCAATCAACTCCCTTTCTCCTACTATATATTCTTCTTTTATTCTTCATTCTAAATGCAGAATTACATACTATTATACACTACAACAACACATAATTATCAACAAGAATCAGCTATTATACACCGAAAAAAATACGATGAATTTATATGCATTTATACCCCCTATACCTCTTTTTTGATACTCTTATGGGACCGGGAGGGGATTGCTAGAGTGTCTTGCAAAAACTCAAACATGCTTCAAAAATGCTCTCATATTGAACCCAACGCTTATTAAAAATGCCCCTCAAGTATAGGGTGTTTATTTTTTCATAGCATTCGCTTTATTCGCACACGAGAGATTTTGAACTGAGAGAGGGTATATAGCAATCAAGACTCTAAGCACAGGTCCGATTCCTATTTATTAAAAAGAAATATGAAAAAGGAATCTCAAAGCAAACAGAAAGTACAGCCCTATACCAAAGACGAAATCAAGCAATGGATCTCATTTGGGATTGATAACGGGTATATCAATAAGTTCAAAAAGGATGAGATAGCTAAATGGACCGAACTCATGCTAAAGCATGGGGTTGTGAGTATGAAGAAAACTGATAATATATTAAGTGATGGTAATCATTAGAATTATATGTTAAGTAATATTAGTATGCATATACCGTGTTAGGATAAGAGCAGTTCAAGCTCATTTATTGTTTGGCGTTCGTAATTTCAATATGAACATCAAATGATATCTATGAGAATCAATTATCCAAAACTTATTGCCGTTGTTAACCTATTTGCAATTTTATTCTGTTCAACAAAGCTCCAAGCACAAGCCCCTAATGGCTTCAATTATCAAGGTGTTGCACTTAACA